>Ga0315912_10000138_pt1 | contig 171277 bp, 142 predicted proteins | sample VfabasoilMG_FD_204469 | JGI IMG/M metagenome (GOLD analysis project Ga0315912, IMG submission 204469) | Garden soil microbial communities collected in Santa Monica, California, United States - V. faba soil | ecosystem: Environmental > Terrestrial > Soil > Garden | place: USA: California...
AGGCATAGCCCTGTCATCCCGGCTGAGCCGGGACGGGTTCGAATCCCGTCCAGTCCGCAGAATCCCCTCTCAGGGGATTTTTTGTTTTTATGTCCTGGTGTGTGTATATAATTTACTCTGCTTCTTCTGACATTTATTATAAAGGTGTCTCTGAAAACTATTTAGGAAGATTGGAGCAACACAATAACAATTTAAGCAGGTATACAGCCGGCAAGGGGCCCTGGAAAATGGTTTACGTGGAAGAATTTGTTTCAAAAACGGATGCTTTGGTAAGGGAGAAGATGCTGAAAAGACAGAACCGCAAATATTTAGAATGGCTGATCCTTCAACCGGTGAATAAATTGCAGCAGGCATAGCCCTGTCATCCCGGCTGAGCCGGGACGGGTTCGAATCCCGTCCAGTCCGCAGAATCCCCTCTCAGGGGATTTTTTGTTTTTATGTCCTGGTGTGTGTATATAATTTACTCTGCTTCTTCCGACATTTATTATAAAGGTGTCTCTGAAAACTATTTAGGAAGACTTGAGCAACACAATAACAATTTAAGCAGGTATACAGCTGGCAAAGGGCCCTGGAAAATGGTTTTACTCTGCTTCTATTGATGTTTTTAATATACATTTAATTCAGAGTGGATTTCCTGAAATAGTTTAGGTTTGTATACGCAACTAAAATAGTCAGTATGAAAAAAATTACCGCCATGCTAAGCTCGATGATCTGCTCTGTGATGGTTTTTGCACAAGGTGAGCAGGGGATACCTTTTATAGAGGCAAAAAGATATTTTGTAAAAAATACCTATAAATACGGCGATCTGAAAAATCCTAAAATAGACAGCCAGAAAAAATTTGATCACATTTTCGGAGTTGGGATGGTAATGGGTAACGACAACCCAACACCGATTGATTTTTCCAAACAGTATGTGATCGCGGTGATTGAAAAAGAGACAAACCGGACAACTACGCTGGTCCCGAAAGCCCTGGTGAGGAACAACCAGAAGAAGATCGTATTTAAATACGACATCCAGGAAGGTGAGGCGCAAAGCTCCACCACGGTGCCTTACCTGCTGCTGGTGGTAGATAAAAGTTATAAGGGAAAGGTAGGACTTCTCAGATCAGTCGTTAAGTAAACTGCCAACAGAGAGTAACTTTATTCTATAATTCCCCAGCACATTATTTTACGGTCATCACCGGCTGTTACAAGCAGGTTATTCTTGTTCCACAAAATTGTGTTTACGGAATTAATATGTCCCTCATAATTCTCCTTATTAATGCGTGCCAGTACCTCAAAGTTATCCACATTCCAGATCTTAATTGTTTTATCCCGGCTGCAAGTAGCAAATATATGATTTTCATTATTATATGCGATTTTATAAATCGCATAATTATGGGCTGGAATTGACCTTACTGGCTGCCATTCGCCCTTTGCTGTCTGCCAAATATTCAGGTGTGCGTCCTTACCCCCCGAAAGCAGGTGTTTTCCATCGGGTGAAAACTGCAGTGCATACACCGATCCGGTATGTGCAGGGAACTCATGTGTTATTTTAAAAGCTTCGAGATCAATGATCCGGATGGCGCCATCGCCGCAGGCAACAGCAGCATGTGATCCCTGGATTGCAATCGCCCTTAGTTTTTCCTTGCATAATTTAAAAAGCTTGAAGGTGCTGAAATCTTCCGGCCGGATAATAGATAACACTCCATCGCCTCCTGCAGAAACGATTAGTCTTCCCGGTCCATAGAGCTGAATGTCAAATACCGGCTGGATATGGTTCTGAAGTATTCTGATCTCCTTCCTTTCAGTAAGGTCGATCACGTGTATTTTTCCTTCGGAAGTTCCGGCAAGCAATAATTTTTCACCGTCAACAAAGCACAGGGAGTAGATAATGCCCGGCAACTGTGCTGCAAATTTCTCCGGACGTAATGAATCCAGATTCCATTTGGCAATGATCTTATCGCTGCTGCCCGAGTAAAAACAATTTTCTGTTTCTGAGCTTTCCAGGGAATAAACGGGGCCGCTGTGTCCTGTAAGCTCTGAGATTTTTTTTACCTGAATCATTGAGAGGTTACCGCCCTTTCTTCCGATTCTGTGAACGGCGTTGAGATGAAAAAGTATCTGTGACACCGAAGGCTATAAGACGAGCTGCCTGGAATAAATGCATGCCGGCAAATATATAAAAGTTGATGCTGTTTTTGATTTGAATTATTTTTATTTAACAAATGAAGTTATTAAAAGAATACTAAATTTGCCTACTATAAAATAACTTTAAAAATGCAGTTTCTATGAAAACAAAGATCTTCTTTATCGCTATCTTTTCAATTTTGCTATCCCTTGTTGTTTTTTCACAATACCCCAATTCTTCCATCCTGATGACTATTGGCAGTGACAAAGTTACGGTGGATGAGTTTATGAATGTTTACCGTAAAAACAATAACAAGGATGGGGTGGCATTGGATAAAAAATCCATGGAGGAATACCTTGATTTGTATTCTATATTTCGCCTCAAAGTGAAAGAGGCAAAAGAAATGGGTATTGATACTACAAAAGCATTTAAAGATGAACTGTCGGGATACAGGAAAACCCTGGCTCAGCCATACCTTGTGGATAAAGATGCCATTGATAATTTAGTGAAAGAAGCCTATGACCGGATGAAATGGGATGTTCGGACCAGCCATATTCTTGTAAAGATGGACGAGAATCCTTCCCCGGAAGATACCCTTGAGGCGTACACAAGGATCAGTTACATACGCGATGTTATTAATGGAAAAGCAAATCCGGTTACATTGAAGAAATGTGAAACGATGGTAAAATCCAATTTGAAGATTTCCAAAACTTCTGCTCCCGCTGATACGCTGCTTGCATTTAATAAGCTGAATCCGTTAAAGAAGATATCCAAGCTTAAAACACATGATTTTGCTTCGGTGGCTAAAGAAGTTTCTGAGCACGGATCACAATCCACAGGAGGAGATGTAGGTTATCTCACCGGACTATCCGAACAAAGTATTCCTTACGAATATGAAAACGCAGCCTACAAGGCCAAACCCGGAGAGGTATATGGACCTATCCGTACTCCGCTGGGTTATCACCTGGTTCTTGTCACTGAGAAACGCCCTCATATTGAGCTTCATGTTGCCCACATCATGTTGAATTTCAGAAGAAGCATGACGCACGAGGACTCTGTGAAGCTGAAAATGAAAATCGATTCTATTGCGGGTTTACTTAAGCAAGGTACCAACTACGAAGATCTTGCCGCTAAAGTTTCAGAGCACAAAGAAACAGGAAAAAAAGGCGGTGACCTGGGATGGTTAGCTATCAGTGCCAACTATCCTGCTGAATTTAAGTCTGCTGCCTTTGCAATTAAGAGTAATGGCCAGTTTTCAGATCCTGTTCAGACAAAATTCGGTTGGCATATTATTAAGCGCGTTGGTTCAAGAGAACTGCCTGCTTTTGATTCCTTGAAAACAGAGCTGAAGGCCAAAGTGCAGCAAGATGCACGCAATAATGTTGCTAAGGAAAAGATGATTGCAAAAATTAAAGCGCAATATCAGTTTAAGGAATTATCCAAATCACATACTGACTTTTATGCGGTGGTTGATTCTACTCTTTCCTTGGGTTTATGGAAAGCGGAAAAAGCAAAAAGCCTGACCAAACCTATGTTTTCAATGCTTGATAAAGTATATACACAACAGGATTTTGCCAATTACCTGGAAAAGAATTACAGAATGCTGGGTGGTATGCCTTCAAACCGGTTGGTGGATGCTTACTATTTAAGATTTGTGGATGAAACTGTAATGAATATGAAAGAAAGCCGTCTTGAAAAGGAGTTTCCGGATTTCAGAATGTTGATGGATGAGTACAGAGATGGAATTCTTCTTTTTAACCTGACCGATCAGAAAGTTTGGACGAAAGCTATTAAGGATACGATAGGGGCTAAAGAATATCATGCTAAAAATAAGGATCATTTCCTGTGGGAAGAGCGCCTGGATGCTTCTATCTACACCTGTAAGGACGAAAAGACAGCCGAGAAGGTTAAGAAGCTTATCAAGCAAAATAAATCGGATAAGGACATACTTGCTGAATTGAATAAAGACACCGTTGTAAATGTGACCATTGAGAGCAACCTGTTTATGAAGGGTGATAATGCCATGCTGGATGCTCATAACTGGAATTTGGGAGTATCAGCGAACGAAATGGTCAAGAACAAGGTTGTGTTTGCAAATCTTCGTAAAATACAAAAGGCTACTCCAAAAACATATGCCGAATCACGTGGACTGGTTACCAGCGAATACCAGGTGTGGCTGGAAAAGGAATGGATCAGTTCATTGAAGAAAAAATATCCTGTTTCAATCGATAAAAGTGTTTTTGATTCAATTAAGTAATTCCAGGTTGATAGTAACTGTAAAACGAAGCAACCTGTCTTTTATAGGTTGCTTCGTTGTTTTGCTCCTGTTCTTTGCAATTTTGTTCTCGTCTTGTCAGAAATTATTTTCAAGGAAAAGTGAAGAAAAACCCATAGCCCGCGTGGGAAATGCATTTCTGTATAAAGCCGATTTGCCCGGAGGGTTTCTTTCCAGAGAAGAATCTAACAGAGATTTTCAACCTGGTTCATCGAGAGAAGATAGTTTAAAGCTGGTAAAAAAATACATCGATGAATGGGTTCGGGAAACGCTACTGTTGCAGCATGCTGAAAAAAATCTTTCGGAGGATAAGATGAAATTCGATAAAATGGTTGAGGATTACAGGAAATCTCTGATAACTTATCAGTATGAAAGTGAGTTGGTAAAACAAAAACTAGATACGCTTGTGAGCGATGAGGAGATAGATAAATACTATGAAGAAAACAAGGCCAGTTTTGAGTTGAAAGACAATATAATCAAGGTGATTTACGTTAAGGTCAGGAAAAATGCACCCAAGGTTGACAAGGTAAAAGAATGGTACAGGTCATCGGATACAAAGGACAGAGATGCGCTTGCAAATTATTGCTACCAGTATGCAGATAACTCTTACCTGGATGAAAATGCATGGCTGTTGTTTGACGATGTTTTAAAGGAGATACCGATCAAGTTGTACGATAAGGAAGATTTCCTGCAGAACAACAGAACAATTGAGACGCAGGATTCGGCATTTTTTTATTTCGTAAACATCAAAGGATTTATGACCAAGAATGCAGTATCTCCTTTGTCGTTTGAGAAAGAAAATATCAGGAGTATCCTGATAAATAAAAGAAAAGTGGCTTTGATCCGGAAAATGAGAGAGGATATATATAATGATGGAATCAAAAATAAAATGTTTGAAGTATATGAGTAAGAATAAGCCCGGTATCCGGTCATTGAGTTTCCAATTTCGTGTATCTGGCGGAACACAATAAGTATCGATGAAAACGAAGTATATAATAGTGTTAGTTGTTTTTTTTATTTCTTTCCTGTGGAAAGGAAAAGAAGCTTATGGACAAGCTCAAGTCCTGGATGGAGTTGTAGCCATTGTTGGCGGGAATCCTATCCTCATGAGCGAGGTGGAATCCAAAAGCAGGCAAGCTAAACTTGATTCGGTGTCTTTTGATTTTTGTTCTGCGCTGGAAGATGCTTTATATCAAAAGCTGTTACTTGCTCAGGCTATAAAGGACAGTGTGGAGGTTACCGACGAGCAGGTGGAGGATGAGCTTGACAGGCGTTTACGTCAATACATACCGCAGTTTGGTTCGGTCAAGGCATTTGAAGAATTCTTGGGCAAGAGTATAGAGAAGTTCAAAGAGGAATCCAGAACAGATTTACGGGAAATACTGCTTGTTCAAAAGATGCAGGCTAAAATAACGGAAGGGGTGACGATTTCCCCATCTGAGACAAAAGAGTTTTTCGACGCCATTCCCAAGGATAGTATACCTCTGATTAATGCAGAAATTGAATTCGGCCATATATTGAAAAATGCAAAAATAAATCCCGAGCTTAAAAAGTATGCAAAGGATAAGATATCCGCTCTGCGTGATGACATAATTGCAGGCAGAAAGGATTTTGAAACAGCAGCTATCATTAACTCCATGGACCCCGGATCCTCTGCAAAGGGGGGACTCTATGAAAACGTGCAGCGGGGAACATTTGTTCCTGAATTTGATGCGGTTGCTTTTAGGGCAAAGGAGAAAGAAGTGTCCGAGGTTTTTGAATCCAAATGGGGCTATCATATTCTTAAAGTTGAATCCAGGAGGGGAGATGAAATTGATGTGCGTCACATTCTGATCATACCAGAACCTTCGCCCGAGGATCTTTTTCATTCTAAAACTCTTCTTGACAGCATTGTTGCATATGTGAAAAAGGATTCTATTTCATTCACCGAAGCTGCTTCCAGGTTTTCGGATGATGAAGAAACCAAACACAACGGAGGGTTGATCATGAACCCTAATACCGGAAGCACTAAATTTGAAATGAACGAATTGAGCAGGATAGATCCTACGCTTATTTTTGTAATTGATAAGCTGAAGGCAGGAGAATCGTCATCTCCCTCGATTACCCAGAACGGAGATGGCAAGCAAGCATACCATGTTATTTACGTAAAAAGTCGCACGGAGCCTCATCGTGCTAATCTCAAGGAAGATTATCAGCGTATCCAGGACGAAGCGCTTGCAGCAAAAAAGGAGAAAATTGTTAACACCTGGATAAAGAAAAAGCTAACAACCACGTATGTCCGTGTTTTTGATGAACACAAAAAATGTAAGTTTAATAATCCTTGGGTGAACTAAATTTGAATGTTATGAATTTCAAAGATGATGTTGAAGCAGTAGATGCTCTGCGGGATAAATACAAGGCGCTCACCACTGAGATCGGAAGGATCATTGTCGGTCAGAATGAAGTTATTGAAGACGTATTGATTTGTGTGCTTAGTAAAGGGCATTGTTTGCTGGTAGGGGTTCCTGGTCTCGCTAAAACACTTTTGGTGAATACAATTGCCCGGGTATTAGGACTTGAATACAACAGGATACAGTTTACTCCGGACCTGATGCCGTCCGATATTATCGGAACGGAAATACTGGATGAAAACAGGCAGTTTCGGTTTGTAAAAGGACCTTTGTTTGCAAACATCATTCTGGCAGATGAAATAAATCGGACTCCGCCTAAGACGCAGGCTGCGCTTTTGGAGGCCATGCAGGAGCGGGCAGTTACCACCGCGGGAAAAAGATTTGAGCTGGGTAATCCGTTTTTTGTTCTTGCTACTCAAAATCCGATAGAGCAGGAAGGAACATATCCGTTACCGGAAGCACAGTTGGACCGTTTCATGTTCAACGTATGGCTTACCTATCCGAAGTTTGAAGAAGAAATTACGGTTGTTAAAAATACAACGTCCGATTATAATGCCGAGCTGAAGGTGATTCTCAATATTAATGAGATCTTGTATTTCCAGAACCTGATCAGAAGGGTTCCTGTTACTGATAATGTCTTACAGTATGCTGTGCGCCTTGCTTCCAGCACAAGATCGGATAATTCGCATGCCCCGGACAGCGTCAAGCAATACATATCCTGGGGAGCAGGACCCCGTGCTTCCCAATACCTTGTATTGGGTGCAAAGACCCATGCTGTAATACATGGAAAATATTCTCCGGATATGGAAGATGTACGGGCGGTTGCACCTGCAATTCTGCGTCACCGTATTGTACGTAATTATAAGGCCGAAGCAGAAAATATTTCTACCGATTCAATTATTAAGGAGCTGCTGAAATAAAACGTATTGTTGGTCTTACTCCCGGATTTAAATGCTGCCTGCTTTTCTCTAAAGCACCTTTAAAAAGGATATCCAATACCAAAATTAAGAACTCCCCCGGTTACGGCCCTTTTCCCGAAAACCCACCTGTGGTTTACAGGAAGTGAGGGATCTTTGACCTTGAAGGCCCAATCCAGCCGGATAATGAAAAAATTAAAATCCAGGCGAAAGCCCATCCCGGCTCCCAGGGCGATTTGTCCGATGAACTTACCTTGACTAAAATCGAAGTCACCATTTGGATATTTTTCTTGATAATTTCTGAGCCAGATATTTCCGGCGTCAATGAATAAAGCGGCGTTGAGTATCTTGATAACATGGAACCTGTATTCAAGATTACCTTCAATTTTTGTGTCACCGATCTTGTCCGCAAAAATGCTGTTGGTTGTATCTTTGTAACCTCCGGGTCCAAGCGTTCTTGCCTGCCATGCGCGTATCCCGTTGGGGCCGCCTGCAAAAAAGCTCTTTTCCAGCGGAAGTACCCGGAGATTATAAAGTGGTTTACCAATCCCAAAGGTAAGCCGGTAAACTATTTTTGATTTCTCCTGAAGAACCCGGTAATATCTGTAATCCACATCCGCGCGGAGATATTGGGAAAACGGTATGTTTTCAATGGTATAACTGATACCTTCGGAACTTGGTATATAATCCAATTCCTGAATATACCTGTCTATCAGATTGAAGGCTCCTCTCATCAGATTCCCAGCAGCTTCGGCTCCAAATCTCATGTATGTGAAGTTTTTACTTTTACGCAAGTCCTGGTTGCTGAATATAAATGCATACCTGGATCCAAGCGTAATGTGATCGGAGTAGCTGTTTTGAAGGAAAAGATCATCTTTATGCTCTTTCATCATATCAATAAAGGATTGAGAGATGCCGAAGATATTTACAAGGTTAAATTCAATCGGATTAATGACATGACGTTTGGTAAATGTTTCGTTCCAGGAATAACCGAATGCTGTATTGGCGATAGATCGTCCGAAGTCAGGCCTCCTTTGAAAGTTATATGTACCGGAGATATTTGTTTTTGCATTGTTATTTTTAATGCCTTTAATATTGAACGGGGTTAGAAAGCGGGGTATGTAAAAATTTATTTCACTTCCAAGCTCAAGGGTGTTAAATGGTATGGGAGATTCTGTTATTATCTGAGTTTGTTCCCTGCTTTTGGTCTTTTGTATTTCAAGAGCGCCTTTGAGTTTTACCTCCAGAATTTCCCCTCCCATAAATGTGTTTTTATTCTGGTAAACAAGGCTTCCGGCTATTCCCTGAGTGCCCGATGTGTTTATTAATTCTGATTCTGTTGAAAAAGATTGCTTCGGGATGTTTGACAGATATATATAACAGTCAAGTTGTGAATTGCTTACTTGAACAAATTGAATCTGGGAAGAACGGAATAACTTCAGGTCCGAAAGGCGTTTGTATGTTTGTTCGGAATGTCTTTGCTGAAAAAGTTCTCCTTTGGAAATAAAGATTGCATCCGTTATAAGACGCGGCTTGTAGCGGAGCGGACCGGTGCTCAGTAACCGGTAGTCATTCACTACCAGCGTATCCTTAGGAACAGTTTTTAGTTTAGGATCATAATCCGTATGAATGTAAATATTGTTGATATAAAATCGTGCATGCGGGCTTTCCGCAGTGGAATCTTCAGTTCCCTCAACTTTTAATACCAGGTTCCTAATTCCCAGTGTTATATCCACTTCATGCGAACCAAGTGAACTGTCCACTTCAATAAATATATACTCCTTGGAAAATTTGAAATAGCCTTCGTTGCGAAGCAAAGTTGTGATACGATCCCGTTCCTTCTGAAGTATTTCAATGTCATAGTTAATACCTTTTTTTATTAAGGAAGAAGTGGTATCAGATAATACATAATACTTAAGCAGATTATCCTTTATCTCGTACCGGGTATTGCGAAATACATAGGGTTTTCCGGGATGGATAATATAATGCACGGTTGCTTTCTTATTTCTAACGGAGAGAGAATCCTTGACCCTGCTATTAAAAAATCCTTTGTTGTTAAGAAACAGGTTTATCTGTCTCGCTGATTTTTTTGTAAGAAGAGAGTCGTAAATTACCGGAGGTTCACCTATGCTGAGAAGCCATTCCCTGCGTGTCAGGATGTCTTTTTTCTTTAAAAATGGCTTCCTGGGTTTCTTTCCCTGAGATTCCCGTCTGGCATTGATCTTATTGTTCTTCTCCAGTCGATGTGAGTTGATTGATTCTATGCGCGCGTTTCTTTTGATTCTTTTCTTTTCGATTTTATCCTGATTAACGCTGTTATACACTTGCAGGTAAAATCTCCAGAAAAGCATTTTCCTGTTTGGCTTTTGCTTGATATAGGCCTCTATTTCGCTCTTGTCTATACTTGAGGTTTTAATTGCAACAATACCCGTGTTCGATTTAATCGAAATATCATTTCTATCCAAAAGCAGCTCTCCATCCTGAAGTTTTCTTGTCGGATTGCATGACGATAACAGAAACGCGATTAACAAAGCGCTCAGGAGAAAGCAGTTGATGTGTAGATGCGTAGGTTTCTTCATTATTTTTGCCCGATAGAAATAGCCCGAAGCGAATTTACTAATAAGGGGGTAATAGGTCCTGATAAAATATAGTGGATTTAAACAACGTTCCATGATCTCTAAAGCACAGATTAAAAATATCCGTCTTCTGCACCAGAAAAAATACCGGGATAAGCTGGGACTTTTTATTGCCGAAGGTCCTAAAGTTGTCCGAGAATTGATGAGCTCAGGTTTCAGAATGAAAGAAATATATTGCCTGGTGGAATTCAATCCTGTGCCATTTGAGTTTCAGGAAGTCACGCAGGAAGAGCTGCAGCGTATTTCAACTCTTACCACCGCGAACCAGGTGCTTGCCATAGTTGAAGTTCCCCGGATAAACTTAGATGCGGACAGTATGAAAAAGGAATTGATTCTTGCCCTTGATGACATCCGGGACCCCGGTAATATGGGTACGATTATTCGTATTGCAGATTGGTTTGGTATACATCATATTCTGTGTTCCGAATCAAGCGTGGAGATTTTTAACCCCAAAGTGATACAATCCACCATGGGATCTATTGCCAGGGTTAACGTTTACAGGGTCGATCTTGATAAGGTTTTGAAGAGTTTTGATCCTGTTTACGCTGCTGTTTTGGATGGAAAAAGCATTTATAAGGAAAAATTATCGGATAGAGGAGTGATATTGATTGGAAATGAGTCCCAGGGCATTTCGGAGAAATTAATGAAATACGTCAGCACGAGAATTGCAATTCCTAACCGGGGCGGCCTTCATTCACAGGCACAGGCAGAGTCCTTAAATGCAGCTGTCGCAACGGCTATTATTTGCTCTGAATTCAGAAGACGGTGACACAATATTGTTGCTAAACGCACGTTAAGAAAATCTCATTATCTTGGCTCTATGAAAGGAATGCGGGTGTTTTTTACTATTTCCACGTTTATATCAGGGTTAAATGTTCTTTCAGCCCAAATTGGTGGAAATAGCACTTATGAATTCTTGGATCTTGCTTCCCCGGCCCGTGTGGTTGCTCTTGGAGGAACACTTATTTCGGTTAAAGACAATGATCTGAACCTGTCCTTTCAGAATCCTTCGCTGTTGGATAGCACTATGCACAATAGCCTTTCTTTAAGCTATGTTGATTATTTATCGGATATACAATATGGTTATGCCGCATATTCACGTACCTATAAGACTATCGGAAGTTTCAGTGCCGGGATGCAATTTATGGACTACGGCAAATTCACTTCAGCGGAAGTGACAGGGGAAATTACAGGTCAGTTTTCGGCTGCGGAGTATGCATTAAATCTTTCTTATGCCCGGCCAATCAATTCATTGTTCTCTTTTGGAGGTACACTTAAAACCATCTATTCTCAATTTAGCGACTACACCTCATTTGGTAATGCCATTGATATTGGAGCCATATATTGCGGTACAAAGCAGTTGAGCTCGGCAGGATTGATGATTAAAAATATAGGCAGGCAATGGAAATCGTATAATGAGGAGACAGAGCCACTTCCATTTGAAGTTCAGCTTGGATTCTCCCGAAAAATACCCCATGCTCCCTTTCGGTTTAATTTTACCGCCACTCACCTTGAAAAATGGGATTTGACATTTACCGATCCCAGTATTTCAACTACGGACCCTATCACCGGAATTACTATAGAAAAAAGTAAATTTTCAAAGTTTGCAGATAAATTTTCCAGGCACCTCGTTTTTGGCGGGGAAGTCCTGCTTTCAAAAAATTTTCACCTTAGGGTGGGATATAATTTTCAACGAAGGAAAGAGCTGAAGCTGGAAACACATTCCGGTATTGCTGGTATTTCTTTTGGATTTGGACTGAAAATTTCAAAATTCAATATCAGCTATGGTTATGCAAAATATCACATGGCAGGTGGCCCTAATCATTTTACCATCAGCACAAATTTTTCAGAATTCTATTCAAAAAAGAAGTGATGCGTAAGATCACTATCGCCATCGACGGGTACTCATCCTGCGGTAAGAGCACTATTGCCAAGGGAGTTGCCCGGGCGCTGAATTATTTGTTTATTGATTCCGGAGCTATGTACAGGGCGGTAACTCTTTACTGCCTCAGACATGAAATTATCAAAGAGGGCAGGTTCGACATAAAAGATGTTGTTAGTGCCATGGAGAAAATTAACCTGGAATTTAAAAAGAACCCGGCTGTTCAATTGTTTGAGATATATCTTAACGGGGTAAATGTGGAAAAGGAAATACGTGAAATGGATGTTGCCAATTTTGTCAGCCCCATCAGCGCTGTGAGGGGAGTCAGAACGAAGGTTATCCGGTTACAAAAAGAGTTGGGTAAAGGAAAAGGGATTGTAATGGATGGCAGGGATATAGGAACAAATGTTTTTCCGGATGCCGAGTTGAAAATATTCATGACTGCAGATGAAGCAGTCCGGGCACAGCGCAGGTGGGCTGAACTTTCGGAAAAAGGTGTTAAGATCACACTGGAGCAGATCCGAGAGAACCTAAGAGCGCGTGATTACGAAGATACGCATCGTGAGCATAACCCCCTGAGAAAGGCCAATGATGCCGTTGTTCTGGACAATACTGCTTTGAGCCTAGATGAGCAATTGGATTTTGTCTTAAAATTGTCAAAAGAGAAGATTTTCAGCTAGCTTTCTGACAATACTTTTTCCATTACTTTTTCTTTTGTCTGAACGTGCTCGAAGAAGGAGACAATTTTCATCATTACTCTCTCTACCACGGCATCCGGACAGGAAGCTCCGCTGGTGAGGATTATATTGATTTCAGAATTGCTCCCTTTTTGAGATGAAAGCGGAGGTATGTTCAGATAGTTCTCGGTAACCAGTCTTTTTTGATTATGAAAGTCAAAGTGATTGATCGTGGTTTTGGAGAGAATCTCAGTTTCGGAAGAAATAAAATAAGTAGGAAACCTTTGTTCACAAAGTTCCACGATATGCGATGTGTTTGAGCTATTGTAGCCCCCGACAACAATTGCCAGGTCTGCAGACTGGTTTAAGAGCGCAAGGGTGGCTTGCTGGTTTTCATTTGTAGCATAGCACAGTGTATCCCGTGTATCCGCAAAATGCGCCTTTAACTTCGCGGTACCGTATTTTTTCTGCATCAGTTTTTTAAAGTAATCCGCTATCTCCTGCGTTTCACTGGCGAGCATGGTTGTCTGATTGATGATCCCAACTCTTTCAAGGTCTTTATCCGGGTTAAATCCCGGGGAGGTTCTTTCGGAAAAGCACTCATCAAATTCCTTTCGGTTGGTTTCACCTGTAATAAAGGATCCTAATTTTTCCGCTTCCTTCATATTTTTGATGATGATGGCGGGGGAGTGTATTTCACTTCTGGAAAAGGTAGCTCTCGTTTCTTCATGGTTGTGTTTGCCATGAATAATGACTGTATATTTTTCTTCTCCCAGTTTCTCTGCTTTTTTCCATACCCGTTCCACAAACGGGCAAGTGGTGTCGTATTTATGAACTGCGATACCAATCTTTTGAAGGCGCTCTTCAATAGCAAGCGTGGTGCCAAATGCGGGAATAATGACGATATCGTCCCTTTTTAATTCTTCAAACGGAATAATTTGCTTGCCGCTGGTATCCATCAGAAATTTCACTCCTCTGTTAATAAGATCGCCGTTTACTTCCGGGTTATGGATCATCTGGCTAAGCAGGAAAATTCTTTTATGTGGATTCTCTTCAACTGCTTTAAAGGAGATTTCAATTGCATTTTCAACGCCGTAGCAAAAACCAAAGTGACGGGCGATGAAAAATTTAACGGGACCAAAATCGAGCAGGGTAGGAGTATAGTCTTTTTTCCGGGGATCGGTATTTCTGCGCAGCTCCTTTACCTTTGAAATGATTCCGCTTTTGTAGAAGCCAGGGATATTGAAACTTTTCATTATTTAACAATGACCTTTACAAACTGCCACTTCTCGTATTCCTTCCTGTTTTGCATGGCATCATTTTTATATTCTGGTCCCTGTACCTTGTTGGTAATATCGTAAGAGATGTTTGTGACATCAATCTTTTTCTGGCTCATGGCTGTTTGTATTTTTTCCTTTATTTCATTTGCACGGCTTTCAGATAGTAATTCGTTGCTGGGAAAGGAGGAGGTGGGTACTGACGAAGAGCTGGCGGCAATTACAATCATGGCTTTGCCATGATCGGCAATCTTTTGGGCTACCCGCTCTGTGAGGGAAACAAACGATCCTACGGAAATATTGATTTCCTTTTTATTGTAAGGGAAATAGATTACAAAATCAAATTTTTCATCGCCAGGATAAATTACAGTTTTATGATTTATCAAACTGAGATCATCTTTACGGGATGAAGTAAGATAGACGTCCTTTAACTCTGCCAATTGCATTAAATTGGCAGGAATATTTCTGAATGAATTTTCTTTTTTGCTCAGGTTAACCACCCCGATCACTTTGTCCTTTTCATTGGAAAGAAATGCATTTGTAAGACCCGCAAGTTGTGGATCCAGCTCATTCAGCCTGACGGTGTAACTATTATCTCCGGAGAGTTTTTCGAACCTGAATGCACCCGATGCGTCCGTTTGAGTTTGCTGTATTACTTTTCCATGTTTATCCAAAAGATTTATTTCCAGGTTAGCTACTCCATCCTTTTTGTTATTGCTTCCAAGGACTTTTCCGCTCATAGTAATCAATTTGGTATTATCGGCCATGTCTATCGTACTCATTTTATTCAAATCCGCCGGAAGATTTTCAAAAACAAAATAATCTCCTGTTTTCCCCATTGTCCGAACAAGTACTTCGTGTTGGTTGGAAAGATAGATTTTCTGCTTATTAAGGAGGGAAGGGTCGTTATCCTTTATGGAAATGGTATAGTTATTATCACCGGGAATATGTTCAAATGTAAAACGTCCGGAGGGATCGGTAGTTTTTTGCTGGATTGTTTTCCCCTTTTCATCCAGGAGGAATACGGTCGCATTTGCAAGGGCTTTTTTTCCTTTATCGTCCAGGGAAAGTTTCCCTGACATAGCAGATTTTGAAAGCAACGGATCGTCCGTTTCAACTGCATTCAGTTTGTTGATCTCAGGAGATACGTTTTTGAAGAGAAAGAATTTGTTTTCCTTATTAGAGGGCAATACTATTTTTCCTTCCTTACTCGCTAGATAAAATTGACTATGGTTCTTTAGGAAGGGATCATTTTCATCAATTTTGATCATGTATTTCTGTTCAGAAGAAATGTTTTGAAAATTGAACCGACCTTTTTCATCGGTAACAGTGGATGCAATGATATTGCCCTGGGAGTTAAGGAGCTGAATTGCCAGATTTTTGGCTACATCATCCGCATTCTGGCTCAAAAGTATTTTTCCATCCATAGGAATAATCTCCGTTTTTGAAGTCGTATCCAGCACTTTCTGAGCTGAGAATACGTTGGTCCTATCTCCAATGTAAAGGATTTGCTGAAAAAAACCTCTGCCCAGTTCCTGGTAAGAGCTGTCTTCCGGAAGAAAAAATTTATCTGTGAAAACTTTATTTCCGTTGGCTTCCACCGTAATTTCGTATGTCTGCCCGGGAAATAAAGACTGAACGAATTTTCCACTTGCTTCGTTAGGAGTATTTAAAACCACCTTACCGGTAGCAGCTTTAGTAGTTACCAAGGCGTTTTTGGGAATTGGCGATCCATCCCTGTTCTTTAAATATCCTACCAGAATTGCGACGGACTTTACAATTGCCTTTGGCATACTGATCATGTATATATCCTTTTCTCCCTTTCCTTCGGGTCTTAAAGAAGCATAATAGGCCCGTCTGCCATCGGAGGAAGTCACAAAATAAATATCATCCCCAGTGGTATTGATCGGGTAACCTATGTTGGTTGGTTTCGCCCAAACATTGTTTGCCACCTTGGTAGAGTAGAAAATATCGAATCCGCCCATCGTATTATGTCCCGTAGAACTGAAGAAAAATGTGGTTCCGTCCGGATGGATAAACGGAGCATCTTCGTCAAAAGCTGTATTGATGGCAGGACCCAGGTTTTCCGGTTCACTCCATGTCTGGTTGGACAGTTTATGGCATTGATAGATATCTCTTCCGCCCATTCCTCCCTGCCGGTCACTTACAAAATACATAGTACTTCCATCGGCGCTCACACATGCGCTGGGCTCCCATTTTTTACTGTTCACAGATCCACCTATTTTTACAGGAGAATTCCAGAAGTTGCCATCTTGTGTGCTTAGATAGATATTTCCATCACCTTTATCATCACGGTATACATAAAGCTGCTGGCCGTCAGCCGATAGTCCAATTGTTGCCTCGTTCTCGTTGGTATTAATCGTTCTGCTTATACTCCTGGCTTTGGTCCAGGTTCCATAAGGACCCCGGTTGCAGATCCAGATATCTTCCAGGAATTCGTTACTGATAGTCCGGTTAGCAGAACCGCCTGTCCCCAATCTTCTGGATGTAAATGCAAGAATAGACTCATCGGCGGAAATTACGGGGCTGTAATCCGCATATTGGCAATTAACGCTGTCTCCCAGGTTTGATATTCTGCATTCTACCGGACTGGCTGTAAGTTCTTTTGCGCTTTTGCTCATCTCGTTCCAGTGATCAACTTCTTTTACCAGCTTAAGATTCCATTTTCCGATGATATCCCGGTATTTGGTAAGATGTGCTATTGCCTCATCGAAACGATAGGCGTAATGGTAAGCCTGACCCAGGTAGTAAATAGCATCTTCGGGAGCATTTTTTTCAGTTGGTTCATCCTGCTGATAAGCCCCCGAAGTTTGCTTGATCGCATTTTCAAGATAGGGTATGGCTTTGGTCTTTTCACCTGCTATGTGTAAATAACAATACCCCGTTTTGTAATTGACATTGGCATTTGAGGGATCACTGGTATTCAACTGCAGAAATATCTTTACGGCAGTATCATAATACCCTTCAAGTATCATCAGGTTTCCCTGGGTGAACATTTGCCTGAATTCTCCCTTTGAAAGTGATTGAGAAAAAGAGGTGCCTGAAAAAAAGAAGGTAATAACAAAAAATAATTTTGCAGCGAGGTGTCTCATTAAAATATCAAATCAGAATTTAAAATTAATTTTCGAGTACTTTAAACTCCACTCTGCGGTTCTGCTGCATTCCTTTTAAATTGGGCTTTCCATTTAACGTATTTGGAGCAAGGGGCTGCGCATCACCGTATCCCTGCGCAACTAATTTATCCCGTTCCACACCTTTGATAATCAGGTATTGTACAACAGCATCCGCTCTCAGTTGTGATAGTCTCAGATTCTCGTCCGGGTTCCCTTTGTTGTCAGTATGTCCGCCTACTTCCACTTTGATATTTTTTTGGTTAACAAGGAGTTTGTAGAGCTTTTCAAGCTCTATATTAGACTCTTTACGCAACGTAGATTTTCCACTGTCAAAGAAAATATTATTAAGAACAACTTTTGCACCTTTTGCTATTTTTTCCAAAACAATATTTTTGGTGACTTCTGAGTATGTTTTTTCTTTAGGAGCATTTACATTCTCCGATTGAAATAAAAAACCATCTGCCTCATAGGAAATATTGTAGTCCGTTCCTCTTGGAATGTTAAAGTAATATTCTCCGTCATTATTGGGAGAATGGCTGCCGATGACAGTTCCGGTTTTGTTATCTGTCACCACTATCTTGGCCTTTTTTATAGGGAATTTATCCTTACTGGTAATTGTACCCTTGACCGAGATTGTGCCAAGCATTGCGGATGTTTCTAGTACGACATCTTTTTTGAAATCATATTCGGATAGTTTTTCCGGAATATCAAGAGCTTCATACATTGTCAAATATCCGGGTGCTTCGTAGATCAGTGAATAGCTTTCGCCGCCTTTACCCGGCAGATCAAATGTATAAGTGCCATCTGATTTGATTCCATATACTCCAACGAGCCTTTTTCCGGTGTTTTCTTTTACAGAAATTTTTACATCGCTCACAGCCATGGACGCACGTGTGGTTACTTTTCCATAAACTGAAATGCTTCCTATATTTTTAAAATCAAAATTCTTATCGATTTCTACATAGGATCCCTGAGGAGATACCTTAATTGTTTCTGTATGCGGCCTGTATCCATCTGCTTCATAAAGCAGGGTATAAGTCTTCCCGTATTTTCCTGGGTTCAGAGGTAAAACATATTTTAACGTTCTGGCATTTGGATGAACTTCTTGTTCTGTCTGCCCGGATTCCACATCAACAGCTGAAATGGTTGTATAGGCCATCATGCTGTCTTTTCCCAAAAAGGAGACATAGCCTTTCAAAAGCGTTACCGGAACCACCAGCCTTTGCGGAATGGTGATCATATAGATATCTTTTTCTCCCTTTCCTTCTTGTCTTACCGATGAGAAATAAGCGCGCTTTCCATCGGTGGACATAACATAAAATATATCATCATCGGTGGTATTGATGGGATAACCCATGTTTTGAGGAGCCGCCCATCCCGAATCCAGCTGAACGGAAAAATAAATATCAAAGCCGCCCATCGTGTTATGTCCGTTGGAGCTAAAAAACAAGGTAACCCCATCCGGATGAATGAATGGCGCATCTTCGTCGTATTGCGAATTAATGGTAGCTCCAAGATTTATTGCTTTGCTCCATCGGCCTGTGGGTAGTTTCCTGCATTTATAAATATCCCTGCCTCCATAGCCTCCGGGCCGGTCACTTACAAAGTATAACGTATTCCCATCAGCCGAAAAGCAGGCGCTTGGCTCAAAGGCGGGACCATTGATATCCGTTATATCATTGGCTTCAATGCCAAGCATGTATGCATACGACCACTGGTCGCCCTCAAGTTTGCTATAGTAGATGCTGCCGCCCTTATCATTTTTATAAAGGAGAAGCTGTTGGCCGTCAGCAGATATTCCGGTGATTGCTTCGTTATACCAGGTGTTGATGTGAGTGCTCAAAGGCTTTGCTTCAGTCCAGGAACTATCTTCTCTTCTGTAGCTGACCCAGATGTCCTCATAGTAATTGTCATACACATCCCTATTGTCATTACCCCCTGTTTCAACGTTGAACCTTCTAGACGTAAAATACATGGCAGATTCGTCGGCGGTGATCACTGCACCGTATTCAGGATATTTGGTATTTATACTATCTCCAAGGTTAGTGATTGTACATTTTACCGGTGAGTTGACAAATAACTTGGCTGTCTTGCAAGTTTCAATTCTTCGTTTTAAGTCATTGGCCTCAGTCAGGTCACCCATGTTTATGCAAGTCTTAAACTTTTCAAACATAGCGATGGCTTCATCAAAACGGTAGGTAAGATGATACGCTTGTCCTAATAGTTTGTATACAAGTTCAGGACAACGGATTTCAGAAGGCTCGTCCGGAATATATTTACGTGTTGCTTTCGAGGCTGCTGCTTCAAGGTATTCTACTGCCTTGGATTTTTCAGAGGAAGAGGCAAGATACAGTTGTCCAATCTTGAAATTAACATTTGCATTGAGAGGATCCCATTCATGTAAAAGGAGAAAAGTCCGTAAAGCCGTATCATTAAAATTTTCAAGCATCATTAAATTACCCTGAGTAAAATTCTCACGAAATTGTGCTTTATTAAATTTGGGTTTTGCAATCATTATTGAATCCTGGGAAAAACCGAAAGTAGAGAACAGAAATACAATAGCGGGTAGGAGGTGAGAAAGTAGTTTAACTCTGCTATTATGCATGATTTTTTGTTATAGATTCAACCTGATGTGATTGAATTCACAAAAATAATGAATTAAGGATAATAAGTAATGGGAAAAGTTATATGTTATTACCTTAAGATATTGCACTTGGTAAGGGCTGAGCGGTATTTCTGGGCATTTCGATTGTGTTCGGCAAGGGATTTTGCGAAATTATGTTTCCCGGAAAAATCTTCCTTGGCGCACATGTATAGGTAATCATTTTTAAAAGGAGTTAACACCGCATCAATAGAAGATATATCCGGAAGGTATATCGGACCGGGCGGCAAGCCTGTATACATGTATGTATTATAAGGAGAGTTAATCGCTTTGTCTTTATCGAGCACACGCGTGATGGTAAAATCTCCTATTGCAAATACCACAGTGGGATCGCTTTGTAAAGGCATTCCTATTCTCAGGCGGTTAAGATAAAGACCTGCAATGATTGGTCGTTCCTCCGGAAACTGTAATTGTTCTGCCTGTACAATGGATGCAAGAATAGAAACTTGTGTGGGAGTCAGCCCTATTTTTTTTGCTTTTGCCTTTCTTTCGGAGTTCCAGAATCTTTTGTATTCATATTCCATCCGGTTGACAAATTGTTTTGCAGATGTATTCCATTTGAATTGATATGTATTCGGAATAAATAGTGAAAGGACATCCTGGCTTTTTAGCCCTACATTGCCTTTCAGGTAATTGTCGTTGTTTAGCAGCGCACTTAATTCAGTTGAATCCACTTCCAGTTTTCTACATACGACCGAAACCAGTTGCTCCTTTTTTCGTATGTTGTGGAAGGTGACATTGATCGGCTCCTGGATTCCTGCCCGCAGCAGATTAATGAGTTTGTTATTGTTTATATTGGCCAGGATGCGGTATCGCCCTGGCTTGACATTATTTTTATATTTTTTGAGCTCAGCCAGACGGATGAATGATTCCTTGTTTCGTAAGATCCCGGAGTCGGACAGGATTCTAACCACGTCCTCAAAATCAGACCCGGTAGGAATACAAATCATCTCTGATCTTTTATCTCCTGTAGAAACGTTTGGAACGTAAACCGTCTGGTATGCAATATAAACTACAATTCCTCCGGTCAAAATTAGCAGGGCAAGCAACCATTGCAGGATTTTTTTGAATACAGATTTTCGGCTTTCCGGCATAGTATTATAAATGCGCGCAATGGAACGTTTAAATACGATTTCGACTTTTTTGCTTGGAAGATTATTTTATCCTCCCCATAGCTCTGATTATTTCCTTTGCATTTTACTATTCTCCAGCTGAAGGGAATGTAATTTCTCCTTTTTATCTGTTACCTGAAATTGATGTTTTCGAAAAAGCTTCATACTTACCTGATTGTCTTCGGTAATTGTACAGTACAGTTTGCGGAGATTAAGCGTCTTAAAACTGTAATGGATGAGTTGTGCCAATGCATCTGAAGCATATCCTTTCTTTCGGTGTTCTTTTTCCACCAGGATTCCTACCCCTGCCTCAAGAGCCCGTTCATCGAATTCAAACAGGTCAATGCATCCGATCGCTGCGCCGGAGGAGGATAAGCTGATCATTAACCTTAATTGTTTATCAAGGTAGATGTCTTTTTGATTTGAAATGAAATCTTTAATTTCCTTTTTGGTGAATGGCTTTTTAGTCCCGCTTACCGGCCAATTGTCCTTATTGTTTTCCCAATCATAGAGTACATCTGCATCCGATGGAAGAGCAGGGCGGAGAAATATTTTCTTTCCTTCAAGTTTCATTTTTAGACCATTATGAGTGAAGATTTTCGTATAGCTTCATATACATCATTTACCTCATACATATCCAGAGAGAAAGAGGTGCCGGTTAAATATTTTTCAAGATTCAGGTGATAACAATCCTGCATGGCGTTTCGTTCCTGAAGTTTAGGAAGCAGGTCAAAGATAAGATTTATGTTCTTTGATTCAGTATCATACACGGAATGGCAGAAATCCTTAATAGGGGTAAGGCAGGTAGCAATTCCTATATCCGCACGCGGATAGGCCAGGGTACAGCTGCGTATTTCCTCTTTCAGCTGGTCCAGTGTAAAGAACGGAGGTAATGCCAGGCGAATAAAAATAGTTTCGATATTTTTTCTGCGAATGAGCGTAAGCAAAGCTGGTAATTCTCCATCCACCGTTGCGCCTTTCACACTTAGAGTAAATATCTTTCCATTTATCGATACAAGCAGGTGGGGAGGGATCCGGGCTGCATACAGCAGAACGAGATATACATCGTTCATCAGCACGCTTTCAGTGGCAGGAAGAAGATTGGAAATTTTATAGGATGAAACCATATGCTAAGTTACGAATATCTTACTTTTGTATAGCCAATTTACCTTATAACGACATCATAACCTGTTTATTGAACAATGATTTTGAATCTGGAATTATTCCGATGAAGGCAGTAAGGGATTTGCATAGAACGATCGATCGTTAAAAGCTCCAGGCTTTTCATTTCACACATACTGTTTGGGATTTGAAGCATAGCTCCGCTCCCTGCAATATTGAGCTCATGCAGCCTGAGTTTCCCTGTTTCTTCAGGTAACCTGCTGAGCCAATTTCGCCCTATAATAAAAACCCGCAAGCCAGACAGATTTCCAATCGACTGCGGCAGTTCACTCAATTTATTATCGCCAACGTTTAAATAGGTTAATCCGTGTAACTTTCCTATTTCCAAAGGGAGAGTTTTTAGCTGATTTCCGTTCAGGGAAAGCACTTCCAGGCTCATAAGATTTCCAATTTCTTTTGGCAATTGAGCCAGCTCATTATATCCAAGGGAAAGGTATTTTAATTTTTCAAGATCTCCGATTTCAGGGGGGAGGGCTGTTAGCCTGTTGCTGCTTAACGACAGATTTTCAAGGTTCCCCAACTTGCCAATTTCTTTAGGAAGCGAATCAAGCTTGCATTTATATATTTTGAGAGTTTTAAGGTTTTTAAGGGTGCCAATTTCCGGTGGTAGGGTGGTAAGCTTGATCCTTCTTAACTTGAGCTTTGTCGTTGTTCCCGGATTAGCTAAGGCTGTTTTAAGTTTTACGGTAGAGTCACAGCCGGTGAATAAAACCGGGGACAAAATGAAAAGGACAACAGACAAATTGAAAGCTTTGCTGAATGATCGCATGCAGTATTTCAGAGAAAAATCTCCTCCTGAATTAACAGGAGGAGATTTTTGGAAGTACATATAAAATTAACTGATTTCCGGATTGTCGTTTGTCTCAGTAAACCCGTCATTTCTCTTTTCTTCCTCCTCTTCATTTTCCTTTAATCCCAAAAACTCCTGTGTTCTTTCTTCACTGAGCTCTGCACTTGCAGCGGGCGGCTGAGGTACTTCTTCTGCTTCTTCCAGTGAAACTTCATTTGTAACGGATTCATCGGTTGTATTAAATGAAGTTACAGTTTCAATCTCCTCAGCAGCAGATGAAACCGAAGTGATTTCTACCATTCCGGTTTCATTTACTTCATCAGACGCAGGTATTTCAAGCGGAGGTAATTCCTCAATTGATCCCATGGATTCTTCTACCTGGCTTACACTTACAGGAGTTTCTGTTTTTACGGATACTATGACATCTTCGTCCGTAGATGCTGCTATGGTCAGCGGAGTGAGTGTTTCAATTTTTCCGTTACTCATGTATTCTTCCAACCGTTGTTTGCTTGTCTTTGTGCGGAAGAAACTCATAGGCTGATAATTGATATTCTTGTCTTTTCCACGGATAAGCATGTGCAGGAACCACTCGCTTTCACTGTAAGAACCGAAAGGCTTTGGCGTCATGGTAAGCAGCTGATAGTTGAACATTTTGGCGATTTCCGGGAATAAGCCAAAGTTGGTATCGTCAATGTTGGATAACTCTTCGATGATGATAAAGCGAACTCCTGGCCGGTTCTTATCACGCTGAATAACCGACATTCTTCCAATGCAGAGAAGGGCAAGTGCGGTATACGCTTCACCGCCGGAACCGGGATAGCGGTTTCCTTGTTCATCAAACAATCCTACACGAAGGTCGAAGTAGAATTTAGGATCCAGGAGATTGGAAATGTCGCAATCGTTACCTATATCGCTCAGGTTCTTTGCAATGTTTAGGATCAGGTGTTCCGGAGAAACTTCATTTTCCGCAGTGATAAAGAGTTTGGTAGATAACCGCTGGTGTTTGGCCTGTTCACGCATCCTGCGTATCCAGTCAACGGAAATATCCCGGCGATCGTTAAAGTCGATCTGGAAGTTATACACTCCGCTGATACGGTTCTCCTTAAAGAAAAAATTCAGTTCCGTTATCAGCTTACGGAATGAGTTATACTGCACCTCTACTTTTTTGAATACGTCAATGATGATGGTAAGCTGGAGGTCTCCGAATTTTTTAAGTTCTTCATTCAGCCGCTCAAGCTCTGGTCCCAATCCTTCCAGTCCTAACTTTCCGCACAGGATCTTAACCAACGTGTGGAAATTGTATTTGTCCACAATGAGCTCCGGGCATTTATCGCCTTTTGTTTCCTCAAAGGCTTCCATCGTACGTGTAAATTCCTCGTGATAGGCTTCCAGAAGGTCCTCACTTTTTCTTTCCAGCTTATCTACCGTATATTCATTCAATTCACCTGTAATCAGGGATGGTTCAAACACGATACCAGTCTCTGCTTTTAATAGAGCCTTCTTTTCATTGAATATAACAAGGGCTTCTTCCGTTTGTTGTTTCAGAATTGGTTCGCTGCTTCTGTATCCGCGTAATTCTCCTTCCGCTGTAAGGATGTATTTTTCCGAAGCCGTTTTTTGTTCATTGCGTGATTTTACAGTTGAGTCGAAAAGCATTTTCATTTCATTCAGTTCCTCCAATGCTTTTTCTGTATAATCCTCGTCTTTAATTTCCACTTCAATGCTGCTTTCCAATTTCAATTTGGTGAATTCATACTCGCAGGCATTGAGTGCCTGCTTCGTTGCGTTCATCTTACTTTTGATCTCTGTTTGCCTTTTTGCCAGGTCGATGGCCTCGTTTTCAATAGACGCAAACTGGGCTTGTAACGTTTCCGTTTGCAGGATGTCTTCCCAGTTTTCCCGGATGAGCTCTATCTTTTCTTCATTCAGGGAGTTATCCACTACATAGTTCCGAATATCCTCTCTTTGTCTCCAGATATCCGTCAGCTCCTGATTAAATCCGATTCTTGTCAGTTCATCCGATAAACGCTGGATCATTTTCAGTTCCTGTCTTGCTTCTACCAATGAAAGCTTGATTTCCTTGGTATCTTTCTCGAGAACTGTTTTCAGGTTTTTGGTATTGGTGAACCGCTGTTTGGTGATGAGCGGAACAAATTCCCGGATCTCTCCGAATGTGATCCAGATTCCGCCTTTTTCATCATGCTCCCCAAAAGAATCTTCCAGCACGTAGCTATCAAGCAGGGCAGATGGGTTTGCAATGTACCGGGCGCCGGACTCTATCGTAGCCGGTTTCTCTGTAGGCAATTCTTTCAGGTACATCAAAATTGTTTCCTGCTCTTTGGTGAGAGGGCGGTTGTTTTGAATGGCCCAGTGAAAGAAAGAATCATCCCGGGTACCTTCAAATAATTCCACCAGTGTTTCCAGCTCTTCTATTTGCTGAGGAAGTTCATTCAGTTTTTCGTTGTAATACCTGGTTGCATCTGCAAAATTATCGCTTGCCCACAAAGATTGTTCAAATGCCGGAAGTGAAGGGATGGAGAGAATTTTATTTAAACTGCTTTTCTTTGCTTTGTAGGCGTATTGCTCATTTAGTTTGTTTTGTATTTTTTCAATGGTGGAATATTGCTTGACAATCGGATGCAGAGAGGTGATCCGGTTTAATTTGTCGCGGAGCAGATCAGCCGATTTCTTTCTTTCCTGGATAGTTTCATCGCTGAAGTCTTTCAGCAGGGTTTCATATTTTTCACGCATCAACACACATACCTTTTGCAGGTTTGTGTATGAAACATATAGCTCCTCGGTTGTTTTTTTGAGCTCTTCTTTCTGGATCTTCAGGTTTCTGGAAGAAGCTTCGATGTGCTTGATGTTGTTTTCGTGCCTTGTTTGCGCATTTACGTATTTCTGCGAAGCATAGGCAGCGCTCGATTTCAGGAATTCCTCTCTCGTTGTGACACTCTTTTTGTTTGTTTCTAACAGGGAAAGGAGTCTTTTTTGTTTTTGCTGAAGTTCCTGCACATGGTAATGATTTTCCCTGTATTGTCTTACCAGGCTGTGCAGCTGATCCTTCTGTTCCTCAAAAGTTCTCTTTATTTCCTCGTTGTCTTCAAACAGGAAATTCTGAAGGCTTCTTGAATTTGTAATATCCAGCGATTTGGCTCTTGCAAACGACTGAATTACTTTTGAATAGGTTCTTAGGTTTTCAGGCTTGGTTAAATTAACAGGCAAGATATTGTTTTTGTACAGCAAATCGTAATACTGCATTATCCCGTCCGTCTGGAAGAAATCCTTCAGGTATAAGGAATGATTCCCTGTCATGTGCTTGCCAAGGTCGCGCAGGTCAAAAATTGTTTTGGTGTCATCCATAAAATCCGCCGGATGAAGCGGACGGCTGAATGGGGTAAGGGCACCCCCGTCAAAATTACTTCCACCCTGAATGATAAATGGCCGGACCGGGACACGCGGGGTTTTGGAGATGAATACGCCGATGGTGATGAACTGTCCTTCTTTTCTTTCTATGTTAAGATAGGCATAAGCAAATTGGATATATTCCTTATTGAGAGGAATTCCTTCCACGCGTCTTTCATCTTTTCCGATTCCTTCTGTTCCCGGTTTCCACATGTCGCGTCTTGGTACAATGATCAATTGCATCAGGTCGGCAATGATTGATTTTCCCAACCCGTTTCCGCCGGTAAAATCCGTTCTGACTTCGTGGAATGGATATTCGGTATTATAATGTTGTCGTACACCTACGGTGCAGAGAGAATAAATTTTAGGATAGCTAGCCATGGTTCAGATTGAGTCTTGGGTTTTTGGTTTTTTAATTCAGGGTAATCGGTTATGAAGGCAAATTATTTTCCAGGTATTCTGTTAAAAGTTCAACATTGTTTATTTCTGTCTGATACAGTTTTGCGATCCGGTCAATGCTTGGCATGATTTCAAAATGCAGGTTTTCATAGCTGAGCCAGCGTATCCAGCCCATGCGCTCGCAGATTTGCAGGGTCCTTTCAATTTTTCTGCGCACTTCGTCTTTTTCAGCAGGGGTGAAGTTCCGTTTTGCCTCGCCGAATAAAAGCTTTTGCCAAAGATCCTTGTTCTCCGACTCTTCGGTTATATAAAGAATTTCATCCCACTTTACTTCCTTGGCATCAAAGAATTTGTCTTTGTACAGATTTAGCAGGAGGATTGCGAAGATTACCAGGCGGTCGTCCAATGCATAAGTTCTGTCATAACCAAATTTTCCTTTATGTCCCTCCGGAAAATCCAGGTAGAAATACGCCTCGCGCTCGTTGTAATCCTTTTTAAGGACCATGCCCAAAAGTTCCAAATAATACCTGGCTAATCCTTTTTCGTAAAAATCATCCAGGAAGTCGAACATCCTGAAATCATTTCCAAAGTTCTGGATATGTCGTCCGCTTCTAAGGGCAAAGTCTGTATCTGCAAAGAACTTTCGTGCACGTTCACTATTTAAAAATTCATAGTTGTAGTTATACCCTACATTACTGTCTTGTGTTTCTGTTTCCATCTTGGTTAGTCTGGTTTAATTCGATTTGTTGCTGAATCTACTGTGGTTTGATTTTTAATTTCCAGAGCGCAATGTTGGCACGCAATGGCATTACTAATTTTTTTTCAATTTCAAGCTCAACATCATTCCGGTTCTTATATTCATCGATCAGGCTAAAGCACACATCAACGGGTACTTCCAGGTTGTTCTCACGTTCCAGAATCTTGTCCATCCATTGCTCGAATACTATTTCTCTTCCCAGTTCAATTTCAGACCGGATGTTGCTGGTCCACATCAATGCATTCTCCTGGCGTGATAACTGTTTGGTTTTCTCCAATTCGCTCAATCTCTTGAATTCCTCGTCTTCCTGGTAGAATGGAGATTCTATTCGGTGGTATTCGCCAAAGTTAATCAGTGGAGGATACAGGAATTTGTCTCTGAAATAAGGAGTTTCCTTTTTCTTGATACCGGAAGGCAATACAATTTTTTCATCTACAGTTTTGCTGTGTTTAAGCAGCATTAATAGGAATTTTTCGATTTTAAGTTTGTATTGCTGTTTGTATCGCAGATTGTCATAGAGTGATTTCAACCGGGTGCGTGCATGCTGGATTTTGTCATTTATGTTGATGACTTTAGCATCAATGGCATCAAAAAAGCGGAGTACTTCGTGTTGAATTCGATCGTACTGTTCCCATGAGTCCCTGTCCTCCTTAAAATAAGACTCCGCATTTTTTATCTTATCAAGAACATCCTGTTTGAAATGAAGTGCTTTGGTTACTCCTTCGGTTTGCATTCCAAGCTGTTCGAATATTATCAGGAACTGATCAATGAGCTCTTTTGGATTTTCGGTGTTGGGCCTCAGAAGCGATCGCAGTTCAGCTACTTTTTTATCTACAAAAAGCTGAAGGTTATCTATATGAGAAAAAATAAACTTTTTAGAGGCATTGTAATGGTTTTTGTACCAGTAGTTAAACTTTACAATGTCGCTTAAATCTTCATCATGCACAGGCAGTGTACGCTTGAAGGTATGAACCAATTCCAGGTTTTCATAATTAGGTTCTACTTTGTTCAAAATAAGGTTCGCGAACTCTTTTGCGAAAATGGTCAGCTGGTAGCAATAATACTCGCCCATTTTTACAGTGGTGTAAAAATGCTGGCTTAACCTTTTTGAAATGCTTTCTTTCTGAATTCCACGGTCGCGTTTTAAAAGCAGAGTGACTTCGTCTACTGCATCCTCAAAATCCTTTTGAGTAAATGTATCTTCAATTTCCTGGTCTTCAATTTTCGTATGAAGCATGAGGATAAGCAAGACTGTCTCTACATCGCGTGGGATCAGGTATTCGAAATTTTTCGAGATGCTCTCGAATATTTCGTCCCGGGTCATGAATTTTTTCATCATATTTTAGTTTCGCCTTTAAATACAAATGTTGCACTGCCTTCCAGCCAAATATCACTAAACGAATTGTCTTTTCCTCTATGAAACCGTACCGTTAATTCACCGCCCGGTGTTAATATCCTGCAGCGGCTTGCAGATGTGGAAACTCCATGAATGGAAGAAGCTAAAGCAGATGCAGTTACACCTGTTCCGCAAGAAAGTGTTTCGTCCTCAACGCCTCTTTCATAGGTACGTACAAAAACATTTTTCCCTTCCTTTTCAGCCAAATTTACATTTATCCCTTCCTTTTTAAATCTGCTGCTGTATCGTATGTTTTTACCTTCTGCTGTAATATCAATTTTTTTAACCCCGTTTAAAAACTTTACATAGTGCGGTGATCCCGTATCCAAAACGTAATAGTCTTTCCCGATTTCAATATTTTTTACATCTTTCATTTTGATACTGACATTATCGCCATTTATTTTTGCAGCGTGAATACCATCGGAGGCTATGAATTGAGCCCCTGATTTTTTTATCACATTCAGTTTCTTTGCAAATGCTACGAGGCATCTGCTTCCATTCCCGCAAAACGAACTTGTTCTTCCGTCTGAGTTATAATAGATCATTTCAAAATCGAACCCTTTTCTGTTTTGCAATAACATTAATCCATCCGCCCCAATCCCAAACCTGCGGTGGCATAAACGTGCGATTTGTTTTGTCTTTAATTCTAACTTTTGAGCACGATTATCCATAAGGATGAAATCATTGCCTGTGCCATGATATTTATAAAAATTCAATATCACCTGAGTTTCTCAATTACGGTTAAGTCATTTACCTTCTCAAATTGCCTGAAGATATCAGTATAATATAACCTGAAATAGTTCTGTTTCTGTTTCAGATACAGCGCATCGTCTCCGTTATTGTGAAAAAGTGTTAAAGTTTCTTCGGGGTTTACTCCGAAAAGGATCATTTTATTCTTCGTCATTTTATATCCTTTGTAATTGATAGGTGATTGCCAGAATTCAACGTTGAATAAGACACCTGTATTTGTTTTCCTGTCTTTTATTCCGCTGATCTTTTCGAGTAACGAATCAGCCGTTGTGTTCGTTTGTTCCGTTTCTCCAAGATTTATTACCGCGAGATTCCTGGTTTTAAGCATTTTGTCTTTTCGTACAATGAAATTATCCGTAGTTCCGCGGAGCAGCGTATCTTTTAGCAAAGAGTCGGCTTCTGCCACCACTTTTCCCACGGATATTTCCCGGGAATGTTTTTTTGAAAGTACCTCGGCCGAATTCATAGGCTTCTTCAACGTGTCTTTGTCTGCTGTATTGCTTTTTATTGTTTTAATTTTGTTTTCTTTCGAACTATCGGATTCCTGAACTGTTAAAGCATCTTCGTATGATTCAGGAGTATTTTCCTTAGTCAGAAAGTGATTTAAATAAAAGAACCCCATACCAAGAAGCACTCCCAAAATGAGCCCCAGCAAAAACCACAATGATCTATTAGGAGCGGACATTTTGACAATACTTTTCTTCCGAAATTAGAACTGCGACGAAATTATATAATAAGCAGCCTAAATTCAAGAGTTTTTAACATGTGTTAGTAATTGGTTTTGAGCGGGATTACGAGGCTTTGAGCACTTTGACTTTATAAAAAAATGTTCGTGTTAAAAAATGTTAAAGGAGCAGGCGCAAGCCAACTTTGGCAGAATATTTGCGTTAAGGAATAGCAGTAAGAAACAGTAACAATAATTATAAAACCCAATAAATTATGAAACGCATAGCAACAATTTTTTTTACGGCGCTTATCGGCGGAACCGTTGCCCTGACGGTAGATCATTATTTAGGGGACAAAGAAAATCATATTCAAACCACACTTCCGGCTAACTACCCGGTTAAGTTTACAGGTTACTCTTCCGGTATGACGCCGGAAGCTTCGATAGATTTTATTAAGGCTTCGGAAATCTCTCTGCCGGCAGTTGTTCACGTAAAAACGGAATCTGCCCCTCAGCGAAACCAGATGTATTACTATGACCCGTTCCGTAATTTTATGTGGGGCCAGCCTCAGCAGCAAGCTCCTCAAATGGGTTCAGGATCGGGTGTAATTATTTCGGGCGACGGGTATATCGTAACCAATAACCATGTTATTAAGGGTGCGGATAAAGTGGAAGTAACCTTATATGATAAACGTACTTATGCGGCTAAGGTGATCGGAAGGGATCCTGCTACGGACATTGCACTTCTGAAAATAGATGCAAAGAATCTTCCCTATTTATTATATGGAAATTCAGATGATGTGAAAGTAGGCGAGTGGGTCCTGGCTGTAGGTAATCCTTTTAATCTGACTTCAACGGTTACAGCAGGTATTGTGAGTGCAAAGGCACGTAATATAAATGTGCTGGATAGCGATCCATCCCAGGATATGTTTCCTGTCGAATCTTTTATTCAAACAGACGCAGCGGTAAATCCGGGAAACAGCGGTGGCGCTTTGGTGAATACCAGCGGCCAGTTAATCGGCATTAATTCTGCAATTGCATCCAACACAGGTTCCTATACGGGATATTCTTTTGCAGTACCGGTCAATCTCGCTAAAAAGGTTGTGAATGACCTTGTAGAATTCGGAAAAGTTCAGAGAGCCTTTCTGGGAATAAGTATAAGAGACATCGATTCCAGGCTTATCGATGAAAAGAAATTGCAGGGGGATACCAAGGGAATTTATGTGACAGGTGTTTCGCAGGGTGGAGGTGCAGGCGAGGCCGGAGTGCAGGAGGGAGATATAATTTTGAAAGTGGGCGAAGTGTATGTTAACAATGTGCCTGAACTGCAGGAGCAGATCGGACATTACCGTCCGGGAGATAAACTGGCTATACTGGTTAAAAGAAACGGAGAGGAGAAAGTACTTCCTGTAACGCTTAGAAGCAAAAATGGCAGTATCTCGGTTGCAAAGGCAGGTAAGAATGAGGTTATTTCAATACTGGGCGCTACTTTTGAATCAGTCTCCGAACAGGAAATGAAGCGTTTAGGCCTGAACGGAGGGGTTAAAATTACTTCTCTGGATGCCGGCAAACTGAGAAGCGCAGGTATCAAGGAGGGATTTATTATCACAGCCATTGATAAAAGGAAAGTTGATTCGCTGGACGATGTCAAAGAAACTCTTGATAACAAAGAGGGAGGCGTGTTGATCGAAGGGATTTACACAAACGGAATGAAAGCGTATTATGCTTTTGGCTTGTAATAGCATATTTAATGGACGGATTTTAAATTAAAAACATAGAATTTACCGATTAAGAAAAGAAAAGACGTAACTTTGCAAAAATTTTTGCGTAGAAGGCATAAAAAAATAAATCATGAGACAATTAAAGATAACGAAGTCCATCACTAACAGGGAAAGTGCTTCTTTAGACAAATACTTGCAGGAGATAGGCCGGGAAGGGTTGATTACCGCAGAAGATGAAGTTGCATTGGCGAAGAGAATAAAAGATGATGACCAGCAGGCGTTGGAGGCACTTGTCCGGGCAAATTTACGATTTGTGGTATCTGTGTCCAAGCAATATCAAAATCAGGGTTTAAGTCTTCCGGACCTTATCAACGAAGGAAATCTGGGACTCATTAAAGCTGCAAAGCGCTTTGATGAAACCCGCGGATTTAAATTTATATCGTATGCCGTATGGTGGATCCGCCAGTCTATTCTTCAGGCACTGGCTGAACAGTCCCGTATTGTCCGTTTACCTCTTAACCAGGTAGGAGCCCTCAATAAGATGAATAAGACCTTTTCGAGGCTGGAGCAGACGTACGAACGTGAACCTACCGCTGAAGAAATTGCCAAGGAACTGAATATTGCAGAGGATAAGGTGACTGACACACAACGCGTTTCGGGGCGTCATATTTCCATGGATGCCCCTTTATTAAATGCAGAAGAAAATAGTCTTTCAGATTTGCTTGTTAACCAGGATGCTCCTAATGCAGATTTCTCTTTAATATCTGAATCCCTGAAAAAGGAAATAGACCGTTCTTTATCCTCTCTTACGGACAGGGAGCGTGATGTAGTTCGCTTGTTTTTTGGGTTAGGGGATCATTCTCATGGACTTACCCTTGAAGAAATTGGAGCAAAATTTGACCTTACACGTGAGCGGGTGAGGCAAATCAAGGAAAAAGCCATTCGCAGGCTCCGGCATAGTTCCCGCAGCAAATTGTTAAAAGCGTATCTGGGGTAGTTGAAAAATCAGTATAAAAAATACAGGCCGCAAAGGATAAAACTTCGATCTTTGCGGCTTCTTATTTTGTCTAACCTAATCTAAATATCTATGTCTGCAGAAACAGTAAAGAAAGTGTCTTCCGTTTCAAAAAATGGTTACGAATCGGAGCTCAATGATTGGATAACACAGGAAAAAGCAGCCATTGAACTTATTAGCATCGTGGGCGGTCTCTGGTTTGAAAGATCGGTTGAATTGATTCTTTTCCATAACGAGCTTACGGATAGGAACAGCAGTGCCCTGATGAATCTTCATCTGTATGCCAAGAACATTGTAAAGCAGCCTATTACCGTTCTGGATACGTTGCTGATGGCGCGGGAAATTCAAAAACTTGATTTAGCTCCTTCGAGAATAGATATTGGCAAACTGGCATCGGAATGGATCCTTGAAAAATCAAAATATGGAAACGACGGTACGAAATTCATTACCGACAAACTCAAGACTTTTATCGGTAAAGATAAACTGGTATTGAAGCCCAAGGATGTAGTATTGTATGGTTTTGGTCGTATAGGACGTATTGCTGCCCGAGAGCTCATTGCTCAGGCGGGGAAAGGAGAACAATTACGTCTCAGGGCAATTGTTACCCGTAATTATTCCGATGCCGACCTGATCAAGCGTGCAGACTTATTAAGGACCGATTCTGTTCACGGGCCTTTCCCCGGAACTGTTGTAGAGGATTTTGCAAACAAAGCGCTTATCATCAATGGCCATACGGTAAAAATGATCGCTTCCAGTAAATTTGAGGATGTGGATTATACTTCCTATGGAATAAATGATGCCTTGCTGATTGATAACACTGGATCTGTTCGTGACAGAGAAGGATTGGGCAAGCATCTGCTGGCTAAAGGAATAAGTAAAGTGCTTCTTACTGCACCCGGCAAAGGAGATGTTCCCTATATTGTTTTTGGAGTGAATCATGAGAGTTTTGATGTGAAAAAGGAGAAAATATTTTCAGCTGCATCCTGCACGACAAATGGCATCATTCCTATCCTGAAGGTAATTGAGGAAAAATTAAACATTAAGAATGGGCATGTGGAAACGATCCATTCGTATACAAACGATCAGAATCTTTTGGATAATTATCATAAAAAATCACGAAGGGGACGTTCAGCTCCTTTGAATATGGTTATTACCGAAACAGGTGCTTCCAGCGCTGCAGCAAAAGTTATTCCTTCCTTGAAGGGTAAGCTTACTGCTAACTCCGTACGGGTACCTACACCAAATGTCTCCCTTGCCATTCTTCACCTGGAAGTTTCTAAAAAAACCACGAAAGAGGATGTGAATGAACTGGTCCGGAATGCCGCTCTGTATAGCGATCTGGTAGAACAAATTCAATATTGTAATTCAAATGAGCTTGTTTCGACCGATGTGATAGGTAATCCATGTCCTTCGGTTTTTGACAGCCAGGCTACCATTGTAGCGGAAGACGGATATCATATTGTGCTGTATGTTTGGTATGACAACGAATATGGGTATACCAAGCAGGTTTTTAGGCTGGCAAAGCACCTGGCCGAGGTGATCCGGTTACGTTATTATTAACAGGATCGTTATTTGGAAAATTATAGTATATTCGCGACTCAAAATATATAACCATGTCACAGCTTTGTCAGATTACTGGAAAAAGATTGCAAATAGGAAACAACGTATCGCATGCAAATAACAAACGCAAACGTGTGTTTCTTCCCAATCTTAAAGTAAAACGATTCTTCCTTCCCGAGGAGAATAAGTGGATTACACTTAAAGTTTCCACTCATGGAATGAAAGTGATAGACAGGAAAGGTTTGGCAGCATGTCTTAAAATATCCAGAAAGAAAGGTCTTGTAAAAAGATAATTAATGCAAATGATGCATATTTTTTATAAAGCCCCGAATTTATTCGGGGCTTTTTTATTTACCTTGTTTTTAGGAAAATTAACAAGCCCATTGTTATTCAGCCAGGAATTGCCTAAAACCACTTTTGAATTACCTGCAAATTCATTGTATGATACGGATCTTCTCTCCAAGGAATTTCATGCGGGCAGACGGGAGGCATTGCGCAAGCTGATGGCTGATAGTTCCGTGGCTGTATTTTTTTCTTCGTCGGTTAAAAACCGCTCCAACGATGTGGATTATGAATTTCACCAGGACCCCAACTTCTATTATCTCACGGGACTAAAAGAGCCCGGAGCGGTTTTGCTGGTTTTTAAAAACGACATTCAGATCGATGGTGTGACCGGCAATGAAATTCTTTTTCTCAAGGATAAAGATCCGAAATCCGAGCGATGGAATGGAAAGCTTGTGGGTACCGATGGAGCGAAAAACCTGCTCGGAGTTCAGATTGCTCTTCCGTCTTCCGCTTTTTCGGAGTTAAAAATAAATTCACTTCCACTTAAAAAAGTGTATTCGTTGAAGCCGCCGGCAAAGGAATATGTGGATGATCTTCGAAGCCATTTTTTAAATACCATAGCTGCTCCGGAACTCAATTCAGATAATTTTTCATTAAAGGAAATGACAGCCAGGCTCAGGGAAATTAAATTAAAAGAAGAGCTCGATCTCATGCAGAAGGCGATCAATTTTACCTGCGATGGGATTCAGGAAGCCATGAAAGCTCTTGAACCCGGAATGGATGAATACGATGTTGAGGCCATTGTGGAATATGTATTCAGAAGCAAAGGAGCCGAAGATGTCGGTTACCCATCTATTGTCGGAGCTGGAGAAAATTCCTGCATCCTGCATTACGAATCGAACCGGAAAAAGCTTATTTCGAAAGATATGCTGGTGTGTGACGTAGGGGCAGAGTACCATGGTTATACGGCGGATGTTACCCGTTCCCTTCCGGTAAGCGGTAAATTTTCTGCAGAGCAAAAGGCCATTTACAATGTGGTGCTCGAAGCCCAGACTGCAGGTATCTCAAAATGCAGACCCGGAGAATACTTTCGTGCTCCGCATAATGCTGCCATGGAAGTAGTGCAGAAGAGATTACTTGAACTGGGTATTATTAAAGCCCCGGGTGAAGCGACCAAGTACTTTTTCCATGGAACGTCTCATTATCTTGGTCTGGATGTTCATGATGCAGGTATGTATGGCAAGCTGGTACCTAATAATGTGATAACCGTAGAACCCGGTATTTATATTACTTCAGGCTCGGATTGTGATCCAAAATGGTGGAATATAGGGATCAGGATAGAAGATGATATTCTTATTACCGAAACCGATCCGGAGGTTCTTTCCGACTGTATTCCTAAAACAATTGAAGAAATTGAGGCAATAATGCAGAAAGATAGCCTGTTCAATCTTCTCCGGAAATAGAAAAGCGGGCATATTTGATGATTTTCATGGCAGGTTTTGTCCATTCACCTAACCTGCTCAAAATAGTATTTTGCCAGTACCGGAAACTTAATTACATTCGCGCTCCTTAAAATGAAATAGTATGGCAAAGAAAAAAGGGAATCGTATACAGGTTATTTTAGAGTGTACCGAACACGCTGCATCCGGCAAACCAGGTACTTCGCGTTACATCACCGTTAAAAACAGGAAGAATGATCCTGAAAGAATGGAGATTAAAAAATTTAATCCTATTCTCAGGAAGATGACTATCCATAAAGAAATTAAGTAATTTAAAATAGAACATCATGGCAAAGAAAGTAGTTGCTACACTTAAAACAGGAAAGGGTAAAGACTTTACCCGCGTAATTAAGATGGTTAAATCTCCCAAGACAGGATCCTATACCTTCAAAGAGCAGATTGTTCACTCGGACCATGTGCAGGATTTCTTAAAGGAAAAATAACTTGAATTATTTTAAATAAATCCCGTTCTGGATTATTTCCGAACGGGATTTGTTTTTGGCACATGGGTATTTTTGACATTTTTTCAAAGAAAAAACTGGATACAGGGCTTTTACGTACCCGGGAAGGATTCCTTTCCCGTTTGGGCAAGATCATTACCGGTAAAACAATTGTGGATGATGAAGTGCTGGATAATCTGGAAGAGACTCTTATTACAGCGGATGTAGGAACAGAGACTACTGTTAAAATAATAACTCATATTCAGAAGAGAATAGAAAGAGAAAAAAAGATCGGTTCGGAACGCCTGCATGAAATTTTGAAAGATGAGATTTCTTCTCTTTTGATTGATAACCCCTTTAAGGATTTTGAATTGGCTGCTATACCGCGTCCTTACATCGTCCTTGTGGTTGGAGTAAACGGAGTAGGTAAAACCACCACAATCGGGAAACTCGCACATAATTTCAGGAAAGCAGGGAAATCCGTTTTGCTGGGTGCAGCCGATACATTCCGGGCTGCTGCCGTAGAACAGCTGACCATTTGGGCAAAACGTTCGGATGTCCAGATCATCTCGCAGGGCGCGAATGCGGATCCTGCTGCCGTTGCATTTGATACGGTCAGCTCTGCAGTTGCAAGGAAAATGGACGTAGTGATCATCGATACAGCGGGAAGATTGCATAACAAGGCAAACCTGATGAGCGAGCTTTCTAAAATAAAAAGGGTTATACAGAAAGTAGTGCCGGATGCTCCCCAGGAGGTGCTTTTAGTTTTAGATGCATCCACAGGGCAAAATGCTATTGAGCAATGTAAACAATTCACAGAAGTAACTCAGGTTACGGCACTTGCCCTGACAAAGCTGGACGGCACTGCAAAAGGCGGAGTGGTAATTGGAATATCCGACCGGTTTAAGATTCCAGTGAAGTTTATTGGAGTGGGAGAGGGGATTGATGATTTACAGCTCTTTGACAGGCAGGAGTTTGCCAATTCACTCTTTGCAGAGGAAGCCTAATTAATTTCGTTTAGGAAAATTTCAACAGCATCCTTTTTTATTTTCCAACGCCGGTTTTATTTTTTTTCTTCGTTAAAACAGCAAACGAAAAAGCCGTTTGAATAGAATCCTGGCTGGCTAAAAAAGTATTACATGCCTGCGAGATAGTATTAGGTTTTTTACTTTCCGGAAAGTAATTTTACAGGGTAATTTATTTCCAGCGGCGAATAAGAACCATTTTTCTTTTTTATTTACAGGATGTCGAAAAGAAGTATGTTGATAAAAGGTATTCTTTCTGTCTTTGTTTTTTCAATTTCTGTTTTTATTTACTTTTCACTCCAGCATCCGGTAATTTATACTACCAGCCTCGGAAGAATTTCCTCGAACTATTGTAATAATAAGGGTGAAATCGTTCAGGTTAAAAAGCCCTATGAGAAAATAGAATATTCAAACATGTACCGGTGGGATGCCCAGCTGTACAAAACTATCGGAGATGACGGGTATGCCAGGGAGAATGTTCAGATCAACGAACGTTTTGCATTTTACCCTCTTTTTCCCTTTCTGTGGAAGATTTCAGGAATAGACTCTCCGCTCATTTTTATTTTAAATTATTTCTTGTTTGTTATAGCGCTTATCTTATTATCCGAAGCTGTTAAAGAAAAGAATACACCTGACAATTTGTTTACATTTCTGTTAGCTATACTTCTTCCTCCCGTAGTCATCTGCTACTTGCCTTATGCCGAATCCCTGTTTATATTGTCGCTTGTAATTGCTATTTGCGGGTTGGTTTCCCGGAAGTACTGGCTGTTTTTTGCCGGGGCTCTGGCATTCAGCATGACCCGGCCCGCAGTTGTTATTTTCATTTTTGCGTTGGTGCTAACCGATTTAAGATACTTCCTGATTCACCGTAAGTTTTATTTCTTTTTAAGAGAGGTGATTTTGAAGATTCTGCCATTTATTGCAGGGTTTATCCTGGTAACCCTTATTCAATACGGTTATTCAAGTTCGTGGACAGCCTATTTTGAAGCGCTCACTTTCTGGCCGTCAGAGTCGGGTTTATTCAATAAAATAACGGATTGGTCAATAGAAGGCTTTGGCATGACTGTCTTTGCAATTTTTTTCTTAGCCACTCCGTGCCTTATTTATTCAGTGGTTTGGGGAAGCAAGGTGTTTAGGAAGGATCAAGAGAATATAAAAGTAATCTCTCTGTTCAGTGGAGATAGGATGTGGATAAAGCAATATTTATTCGATGTCTCAGTGTTATTTACTGTCGGCAATCTGGCATATACCTTTCTTACAAGCGGGAATGTACTCAATGGATTTTATCGTTATACAATGAGCGTCCCTACGTTTTATATTATTCTGTTTTTGCTTCCGGAAAGAATCGGGACTAAGACTCTCCTGCAGAAATCCGTTGCGGTTATTCTCTGTTTGGCCGCTGCAATCATTTTTTTAGCAAAAGTAGCATACGGGGATGATCGTTTTCGTTTTCAGTATATGGGGATGTACTTGTCGATTATTATCTTTTTATTTATTGTTTTTGAGCACTACATGTCTTTCCCGGTTAAAGTAGTTCTATTGATATTATTGCTTCTGTCATGTTTGACCTGGCACTCTTATTTGTTTAATATGTATATCAGTGATGCATGGTTATTTACCTAGGCATATTAAAAATAGATTGAAGAACGAAGCCACTTGAAATATGTTGATCCTTCCTCATATATTGAAATCTAAATAGCTTACATGATGAAACAAATAGCATGTTTTTTAATTCTGTTTGCCCTATCAGGATGTTTTCGAAATAACAAACAAAAAGGGTTGGTGTATTATACAGACTTCGAAGGAGTAAAGGGTTGGACCCAAACGCTTTTTTCAAAAAATCCTGTTCATTCAGGTGTCTATTCTAATCGGCTGGATTCAACCCATCATTTCGGTCTTACATTAAAATTGTTATTCAGAGAGATCTCGGATAAGCCTGTGAAGAAAGTAAAAATAAGTTTCTGGGCCTATTTACAGGATACTACGACAAAAGGTAAGCTTGTTTTGGAAATTAGCGACTTTCATAAACAAAACTTGTTCTGGGTGGCAAAACATATTGAAGATTACGTAAGTAAGCCTAATGCATGGACTAAGGTAAATTTAGAATTTACTCTTACCAAAGAAAATATCAGCGCATCCGATAATATAATCAGTATCTATCCCTGGAATGTAAGCAAAAGCGAGATTTATATTGATGATACCCGGATTGAATTTGTGGTATAAGAAACCCCGGGAGATTGTTAAGAATTTGTAAGCTTTAAAAAGCGTGTGCTATTTTTTCTCCAATCTTTTCTCCATTGCGTATAATTCGTCCCTCAGTTTAGCTGCTTCTATAAAATCCATTTCTTTAGCAGCACGTTCAATTTCTTTTTTAAGATGCGCAATTGCCTTTTCGATTGCTTCCTTGCTCATATATTGGACAACAGGATCGGCAGCGTAGTCAATGGTTTCGTGCTCAATGTACGCATGCGGAGCAGTGATACCGGTTCCTGCGCCTAGGTGGGAAACTTTGTTTTTTGCTTTTACGATTGATTTTGGAGTGATCTTGTGTTTGTAATTGTATTCGATCTGTTTTTTTCTTCTGCGGCTTGTTTCGTCAATTGTTTTGCGCATCGAATCGGTTACCTTATCCCCGTACATGATCACTTTCCCGTTTACGTTACGGGCAGCCCTTCCTACTACCTGCACCAGCGAGCGTTCAGAACGAAGAAATCCCTCTTTGTCTGCATCTAAAATAGCAACCAGGGAAACTTCCGGCAGGTCCAGTCCCTCCCGTAAAAGATTTATTCCAACAAGAACATCGAATAGTCCAAGGCGCAGGTCGCGAAGAATTTCCACGCGTTCCATGGTATCAATATCCGAGTGGATATAGCGGCAGCGCACTCCCGCGTTTGCAAGGAACTTGGAAAGCTCTTCTGCCATCCGTTTGGTAAGCGTTGTAACAAGCGTACGCTCATCCCGCTCAGTTGCCTTTTGGATTTCTTCCAGGAGATCGTCGATCTGGTTTTGTGTCGGGCGGACTTCAATGACCGGGTCAATAAGTCCTGTAGGACGGATCAGCTGTTCAACTACAATCCCTTCGGATTTTTTCAGTTCAAATTCAGAAGGCGTTGCGCTGACAAAAATGACCTGGTTTAACAGGGATTCGAATTCTTCAAATTTCAAAGGACGATTATCCATTGCTGCGGGCAAGCGGAATCCGTATTCCACCAGCACTTCTTTTCGGGAACGATCGCCACCGTACATGGCATGTATCTGCGGAATAGTGGCATGACTCTCGTCAATGACCATCAGGTAATCCTTTGGAAAATAATCCAGAAGGCAGAAAGGGCGCACACCCGGCTTTCTTCCATCAAAATACCGTGAGTAGTTTTCAATTCCGGAACAATAGCCCAGCTCTTTCATCATCTCCACATCGTGAGTTACGCGGTCATATACACGTTTTGCCTCCAGCGTTTTTCCTATTTCGTTGTAATAATCCACATGTTTACCCAGGTCCAGCTGGATGTTTGCAACGGCTTTATTAATAGTATCAGGGGAAGTGACAAAAATATTTGCAGGGTAAATTATATAATCCTCAAAGTGCTCCATGCTTTTCCCTGTAGACGACTCAAATGTCTGTATCTCTTCGATCTCATCGCCAAAGAATAACAAGCGTACGGAATAATCAGCGTAAGCCAGGTTTACATCCACGGTATCTCCTTTTACCCTGAAATTTCCTCTTCCATATTCCGTTTCTGATCTGGAATAAAGAGAATTCACTAGCTGATGCAGGAATTTGTTCCTGCTTATTTTTTGTCCTTTTTTAACCGCGATAATATTTTTATGAAATTCGGCAGGATTCCCTATTCCGTAAATACAGGAAACAGAAGAGATCACGATTACATCCCTTCTGCCAGACAAAAGAGAAGAAGAGGCACTCAGCCGGAACTTCTCAATCTCGTCGTTGATCGCCATGTCCTTTTCTATAAACGTGTTGGTGGACGGGAGAAAGGCTTCGGGCTGGTAATAATCGTAGTAGGAAACAAAATATTCCACTGCATTTTTGGGGAAGAATTGTTTGAATTCCCCGAACAATTGTGCTGCAAGAGTTTTGTTATGGCTTAGGACGAGCGTTGGCTTTTTAATCTGCTGAATGACGTTTGCAACGGTAAAGGTCTTTCCTGATCCCGTTACACCAAGCAGGGTCTGAAACGGCATTTCTTCCTTTAGTCCATTCACCAGTTGCTTGATTGCATCGGGCTGATCGCCTGTGGGATAAAATTCGGAGGTTAATTTAAAATCCATAAAAATGTCGCTTTTCGTTTCCCGGAAGGAGAAGAACGGAAATACGCAAAGTTAATAAAAGTCTTTCCTGCAAGGAATCTAGGCTGAACCGGTCGGGCTGAGATTCAGGCCAGGTTCCATATCTCCCATGCTTTTTCCGCCTGGAGCTGCAGCATTTCCAGGCCATTTTTTATTGCGGTTCCATTTTCTTTCCCCTTTTTCAGGAACAGCGTTTCTGCAGGGTTGTAGGTAAGATCGTACAGCAGGTGCTTTGGGGATAAAAATTCATAGGGAATATCCGGGCACTGATTTATATCGGGAAACATTCCGACAGGAGTTGTGTTGATAATCAGGGAATATTCTTCCATTATTTTCTGATTCATCTCAGCATAGGAAAGATCACCTTTTGTTCTTGAGACAATTTTGAATGTAATCCCGGATGAATCCAGAACAAACGCTACCGCTTTGGATGCGCCACCGGTTCCGAGTATAAGGGCCTTGCGATGGTGTGGTCTGAGCAGAGGCTTCAGCGATTTTTCAAATCCAAAAACATCGGTATTGTACCCGGTCAATTGCTGACTGCCTCCGGGCTTTTGACTTATTTTTATGCAATTCACAGCTCCTATTTTTTTTGCAGCTTCGTCCACCCGGTCAAGAAACCGGATGACATTTTGCTTGTGCGGAATGGTTACGCTCATTCCTTGCAGCGTTGGCGTGTTTTTAATGATGGAAGGAAGCATGCCGATGTCTTCGATTGAAAAATTCCGGAACTCACAATCGGAGATACTTTCCCGTTGGAACTTTTCCGTAAAATATTTCTGAGAGAAGGAATGGGAGAGAGGAAAACCGATAAGCCCGAAGGTCCTCATTGCGTCCTCATTTTATGTTTTACCATTTCAAGAATGACAGGCAGGATCGAAATGAAGATTATTCCAAGCGCGACCAGTTCTATATTTTTCCGGATCCAGGCTATTTCTCCCAGAAAATAACCGGCAAACGTGAGACTGAATATCCAGATCACACCTCCGAGAATGTCAAATGTTAAGAATTTTTTATACTGCATCTGCGCGACCCCGGCAACAAAGGGGGCAAATGTTCTGACAATCGGAACAAAACGGGCCATGATGATGGTCTTGACACCGTATTTTTCGTAAAAGGAATGTGTTTTATCCAGGTATTCCTGTTTGACAATATTTTTATTTCTGAATTTAATCTGCATTACTTTTAATCCCAGTGTTCTTCCTACCCAGTAATTGGTGTTGTCGCCTAATACTGCAGCCAGGAGCAAAAGAAATACCAGGGATGAAATATCCATGTATCCCAGGCGCGCAAACAGCCCTGCCGTGAAAAGCAAAGAGTCGCCCGGTAAAAAAGGGAATACCACCACACCTGTTTCAGTGAATATCACCAGAAATAAGATCACATAAACCGCAGTTCCATACTGGCTGAACAGCCATTCAAAATCAAGATGGATGATGTGTTGAAATAATTCAAACATAAAAAGATCAGTATTTAGTCATTGATGTGTCTACTTCAGTGGCCCATGCCAGGATGCCGCCTTTCATGTTGTAGATATTTTTAAATCCCTGCGCTTCCAGTGTTTGTACTATCACACCGGAACGGTTACCGCTTCTGCAATAAACGACCACCTTCTTTTCCTTGGATATTTTATCCAGGTTATCCATCACATCTCCCATGGGAATCAGCTCGCCTCCAATACTGGCAATATCTGTTTCATGTTCTTCACGGACATCGATGAGCTGAAAATCTTCTTTGGTGTCCATTAGTTTTTTTAATTCGGTAACAGTAACCTCTTTCATAAAATGTAATTTATATTTTTTGTGATAGTTCTTTCGGAAGAAAAGTGAAGAAAGTGTCTCCTCTCAATCCCAGACGAAGCGTTTCCAGCGGCAGGATTTCATGAGGGGCAATATTTCCTAGATTTACATTGGCACCCAATTGCTTTATCCACCATACCTGTTGTGATTTATTGGGAGCCTCCCAGATAATATTTTCCCGCTTTACGCTCGAAATGATTTTATTTACAAGCGCTGTATGCGCATGCCCGCTTGAGCGGTAAATACCTACGGTTCCGCTTTCGCGTGCCTCGGCAATTACTTTCCAGGAACCGGCATCCATTTCCTTGGTCATCATTTTTATCCACATTCCGGGGTGGATGAGTACCCCTTCTTCCTTTGAGCCCACTTCAGAAAGTACGGTGAAATTCTTTGCAAGCTTGCTGATGTACTCGCATTTCTTATCGTGCTTGATTTCAATTGAGCCGTCAGAAACTTCCGCGGTATCGACTTTGTACTTATCCAGGAATGAGCAGTACTCGTCAAATTTTCCGCGTACAATAAATGCTTCAAACAGCGTACCTCCGAAATAGGTTTTTATATCTGCCTGCTGGTACAATTTGATCTTTTCGGCAAGGTGCCTGGTTACAACAGAGGTGCCGAAACCCAGCTTGAGAAAATCAATGTATTCCCCGGCTGAATCAATCATGTCTTCAGCCTGCCGGAGGCTCAGCCCCTTGTCCATCACCATGGTAATTCCGTCCTTCCTGGGTCTTTTTGTACGTTTCGGTAAATGCGCGAGAGTAACATTCATCTTTTTCGGTAGGATTTGATCATATCAAGTACAGTTCTGTTCTTCCGTAGTTCAGGAATAAACTTGAATATCTCTTTGTGTTTTTTATAATCCAGCTGCAGCGCGCTTTGAAGGTATGTAAGCGCTTCCTGTTTTTTTCCGGACCAAAGCAGGCACGCAGCCATGCGGTAAAATAGTTCTGCATTATCCGGATGGTTCTTGATCCCCATGGCAAGCACTTCAACGGCTTCTTCCTTGTCTCCTTCTTCGTAAAGCAGGTTGGAGTAATCCAGCCATATATTTTCCAGGGAGGGATCCAGTTCAATTACTTTCTTGTATGCATTTTTGGATTCTTCCGTAAATCCCAGTTTCTGGTAGGCATCTCCGATTACGTACCAGTAATCCGCGTTGGTCTTATCAATGTCAATAGCCTTTTTCAGGTAATGAATACCTTCTACCAGCCTGTTCTGCTGATCAAGTACAATTCCCATACCGATCCAGGCATCTGCCAGGTTTGGATCAAGTCCTGTCGCCCTGTTGTAATTTAAAAGCGACTGTTCAAAGTTCTTTAGCTTTTCATAACATTCTCCTATGTAGCAATAGGTAATAGCTTCGGGCTTTTCGTGCTTGAATGTCTCTTCGTAACATTCAATGGCTTCTTTCAGGTTATTGATATTGGCAAGGGAGTTTGCCTTGTTAAAGTAAGCGGGCGCAAAATCTTCTTTGATGGCAATTACATAATCGTATGCTTCAATGGCCTTTTCAAACATGCCCAGGCGGTTGTATACTACTCCCAGGTTGAACCATGCGCAATTGCTGTACGAATGCTTATCTAAAAATTTATCCAGGAATTCAACAGCTTCATTGTCTTTGCCGCTTATTTCGTAACAGAATGACAGTTCATACAAAGCCGCATTGTTGTTCGGGTTTATATTAATTGTCTTTTTCAGGCAAAAGATGGCATCTTCGTATTGCTCCAGGTTTTCGTATTCGAACGCCAGGTATAAGTAGGCGTCTTCCACAATTTCCTGGGAATTGCCAGCATGTTCAATTGATTTTTTAAAATTTTCAATTGCTTTTTCCGGCAACCCTATCAGGCTGTAAATGGAGCCGCGGGACATGAATATTTCCGGGTGTAAAGGGGAAAGTGCTTCCGCCTGAACAAGCAGTTCAAGGGCCTTTAAAGTTTCCTTATTTGCGCTCAGCAGCTGGGCTTTCCGGATTATAAAATCAATCGAATAGGGGTATTGTTCCAGGGCAAATTCCACCGCTTTAAGCGCTTTTTGTTGCTGATTAGCAGTAAGATAATAATCTATCAGGATATCAAACTCATCGGAATCAAAAAAACCGCGGGTATTACTGGAAAGCAATTCTTCAAATCGCTTTATCAGGTCATCGTGCTTCATATTCAAACAAAGTTACGAGAAAATCAATAGCCGTTATTTAGAAACAGTGCACGATAGTTCATAATTTTTTACTCCTAGTTATAGCGAAAAATTATCTTTGCTGCTCTTAAAAACCATTGCTCGTGTTAATAAAATCAATTTCAGGAATCCGGGGAACCATTGGAGGAAAATCAGGCGAAAATCTGACCCCTTCGGACATTGTAAAATTCACTTCCGCTTACGGAACATGGATGATCAGCCAGAAACCCAAGGCTAAAAGCAGTAAATCAAAAGTGGTAATCGGCAGGGATGCCCGTATCTCTGGTGAAATGGTGAGCAAACTGGTCTCTTCCACCTTGCTGGGAATGGGAATAGATGTCATTGATCTCGGCCTTTCTACAACCCCTACGGTAGAAATTGCGGTAACAGATGAAAAAGCCGACGGTGGAATTATTATCACTGCAAGTCATAACCCCAAACACTGGAACGCCCTGAAGCTGTTGAATGGAAATGGTGAGTTTATTTCTGAAAAAGAAGGATTGCTGGTTTTGAAAATTGCAGAGGATGAAAAATTTCTTTTCCAGGAAGTTCAGTCGTTGGGACAACGAACAGAAATAAATGATTACATAAAAAGGCACATCGATAAGATACTTGCGCTGAACCTGGTGGACCGCAAGGCGGTCCGTGAGAAAAAATTCCGGGTGGCTGTGGATGCAGTGAATTCCACAGGCGGAATAGCAGTACCAATGCTTTTAGAGGCGTTGGGTGTCGAAACTGTTTTTAAGGTGAACTGCGAGCCTACCGGAGATTTTGCACACAACCCCGAGCCGCTTCCCGAGCATTTGCGCGATCTTTCAAAAGCAGTGACCAAGAACAAAGCTCATTTGGGAATTGCGGTTGATCCGGATGTGGACCGGCTGGCCATTGTCTGTGAGGATGGTGAAATGTTCGGAGAAGAGTACACGCTGGTTGCAGTGGCAGATTATGTGTTAAAGCATTCTAAAAAAGGAAACACGGTTTCCAATCTTTCATCCACCAGGGCTCTCAGGGATGTTACGGAAAAAGCGGGTGGCTGTTACTATGCTTCGGCTGTCGGCGAGGTGAATGTGGTTGAGATGATGAAGAAACAAAAGGCGGTAATCGGCGGAGAAGGAAATGGAGGCGTTATCTATCCTGAGATCCATTATGGCAGGGATGCACTTGCCGGAATAGCACTGTTCCTTACCCACCTGGCAAAGTTTGGAAAATCCTGTTCCATGCTTCGCGCATCGTATCCCGATTATCATATCTCCAAAAATAAAATTGAATTAATAAATGGAATTGATGTGGACAAACTTCTTTTGGGAGTGAGGGAGAAATATAAAAATCAACCCATCAATACGGTAGATGGAGTTAAAATTGAATTCGGAAAAGAATGGGTGCACCTTCGCAGGTCCAATACAGAACCCATTGTCCGTATTTATTCCGAAAGTGAATCCCGGTCTACTGCCGATAACCTGGCGCAGAAAATAATAAGTGATATAAAGGAGCTCATCAAATCCAACCGAAATAAACACTGATCATGAAAGTATACCTGGATAACGCCGCAACTACTGCATTGGATAAAGAAGTGCTGGAAGCAATGCTTCCTTACATGTCGGAACATCATGGAAATCCGTCTTCGATCCATTCCTTTGGAAGAAAGACTCGGGCAGGCATCGAAGGGGCCCGGAAGAACATCGCCAAATACCTGAATGTTTCTCCCGCTGAGATATTTTTTACTTCAGGCGGCACAGAAGCTATTAATATGGCCATACGCTGCGGGATCGATGACCTTGGAATAAAACATGCAATTACCAGTCGTATCGAACACCATGCCGTTCTGCATACGATGGAGGCGCTTGAGCATGCCGGTAAAATAAAACTCAGCCTGGTGAATATTGATTCAAAGGGGCATATTGACCTGAATCACCTGGAGGAATTGCTGAAATCAAACGAGCGGACTTTTGTCTCGCTGATGCATGCCAACAACGAGATCGGAACACTCCTGCCGGTGAAAAAAGTGGGAGAGCTTTGTGAAAAATACAATGCTGTTTTTCATTCGGACACCACCCAAACTATGGCGCATTATAAAATGGACCTGAAAAGCTTTTATGTGGACATGGTGAACGGAGCGGCTCATAAATTTCACGGCCCTAAAGGAATCGGTTTTTTATACCTAAGCAGCCGGGTTAAGATCAATCCGCTTATTTACGGTGGCTCGCAGGAAAGAAATATGCGTGGCGGGACCGAAAATCTGTATGGTATCATCGGGCTTGGCAAAGCATTTGAAGTGGCTCTGCGTGACCTGGACGCGCACCAGGCGCATATTCAGGGGCTCAAAACATACATGATGGAACAACTGGAAAAAGCTATTCCCGGCGTTAGCTTTAACGGCGATGCCGCAGGCAGTTCACTTTATACCGTATTGAACGTGCAGTTTCCTCCAACGGACAATGCGGAGATGATGCTTTTTAATCTTGATATCGCCGGGATTGCCGCATCCGGTGGCAGCGCCTGTACTTCCGGAAGTAACCAGGGCTCGCACGTTTTGAAAGGCATCGGAGCAGACATGAACAGACCTTCCATACGGTTCTCATTCAGCAAGTATACTACCCGGGAAGAAATTGATTTTTGTTTGCTAAAGCTCAAAGAAATTTTCCTTGTGAAGGTATAATTGTATTTTCTTATCTTTAGGGGTGGATTTATATCAAAAATACTCCTTTCGTTTACTTTTATTCTTTTTCTCCTTAAGCACTGCGGATGCCCAGGTCATCGATAGCCTGAAAAATGCTCTTAAAAATTCAAAAGAGGATATTGGCAGAATTAATATCCTGTCCGCCGTAACCCGGGAGCTTCATGCGGTTAACAAGCACGAGGAGTCATTGATCTATATCAACGAAGGTATTGCTCTCGCTGAAAAATTACACAACTCAAAGGAATTGAGCAACCTGCTGAAGTTAAAAGGTGATTATTTTAAATTCAAATTCAGCTATTCCAAATCCCTGCAGGAATACACCAAGGCGCTGAATATAGATACGGATGCGGATAGAAAGCCGGCGATGGCAGTTTCCCTGGACCGGCTTGCCAGGCTGTATACAGAAATGGGGGATTACAACAAAGCAGTTTCCAGCTTTGAGAAAGAACTGGAGTTATCCAAAGAGATCAGCGATACGGTTCAGGTGTCCAAAATCCTCCTGGGCCTGTGGGAAGTATGTTATAAAAACCTGAAGGACCTTCATAAAGCGGCTGCTGCCCTGGAGGAGGTGCAGTCAATTGCCAATACCACCACCAGCAGCGATTCTCTTCGTTCTTACCTGCTGAATAGGCTGGGAAATTTTTATTTCACCGAAGGGGATTATGAAAAGGCGGCAGAATACCTCAACAAATCGTTAAACTTCCACAAGAAAAAAAATGATCTGCTGAAGATGGCTGTCGATTACTACGATATCGGAGGACTATACGAGAAAGTTGGAAATTACCACAAGGCCCTGGAGTGTTACAAGGAAGTGTTTAGGATCAGGATGGTGCTCGGAGATGAAAATGAGCTCGGCAAAGCATACAACAATGTAGGGTGGGGATACCAGCTGATCGGCGATTACCAGAAAGCCATGGATTACCAGATGAGCTCGTATAAGTATTACCTGAAATCAGGGAACTACATCGGAACAAAATTTCCCATAGGTAACCTTGGTATTATTTACAATAAGCTGGGTAATTACCAAAAGGCGATCGAATATTCGCTGCGGGCCATGGATCTTTTTGTACAAAGTAAAGATACGGTTGGTATAGCGGAAGCAAATAACAATATAGGCCTGGCGTATGTGAATATGGGAGAGTATCACAAGGCAATAACGTATTTGAATAAGGGCCTGGTACTGTCTCAAAAGCTGCACAACGATTACGAGGTGATAAATTCCTATTCCGGCCTGGCGGACTCGTATGAAAATATACAGGACCACAAGAAAGCGTTTTATTATTATAAATTGTTTGCCCGGCTGAAGGATTCAGTCGCGGACCAGGAAAATTCAGACCGGGTCAGCAAGATCAATTTCAGCATTGAGAATGAAAAGAATCAGCGGGCGATCGAGCTGTTAAGCAAGGATGTATTGCTGAATGAAGCCGAGCTCAAAAGACAGAGGACACTGACATATTCTGCAATTACAGGAGTGCTGCTGGCATGTCTGTTGATGTTTTTTGTGGTGAGGGGATACCGGGAGAAGAAAAAATCAAATGAGTTGCTTGAGACAAGCCACAAGGAAATAGAAAAGTCCTATCAAAGTGTGAAACTGCTTAGTGATATAGGACGGGAAATAGCATCCTGCCTGTCCATCGAGGATATTATCCAGAATGTATATAAGAATATAAATTCGTTAATGGATGCTTCGTCGTTCTGGATAGGCATATACAACGAAGAAAACCAGAGCATTGATTTCCCGATGGGAATAGAAAAAGGAAAAAGGGTTGGCTTTGCTTCTTACCGCTTATCCGAGGATGACCGGCTTCCTATATGGGGTTTCAAGAACCAGAAGGAAGTTTTTGTGAATGATTACCTGAACGACTACTACACGTATCTTCCAAACGGCAAGGTTCCCCCGACCATTATCGGGGACAGGCCCGAGTCTGCCATCTGGTATCCGCTCATCTCGAAAGATAATAAGACCATAGGAGTATTTTCCGTACAGAGTTTTCAGAAAAATGCCTATACCCCTTATGATCTGAGTGTGGTCAGGAGCCTGGCGGTCTTCACTTCCATTGCGTTGGAAAATACCCTGCTGTACCGGGAAGTGGAGCAGAAGGTCATAGAACGTACGGTGGAAGTGGTCAGGCAAAAGGAAGAAATTGAGCAGTCCCATCTCACTACTAGGCTTCTCAGCGATATTGGCCGGGAGATCACTGCTTCGCTGCTGGTTGAGGATATCGTTGAAAAGGTTTACAAGCGTATCAACACGCTGATGGACGCACCCATTTTTCTGATAGGCATTCACGATAAAGAGAACAACAGGTTGGTTATTCCTCGTACAATTGAAAGAGGCATCCCTCAACCTTTGGCGTATTGCAGCCTGAGTGACAAGACTCGTCCTGCGGTATGGTGCTTTGATCACCAGAAAGAACTGGTGATGAACGATACATATGCCGATTTTGAAATCTATTTTCCGGGAATGAAGAAGCCGCCTGTCCCTATTGCCGGGGAAAATTCCGAATCGCTGGTCTATTTTCCGCTTACCACAGCCAATAAGAAAATCGGTGTCCTTTCCTTTCAAAGCTTTAAGAAGAATTCCTTTACGGAGCACAACGTGGATATTATCCGGACGCTGGTTATTTACATTGCTACTGCGCTGGAAAACGCACGGTTGTACGAAGACATGGAGCTTGAAGTGAAAATGCGGACTGCGGAGATAGAGAAACAAAAGGATGAGTTGGCCAAGTTATCCATCGTGGCCAGTGAAACGGACAGCGCCATCATCATTGCAGATGCCCAGGCCAACATCGAATGGGTAAATGCCAGCTATACACGTCTGACAGGCTATTCGCTGGAAGACCTGAAAGCTGCGGGTAAAACGAGCATCCTGGCTGTGAGCGGCAATCCAAGGATAAAAGAGATTCTGGACGACTGTATCGAGTTATCCAAATCAGCAGTTTACGTAGTGCGGAACGAAACAAAAGACGGGCGTGAGAACTGGGTGCAGACAACCCTGACGCCTATCACCGGGCAGGACGGCAAATTAAAAAACCTGATAGCTATTGATTCCGATATTACGGAACTGAAGAATGTGGAGAAAGAACTGAAGCAGCAGCATGCGATCATTTTCGAAAAGAACAAGCACATTACGGACAGCATTAATTATGCAAAGAGGATCCAGGATGCGATATTGCCTCCGGCGGGAACCGTAAAGAGCCTCTTCCGGGATGCTTTTGTGTTCTACAAACCCAAAGATATTGTCAGTGGTGATTTTTACTGGATGATTGAAAAGCAGGGCAAGCTGTTCTTTGCAGTGGTGGATTGCACGGGTCACGGAGTGCCCGGCGCTTTTGTGAGCATTATAGGATACAACGGGCTTAACAGGGCCCTGAATGAATTCGGGCTGACAAAACCGTCGGAGATACTGGACAAGCTGAATCAGCTGGTGGAAGAGACGTTCCGGCAGAATTATCAGGCACAGATCAGCGACGGAATGGATATAGCTTTGTGCAGCTACGACCGGAAAACCGGGCAGCTGGAGTTTTCAGGAGCAAATAATCCGCTGTATGTTGTAAGCAACGGTGTTCTTACAGAGATAAAAGGGGATAAGCAGCCCATTGGTGCATTTGAGCACCGGAAAAAATTCAAGAACAATCTTGTCACACTGAAGAAAGACGATTCTATCTATATTTTTTCAGATGGCTACGCCGATCAGTTCGGAGGGCCTTCTAAGAAAAAATTTAAATACAATCAGTTTAAATCCATGCTGGTTTCCCTGAACGGGAAATCCATGCAGGAGCAAGGTGAAGTCCTTAACAGCAGGATGATAAGCTGGATGGGTAACCTGGAACAGGTGGATGATATTTGTGTGATCGGAATGAAAATATAAACGGGAGAGCTCTCCGGAAAAAATTTCTTATTGCTTTATCAGGTCCATGTCGCACACCCTGCATTTGCCAGGCCTGTTGCTAATCCCTTTCGGGCATTTCATCGGGCACATATAAACATCCTCGCCGGCTTTAGGTATGCGGCTCCTGACCGTAAAGAAACGGTAGGAAATTCCGAGGGTGAACTGGTGCTGAGAGGCTATCTGTGATTTGTTCAGGTACTGATAAATTGGAAATTCACTGGAACCGTAAATGGTAAGGGATTTATATGTGTAGCTTAATTGAGGAACAAAAAATATTTTCCGTCCTCCGGTAGAGGCGGTATCTACATTGTAGAGCCCGAGAAGATCCACGTTCTCAGCTGCTTTCATCCTGGCAATGTGCTCTCCTTTCAGCTGCAATGTAATGCCTGCATTCTTAAAAATAGTTTTTCCCGCAAACAGGCTGATGCTGGAATAGTCCCCGAACTTTTCTCCCAGCGCGTTCCAGCCTTTTTTAATGTACAGCCCGTTGGCAAACAGCCGGAAATTATGAAGCGGGAATCCGCGAAAGAAAAAAGCATAGAAGATCAGGTCGTGAGAGCCGTTGGTGGGTTGCACGGTGGGGGGACAAGTGGTATAAAGCGTCATAAGAGAATCGTGATACACCACCATGGAATCGTTGTATTTTCCGAGAGGGATCTTCAGTCCCATCCCCAGCGTTAATTCCACACGCTTGTCTTCCGCGGTATGGTTGTATACATCGTAGCGTGGAAAAATGATCAGGTCAGCAATACCTTTGGACTGGGCCGTGTCGCTATTAAAACCGATCTCGTGCTTTTTAAGAAAGTAGCCTCCCTCCAGGGAAATGGTAAAATCTTTGGTAACACCGTATGCCGCACGTCCGTACAGGTAATTGCTGTAAAAGCCCTTGAACAGGGGAATGGTGTCCTTGCTTCCTGCAAAGTATTTATTTGTACGTATGTGTTGGAAGTTACCCGCCAGCTCCATTTGCCGCTCCTGCAAAACACCCTGCGATGCTCCGCCGGCTATGGGGCTTCCGCTGCCGCCCGAGCAACATCCCTGGGAAAAAGAGTAGGTGGAGGAGAGGTAACAAAAAGAAAAAAGTAAAACGACGCCGGATACGAATCGGATGTACATACGTTTAAAGCAGCTGTTAATGCGCAACTGAAAGCATCACTGTTTTCTCAAATCTTCCGGCACTGAGTTTTATAAAATAAAGTCCGCCCGATAGCTTGGAAGAATCAATGCTTGTTCGTTGCTCGCCTGCAGCCTGCTTTCCTGAAAAAACCGATTTAACCTTTTCTCCCACCAGGTTGAACAGATCGATCTGTACATCTCCCGCCGATGAAAGAACATAGGAAAGAGAGGCAGATGCGTTAGAAGGATTTGGAAACACAGAAACGGAAGACAACTCATTTTTTTGTTCAGGAACAGAGGTGGAATTAAGCGCGTTTGTTATTGCAGTTTGTATAGCTGCAGCGTTAAAGGAATCATCGGCATTGTAATATACAGTGTGGCTGGTCCCGCCCAGTACTACCAATTTCGGCATACCGGTAGAGCCATAGTCCATCATTTTAATAGCTGCATTGGAAAACCGGGTGGAATTAGGCATATTGTTGGAGGTTGCCCAGGTATTGAGACTAGCACAGCTTGAGTTGGCATAATCATCCGCCATGTAAAACAGGACCCTTCCAGGATGGCTGGAGGAGAAACTCTGAGCAGTATTATAGGCGGTTATGGAAGGACTTATGCAACTCGCGCAAGGCATTACCCAGTCCAATACAATTACTTTTCCGGCGTCCAGCTCTGTAAAAAGGTCATGGCTTACGCCTGCGCAATCGTTAACCGTAAAATTAGTGGCTGTTGTCTGTGCAAAACCGGAGATCGTGAATAAACCGGTAATTGCAATGAGTATTATTTTCTTCATAATTGCTGTTTTTACTAAACTTAAATCAAAAATTATACCGCTTAGCATTTCGAAGGTAAGATAAATCCTGCTGTTCTCAAAACTTATTTTTACTTATGACCATCACTTCGGAATAGAGTTGTTCATTTTTAGTGAAATTATATCGTTTCTCTTGTCTTTAGTTTACCAATTTCTCGCATAACTAATACTAATGAATCACAAGATTTTTGCTGATAAATACCAGAGAAACAGGTTCCGTACTATTCAAGTAAGTAACGGATATTTTTAAGCCCCCTTCTTCAGATAAAGAAAGGCAATTTGTATTATTTTTTATTTATGATAAATTCAACTGAGTAATCCTCTTCAATTTTAGGGAGGAGCAACCAGGATTTATGTGTAAAATTTATTTTACAAAGCCCTTTTTGTATCATAAGGATTTGAATCAAGTATTTCTTTTCGACTGGGATTTTAATTATCTTTTTTAGTACTTCGGGTTCGGAGCAACCGCCACAACTTGTAATTGCACCGACCACTGTATTTAAATTAAAATCTACACTGGGTAATTTATAAGATTGGCATTTTAAATGATCCGATAAATTCTCAGTAAGTAATTTTTGATATTCTTGTTCGTTCTTTAAAATAAAGTTATTGTCTTTAGAAGTTATACATTCAATCTTTATTTCAGAAAACGTTATGTATGTAGAATCACTAGAGCTGTTATTATGTGATGTTACATCCGGGCAATTATTAAAAGATGTTAGTAAAACTATGCTGCTTGCACTGCACAACGGTAGAAATATTTTTTTCATATTCTTTTAATGATATAATTTATGGATAAAGTAAATGTTAGCCCGTAACCATAGCTTTTATATGGTACAACTGTATTTAAATTATTATTCCAATAATCCTCCTTGCCGGCAAATACAGTAAAACCCACAGTATGAGTTAAGGAAAAATCATTTTTTTTAAATGGGCGTAGCTTAAAGCCATAACCAAGGGTGTTCGTAAAAAGTTTATTCTTCCCTTTTACCGGTTCAGGGTGATAAAATATAATTCTTTTATATTGAAAATAATTAAGTGAATAATGGGCAAAAAACTGAAGTTTTCTATCTGCATTGAGATAATAGTGATAGCTACCGTTAATTCCAATGATGGGTTTATTAAGGCTATTGCTTTCCCACCTATTGATCACCACCATTGGTCCCAAAGAAAACGAATGCTTATTGATTTCGTAATTTAAATTCACATTATATGCATCCAGCATATCTCCTTCAAAGTCTGTCGTAAAAATTATTCCCGAACTTGCAGAATACATCCTTGTGTTTGTATCTATATTCTTTTCATTCATCTCTTGACATCTGATTTGATGTGAAATGCTAAAAGGAATAAATAGTAGGAATAGATTTTTCACGTATATATTTTTACTCATTCTTACTATCAACTTAAATTGTTTTCTAATGGAGACTTCATTTTGGGAGATGTTCATTTAGGTTGCTAATATATAAAAATAAATAACCCATAAATGGGTTTTATGGTTTTTATGAAGAGGCGAACTATGTGATATTAAACATGCATGCAAACAAAAAAGCCCTGACAGTTCTGTCAGAGCTTTTTGTTTCACCGTATCCCAGGCACTCTTAAGCATGCCTGTCAGTGTATGGTATGTATCTCTTTCTCTTTTCAAAAATACAATGGCGATATTACCGTGATATAACCCCAGTATAAACCCCGTGTTATGCGCCGAGAAAATATCAACAGGAAATAAACATTTTTTCATCCTGACATTTTTTATTCCCGCCTGCGATCCTGTTCAAAAAGCTGACTGCTGAAATTTTGGATTTTGTTATTTAAATGGTACATTCGTCCGGCGATTTATTAAAAAAATCTATATGAAATATAAAATACTGTTTTCAGCATTTTTTGTAAGCATTTTTCAGCTTAACGCCCAGGTAACCTGGCAAAAGATGGCAAGCCTTCCGGGTACCGCACGCCATCATGCCATCGGGCTAAGCCATGGAACCAAAGGCTATGTACTGACAGGTGAAAACTCTTCCCTGATGAAGGATTTTTACGAATATAACAGCTTAACTAACAGCTGGACCAAGCTTGCAGATTATCCCGGACCAGCCCGTTCATACGGAATAGGCTACGTAATTGGCGATAAAGCATACGTAGGTCTGGGCCATTCCTCTTCCGGAGCTGAAACGGACTGGTGGGAGTACGATTTCAATGCCAGCAAATGGACACAAAAAACAGATTTTCCTGCAGCAGGTCGTGATCACCCGGCCAGCGCTGTTTTGAACGGTAAGATCTATGTGGGATTTGGAGATTATAACGGGGCAAATTATAAAGACTGGTGGCAGTATGACCCTGCTACGGATAAATGGACATCCAAAACGCAGTATCCCGGTCTTGCCATGCACCATCCTGTAACCGCGCAGGACGAAAAGCTGGTCTATTTAAGCGAGGGTCATCTTAAAAGCGGCAGCACCAATAAGGGAAGCAACGATTTTTATTCCTACGATCCGGTTGCCGATAAATGGACAACCCTTACAGACATGCCCGGACCCGGTGTGGTGGCAGGCGCTTCTTTTTTTATAGGGAACAATAAAATTTATTCGGGCCTCGGGATCACCGAGCCTGTTACTTCTTTCCACAAAGAGTTTTACGAATACGATCTTACCTCAGGTAACTGGACCGCAGTTACCAATTACCCGGGCAACGGTGTTTTCGGACCTGTATCCTTTGTGATCGGCAGCGCCGGATACGTTGCTACAGGCCAGGGATCTTCGAGCAGCAGCGTACAGGATCTGTACAAGTTCTCAGCCGTGGTTCCTGTTCCGGATATTCTCACCGGAGAAGAATTTAATTTGTACCCCAACCCGGCTGTATCCTCCTTTAAAGTGGAAGGAAAAACCGGCTCAGAAAAAGTACGTTATTCCATGCTGAATGTGATCGGAGAAGAGCTGAGATCAGGCAATATTGCCGGTGATGGAACTGGTTTTTCCGGAACAATAGACGTAAAAGATTTGCCCGGCGGAATGTATTTTCTTAAAATCGAGAACAACGGAAGCACAGCTACTAAAAAAGTAATCGTCCGGTAAAGGAATAGATTGCCCGTTTCAGAAATCAGAAATAAAAATACCGCTGAATTCCCAGGTAATAAAAAGGGTAGGTGTGTACGTAAGATCTGCTGATTAAGGGAAGGCCAACAGAGATATCTACCCGGGTAGAGGAATTCAGTATCAGCTGCATCCCGGGAAACACGTCCACGTAATTTCCTTGTTCCAATGAGGGGACTTTATCGATCAGTACGTCCGTGCTGTTCAGGTTTACATTTATTTTATCGTACGATTTTCCTATAAATTCCATATAGAGATTCAGGTTGGTCTGATTATAATCTTTATATCTGAAAGGGAAAAGCAAGTAGCCAAAGGAGAGACTATAGTAATATGCGTTACCATATTCTATGATTATTTCGTTCATATCCTTTTGCACGTACCTGTAAGGGAGAATAGCTCCCCCGGTAACAGAAGCTGCAAATTTCTTATGGAGAACGGTTGCAATGATCCCGCCGCCGCCGCCGGAGTTATCTCCCATCAGGCTGACCTCGGCTTCGTCGTGTGCAGAAGTCCCTGCTGCAGCTTCGGCAAAAGCAGCCATACGGAAATGCGAATTTTGTCCATCCAGGCTCAGGAAACGGTATTTCAATGTCAGGGATGCATTTTCAAAGCCATACGGATACGTATTGCCTTTTTTATTTCCGTGGGTGTGCTGCCCGATGTTTCCGTCGTTCTTAATAAAATCATCCGGCAATCTGGCGCCGTGATGGTTGGCAAACGTAAATGCCTGTGTCAGCATTAATTTATTGGTGAGCGCCCACATGAATTTGCAATTCTGCATGCTCCGGAGCACTGTTACCTCCCTGTAAAACTCATTGGACATTCTTACTCCAAGGGCTCCTTTGGGTGAGTTGCTGGCAGGTTCGGTCCGGGGAAAAAGCTCCTGCGCTTTTAATGAAAACGAAAAAAGCAGGAAAGCGGCAGCTAAACTAGATCTTAACATAATAGGTCCGTTTATCACTGGAGCAGGATTCTTTCACACTTTCCGACCATTTTTTGAATTGTTTGGAGGGCATAAAATCTTTTCCCACAAACGTGAGCGTTGTCTCTCCCGATACTTTTTTATTATCCACGCCGATGAACTTATACTGATTGCCATTGTACTGAAAGCAGGAACCGTTATTCAGTTCCTGGCTGGTAAAGGAGAACACCGCATTGAGGTAACGCGTGGAGAAGCCGGCATCACGTACGGCCTTGGCGATCTTTTCGATTTCTATGGTGGCACCTTTTTTGAAAAGTACAACTCCGTTGGTATTAGTCAGGTCCATTTTTACAGAATCCACAAAATCCAGCTTGCGTATGTTCATTTCCACGCTGCGTGTACACATGGAGCAGGTGAGTCCGTCTACACCGATCTCAACCTTTTTAAATTGCTGTGAAAAACCAGCAGAATGGGCCAGGATAATGAAGAAAATAAGCGGTTTCAGAAATTTCATAGCTGTAAAGGTAAAAAATCTGTTTAAAATTCCAAAGGCTAAAATTTACTTGAAAGCATAAACAAAAATAATACCCAGTTACAGGCAAGCTTGCATGGTATGGCAGGGAGATTGCTAATACCGGTAGTCATTTACCTGGTACAGGTCGCCCCTGGAAAAATCGTACTTGATTGGAGCAGAAGCAAAGCCCGAAGAATAACGCAATGATCTTATTGCATCATGATCTTTTTGGTCACTACCTGATCGTTGATGCTAAGATTCACAAAATATATCCCGGTGCTGATGTCGGTGGAAAGACCGATGTGATCTGAATATTGTCCGGCAGGCTTGCCCGAAGGATCTGTATTCAGGATCATTTTACCCTGTGCATCAATTACATTAACAGATAACCGGCACTCCCTGATCAGTTGATAATTCAAAACAAGCTCGTTGGATGCTGTATTGAGTATGGCCTGAAAATCAGACTCACTGAGCCATTCTGAAACGGAAGTACCCGTTTTAGGATGGATCTGGAAAGAAGAAAGATACAGCGCATCACCTGTGCCGGCACCGTTATTATTTGTGCAGTTGGTAGCGTAATAAAATTTGATATTGCCCTGATTGGTAGCGGGAGCCTTCCAGGCAAAGGTCCATTTTCCCAGGCCGGAAGTAACATATGGAGCGGTAGTTCCTGCTGCGGTATGGGTTACATATTCCCTGCTTGCCAGAGATCCTGAACCGTTAAGCGTATGAGTGCTTGTAGCATTCGTTATTACCCAGGTACCTACGTTGTTATTTCCGGTGGTTGTTAATGCCACAATTCCAAAACCCATTTTTACAATGCCGGTCTTTTTAGCCTGAACGGTCAACGTATAGGTTTGTCCCGGAACATACGAAGAATCTGCTTCGGAATAGGTCAATGTATTTACTACGTTGGTAAGATCATTTGTAACCGGGGCTCCGGAATGACAACCTGTGGTTGCGTTAGAGCAGTTGCCCAGTTCCCCGGGTGCTCCCGTACTGGAAGGATGCATGCCTGTAGTTTTAAAACTTGTTAAGGTGATGCAGGAACATACTGTAAGAAACGCCAGTGTGACTATATATGTTTTTTTCATTTTCAGTAGAATTATTATTGAGTTTCCGTTACATTCAGAGCAGCAGGCATGACAATCCTGCTTTGGGTATACACGTGATCTCCTTTGTCCGTTTCATCGTCGTTGGCTGAGACCCCGCTTGCATAGAAAGTGATCGGCCCCACATTGGTTGCAGGAGCCTTCCAGTTCACTGTCCATTCTCCCACACCGGAAGAAACTGCATCCGTTCCGTAAAACGTATAGGTAACATATTCCCTGGTGAAGAGATCGTACTGGTTTTTTATGTACTGAGTTCGTTTGATATCAGTCAGCTCAAAAGTCCCGATGTTTGAATTGTCACCGTTTTTCAATGCCACGATCTGGAAACCAAAACGTTCAACATCCGGTTCGGTGATCCGGATGGTAACAGCGTAGGTGTGTCCGGGTTTATAGTTAACCGCCTGACCCATATCGATAGTTAATTTGGCTTTCCCTGAATTAACAGAATTGTCATCATGGCAGCCGATTGTTGCGCACGTTGTTTCTCCGGGAGCCCCTGTATGAGATGCCGGTGCACCGGAGCTGGATGCTTCGGGCATTTTGGCCATGATGAGAAAGGGAACTGCCAGGAGTGACAAATAAATTGTTCTTTGAATCATTTTGTGGATTGTTAATTTATGATGCTTAGCCTTAATTAAGAATCGAAGGTAGAAAATTCAAATAGAAATACAAATTTTAGTTATCAATGTAAAGCAGGATTATTTCAAAAAAATGATGCTGAAGTCTGTTTTTTACCTGTAGGAATCAAGCTGCTTTTTTTCTTTGACGGTTTTCTACTACCTTTATTGCCGTAAAATAGCCCGGAGTGAAAACTACTTTTGTTTTTGTTTTGACCTGTTGTTGCCTGCTTGCAAGGGCCCAGCGTACGGATTTAAGCACGAAGCTCCTGCAGCTTGTCGAGTCGGAAAAACAAGCAAGTGCATCCAGGGTAAATCCCGCCAAGTTTACTTCCATTAACGATTACGATGTGAAATTTCACCGCTGCGAATGGCAGGTGGACCCTGCAGTAAATTATATCCGGGGAAAGATCACTACGTATTTTAAACCCCTTACAGCAAATTTTGATTCCATTAAATTTAACCTGACGGATCTGCTTACGGTGGATTCGATAAAATACCATGGCAGCTTGCTGTTGTTTTCTCATTCCGGGAATATAGTCCGTGCGGGCCTGCCGGCCTTGATACCGGTCAATATGCTGGATTCAGTTTCTGTTTATTACCAGGGACAACCTTCCGGCGGCAGTTCCGGTTCGTTTGTGCAAAGTACTCACAGCGCTACCAATAACACACCTGTGATTTGGACCTTCTCCGAACCTTACGGAGCAAGTGACTGGTGGCCCTGCAAGAATAGCCTGACGGATAAAGCGGATTCCATTGATGTGATCGTTACATCGCCTTCCGCGTACAGAACTGCGAGCAACGGACTTCTTGCTTCGGAGATAATAAGCGGTGCTAACAGAACCTGCTACTGGAAACACCGTTACCCCATTGCTACCTACCTGGTATGTTTTGCCACCACCAATTATGTAAAGTATGTGAATTATGTTCCTTTTCAGTCCACCAACCTGATGGAACAAAGCTTTGTTTACCCGGAAGATTCGGCAAGCATCGCCTCACAAACTCCGGCCGATATTCCGATCATGCAGTTGTACGACACCTTGTTCGGAATATATCCTTTTATAAAGGAAAAATACGGCCATGTGGAAACCGGAAAAACAATGGAACATCAAACGATGTCTTTTTTCGGTACCAATTCTTTCGGGTTTGAAACACTGGCACATGAGCTGGCGCATCAGTGGTTTGGAAACTACATTACCTGCGCGAGCTGGAGGGATATCTGGCTCAACGAAGGGTTTGCCACGTATCTTTCGGGGCTGGCCTATGAGCGGATGCTGGGTGGTGTCTGGTGGATGCCGTTCAAGTCCAGCAGGATCACTGAAATTACAAGCAAGCCGAATGGTTCTGTCTGGTGCGATGATACTACCAGCGCAGACAGGATCTTTGACAGTCGCCTGAGTTATGCCAAAGGCGCGATGCTGCTGCACCAGCTCCGCTGGGTCATCGGCGACTCTGCTTTTTTTGCAGGCATCAGGAATTATCTGAATGACCCGGCGCTTGCTTTTGGTTTTGCACGTACATCGGATATAAAGCATCATTTTGAAGTTTCCTGCGGACAGGATCTTACATGGTATTTTAACGACTGGTTTACGGGACAGGGATTCCCGTCATATCATATTTCGTGGAGCCAATCGGGATCTGCCGTGACTCTTACCGTGCATCAAACCCAGTCTGATCCTTCCGTTCCATTCTTTGAATTGCCCTTGCCGGTACAGCTCAAAGGCCCGGCACAGGATACGATCGTGAGGATCGACAACACAAGCCAGAATCAGACATTCAGCCTGAATATCCCTTTCACAGTTAATTCGGTGAAGCTGGATCCTGATTTGTGGATTATCCAGGCAGCGGGCAGCAGTGCGCATGTAGATGAAAACGATCCGTTCAAATACATTTCCGTTTTTCCGAATCCCGTACGCGGCAAACTGCAAATAATGCTTTCAAAAGATTTTGAAGACCTGGCTATTAAATTGCTGGATCTGACAGGCCGGGTGGTTAAAACGACTGCCGTAAAAGGGGAGAGGAATTCAATGATCGATTGCGAAGGTATTTCCCCGGGATTATATTTTCTTCAGTTCAATTCCGGAACCTATACCGTTGCCCGGAAGATAGTTGTGGGCAACTGATAATTTCATCATGTAAAAATAGCGGTGAATTTTATACATGACAAGCCTGTCGTATATAAATACTATGCATGAGCGTATGGATTATTTTATTTTCCGATGCAGAACCGGGAGAAAATGGTTTGAAGCAGATCATCCGTGGAAACCTCACCCGTGATAAGACCAAGGTGATGCAATGCCTCCCGGATGTCGCTGGCAAGGAGCTCTCCGGATAGTTTTTTATCCAGTCCATCGGTTACACGAACCAGGGCCCTGTGTGTTTGCTGCAGGGCTTCCACATGGCGGGAATTGGTAAGGATGGTTTCAGGAAGGTTAGCTGAACTTTTATCGAAAATATCTATGAGCTTTGCTTTGAGCTCTTCCAGGTTCTGTCTTTCCTTGGAAGAGATGAACAAGGTATTGCTGAAATGCGAAAACTCCTTTTTGGTATACTCCACATCTTCCTTGTCAATTTTATTGCCCGCAACAATAAGTTCTGCTGAGTTCAGGAAAGGATGCAGCTGATCAATTTCTTTCTGAAGATCGGTACTGCTCAGCTCGTGTATGTCAAAAAGGTATATCGCAATGCTTGACTGCCGGATGGCCTGGTGTGTACGCTCAATGCCCGCGACCTCTATGGTGTCCGTAGTGACACGTAATCCGGCGGTGTCAATGAACCGAAAACGCACTCCTTCAATCACAATTTCATCTTCAATGGTATCGCGTGTGGTTCCCGGAATATCCGAAACAATGGCGCGCTCTTCGTCAAGCAGCGCATTGAGGAGAGTGGATTTTCCGGCATTGGGCCTGCCTACGATGCAGACAGGAACGCCGTTTTTAATCACGTTCCCGAGTTCAAACGAGCGTATGAGCTTTTCAATGATGGACTGCATGGCCCGGATAAGCTTTGTCAGTTCCGCCCTGCTCGCAAATTCCACATCCTCCTCGCTGAAGTCGAGTTCCAGTTCAACCAGCGAAGCAAAGTTGATCAGGTTATCACGTAATACCTTTATCTTGTCTGAGAATCCGCCCCGCATCTGCTGCATGGCAACCTGGTGCGAAGTGGCGGAATGAGAGGCAATGAGGTCTGCCACAGCTTCTGCCTGGGATAAGTCAAACTTTCCGTTCAGGAATGCCCGGAATGTGAATTCGCCGGGATTGGCCAGTCTTGCTCCCTGCTTGACCAGGAGCTGAAGTATCTGCTGCTGAATATAAATTGAGCCGTGGCATGAAATCTCCGCAATGTTTTCTCCGGTATAGGAGTGAGGGGCCTTGAACAAGGTAAGCACCACTTCATCGATCACCGTACCTGCATGGATGATCTCACCGAAATGAGCCGTGTGCGAGGGGAAAACAGAAACATCACTGGTGACCTGGGAAGATTTTTTCTGCGATTCACTTTTCCGGAATATCCTGCTGCATATAGTAAATGCCTCTTTCCCTGTAACCCGTATAACAGCAATGGCTCCAACGCCAGGAGCGGTGGATAGAGCTGCGATCGTATCGTTGTTTATCGGGTTGGCCTTCATTGCTCACAAATATAATAGAATATAGTTGCAAATCAACGACAAACGGTGCACAGATTATGAAAAGAAATCTACAGTTCGATCGAATAAAAATTTTACTTTTGAAAACCGTAGCGATCCATCAGTAATAATTAAACATGTTGATATGAGCGTTTTAGTAAATAAAAATTCCCGTGTAATCGTTCAGGGCTTCACAGGAGGTGAAGGAACCTTTCATGCTACACAAATGATTGAGTATGGAACCAACGTTGTGGGAGGAGTTACTCCCGGCAAGGGTGGAACCAAACACCTGGATAAACCTGTATTTAATACGGTAGCGGATGCAGTAAATGCTACGAAGGCAGATGTTTCCATTATTTTCGTACCGCCTCCGTTTGCAGCCGATGCGATCATGGAAGCTGCGGAAGCCGGGATCAAGGTTATTATCTGTATTACGGAAGGAATTCCCACCAAAGACATGATCTATGCGAAAGAATATATCCGGACCCGAAATTGCCGTTTGATAGGGCCAAACTGTCCAGGAATAATTACCCCGGGAGAAGCCAAGGTAGGTATCATGCCGGGCTTCATTCATAAGCCTGGAAAGATCGGAATTGTTTCCCGCTCAGGAACTTTGACCTATGAAGCGGTGGACCAGGTTACAAAAGCCGGAATGGGACAATCTACCTGTATCGGAATAGGAGGGGATCCTATTCCCGGAACCACCACCAAAGAAGCGGTAGAGCTTTTGATGAACGATCCTGCCACCGAAGGTATTATCATGATAGGTGAAATTGGAGGTAACATGGAAAATGAAGCGGCCCAGTATGTGAAACAGCACGGAACCAAGCCTGTCGTAGGGTTTATTGCCGGACAAACCGCGCCTCCAGGAAGAAGGATGGGGCATGCAGGTGCAATCATTGGCGGAGCCGATGATACGGCAGCAGCCAAAATGAAGATCATGCGGGATTGTGGCATTCATGTGGTGGATTCTCCTGCTGTGATTGGAAAGACCATGGCGGCGGCGTTGAAGAAGATACCTGCATAACCTTCGTTAAGAGCGGCCGGCGTTCGGTAGAAAGTCTCATCCCTCGGGTACATCCGGATGCCTTTATAAATTAAAGGAGTATTTAACATTCTGACTTTAAGCGCATACAGCATTTGGAACATGTTGGTTCTGCCGATCCGGGGTAGAATTGGGCTTCCCACAACACCTGAAATTAGGCCGCATAAAGCTTGCTTTTGTCTTACAGGATTTGAATTAATAGTTTAGATTTGCGGGCGGTTTTTTTATTCTTATTTTATTAAAACAAAAAATTATTTTATGAAAAAGTTGTTGTCGCTACTTACAGCGGTATTTGCATCTGTTATTTTCAATGCTGAGTGTTATTCTCAAATAACAGCAGTTACGATTTCTTCCACAACTGTTTCCTGCAATGGTGGAGCTAACGGAACAGCCGAAGCAACTCCGGTGGGTGGAACGGGGCCTTATACGTATGCATGGAGTACTGTACCTGTTCAAACAGATAACATTGCTACAGGTCTTGCCGCTGGTGATTACACGGTAACAGTAGCCGACAATACCTCCAGTGCCACCGCAACAGTTACAATTACAGAGCCTTCGCCCCTATCTATACCTGTACTATCACACGTAGATGTTTACTGCAACGGCGGAGATAACGGTGCCGCGTCTGTAAGCCCTGCCACAGGTGGAGCGGGGTCTTACACATACGACTGGACACCGGGCAATCCTTTAGGAAATGGAACAACTTCCATATCCGGGTTAACTGCAGGAACGTATACATGCACCGTAACAGATCTTAACTCGTGCACGGCAACGCAAGTGTTTACGATCACGCAACCTGCAGCTTTGTTAATCTCCCCTTCGCAAACAGATGTTGTGTGCAATGGACAAAGTAATGGCACAGCAAACGTAACAGTGAGCGGAGGAGTTTCATCTGCTTACACCTATTCCTGGCTACCATCGGGGGGAACAAGTTCGGCAGCTACCGGACTTTCAGGCATAACCTATACCTGTACCGTGACTGATGCGAACTCTTGTGTAGCAAAACAGGTTTTTACAATTTTAGAACCTGCTCAGTTAACTGCAACAGTAACTGCCACAAACAGCACCTGTCCTGGAGCAAACAACGGGTCAGCTGTGGTGACTGCTGCAGGAGGAACTTCCCCATATACATACGCCTGGTTGCCGTCCGGCGGATCAAGTTCGGCAGCTACTGGTCTTTCCGCAATAACGTATACTGTTACCGTTAAGGACTCACATAATTGTTTAAAGGCAACCACTGTTACAATCGGACAACCGGCTGCATTGAATCTAACCGTGAACACCGCATCGGTAACTTGCTTTGGCGGAAATAACGGATCGGCTACAGCTACTACTACGGGCGGAACTTCCCCTTATACGTATGCGTGGTCGTCTTCCGGAGGATCTACTTCAGCAGTAGCCGGGCTTTCGGCAGGGACTTATTCCTGCACCGTAACGGATGCAAATTCCTGCAGTGCTGTAAAAGCATTTACCATTTCAACTCCATCTGCGTTACTGCTGCCGGCACTGACTAAAACTCCGGGCTGTAATGGAGCCGGAGCTACAGCTACAGCTAATCCATCGGGTGGGACTTCACCTTATAGCTATACATGGCTGCCTTCAGGAGGAAACGGTTCGACCGCTAGCGGGCTTGCTGCAGGGAATTATACTGCAACGGTGACGGATGCGCATGGTTGCTCTATCAGCAATACAGTGACTGTTGTGCAATCACCTGTTATTACATTGACAATAACCCCGACAAATATTTTGTGTAACGGCGGAAAAGGATCCGCAACGGTAGCTGTATCCTCGGGCGGAACAGGACCATTTACATACGCGTGGAATACATCGCCCGTTCAAAACACTGCAACGGCTACCGGCTTATCTGCTACAAGCTATACCGCAACGGTTACAGATGCAAACGGGTGTTCCAAAACGGCCAGTATTACTATTACTCAACCAGCTGCTTTGGTAGTACCGGCGCTTTCCAAGACCAATGCTACATGCTTCGGAGCCAATAACGGAACGGCTACAGCTTCTCCCACCGGGGGAACTACGCCGTATACTTATGCCTGGATGCCATCCGGAGGAACCAGCTCCGCTGCAACCGGGCTTTCACCGGCTAATTATACTGTTACAGTCACGGATGCTAATGGATGTTCGAAGACCGCTTCGACAAGCATCAGTCAGCCAAACGCTGTATCCATCAACAGTCTGAATCAAACTTCTGTAGGTTGCAATGGTGGTCTTGGTTCTGCAGCAGCAACAGTAACAGGAGGCACTCCGGGTTATACCTATTCCTGGTTGCCTTCGGGAGGATCTGCTTCTACTGCTACAGGGTTAACCGCAGGAAACTATACGCTAACCGTTTACGACTCCCAGGCTTGTGTGGCAAACCGTACGGTAACAATTGTTTCATCCTCAATAAATGTAAGCACGTCTCAAACAAATGTTTTGTGTAACGGGGGAAAAGGAACGGCCACTGCAATTGCCTCGCTGGGAACACAACCTTATACATATGCATGGTCTCCTTCCGGAGGATCCAGCTCTACGGCAACCGGACTTTCTCCCGGAAATTATTCAGTAACAGTTACAGAAACGATGGGATGCTCCATGACTGCAACGGTATCTATTACACAACCGGCTGCGTTGACGTTAACGGTTACTAAAACAAATGGCTTATGTGCCGGTGCAAATAATGGAACGGCTGCTGTATCTCCAGCAGGAGGAACTATACCTTATACATATGCATGGACAGGCGGAGGCGGACAGACTACATCGGCTGTTTCCGGTCTCGCTGCCGGAGGATATACTGTAACGGTCACGGATGCCAACGGCTGTTCCAAAAACGGATCCGTTACAATCACGGAGCCTTCGGCTCTATTAACCACGATGTCTCAGACCAACAGCTGTAATTCAGGATTGGGAACGGCAACGGTCAATGCAACTGGAGGTACAGCAACATACACGTATGCCTGGAATACCTCTCCTGTGCAAACGACCAAAACAGCTACAGCTCTGCCGGTAGGAAACTATTCCGTGCTGGTTACCGATGCAAACGGATGTACAACATTCAATGCAGTGGCAATTGTACAATTGCCGCTAATCAATTTAACAACATCTCAAACTACCATAGCCTGTAACGGAGGAAAGGCTACGGCTACCGCAAATGCTTCCGGGGGATCAGGCACGCTCTCTTATTTGTGGGCACCGGGTGGACAAACCATTCCAGCAGTTACCGGGCTTTCTGCCGGTAATTATTCCGTGACAGTGACCGATGCAAATCTTTGTTCGGTAACCGCTACGGTAAGCATTACCCAGCCTGCAGCTTTGACATTAACGGTAACAAAAACTAATATACTCTGTAATGGAGGAAAGGGTACTGCTGCTGTGGCTGTAACAGGCGGCACTGCGCCATACAGTTATGCATGGAGTACAACACCTGTACAAACTACGGCGAATATTACGGGACTGGATGCCGGAAATTATTCGGTAACGGTAACCGACGCAAACGGATGCACAAAGAGCAGCACCACTACTATTGTTCAGCCTGCACTTTTACTGACCAGTACCACTCAATTTCATATTTACGATGGTACAACTGGAAGTGCAACGGCTACTGTATCCGGCGGAGTACCCGGTTATACGTATAATTGGAATACCACACCGTTTCAGGCAAGTGCTACGGCTACAGGGCTGTATGCAGGTAATTATACAGTAACGGTGACCGATGCAAACGGATGTACAAACAAAAACCGCGTTACTATTATTTCTACAAAAGCACGGAGACTGGCCGCAGGACAGGACCATTCCCTTGCAAAATGCCAGAACGATGTAACCGTGTTTGGAAAAAACAACTATGGCCAGTTGGGTGATAACACTATTGTAAATAAAGATACAGCGATTGTATTGGCCGGGTTATCTGCGGTAACGGTTCTTGAAGGAGGAGGAGTTCATTCACTTGCGCTTAAAAATGACGGGAATATTTTAGTTTGGGGCCGCAGCAATAACGGGCAACTGGGATTGGGTAATACCCTTGATCAGCATGCACCCATCCTGCTAAACAGCCTGAATAAAATCATCTCCATAGCAGCAGGTGGTAATCATTCGCTTGCTCTTAAAAATGACGGAACCGTATGGGCCTGGGGACTGAACACCAATGGACAGTTGGGCGATAATACCATCACGCTGAAAAATGCTCCTGTGAAAGTAAATATCCTGACCAATGCCATTCATGTTTCAAGCGGAACAAATCACTCGCTTGCAATTCTCGGTGATAGTACGGTGTGGGCATGGGGCGCAAATGCCAGCGGTCAGTTAGGTGATAAGTCCACAACAGACAGGCGTGTTCCTGTAAAAGTGAAAAATGTTTCCGGAGTTGTTGCGGTGGCAGGAGGAAACGGGCATTCTGTGGCACTTAAAAATGACGGAACTGTATGGACCTGGGGACTCAACGCAGATGGACAATTAGGAGATGGAACGAATGTGAATAAAGATACTGCGATCAAGGTGATGGGATTAACGAACGTTATTGCAATTTCTGCCGGAGACAGGCATTCCCTTGCATTGAAGAGCGATGGCACCGTATGGTCCTGGGGACTGAACGCAGACGGACAACTGGGAGATGTAACAAATACATCCAGAAATGTTCCTGTCAATGTAAACGGACTTACCGGTGTAACTTCTATCCAGGGAGGGGGCAGCCACTCGCTGGCGGTAAAAAACAATGGCCAGGTATGGGCCTGGGGAAAGAATTCGGACGGACAGTTAGGAAACAAATCCAATGTGAGCAAAAATGTCCCGGTCATGACCCACATGCCTTGCCTGATCAAAAACCTGGCAGTGACCACTACGCAGGTAAATGTTAAATGCAATGGAACCAAAAGCGGAAGCGCAACGGTTATTCCAAGTGGCGGAGCAGCTCCCTATACCTATGTATGGAGTATATCCCCGGCTCAAACCACCCAGACTGCTACGGGTTTGCTTGCGGGAAATTATTCTGTCACGGTTTCCGATGCGAATACTTTTTCAACCGGCATTGTTGTCACAATTACAGAACCGCTGGCGCTGACTACTTCTGTCACTGCGAATAATATTTCATGTTTCGGTGCAAATAATGGAACTGCTGCTGTAACGGTCAGCGGAGGTACTCCTAATTACCAATATGTATGGAACACGGTACCAGGTCAAACTACTTCCATGGTAACAGGCCTGAAACCCGGAAATTATACGGTGTATGTTTCCGATGTAAATGCATGTAACGTTACTTCAACGGTAACAATCACACAGCCGGCCTCGGCACTTGGAGTGAATATAGTCGGCATTATCAATGCTACTTCCTGTTCGAATTCTGACGGAAGTATTATCACCACCACTTCGGGTGGTGTTCCCAATTATTCGTATGCCTGGAGCACAACTCCTGTGCAGACCAACGCAACTGCTGCCGGGCTCAGCCAAGGTACCTATACACTGGTAGTTACAGATGCGAACAACTGTTCAAAATCGATTTCAGGCGTAGTTAATTGCCCTACCGGTATAAATGAACTTCCTGCTGAAATCGAATTTTCAGTTTACCCAAATCCTTCCAATGGAAAGTATCAGGTAGCTTCTTCCGCAGGTATTCAGGGTACGCTCAGCATAGAAGTATATTCTTTACTTGGTGAAAGGGTTTGCTCGGTATCCAATCCGGCAGGTCAATCCATAAACGAAGTGGATATTTCTCAGCAACCGGCCGGTGTTTATTTCATGCATCTGAAGTTAAACGATGAGATTGTGGTTAAAAAGATCATAAAGGATTAGTAATATCCTGATCATTCCGATCAAAACGCCTGCCTGAACAGAAAGTTCGGGCAGGTTTTTTTATATCGTTGTTCGGATGGAGGCAATTATTTTAATCTGCTTCCGGTTTTATAAAGCGGTTTGAAATTACCTTCCCTCCGGGAATGGTTTTTCGCGCTTGACAATATGCGAATTATTGCGAGAGGAATATTCGTAAATTCGCTTCCATTATGAAATTACTATCAGGAAAAGTTGCCCTTATTACCGGCGCATCGCGCGGAATTGGCAGAGCCATTGCTACAAAACTCGCACAGGAGGGAGCCCATGTGGCTTTCACATTCCTCTCTTCTGTTGAAAAAGGTAAAGACCTGGAAACGGAACTTTCTGCACTCGGGATAAAAGCAAAAGGATATCAGTCGGATGCTGCCAATGCAAAAGCCTGCGAAGAATTGGTAAATGCAGTAGTTACTGAATTTGGAACTGTGGATGTACTGGTGAACAATGCCGGTATTACCCGTGATAATCTTTTAATGCGTATGACTGAGGCGCAATGGGATGAAGTGATCAATGCAAACCTGAAATCGGTTTTCAATCTTACTAAAGCTATCCAGCGGCCTATGCTGAAAGCAAAAAAGGGAAGTATCATAAACATGACTTCTGTAGTAGGTATCGAGGGAAATGCCGGACAATCCAATTATGCTGCTTCCAAAGCGGGAATCATTGGGTTTACAAAATCAGTCGCACAGGAATTAGGTTCGAGAAATATCCGTTCCAATGCTGTGGCCCCTGGCTTCATTGAAACGGAAATGACTGCTGCCCTTGATCCGAAAATAAAGGAAGGCTGGATCCAGGATATTCCTCTCAAACGTACCGGTACTGCCGAAGATGTAGCTAATCTTGTAGCCTTTCTTGCTTCCGATAATTCCTCGTACATCACAGGGCAGGTGATAAGCATTTGCGGAGGTATGCATACATGAATGTACGGTTAATGGATGATGTGTAGTGTAAACAGTTTTTTTCATCAACCATAATGTCTTTTTCATTATATACTGATTACCCGATTTGGTTTTTTGTATTCTGCATTCTTGCAGGAGCAGGTTACGCTTACTTGTTATACAGGAAAGAAAAGCGTTTCGACGAAACTCCTCCATGGGTTCGTACCGGAATGCCGGTATTGCGGTTCGTTGCTGTGACTCTCATTTCTTTTTTTCTTCTTTCACCTCTGATGAAAAATATCTCACGTACGGTAGAGAAACCGGTGATCATTTTTGCCCAGGACAATTCGGAATCGGTAGCCGCTGGTAAAGATTCGGGTTATTATAAAAGAGAATATTTGGAAACTATTTCCGGGCTTATTTCTTCGCTTTCGGACAAATACGACACCCGGGTTTATTCATTCGGGGATCATCTTGAAAATAAAGTTTCTTTTGATTTTAAAGAAAAGCAAACTGATATTTCCTCTTTGTTTGATGAACTGGAAACCAGGTTCTCTAATAGGAACGTGGGTGCAGTAATTATTGCCTCGGATGGTTTGTATAATAAAGGACAGAATCCGCTTTATGCATTCTCCAGGCATAATTTTCCCGTTTATACCGTTGCTCTCGGAGATACAACAATCCATAAGGACCTTATACTTTCAAAAGTTCTTTCCAACCGGATTGCCTATCTCGGGAATAAATTTCCTATAGAAATCCAGGTGGCAGCAAGGCAGCTGGAAGGTAAAACCACTACCTGCACAGTTTCAAAAGGTACCGATATTCTGTTTACCCAGGCAATAACCATAAAAGGGAATAATTTCTCAATATCCGTGCCTGTTCAACTGGATGCGAAAGAGACGGGACTGCAGCGTTATACCGTTAAACTTTCTAAAGTGGAAGGGGAAATCAGCGTTGTCAACAACGTGAAGGATATTTTTATTGATGTGCTGAACGGCAGGCAGAAAATCCTGCTGCTTGCCGATGCTCCTCATCCCGATGTTGCTGCAATTAAAAATGCATTGGAAAACAATGAGAATTACGAAGTAAGCTCTTTCCTGCCTGAGGATCTAAATGGTTCGGTGGCCGGCTATAATCTTGTGATCCTTCACCAGCTGCCATCTGTTAAAAACACTATTCAAAGGCTCCTGACGGATATTGAAAAGGAAGGAGTCCCTGTGTTATACATTTTGGGAAATCAGACCTCGGTTACTGCATTCAATGCTTCCCAGCCTGATATTGCATTACCTGTTTCCGGAGGGAAAATGAATGATGTGCTCCCGTCTTTTTCGAAAGACTTTTCTTTATTTACGGTAAGTGATGCATTGAGAAATTACTCTTCAAAATTTTCGCCGCTGCAATGTCCGTTTGGCAACTATAAAATAAATATACCTGCTGCCATCCTGTTTAACCAGAGAATTGGATTGGTTGAAACTGAACAGCCGCTTATACTTTTCACGCAGGCCGGCGAAAGAAAAACAGGAATTATTTGCGGAGAAGGAATCTGGAGGTGGAGGTTGCAGGATTTTTCAGAGCATGCCAATCAGGCTGTTTTCAATGAGCTTATCGGCAAAACGGTTCAATACCTCTCCGCAAAGAAGGATAAAAGTTTTTTCAGGGTTGTATCCAGGAATAGTTTCCACGAAAACGAAATTATAGAATTCGAAGCGGAAGTGTATAATGAAAGCTATGAACTAATCAATGACCCGGATGTAAGCATTACCGTTTCTAATGCGGAGGGAAAGAAATTTCCTTTTACGTTTAACAGGACCACAAATGCTTACAGGCTGGATGCAGGTAATTTCCCGGTGGGCAATTACCGTTACGAAGCAAGGGTTAAAGCAGGTTCTAAAGTATATACCGAAAAGGGTGATTTCAGCGTCACAGCGCTGCAGGTTGAAACCACTCACACTATTGCGGATCATCATTTGCTTTATTCGCTGGCAAAGAAGAGCGGAGGAGAGATGCTGTATCCGCATCAGCTGGATAAGCTTTCAGAGATGCTGAATGCAAGAGAGGATATTAAACCTGTTTCACACAGTGAGAAGAAGCTTTCGGACCTTATCAATCTGAAATGGATTTTCTTTTTGCTGTTATCTCTTATATCCCTGGAGTGGTTTATGAGAAAGATAAATGGAGCATATTGAATTGATCATAGGAGGCAGTAGAGTAGCCCGGTGTTCCTAAATAAATTTGTGATATGACAAACACACTTTTCATAATTATTATCTCTATCATCCTGTTTGATTTTGTTTTTGACAAGGCACTGGATTTTTTGAACCTGAAGAATCTCTCTCCCGAACTTCCACCGGAAGCAAAAGGAATTTACGATGCGGAGAAATACCGGAAGTCGCAGGAGTATTACAAGGTGAATCATAATTTTTCTACCGTAACAGGTACAATAAGTCTGGTTGTTATGCTTGGCATGCTTTTTACGGATGGCTTTGCTTATGTGGATTCGGTTGTCCGGCATTATACACAGGATCCAATCCTGATGGCTTTATTATTTTTTGGAATGCTTGGTTTTGCATCCGATATAATCGGTCTTCCATTCTCCATTTATAAAACGTTTGTGATTGAGGAGAAATTCGGCTTTAATAAAACAACCCCAAAAACGTTTATTTTGGATAAGCTGAAGGGGTACCTGCTGGCAGCGATTATTGGCGGAGGATTGTTTGCGCTCATCGTTTTTATTTACCAGTCAACGGGGCCATATTTCTGGCTGTTAGCCTGGGGAGTAATTTCCTTTGTTACAATTTTTATTACCATGTTCTATACCACTTTTCTTGTACCTGTTTTTAATAAGCTTACCCCGCTTCCGGAAGGTGAATTACGGTCTGCCATTGAGACATACTGCAAAAAAGTAGGGTTCAAGCTTAACAACCTTTTTGTGATCGATGGATCCAAACGTTCTGCCAAAGCAAATGCCTATTTCAGCGGATTGGGTTCAAAAAAGACGATCGTGCTTTACGATACGCTTATTGAAAAGCATACCACAGAAGAATTAGTGGCCGTACTGGCGCATGAAGTAGGCCATTATAAAAAGAAACATACACTGACGGGAACAATCCAGGGGATCGTTCAAACGGGAATTATGCTGTTCATTATGTCGTTGTTTCTCGGTAACCCGGAGCTCTCAAAAGCGTTGGGTGCGACCGAAAGCAGTTTTCACCTGGATATCCTGGTATTCGGACTTCTTTATTCTCCTCTTTCTGAAATTCTCGGGATCATTTCAAATATCATTTCCCGTAAGCATGAATTTGAAGCGGATACTTATGCAAGGGAAACCTACAGCGGGGATGCGTTGGGTACTGCGCTCAAAAAACTTTCATCGGACAATTTAAGTAACCTTAAGCCTCATCCGGCTTATGTATTTGTCCATTATTCACATCCGCCCGTGCTGGAGAGATTGAAAATGTTATACTCCGCCTGAAACAAAAAAGATATTATTTTTTTACTTCTTTCCCGTTGAGCGCTTGATTACCTTTTCTACCGCTTCTGCCACATTTTTTGTATCAATTCCATATTTTGTCATCAGCTCATCCGGTTTCCCGCTTTCACCGAAGGAATCATTTACCGCTACTATTTCCATGGGAACAGGAAATTCTGCTGACAACAGTTGTGCGATGCTGTCACCCAGGCCACCGTTACGCTGGTGCTCCTCCGCAGTTACCACGCATTTTGTTTTTCTGACAGAAGCAAGGATGGCTTTTGCATCTAAAGGTTTGATGGTATGAATGTTTATCAGCTCGCAGGAGACCCCTTTTGCTTCCAGGATCTCACAGGCTTCAATTGCTTTCCAAACCAGGTGCCCGGTTGCAAAAATGGAAACATCCTTTCCCTCGTTCAGCAGCTGCGCTTTCCCGATCTCAAATTTTTCGTTTGCATCGGTAAAGTTCGGTACAGCCGGCCGGCCGAATCTTAAATATGCCGGACCCACGTGTTTTTCCAGCGCAATGGTGGCGGCTTTGGTCTGGTTATAGTCGCAGGGAGAAATAACGGTCATGTGCGGGAGCATTTTCATCATTCCTATATCTTCCAATATCTGGTGCGTGGCGCCATCTTCTCCCAGGGTCAGACCGGCATGCGAAGCGCAGATCTTCACATTCTTATTTGAATATGCTACCGACTGACGTATTTGATCGTATACTCTCCCCGTAGAAAAATTTGCAAAGGTACCGGTGAACGGTATTTTGCCTCCGATGGTCAAACCGGCTGCCGTACCGATCATATTTGCTTCGGCTACTCCGCACTGGAAAAAGCGTTCAGGAAACTCTTTTATAAATGCATCCATTTTAAGTGATCCTATAAGATCTGCACAAAGGGCCACTACATTCGGGTTGCTTTTTCCAATTTCGAGAAGACCCGCACCAAACCCGGACCGGGTATCCTTTTTCTCTGTGAACGTGTATTTTTTCATCATATGCTATATTTTAGTTTTAACGATTACTGAATTTTTACCTCGACATTAGTTCCAGATGTGACTGTAAATTTTTTTTCAAGGGTATAAACCGTTGCTTTTGCATTCAAGGGCCGGTATACAATCCTGTATTTTCCGGGCTGCAGCGCTAATCCTTCATTCAGTGCATTCGTATTGAGATTGCAAACCCAGGTAAGCTCATTTTTGTCTTCGAGGTAAACACTGGAAGGTCCAATGGCAGGTTTATAGAAAGCTGCAGTTCCCGCCGGGGGAATTTCCAGGTTGGTGGTTTTACTCTGGCTTATTTCAACGTCATTGAATTTTATCCGTGGAAGAGTTAAAATCTCCAGGTCGTATTTCCCCACAATAAACTTATCATACGAATTGAAATTCATAACATGCAAGGTTCCTGTTTCGCCCTTTTTCCGGACAATGCATTCCAGTTTTCCATAAGGAGTGGTGTTGGTGGTTCCGACTTTTAAAAATAAATAGCCCTGAGGAGCATCCGCAGGAATAATATTATGTTTTCCGGCTGAAATCCGGATTCCGGTCTTTATTACTTCAGGAATGGTGTGGACGACCATTTTATAAGTTCCTATAGGGTCAATAAATATCGTGTCCGGATTGCCGAGCGCGTTAAGCGTGTGCATAAAGTTGTACCGGATCACTCCGGAATACTCATCGTAAAAAGTTACCGCAACATCTGTTTCCGTAGGCTTTTTATGTATGTCCAGCAGGTTTACCTGTGCAGTAGTGTTATTCAGGGCCTGTGCAATAACCATGTTCAGGATATTCCGGAATCCGATTTCCGAAGAGGCATCGTAAAATTTGCCAATGCATTTGAAAGCATCTGCAAAAGTTACATCCAGCCCAATCCCAATTACAAAAGGTTTTATAATAACCCCCTTTTTTTGCAATTCGAGTGAAACCGCGCAGGGGTCGCCTTTGCATTCTTCCAGACCATCTGTGATCAGAATTATGATGTTCCTTGCGTGAACATCCGGAAAATCGTAAGCGCATCTTCCAAGCGAATAGGCGATAGGTGTCGTTCCGGTAGGAGTAAGCCCGTTGATCACCTTTTTCATTTTGGGGACATTTGGCTGGATACGGTCAAAAGGAACTTCCAGTTTTGTGTCTTCGCAATTGACAGGACCGGGCCAGAGAGAGGTTTGATGCCCGTATATTCTCAAAGCAATCTCAATGTCAGGAGCGCTGTTGTTTTTCAGGCTATCCAGGAATTCCGACATTAGTTTTTTAGCGATCTCGATCTTTTTACCGCTTTGCCATTCCCCGAACATGCTGAAAGAATCGTCAAACACAAAAAGAAGGCGGGTTTTCTGGGGTGCGGCTTGTGCTGCAGCAAAATTGTGGATGAAGGGCAAAAAAAGACAAGCAAGGAAAACAACCTTACTCCAGAATTTTTGTAAGCTACACTTCATCTCAGTAATCACCAAGCATTTCGGGCAGTTGGGCAAGTGCTTTCTGAAGTTGTTCATCGTTAGGAGCGATTCCATGCCATTTATGTGTATCAGCCATAAAATCGACCCCGTAGCCCATCGAGGTTTTCATCAGGATCATGATTGGCTTTCCTTTCCCAGTACGTTTTCTGGCTTCTTCCATAACGAAAAGCACCTCTGTTATATTATTTCCATGCATCGTGAGGACATCCCAGCCAAAAGCATCCCATTTAGCTTTTAAGTCACCCAATGGCATGATCTTATCTACCGGACCATCAATTTGTTGTCCATTCCAATCTATAGTGCAAATTAAATTATCAATTTTCCGTGCGGAAGCAAACATGGCGGCTTCCCATATCTGTCCTTCCTGGATTTCGCCGTCTCCATGAAGGCTGAAAACCAACCGGGAATCATTGTTAAGTTTTTTGGCAAGCGCCGCGCCGCAGGCTACTGACATTCCCTGTCCAAGTGAACCGGAAGCAACTCTGACACCCGGTAACCCTTCGTGAGTGGTTGGATGGCCTTGCAGGCGGCTGTTTAATTTTCGGAACGTGGCAAGCTCCTTCACCGGAAAATATCCTGACCGGGCAAGCACGCTGTACCACACTGGTGAAATATGTCCGTTGGAAAGAAAAAAAACATCTTCCCCGATGCCGTCCATGGTGAAATTTTTAGGATCGTGCTTCATCAAATGAAAATACAAGGCAACAAAAAAATCGGTACAGCCAAGAGATCCGCCCGGATGTCCTGACTGGCACCCGTGCACCATCCGTACAATGTCCCGCCTTACCTGCGAGCATATTTTTTGAAGTTCTTCAGTTGATTTCACGGCGATAGGTTTATCGGTGGAAGAAAGAGTTGATGGTGTCATAGTTGTGAGCCTGCCTGGATATGAATTTTTGCAGGCAGGCGAAAATAACGCAAATAAATCTTCTGAAATAGAATGTTGAAAAACAGCGTTTATGTTGATAAGTGTTATGCATTAAAAAATGAGTACCGTGAAGCAATTTTCCGGAAAGGACTTTTTGAGAATACACTGATCGTTTGTAATAACGTGTTAATAAACCTGTGGATTTCTCATTCTATGTTTAGCCTTTTCCCTCTCTAATGAAATTAACTTTGCCGGCAATTATGGGACTAAAATGTGGAATTGTCGGACTCCCCAATGTGGGTAAGTCGACTCTATTTAATTGCCTGACAAATGCAAAGGCACAGGCTGCAAACTTTCCTTTCTGTACGATCGAACCGAATATTGGTGTGATCACGGTTCCGGATGAACGCCTGGCCAAGCTCGCAGAGTTTGTGCATCCGGAAAAGATTGTTCCAACAACAGTTGAAATTGTAGATATTGCCGGACTGGTAAAAGGTGCCAGTAAAGGCGAAGGACTGGGAAATCAGTTTTTGGCAAACATACGCGAATGCGATGCCATTATTCATGTGCTCCGTTGCTTTGATGATCCGAATGTGGTCCATGTGGATGGCTCAGTGAATCCTGCACGCGACAAGGAAGTGATAGACATGGAGCTTCAGCTCAAAGATCTGGAAAGCGTTGATAAAAAACTCGGACGGGTAAGGAATACAGCCAAAGCCGGAGTAGATAAAGATGCTAAAAAAGCATTCGAAGTGTTGACGATTTACAAAGCACATCTTGAAGCGGGTAAGTCGGCTCGCTCGGTTCAGATAAAAGAGGAAGATAAAATTCATGTGGCGGACCTGCAGCTGCTGACTGCAAAGCCTGTTCTTTATGCCTGCAACGTGGATGAAGGTTCTGTAAAAACAGGCAATAAATATGTGGAAGAAGTTAAAACACTTGTAAAAGATGAGAACGCTGAAGTGGTGGTCATCGCAGCGGCTATTGAAGCGGATATTGCGCAGTTGGAAAGTTTTGAAGACAGGCAAACATTTTTAGCAGATATGGGATTGGACGAACCCGGTGTGAACAAGCTTATTAAGGCCGCCTACAGGCTTTTAAACCTTCAGACTTATTTTACTGCGGGTGAAAAGGAAGTCCGTGCATGGACCATTGTAAAAGGAATGACTGCTCCGCAGGCAGCTGGAGTAATACATACTGATTTTGAAAAAGGATTTATACGTGCGGAAGTGATCAAGTATAACAACTTCATTGCGCTGGGTTCGGAAGCGGCCTGCCGGGATGCAGGAAAATTATCACAGGAAGGGAAAGAATATGTAGTGGGAGACGGGGATGTGATGCATTTTAAATTTAACGTTTAATGGATTATTCACTTAAGTGAGAATTGAAATAAAAAAATAAAATTATGGCAAAAGACCCTAAATACACGGAAGACAGTATCCGGTCACTTGACTGGAAGGACCATATACGTTTCCGGCCCGGCATGTACATTGGTAAATTGGGTGACGGTTCATCCATGGATGATGGAATATATATTCTCCTCAAAGAGGCCATTGATAATTCAGTGGATGAATTTGCCATGGGATTCGGCAAGAAGATCGACGTTGCCATTAAGAATAAAGCGGTAACCATCCGTGACTACGGCCGTGGCATCCCTTTGGGAAAGGTCATGGATTGCGTGGCAAAGATCAATACGGGTGCCAAATATGATTCGGAGGCCTTTAAGAAATCTGTGGGGTTAAACGGCGTGGGAACCAAGGCCGTGAACGCCCTTTCGTCGGCATTCCGGATACAATCTATTCGCGAAGAGAAAACAAAAGTGATAGAGTTTACCCGGGGGGAAGTAGAAAAGGACGCCAAAGTTGTATCCTGCGATGAGCAGGACGGAACCATCGTGCAGTTTACACCTGACGAAAAAATGTTCCCGAATTTTAAATTCCTCAACGAGCATGTTGAGCGCATGCTCTGGAATTATGCGTACCTGAATCCGGGACTGGTCATTAACTATAACGGACAGAAAATTGTATCGGAGAATGGTTTATCGGATCTGCTGACAAAGGAGATCACCGGGAAGACTGTTTACCCGATCATTCATCTGAAGGGCGATGACATGGAAGTAGCAATGACTCACTATGACAACCGTTACGGCGAGGAATATTACTCTTTTGTAAATGGTGCACACACAACGCAGGGCGGAACTCACCTGGCTGCTTTCCGTGAGACAGTGGTGAAAACCATCCGTGAATTTTATAAAAAGGAATTTGACGTAGTGGATATACGGAATTCCATTGTAGCAGCAGTAAGCATTAAGATACAGGAGCCGGTTTTTGAGTCCCAGACAAAAACAAAACTCGGGTCTCAGGAAATGGGGCCCAAGGGACCCAGTGTCAAAACGTTTGTAAATGATTTTCTGAAAAAAGAGCTGGATAACTTTCTTCATAAGAATGCAGAGGTAGCACAGCTTCTGCTGGAGAAGATTATCATGTCTGAGAAGGAAAGAAAAGAAATGTCCGGCATTCAGAAGATTGCAAAAGACAGGGCAAGAAAGGCTGCATTGCATAACAGGAAGCTGCGTGATTGCCGCTCTCACCTGAATGGTACGGATGAAAAAAGACTGGATACCACGCTTTTTATCTGCGAAGGGGATTCTGCCAGCGGTTCCATTACCAAAGTCAGGGATGTGAATGTACAGGCGGTATTTAACCTCAAGGGCAAGCCATTGAATTCTTTCGGGCTCACCAAAAAAATTGTTTACGAGAACGAAGAGTTTAATTTATTGCAGGCTGCATTAAATATTGAGGAGGGGCTGGAAAACCTGCGTTACAACCAGGTAGTTCTTGCAACCGATGCAGATGTGGACGGGATGCATATCCGTCTGCTGCTCATTACCTTCTTTTTACAATTCTTTCCTGACCTGGTCAAAAACGGGCATTTGTACATATTGCAAACACCTCTTTTCCGGGTTAGAAATAAAAAGGAAACCATTTATTGTTATTCCGACAAAGAAAGACAGGAGGCAATCAATAAGCTGGGGCCGAAGCCGGAGATCACCCGTTTCAAAGGATTAGGTGAGATATCCCCGGATGAATTCAAGAACTTTATAGGAGAAGATATGCGCCTGGAGCCCGTGATCATTGATCATAAGACCAGGATAGACCAGATACTTTCTTATTACATGGGAAAAAACACCCAGGAAAGACAGGAATTTATTATTGATAATCTGAAAGTGGAAAAAGACCTGGTGAACGAGGATGCAATTTAAAGGAAACTAAAATGGCATTTTTAGATGCGCGGGAAGAGGCTATTTATGATTTTGCAAAGAAGTATTATCAAAGCTTCTTCAATAAGAACAATTTTGGAATTTTAAAAAAGCAAGTTGAAAAGGAAACCGCTTCTGTTGTTTATGCTGATTCTAACATGCTTGTAAAAATAGATTATGATGGCAAACTGTTTACTGTAGGATTCGGATCAAAGCAGGACACTAAATGCTGGGGGGTGGATCTGATAAAAGCCTGTTTTAAAATTACCGATTACAAAATTCACGAAGATGACATTGCAAACCGAAAAAAGATTTTATCAGATTCCTTTCACGTGGATGATTATTCCGGCAATGCGGCTTTTTGTGTTGCTAATTTTAATAAGATCAAGACTATTTTTTCGTCTGAAAATTATATAAAAACAAAAACGCAGCTGGAAAGACTTGGTTTGGAAAAACAAGGTTATTACAAGTCAATTTGATTTACTTCTATAAAACTTATGGCAAAGAAAAAAGGTAAAACGGAAAAGAAGAAAAAGAATGAACCTTCTCCTTCAGAAGAGACGAGTCACGCCAAGGGGACGGAGATTCAGGTCAGTCCCGGAACGGATACTGATTCGGGAGGAACCCTGGATAATGTTACTCATGTGGATGGAATGTACCAGAACTGGTTTCTGGAATATGCATCCTATGTAATTCTGGAACGTGCCGTGCCGTATGTGGAGGATGGATTAAAACCCGTTCAGCGCAGGATACTGCACGTGCTGTGGGAATTGGAAGACGGCCGTTACAATAAGGTTGCAAATATCATAGGGCAGACCATGAAGTATCATCCTCACGGAGATGCTTCCATTGGCGACGCCTTTGTTCAACTGGGCCAAAAGGACCTGCTTATTGATACTCAGGGAAACTGGGGAAATATTCTGACCGGTGACCGGGCAGCTGCTCCCCGGTACATTGAAGCACGTCTTTCCAAGTTTGCATTGGATGTACTATACAGTCCGAAAGTAACGCAGTGGCAGCAAAGCTACGATGGAAGAAATAAGGAGCCTGTTTTCCTTCCTGCTAAATTCCCTTTGCTGCTTGCTATGGGTGTGGAAGGTATTGCTGTGGGACTGGCCTGCAAAATGCTTCCTCATAATTTTATTGAACTGATCGATGCTTCTATAAAGGTTTTGCAGGGAAAAAGAGCTACAATAGTGCCCGATTTTCCAACGGGAGGGATGGCTGATTTTACGGATTATAACGACGGAAAGCGCGGAGGAAGGATCCGTGTACGGGCCAAAATAACCCAGTTGGATAAAAAGACCCTGGTGATCAATGAAATTCCTTTTGGAACTACCACCACTTCATTGATAGAATCCATCATTGCAGCAAATGATAAAGGGAAAATAAAGATTAAGAAAGTAGAGGATAACACGTCCGAGAATGTTGAAATTCAGATTCAGCTTTCCGTTGGAGTTTCTCCCGATGTTACGATGGATGCGCTCTATGCGTTTACGGATTGCGAGATCGCAATTTCCCCGAATGCCTGCATCATTGAAAATGAGAAGCCTAAATTCATCGGAGTAAGCGAAATACTGAAAATTTCTACCGACCGAACACTAAGTATTCTTAAGGCAGAGCTGGAGTTTCAGAAAGCGGAGCTCCTGGAGCAATTGCATTTTTCGTCCCTGGAGAAAATATTCATTGAAAAGAAAATATACCGCGACATTGAGAATGCCGAGACATGGGAAGCTGTTATCGAAACTATCGATAAAGGATTGAAGCCCTATAAAAAACTCTTTGTTCGTGAAGTGACGAGGGATGATATTTTACGCCTTACTGAAATAAAGATCAAGCGTATTTCCAAATTCGATAAGAAGAAAGCGGATGAGGAAATGAAAGAGCTTGAAAAGAAAATTGCCCAGACCAAACATCACCTCGCCAACCTTACCGAGTATGCAATCGATTATTTCAAAAACCTGAAGGAGAAATACGGAAAAGGACGTGAGCGTAAAACAGAGATCAAACAATTTGACACCATCGTGGCTACCCGCGTTGCTGCAAACAATGTGAAGCTATACGTAAACCGGGAAGAGGGATTTGCAGGTTCAAGTATGCGCAACGACGAATTTGTATGTAATTGCTCTGATCTTGATGACATCATTGTTTTTTCAGGAGACGGCAAAATGCGTATGATCAAAGTGGCCGATAAAGCATTTGTTGGAAAAGATGTGCAATACATCGGTGTGTTCAATAAGGAAGATGATCGTACAGTGTATCATATGATTTACCGCGACGGGTTGAGAGGAAACGTCTATGTTAAGCGTTTCGGTATCAAGGGCTTGATCCGGGATAAGGAATACGACCTGACAAGGGGTACAGAAGATTCCAAGGTTCATTACCTGAGTGTAAATCCAAACGGAGAGGCTGAAGTGGTGAATGTGATCCACAAGGAAAAAAAGCACCTGAAGAAACTGGAATTTGAATTTAATTTTGGTGAGCTGGATATCAAAGGACGGGATGCAGTCGGAAATATCCTTACCCGGAATCCTGTGAGAAAAGTTGTTCAGGAAGAAAAAGGAAAAGCAACCCTGGCTGCGATCAAGATCTGGTTTGACGATACAGTCCATCGTATTAATAGGGACGAACACGGAAAATACCTGGGAGAATTTTCGGGCGATGACAAGATCCTGACCGTTACAAAAAAGGGGTATTTTGAATTACACACGTTTGATCTCACGGAACATTTTGACGAAGGAATTGTCCTCATTGAGAAATTTAATCCGGAGAGACCGGTATCCGCTATTCATTATGACGGGGCAGATAAATTGTATTATGTAAAACGATTTATGATTGAGTCTACCAGCCGGAAAACACTGTTTATTTCTGAATCGGATGGCTCTTCGGTTGAGGTGGCATCCACCGCTGCTGCTCCGGAAGTGGAGATTGTATTTGGAAAATCGGATGGTGTTCAGCCCAGAAATAAAAAAATGAATCTTGCCGAGTTTATTGATGTGAAGGGCAAGTCAGCAAAGGGAAATAAGCTAAGCGACTACAAAGTAAAAGACATCGTGTTGCTTGAATCAACGGAGCAGGAAACAGCAGGGGAAGAAGAACCAAAACCGGAAGGAAAAAGCAAAAATAAAAAGCCTGAGCTGAAAAGAGTTGAAAATGAAAAGATCAGCAAAGGAGTGAAGGATAGAGTTTCCCATACGGTTGAATTTGAGGTTGTGCCCCGAAAAAAGGAGAGTGTCAAAGAGTTTGTTCCTGACCGGCAATCAGGGCGGAGTTTATCACCCGGAAAAAAGGAAAAGGCTGAAAGGAAAGGCAGTAAAGAAAAGCCTGCAAAAAAAAAGGGAAAGACTAAAAACCAGATGAAACTGTTTTAAACAATCTGGTCAAATCCTTTGGCTACCAAAAACGCAGCGGCTGCAGCTGCTAACCCAATCAGGGTGACTTTGATCGCACCCTGAACAGGTGGCTGACCGGTGACTTTGCTTTTGAAATAGCCGAAAACAAACAAGCAGATCGTGGTCAGTGCTGCTGAAAGAATCAGCCCATCAAAAGGTGTAAGAGTAAAGAAGTATGCAGTTAAAGGGATTAGCCCGCCTACCACATACGATATGCCAATGGTTGCTGCACTATTGCGAGCACGGTTTGGATGGGGTTCTTCCAGCCCCAATTCGAACTTCATCATGAAATTCACCCATTGATCTTTATTTTTTGAAAGCTCTTCCACAATGATGTTTTGCGATTGTTCACTGATACCATAATTGGCAAATACTTCTTTTACCTCTGCCTTTTCTCTTTCCGGAACGCGTTCTACTTCGTCGTATTCCCGTTTTAGTTCAGACTGGTAATGTTCCACTTCGGTTTTTCCCGCCAGGTAACCACCCAGACCCATAGCAATGCTTCCAGCTACAATTTCTGCCATACCCGCAGTAATAACAATAACATTGCTTTCCACGGCGCCGCTTAATCCTGCTGCCAGGGCAAAAGGCACGGTTAGCCCGTCAGCCATTCCAATAACAACATCCGTTATAAATGCAGAGCTTTTTAAGTGCTCCTCTTTATGCTGATCGTGACGCTGATGCATGCTGGTATTGTTTTGCACAGTAAAGATATAAAAGCCAATTTATATTAAGCGATGGTGTCGGTCAAGGCAGGGAGAAATAATATTACCTTTAGTTATTATGAAACGCTGTAATAAATATACATATTGGTTTCTTGTTTTCTCATTGCTCAGTTCCTACCTTGCTTCGGCACAAAAGATATCGGAAAAGGAGAAGAATAAGGTTTTCCTGGAGGGGCTGGCCCTTTACACGATCATCCTTGGAAACTGGACATCCAATGACCTGTATTACGAAAATGAATTTGATACATACATGATAAGCGGCTATTTGTCTTACCGGGATAAGGATACACTAAAAACAATTTTCTGGAGAGAGATTGATACCGCATCGGTGGAATATAAGACCAAGCTATATAAAAAAGCGGGAGATACTATAGCATCCGAAACGCCGGATAAACCGATTGAATTGAGATGGGTTGTAAAAACCGTGAGGTATAATAATATGAATGTGACCAAAAAAAATGCCCGGATCGCCGATGAAGAAGAACGGATACCAACTCCCATGGAAAAAATGCTGATGGATTACCGCGCCAAGGCTTACAAAGAGATAAATTCCGATACTTTATTTTTTAAACAGTACGAAGGCACGAAATTAAAAGCTGTTCCCATTGATGCGGGTAAAGAGGTCAGGGTTTACGTTTATACATCTACCCTAAAGGAGGGTATTGTACCGATCGGCGGCGATTATCTGCTCTTATTCGATAAAAAGGAAAATGCATTAATTTCAAAGGAAGATCTGCATAAGGAGTGTATTTTTATATCCGCTCAGTATAATGGAAAAGCATCGGATGCAAGCAAGTCAACCCTTCATAATCATAAGCCCGGTACGGCTGAGTTAATAACTCCTACGGACATGGCTACGTTACTGTTATACAAAAGCCAGCTGCAGTGGGACGAGCATCATGTTGTCTCGGAAAAATATACCAGTATCTTTTCATTGGTGGACAGAAAACTGGATATAATGGCTACAAAGGATTATGAAGCGCTGAGAACTAAAAGAACGGAAAAAGACAACGAAGCTAAAAAGCGTCGAATGCACTGAATAATGTTCAATGCCCCGGCTTTTCAAGCCCTTTTAGCTTGTCCAGGTAATCGATATAGCCGTCCAACTGCTCAACATCAATTCTCTTTGCCCTGATTTTTTTGTTTTCATCCAGTAAATAAACTACAGGAGTGCTGTAAATATCAAAAAGATCGCGAAGGTAATACTGCTTGTATTTATCGTGCGTATTCAGCCATTTCAGCTTGTTGTCTACAATAAATTTTTTCCATTTCTCAGCATTATCTTCTATATCTACGGTGACAACTTCAACTCCTTTTGATTTTAAGGTTTTGTCATACGCTTCCTTCAGCTTGGGAAGCACTTTCTGGCAATGACCGCAATCCGGATCCCAGAAAATCAAAACAGTATATTTTGATTTTACATCGTACAGTGCAATGTTTTTATCCAGGGTATCCTGCATGATAATGGGCGGGATGGGTTTTCCTATCAGCAAGGGTTTTAATATCAGTCCCCGGTGAATGATTTTCTGAATGTTAATTGAATCCACCCAATAGGCTTTTTTAGTTACATAATATTCATCCACATGATGAACAAACACGGCATCCATGCCCATAATGGAATTGTTTTCGTAGGTGAGGGTCATGTACCAGACTATATACTTGAACGTTTCCTTGTTTCCCTTAGTTTTCTCGATCAGGATATCGGATTCTTTGTTTATAGAATCCGGATTTTGTATGACCACATTATCAAAAAACTGTTTTAATCGCATATGAAAAACCGGTGTTCTCAGCAAACGATCATCCGAGGGAGGAATATTATCCCAAAAATGATCTTTATAATATCGGTATGGAAAAAGTGAATCCTTTTTTCCGTTAGGAAGGGTGGGAGGATCGGGAACCACAGGATCCTTTTGTGCTTTAAGAATCGCAGCCATAAACAGGGTAGGGTGTTCCGAAATAAAATCATCCTTGTATTTCACAACCTCCTTTTCAATTACACTCACCTTATTCTGAAGAATTCGGGTGGAATCCTGCTTCGCAGTTACTGAGGCCAAGGAATCCTCTTTTATTTTAGTCATGCGTTTCCTGTAGGCTTCAGCTGTTTTTTGTTTTTGAGAAATAAAGTTCAGGTATTTATAGAACATTGCATTTTCTTCAGAACCTTTTACTTTCATGTTCTCTATTAGCTTTACCGTATCCGTTTCCAGGGTTACAGTCTGTTCCTTATCAATTAGTATTTCAAGCCAGGATTTATTGGGGAATATGACCAAGTAAATTCCCCCGGGAAGGCTTTCTTTCCCTTTAAAAATGAAATTTCCATCCTTGTCAATCCGAGTAGTATCCTTTATAGTATTGAATTTACCGTAGTAATTTCCCAGGTAACAGGTTGTGTCATGCCAGCCCCTAATTTTCCCTTTTATCTGATAACCGTTGTTTTGAGAAAAAGAAAAAACGGACGAAATAATGATAGCAAGGAATAAGAGCAATGGTCTTTTCATAAGGTCTTTTTTCTTTAAGGTTAGGCGAAGTTAATAAAAGTTGATTCTTGAATATTATCAAATTTTGTGCAAATCCAGATGGATAAATGAGTTATGTTCCGCAGAGAGGGAAGAAAGCGGTTACTAATCGGAAGGTAAAATAGTATGAAAAATCCAGGAGAGAATAACCGCGCAATCAAATAGCCTTGTACCGGTTCTTGATGATCGTATTTATTTCATAAAAATCCTTTTCCCGCATCAATTCACTTAGTTTTTCTTTTTCCAAGGAACTCAGTCCGTCATTTACCGGTCTTTTCTTAGGCAGCACGAAACTTAATTCGTAGTTCTCAGAAAGAAAGGAGTAAAAAGACATAAATTGATTTTCGTTTGAAGATTTGTTTGTGTTTGGTACAGACATACACGAGCAATCCAGACTAAAACGGAACCTTGCAGCAAAATGTTACAATTTCCGTCTCGTCTTTATTAACAGGTTATAAACTATTTGCTTGTTCATGTCCTGACACATGTATCCTTTTAATTTGGTAACAAATTTAGGTTATTAGCAGGGAGAAAGGAAAGTAAGAATCGGACAACACATATAAATCCGTCAACAATCCGGATCAACCTTTTTTACTAAAAGCTTTTAGTTGATTTTTTTTTCTGATGGCCCTCGGTTTGAGAGCCTGTATGATCTTTCGGAAGAGCCCGAAAATATCATCCGCCTGCTCATTTTCTTCGTTCATGCGTATAGCCCTGCCCAGATCCGCATACCAGGATAAATTATTCCTCATCAGCCAGGCTTCGGCGTTGTTGTCTTTGTAGGTAACCCGGACCGTTGCCGCCCATGTAAATTTTTTGTTCTCCGCAAGCCAGTTGTAAGCCCGTTTATCGTCTTGGACAGCATGCACAAAAGCAACCAGATCTACATACTTCTTTTGAGTAAGTTCTCTCAGTGCAGTCTCATTTCCTTCCAAAGAATAATGAACGAGGATTAACTCAGGGAAATTGTTTGTCTGAAGCCAGTCCCTGGCGGTATCCACCCCTTTAATAAGCTCTGTTAAATGCTGTATAGCTTCCCTGGAATAATTCATAAATAATATCTTTTTATTCCTTCCGTATACCTTTTTTTCTTTTCGGAATTTTCCCTATTCTTTCATCGCCTTTCAGTATCAGCCCACATATCTTGATTACGGCTTCTTCAAAATCAGCTGCATCCTCAGGTATCATCTGCCAGCCGGTTTCTCCTTTGCCTTCGCTGAGTATGTAAATCGATTTCATTGAAGGAAGCTCTTTCTTTAAACTGGCATGATGCTCTTTTCCGGTAGCTATCCAAACACCGTTGGAATCTGTGTGGTTATCCTTTTTTCTTAGTGCCAGCAGAATCTTTTCGCCTGCATATATAGCATGACATCCGAACATAGGCCTGGTTGTAATTTCCAGTGGGTGAAGATGATCAAAAACGAAATCGAAGGGGATTTTCTTTTTCATCAGAACTTCACCATAATCCTTGCGTTCAGAAGGCGGCTGGACAAGTAATTCGGAACAGCATATTGCCTTCCGTATACATCACGTACCCATGTGTGAGATACCACGTTGTTCACCGCCAGCAGGTTGTACACTTCGAGGGAAAACCAGATACTTCCCCATCTCAACTTCCTTTTTGCTGGGTTATCCGTCTTTTCTCCGGATCCGCTCAATGCAGGTTCTGCAACTTTTGCCGGAAGAAGGGTGGGTGATTGCCGCAATATCTCATACGAAAACCCGATATCTACCCTGCGGTACATAGGCATTCTCAAAACATCTTTGTATCGTTCAAATGTAGGTGGCCCGAAAGGCAGGCCAGTCCCGAAAAGAAGGTTCATGTGCATTTTACAGCGGGGAAGCCTGGGTAAGTAATCCTGAAAAAAAAGACTGAATGTCACCCGCTGATCCATGGGGCGGGGGATAAAGCCCGGATGCACAAGCAGTGTATCGGTAACAATATTATTACTGGTGAATCCGGGAACAATAATTTTTCCGTCGCTGTTCAGATAACTGTAGGTGGAATCGTCTGAAAGGTTCTCCATTGTCTGCATCACCGACAAGCTTGCCCAGGAATCGATCCCTTTAACAAATTGTCCGTTAACTTTCATGTCAATTCCTGCTGCATAGCCCCGGGCATTGTTCCTGGCAAAATAGCGCAGGCGCACATTGTCCACTTCATAAGGAATAAGGCTACTCAGGTGTTTGTAATAAATTTCAGATATAAATTTGAAAGGACGGTTCCAGGCTTTGTAATTGTAATCTGTTCCGAAAACAAGATGAATGGACCGCTGTGCTTTGAGATCGGTATGAACTGCGCCCTTGGGATCTCTCAGTTCGCGGTAAAAAGGAGGCTGGTAGTAATAGCCAGACGAAAGTTTGAACAACACGTCCTTGTCCCAGTTTGGCTTGAGCGAAATTGTTGCACGGGGACTCACCACCAGTTGGTTATTAACATCCCAGTAGTTTGCACGTGCTCCGGCAGTAAAAGTGATTTGGCCGGTGTCCTTCGTGTCCCAGTTCCAGGCATGCTGAATGTATCCCGAATATCTGTTGGAAGAAAGACTGTTTTTCCCTTTTACTGATTCAAATAGCTCCAGGTATTCATAGGACTGGGCGGAGGGATCAATATAGCCAACAGAATCCGTTCCATTGGGAACAGAATGGCCGGCCGAATCAACCAGACTCCATTCACTCAGCTTGTCACTGATAATTTCACGCTGGTATTTAACACCCCACCAAAGCTGCCGTTCATCGTCCTTCCAGATCTTGTTTGCCTTATGCTCCAGGTTGTAAACGCCGGCGTCCAGGTAATTTCTGGCATGATGCATCAATCCTCCGGTACCGAGAGAGTAGGAGGTCTGACCGAAGTTATCCTTGCTGAGATCGGTTTCCAGCTCATTTAAAAAGTATTGCCCGAAAATGTCGAATGTTTCTCTTTCCTGCGTTCTGAATGCAGAAGAAATAAATTTGAGGGTAAGGTCTTTTCCGTGAGGACGATATACAATGGAATATGCGCCTGTAACGGTTTGATAATCATCTATCTCTTGCCCATCGAAATAAACATTTAATTGAAGTGCTGCATTCACCGTTCCAAACGATGATTTTCGGCTTTGAGGGATCACCCTGTACTTATTCCTGGCCACGTTGAGAAGTACGTCATGCTCCCACTCGTCGGTTGGGTTGAAGGTCAGGTAGGATTGGATGTCGTAAAAAAGGGGTTTGTATTCTCCTTTTGTGTCGAGTGAGTTCAGCAAGTAAGAGTTTGTCTTTTCCCGGGCGCCCAGTAAGTAGGTGAACCGCTTATCTTTTGAGGCGCCTTCCAGGTGTACAGCAGCTCCGAGCAATCCGCCCGAAACACTTCCGGCAAATTCCCTGGGTTTTGTGTACCGGATATCAAGTACAGAAGACATTTTATCCCCGTAACGCGCTTCAAATCCACCGGAAGAAAAATTAATGGAAGATACCAGGTCTGAATTTACAAAGCTCAATCCTTCCTGCTGGCCTGTGTGCGTAAGGAAAGGGCGGTATACTTCAATATCGTTAACATACACCAGGTTCTCATCAAAATTCCCGCCTCTCACGGAATATGAAGAGCTCAGTTCGTTACTTTGCTGGACACCCAATTGCGTAAACAATATCACATTGAAATCTCCCGAAGCTCCCGACTGAACAAAAATATCCTTGGTAGGTATGGTCTGGATGAAATTGGACCGCGTCACTCTGTCCTCGATCACCACGGTATCCAGCGATTGCGTAGCATCCACAGAAATGCCGACTTTTTCTCTTTGCCCTGAAGCGAGCCGCACGGATTTTAAACGGATCCCGAAACTTACGTGTGAAAATTCAATGGTTACCGTTGTATCAGATGGAATGTTCAGCTCATAGTCTCCGTTCTCCTTGCTGCTTGTTGAAAATTTAGCATCTGCTTTACCATCCGGGCTTGCCATGGTAATTTTTGCATCGGCTATAGGCTTGCCTTCTTTGTCCGTAATTTTTCCATACAGCGTAGCCTGTGCTTGTACAAGACCACAGGGTAAAAGACAAAGCAGTATAAGAACTATCAGACTGGGGATGCTTGCAGAAATCCTGAACCCTGCATCCTGAATCTTCAATTTCATTTCAGTCTTCCCTTTTCTCATTTCCTGATTTCACTTTTAATTTGCCTTCACGCCACATTTTTACGAACTGGGCCCAGGCGAAAGGGTTCAGCAGGTTGTTTGGTGGATACTGGCCCGCCCAGTACAGCCTGCTCTGGTATTGCTGCATGGTGGACTTATAATTCATACTGCCATCCATCGGCATTGTTTGAAATTTCTCTTTCATTTCCTCGCGTGCAAGATTTTTCTTTGCCCGTTCCAGGTCATCGTCAGGAACATTATTACTGAGAAATACTTCTTTGAACTGCTCCGGTGTGGGCCAGGGATAAATAACGGCCGTTTTAAGCAGGATGGTATCCGAGCTCAGGGTCTGTATCAAGGAGTATTTATTCCCTGAAAGCGTATCGGGTATGATGTAATGGTTCTTTTTATATCCCAAAGCGGAAAAAATGATGGTATCCTTCCGTTGGGCTACAAAGGAGAAATATCCATAATAATCGGCAATGGTGCCCCTGCCGGAGTTTTTGATGATTACTTTTGTGAAGGGTATGGGTCTTAAACTGTCGTTCTCAACAATTATCCCCGAAAACTGTATTAGGTCCTTATCCTGGGCAGAAGAATGCAAACAGCAGGCGGTGAATAACGAAAGGGGCAAAACTCTTTTCAGAATATGAGAGATAGAGATACTCATGTCAATTTTTTCGTTCAAAAGTAGGAAAATAGTACGTAAAGCAACCCGATTTAAACTTTAGGTGTAACTTCAATTTAAGCGAAATATTGTGTAACTATGTGATTCTATTCTGCGTCTAACTGTCAAGAATAACTACACCATGAAAAAACTTTTACTCGCTGTTTTCCTTATCGTTTCTTTGCTTTGTAACGCTCAGATCGTCCTTACCCAGGCGGATATGCCTAACGCAGGCGATACCCTGCGGGTGAGTAATTCATCCGATACCCTTAACCCCTTGCTTACCGATACCAATTACATCTGGGACTATTCCTACCTGAAACCGGTTTCTCAGTGGGTGCAGAAGTTTGATCCTCCGTCTGCTTTTGCTTTTCCCTTCAATTATCTTTTCAATATTCTTTATCCAACCACTTATGGGGTAAAACTATACACACCCGATTCTATTCCCGGCTTGGGAATAAAGATGGATAACGCGTATGGTTTTTATAAAAAGTCATCTGCGAATCTGAAGGAAATAGGATATGGATTAACCATTAACTCGCTACCATTGCCATTCACATACAATCCTGCGGATGTGATCTATAACTTCCCTCTTAGTTACGGAGATATTGACTCCTGCGATTCTAAATTTGGCCCAGCCAGCCTCCCTGGCATAACATGGCCATTTTATTACGGGCAGAACATTCACCGCGTGAACGTTGTGGATGGATGGGGAATGCTTAACACTCCATATGGAACCTTTCAGACCGTGCGCGTAAAAACTACCGTTGCCATACGTGACACGTTTGCTGACAGCAGCGGAATAGGTTTTGCTTTTTCCCGCCCTTTGCAATACGAATATAAATGGCTTACACAAAACGGCAAAATACCTTATCTCCAGGTGAACGCAATTGATATGAGCGGTTCTCCTCTTGTTACCCAGATCACCTACCGTGACAGCGTGCGTGACAGTACCATACAAATAGGGATCAATGAGCATGGAGCTTCAGATTTTGGTTTGCAGATTTTCCCCAACCCTGCCAATGAATATGTCTTTGTTCAATACACCCTTGATAGTCCACAGGACGTGCGAATTGAACTGGTAGATATAACAGGTAAAAACCTTGGAATTTTGAGAAATTCCAAACAATATCCCGGTACACACCTGGAGATCATTAACCTGCGTAATATAAACTTGCCAGTGGGAAGCTATTTCGTGTGTCTGTATGTTGACATGCAAAAAGCGGTAAGGAGAATTGTGGTACATTAGGGTATTTACCCATCCTTAGTTCCAATCATTAAAATTTCTCCGTATTTGTAATTTTTCTATATTTGCAGCCCTTTTAATATAAAAGGATAAAAAATAAACAATAACACTTTATGTCCCGTCAGACCATTCTTGCCGTTAAACCGGCAGGAGGACACTAAGAAAACAAAAAACAAATGCCAAAACCGTACGAAACAATTTTCATTTTAACTCCGGTTCTCTCGGATGAGCAAACCAAAGAGGCTGTGAACTCTTACAAGAAACTTCTGAAAGAGCTTAATGCAAAGATCGTTCACGAAGAAAGCTGGGGCCTGAAAAAACTCGCTTACCAGATCAAGAAAAAAAACACGGGCTACTACCATCTTTTTCAGATTGAAGCTCCCGGCGAATCCATTGCCCATTTGGAAACAGCCTATAAGCGTGATGAGCGTGTGCTGCGTTACCTGACCGTGCACCTGGATAAATATGCGCTCCAGTATGCAGAAAGAAGGAAAGGAAAATTAGCTAACAAAAAAGTAGAAAGAAAAGAGGAAACTCCTGCATAAGGACGATTTCCGGAATATTTCATTAAATAACTTATAAAAAATTAAAACATGGCTGTAATAACAAACGATAAAGGCGAAATACGGTACTTAAATCCTCCTGTGCTGGAGGTTGATCGCGACAAATATTGCCGTTTCAAAAAAATGCGCATGAAGCACATCGATTACAAGGATCCTGACTTCCTGATGCGTTTCATGAATGAACAGGGAAAGATACTGCCCAGGCGTCTTACCGGCACATCGGTGAAATACCAGCGTAAAGTTTCCCAGGCAGTAAAACGTGCACGTCACCTGGCGCTAATGACCTTTGTGGGCGATATGCTGAAATAAAAAAGAAACTGGAGAGGGTGGATGGAGAGATCCTGATTCCTGATTCCTTCAATTATTAAAAAAATTAATCATGGAAGTAATATTAAAAGAAGACGTAAAGAACCTCGGCTCCAAGCATGACCTGGTAAAGGTTCGTCCCGGATATGCCCGCAATTTTTTATTTCCTCAGGGATTTGCTGTTGAAGCAACCGAGGGAAGAAGAAAAGAAGTTGCCGAGATCACCAAACAACGTGCTCACAAGGAAGAAAAACTCCGCAAGGAAGCGCAGAAAGTTGCTGATTTCTTAAAGGATGTAACTATCAAGGTGGGTGCAAAAGCAGGAGAGAAAGGAAAAATATTCGGTTCCGTTACATCGATCCAGCTTTCAGAAGCTATCAAGAAACTCGGACATGAAGTTGACCGGAAAAATATTTCTCTTGATAACGAGGATAACATCAAGACACTGGGTATGTACACCGGTAAGGTAAAGCTGCATAAGGATGTTACAGTAGTGATAAATTTTGAAGTGATTTCAGAATAACTGCACGTGCAGGATACAGATTGCAAATTAAAGGCGGACAATTGTTCGCCTTTTTTGTTTGCATGAATTAAAAGGATGACACTTAAAGAGGAAATATCAAAGCGAAGGACATTCGGGATCATAAGCCACCCGGATGCAGGAAAAACCACGCTTACCGAAAAGCTCCTGCTCTTTGGCGGTGCCATTCAGACTGCAGGTGCTGTAAAGCATAATAAGATCAAGAAATCCGCTACCTCCGATTTCATGGAAATTGAAAAGCAGCGGGGAATTTCTGTGGCCACATCCGTCATGGGCTTTGAATATGCCGGCTATAAAGTAAACATACTGGATACTCCGGGTCACAAAGATTTTGCGGAAGATACGTACCGTACGCTTACAGCCGTTGACAGTGTGATCCTGGTGATTGATTGCGTGAAAGGAGTCGAGGAACAAACCCGGAAACTGATGGGAGTATGCCGGATGCGTAATACTCCGGTTATTGTGTTCATCAATAAAATGGACCGTGAAGGGCGTGATCCATATGACCTGCTGGATGAAATTGACAAAGAATTGAGCATCCACACCCGCCCGCTGAGCTGGCCCATCGGCATTGGATCGGAATTCAAAGGCGTGTACAATCTTTTTGATAAAACGCTTCAATTGTTTTCCGGCGATAAATCCAAAATTGCGGAAAACATAATTGCCATTGACGACCTTAAGGATCCCCTGCTTGAAAAATACGTAGGAGAAGATTATGCCAATAAGCTGAGAGAAGATGTAAACCTGATAGAAGGTGTCTTTGAACCCTTTGATATAAACCTTTACCGCGAAGGCTATCTTGCTCCTGTATTTTTTGGAAGTGCAATTAATAATTTTGGGGTAAAAGAATTGCTCGATACGTTTGTGCGGATTTCCCCTTTCCCGCTTTCCAGGCAAGCAAAGCTGGGGCCTGATAGTTATAGGGAAGTAAGTCCGGAGGAAGAATCATTCACAGGCTTTATTTTTAAGATCCATGCAAACCTGGACCCCAATCACCGCGACCGGATCGCATTTTGCAGAATATGTTCGGGCAGATTTGAGCGGAACCAGTTTTATTACCATACCCGGCTCGATAAGAAACTCCGTTTCTCCAGTCCCACAAGTTTTATGGGAAATGAAAAAAGCATCCTGGACGAAGCATGGCCTGGCGATGTGATCGGTTTGTACGATACCGGTAATTTTAAGATCGGAGACACTTTATCCGAAGGAGAAAAATTACAGTTCAAGGGCATTCCCAGCTTTTCACCGGAAATATTCAAGGAACTTGTAAATAAAGATCCTTTCAAGACCAAGCAACTGGAAAAAGGAATTCGTCAGCTCACAGACGAGGGAGTGGCCCAATTGTTTATTCAGTCCATCGGCAACCGGAAAATTGTCGGAACTGTGGGTGAGCTCCAGTTTGAAGTTATCCAGTTCAGGCTGGCAGGAGAATACGGAGCATCCTGCGAATTCAGGCCCGTGGATTTTTACAAAGCATGCTGGTTCACGTCAGATAATAAAGAACAGCTCGATAAATTCTTGGTGGTTAAGCCAAACAACATTGCCTACGATAAAGAAAACCGTCCTGTATATTTTGCCGAAAGTGCATGGATGCTTCAAAAAGCACAGGAATCTTACCCGGACATCAAATTCCATTTTACCTCTGAGTTTAACCAGGAAATGGAATTGGAAAAAAGCAAGAAGTAAATCCTAGTTTTGACAGACCCCGGGGTTAGCAGGAGTTATTCCTTTTAATTTTATGATTTATAATAAAATGTGATTTTAAATAACCACCTGAAAATTTGATTGGTATTCCTTTTATTTGTTCCTTTGACATTACAATTTTAGTTTTTTTTATAAAAATGTATTTTAAACAATACACCTTTGCAAATAAAGTATCGGTTTTTGCAAGGAAATCATTAGGTTTGACAAAAGCTATCATTTAAATTCGTCGCTTTTATATTAAGACATACACCCCTAAAAATCAATTAACATGAAACGAACTGTACTGCTGCTTGCATCCTTTGCTTTCACTGGTTTGCTTTTTGCCCAGACTGCAAAACAATTCTGGCAATCTGTTGATGAAAAAAGAATTGCTAACACCGGAGAGCGTGTTATTATACCTAAAAAGTATAAGACATTCGAATTGGTCAGTGATAATTTGAAAAATGCTTTGTGGTCCGCACCGGATGAAAAGAATGTCAAACTGAATGAATCACAGGTGATCATTGAACTTCCTATGCCGGATGGTTCGTTGGAAAAATTTCGTGTGGTCTACTCACCAGTAATGGCTCCCGAGTTGGCAGCACAATTTCCGGATATTAAAACGTTCAATGTGATGGGCGTGGACGAGCCGGGTGTTTTCGGTAAGCTGGACTGGACAGAAAAAGAGTTTCACGGTATGATACGCAAAGTGAGCGGGGATATTTTTATCGATCCGTACGCCCGTAACAATTACATCGATTATATTACTTACAATACTTCTGATTTTCAAAAAGATCCAAGCCATGTGGTGCCCGAGATCGGTGTGATTGACCCGGAGAAGGATAAAAAGGAGTCTAAAAAAAAAGAAGAAAACGTAAGCATTAACTCTGCCAAGATATGCGCAGGTACCAACTTACGTACATACAGATTGGCTGTTGCATGTACAGGTGAATATGCCAAGGCCGCTACAGGACAGGCTGCGCCTACAGTTGCCCAAACACTTGCTAAAATTGTAACTTCTGTAAACCGGGTAGATGGAGTGTATGAAACCGAAGTAGCGGTAAAAATGATATTGGTAGCTTCCGAAACGCTCGTGGTATTTACAGACCCTGCCACAGATCCTTTTACCGGCAATTCCAACGGAGGTACTTTAATCGGAGAAAGCCAGACGGTGATCGATAATAAGATCGGCAGTGCGAATTACGATGTGGGCCATACATTCAGCACTGGTGGAGGAGGTCTGGCTTCCCTGGGAGTACCCTGCAAATCGGGAAGCAAAGCAAGCGGAATTACAGGCAGCGGAAATCCTGTAGGAGATCCATACGATATTGATTATGTAGCGCACGAATTAGGACACCAATTTGCAGGCAATCATACCTTCCGGTCTGCAACAAGTTCCTGTTCCGGTAATGGTAATTCCACTACACGGGTAGAACCCGGAAGCGGTATTACCATTATGGCCTATGCCGGTATCTGTGGTGCAGATGATCTGGCGCCGCACAGCATACCTTATTTCCATACAATTAGCTTTGATGAAATTATGGCATATACAAATACAGGATCCGGAAATTCCTGTCCTGTGAATACGGCCACAGGGAATAAAGCACCTGTTGTTACCGGCTCTGCAACCTACAATGTTCCAAAATCCACACCATTTACATTAACCGGATCGGCTACTGATCCGGATGGGGATGCGCTAACTTATCAGTGGGAAGAAATAGATAACGGGGCTTCCTTCGGCACCTGGAATTCGGGAACCAAACCCTTTTTCATGTCTTATGCTCCTGTTACAACACCAAGCCGTACGTTTCCTAAATTAAGTATGGTTCTGGCTGGAAGCAGCACCTATACAACTACTAAAGGGGAGTTTCTGCCTACCACTGCGCAAACACTGAATTTCAGGCTGACTGCACGGGACAATAAAACCGGAGGCGGAGGAGTGTGCTATGAAAATTCACAGGTAGTAATTACCAACGATGGTCCGTTCACTGTGACCTATCCCAGTGCAACTGCTATCATTTGGGCAAGCGCAAGCGCGCAGACCGTTACCTGGAATGTAAACGGCACGAGCGCGGCCCCTATCAGCTGTGCCAATGTAAACATCCTGTTTTCCAGTGATGGCGGGCAAACTTTCTCTACGCTTATGAGCAATGTACCCAATAGTGGAAGTCAGGCGATCACTGCACCTTCGTTTTCAACCACCGTTACTACTTGCAGGATCAAAGTGGAAGGAGCAGGAAATATTTTCTTTGATATCGGTGATAATAATTTTACTATTTCTGCGCTTAACGGAATTAACAATTTCCCTGCTAATAATATTGCAATGCAGGTATTCCCCAATCCTGCCAATAATCAGGTTAAGATCAGCATCTTCGGTTTGAACCGGAATGAAAAAGTTAATTTGAATGTATACGATCTGCTGGGAAATAGTATCATGAAAGATGTTCTGACTGGAAAGGAGAATTATGAATTGAATTACGATGTATCTCAGCTTACTCAGGGAATTTACTTCCTGGAAGTTTCAGGCTCTAGCAGAAAATCTGTTTCAAAATTGGTGAAACAATAAGCTTAGGTTTTAATATTAAAAAAGAGCCCTGGCGATTTCGTCGGGGCTTTTTGTTTGATTTATATTTACTCGTATCTCAGAGCTTCAATCGGGTCCAGGCGTGCAGCCTTCATAGCCGGATAAATGCCCGAAACGATCCCCACCGTTACGCAGATGGCAATGCCTGCACCAATCCACATCCAGGGCATAATAAATCCGGAATTCATTTGAAAGGAGGTAAAATTTCCTATCAGAATTCCCAGCAGGATACCTACCAGACCTCCCATCAGGCAGATCACAATTGCTTCTATCAAAAACTGTCTGCGGATATCCCTTCTTGTTGCACCCAGCGCCTTACGCGTTCCGATTTCCCGGGTGCGCTCGGCGACCGCTACAAGCATGATATTCATCAGGCCAATTGCAGCTCCCAGTAAGGTGATGATACCGATGATGGTGGCAGCCAGAGTAACGTATTTAATATTGTCTATCAGGATCCCGGCAAGCGCATCGCTCTTGGTGATCTCAAAATTATCCTCCTCACCGGTTCCCAGCTTGCGTATGCTTCTCAATAAGCCGGTAGCTTCGGCTACGGTCGCATCCAGCGAACGGGCATTGTATGCAAGTACATTGATGGTGAATGACATATTGGGATTCGGAAAATAATGCCTCACACTTGTTACAGGAAGCAGACAGATTTTGTCCCCGCCCATCATCATGCTGCTCCCTTTTGATTTCAATACGCCGATTACGGTGAACTTACCGCTGCCTACGGTAATGATTTTGCCGAGAGGATCTTCTTTTTTCTTAAACAGTACGTTTACGAGTTCATTTCCAATGATTACAACGTGTGCGTTGTTCTGAATATCCTGTGTAGAAAAATTCCTTCCTTTTCCTAACTCATAACCGGAGGTGGCCAGGTAAGATTCGTCAGTTCCCAGTACCTGAACGTTGGGATTGGTTTTATTGGATTTATATTTTAATGTAGAGGCAAATGAAGCAAAGGTGGAAACCGAAACAGCAGATCCGTATTTGAATTCCTTTTTGAACTGCATCGCGTTGTTGTAGGTTATTGCCGGAAATCTCTTAGGCTTTTTGCCTTTTTTTCCGATCCGAACAGACATCTCCCGGTTGCGAACCGTAAAGGTATTTGCTCCCATGTCACTGAAATTGGTGTTAATGGAGGCCTTAATGCTGTCAATCGCCGTCAGGATACCCACAAGTGCCATAATTCCTAAGGCAATAATCAAAATGGTGAGAATGGTTCTGAGCAGTTGGCTGCTGACCGAACGAAGCGCAATTTGTATGTTTTCCCACAGCATCTTCATAAAATAAATCTATCAAAAACAGTCAAGTACGAATATACGAATTAGGAATTTGCGACATTGAGAGGTTATCGCACCCAAAAAGCGTAATTCACTTCTTTAATAATAAGAAAATTGAAGCGGGATCGATATTATCTGAATTAGCAACAAGCTTTTCTCCTTCAAGAGCGACAAATTTATTATTAGATGCTTTTAAAGCCACGCTATCCTTTCCTAAAGGAATCAATTCAAATTTTTCCCAATCATTAATTTCCCTTACACCATGTTTTAAAACACCCTTCTCTGATAACCATGCCGAAACGTAAGACCCATTGTCGGTTTTAAAAGCAATTCTATCGTTCTTTAAAATGATCATATTAAAAGTTTCCCATGCAAAAGGTTTGTCCCGGTTGGCAACAATATAATTTACTCCACCCTTATCTGAAGATAGAAACTTATTATTCGAAGCTTTTATGGTGACAATATTTGTTTCTTCAGGAGTGAACAGGCTGTCCAGATAGACTATACCTTCATACTTTTCATCGGTTTTTAAAAAGGAAAACCAAAATTTTTGTTTGCTCAGTCCTTCGTGATGAATAATGCCATGTTTGTATTGGTAGATGAGTATAAGCGAATAAGAAAAGAGTGGTAAGCTAATCAGAAAGAATATCCATTTGGTATACTTCCCTTTCAGACTCAGATAAAGAAAGGCAAATAAAAGTGCAGCTACTGCATAATAGTCTACAAAAGCCCGCTGACCTAAACACCCACCATACCACCAACACCACCAGGATGCAATTATATAGGTGCTCCCAAGGAGAAATAACGATATGATTATAAATTGAAATTTATTTTTTGAAAACAAATGAAACAAACCACCTAACGACAGTAAAAGGACAGGTGTGTAAATAAACATCCCCTTTTGATAGCTGAGAAGTATGTTGAAAAATTGCGGATCCTCGAAATAGAATCTTTCTTCACCATATGACCAGGCAATAAAATATCCCGTTTGCAGGTAATACATGAAAAACTGAAGAAAGATGGTTGATAGAAGGATAATACACGAGAGTGGTAATTTCGCTCTGAAAAATTTAATTGTTTCTTTGAGAAAAATAAAATTAGTGGCGAAAAAAGGAACTAATAAGGCGACTACAATGTTAGTAGGACGGATAAGAAAGATTATACCCAACAAAAAAGACATCCAATATAGCTGATGGGCCTTTCTATTTTTAAAAAATGAATGAGTTGCATACAGGAATGCTGAAATAACTGCAAAAGAATATACATGGGACATAGTTGGATCGACAACAGCATAAAAGGAAAGATTTGTAGCGAATACAATCAGGAGGATAATAAATGCTGTGGTCCGCTGAGATAAGGAATATTCCGAAATTAATTTCAGTGTAAATTTACAACCTACCCATAAGTAAAAATTGGCAGCAAAAAGCATGCATAGCTGGTATATTTGAGAATAGCCATCGGCAGAGAATCCCAACAGGAAGGATAGGAAATGAGCAAGTAAGAAGAAAGGCAGCCACAAAAGACTTAATCCGACAAAATATTTATTCACGTTACCATGCGAGGTTTCTTTTAAAAAACCAAACCTTATTTTTTCATACTTGTCCTCTATATTCTTTGTGAAAGAAAACGTGTAATCCTTGTAAATAAAAGTCGCGGGTAAGTACGAATAATAACCCAGGCCATCTGCTGAGATTATTCTCTCCCATTGTTTATCCCGAATACTGTACTGATAGGAAAGAAAAATACAGACCAGCAATGCAACCTCGCAAATATACTTTGACAAAAAATCAAGAATAATATGCCAATAATTTTTCACTCCCAGGGTAACTAAAGATGCGATTGCAGGTAAATTAAATTGTACATAATACCTGGCCGGTGTAAAGATAGGCCCTTCTGTTAAACTGTATATTTACATGACTTTTGAACTAAACTATTCCCATTTTTTAATAACTACCTGTAGTTTTTGGTACACGTAGGTGCATCCTGGCTTCGATTTTCGGAACATCGTGAATAACACGAAACATTCAATGGGGTAAGCCCCCCTCATTAAAGCTTTGACAGTTAATAATAATTGGAATTTTGCGGGTTATAAACAGGGTAATTTATGGTGAAAGTTCCTACCTTTGCTTATATCTTAAAAAACACTAAAAAATGGACTTAAGTAAAATTATCTCTATTTCGGGCGTAAGTGGCCTTTTTAAAGTAATTGCCCAGGGAAAAAACGGGTTGATCGTGGAGGCCATAGCTGATAAAAAAAGGATGCCTGTCAATGCTTCATCCAAAGTAAGTGTGCTGGACAATATCAGCATGTACCTGGAAAGTGGAGATACCATCGCAGTTGAAGCGGTTTTGAAAAAGATATATGACAAGCAGGGCGGAGCTCCTGCGCCTGATTCAAAATCTCCGGACAATGAACTTGTAAAGTTTTTTTCCGAGATACTGCCGGATTACGATAAGGAAAAAGTACATGCTTCGGATATCCGCAAGGCCATTCTTTGGTACAATTTATTGCAGAAGACAGATATATTTACTGCCAAGGAAGAGGAGAAAAAGGACGATGCTCCTGTACTAGTGGACGAAGGAGCTAAAAAGCCGGAAAAGAAATTTACGCATGAAAATCAGGGTAAACATCTGAATACTGCCGCCAATGTTCCCAAAAAAACAATTGGAGTACGTAAAACAGGAGTTGCCTAAGTAAGGGATTCTCTACTAACATGGAATTCGATCTGAATAAATTAAAAAAACGGGCTTCTTATCCTTTTGAGACAGTCGCAGTGGGGCTGGCATTCTCTCCGGAGATGGAACAGCTTTTGGCAGAAGCCAAGAAAATTACAGATGCCTGCGGATCAAAATTAATTCTTATTCATGTTGGAGAAAAAACCAAGGAGAAAGAGAAGAGCCTGGAAGATATTCTTTTCAGAATCAATATTGAAGAGAAAAAGGTTAAACTGATTTGGGCCGATGGTGACGTGGTGGATTCGCTGCTCAAGCTGTGCAAGTTGAATATTGTTGACTTGCTTATATTGGGTGCTTTGGAAAAAGAGAATATTCTTAAATTTTATCTTGGATCGATTGCCCGTACGGTCAGCAGAAGAGCTAAATGCTCTGTCTTGCTTGTAACGCAAAAGAAACCTTCTCAAAAATCAAAACAGAAGGTTATTGTTAATGCAGGTGCAGATCATCCGAAAACAATTCATTCGGTGAATGCAGCCCTCTATTTTGCCAAAAACCTTGGAATAAACGAGGTTACAATGGTTCATGAGGTTCACGTTCCGGCGCTTGCCATGGCAATGGCAGAAAGCAGCAGTGCTCCGGAGGTAACTAAAATCAAGAAAGAATACAGCGAAGAGGAAAGCAATAAGCTTCATTCCCTGATTGCAAAATGCAATACCGGCAGTGTAAAGATCAACGAAAAGGTAATAAAAGGAAAACCTGGTTATGCTATCCGCCAGTATGCCGAAACCAAAAAGGCAGATCTGCTTGTAATTAATTCCCCGGATACTCACCTCACCTTTCTTGACCGGATATTTACGCATGATATAGAATTTATTCTGGCCGACCTGCCTTGCAACCTTTTAATTGTCCACTCAAGAGTCTAATCATTGTTTTATGAATTGTGAATTGTCGGATGGAAGAAGGTGCTTCATATCCCTAATGTTTAGTGCTTATGCTTAAATTTTCACACAACGATTTATTTTCTCTTCTCATTACTGTTGGTGTAATGCTGATTATTGCCCGTTTGTTCGCAGAAATAGGAAAGAAATTTAAGCTGCCTGTGGTAATGGGAGAAATTATTGCAGGAATGATCCTTGGGCCTACCGTGCTTGGCACTGTCAATCCGGAAGTTTTTTCCTTTCTTTTCCCAAAGGAATCCGGGGCAAAGATTGCACTTGACGGAATTACTTCGATTTCTGTAATTATGCTTTTGTTTGTTGCAGGATTGGAAGTGCAGCTGCAACTGGTACTTAAACAGGGAAAGACTGCTATCTATACCAGTGTTACAAGTATGCTCATTCCTTTTGTACTCGGATTTTCTGCAGTTTGGTTTATTCCCCAGTGGTTTGATTATGAAACTAATCACCGGCTTGTTTATGCCCTTTTCTTCGGGACTGCCATGGCTATTTCAGCAATTCCGGTAATTGCTAAAATACTTTTGGATCTGAATATGTACAAGACCAGAGTAGGACAGATCATTATGGCTGCAGCTATTTTTGATGATCTTACCGGTTGGCTTATGTTTTCATTGATTTTAAGTATGCTGGGAAAGGAGGGGGAAATAACCAATATCTGGTACACTGTAGTAATGATCCTATTTTTCGGCTTGTTCATGCTTTTTATTGGAAAAAAAATTATCGACCGGGCGCTTCCCTGGATACAGACCAAGCTTTCCTGGCCCGGAGGAGTACTATCCATCAGCCTGGGGCTGTGTTTTCTTTCTGCTGCATTTACAGAACGCATCGGTCTTCATGCCATATTGGGAGCATTTATCATGGGCATAGCATTCGGCGATTCTGCTCATTTACATGAAAAAGCCAGGGAGATCATTCACCAGTTCATAACAAATATCTTTGCTCCGCTATTCTTTGTCACTCTTGGCCTGAAGGTAAATTTCATTCAGAATTTTGACTTTACGCTTGTAACAATTGTATTATTCCTTGCTGTAATTTGCAAACTTTTGGGTGCATCGTTGGGTGCGTATTTGGGTGGCTTGCCAAAGCGGGAATCACTGGCCGTAGGGTTTGGAATGAATGCCCGCGGTGCCATGGAAATTATACTGGGCACACTTGCCCTGGATGCGGGACTCATTGATGAGAAGATGTTTGTTGCCCTGGTTATTATGGCGCTTGTTACGTCGCTGATGAGCGGCCCGCTGATGAAGAAAATGATGACCTGACTCAATCTGTATTTGTGTACTCGTTCCAGATAGATGGAAAATAAAAAATCAGCCAGTAAGCGATAACAAAAAGTCCCATGATAAAGGGTATGTAACATACTTGTTTTATACCCAGCTCAAAAAACTCGTCGCACATCCAGACTGAGTTTGCAGTTATCCAAAGGGCTATCGCTACGTTTGGTAAAAACTCGGATAGATCCTTTACTGTTTTAATGCATATGATTATGGCCAGCAAGAAGGTTGGTACGATCATGCAGACACCCAGTATTTTCAATTCCAGTGCCCAGCAAGTGTCTTTTACCAGCCAGAAAGGAATATGAATGTGTTCATATATACGAAAGTGCCTTTTTAACATTTTGTGCGGATTGTTCTGTAAAAATACTTATTTGAAGAGATGGGATTGGGTTATTCCCTGTTTAAATTTGTGTACCTAAAAAAACAAAGTATGCTCGGATTAAAACTGCCTACAGACCCGCGCTGGGTAAATATTGTTGAGTCAAATATTGATGAAATACTGACAGACCACGCCTGGTGTGAGCAAAAAGCAGCAACAAATTGTATTTCATTGATTGTAAACAGTCCGGGAATGACAGAACTGATCGAATCAATGACATCCATTGCTCAGGAGGAGCTGAGTCATTTTGCCATGGTGCATGAGAAAATAAAGCAGCGTGGAAAAACATTAGGGCCTGAGAGGAAAGACGAGTATGTGAATCAGTTATACAAATTCATGAAAAGGGGAGAAGGAAGGACACAGTCTTTGGTCGACCGTTTGCTTTTTTCTGCCATGATAGAAGCGAGGAGCTGTGAACGGTTTAGAGTGCTTTCCGAAAATATTAATGACGATGAGTTACGGAAATTTTATCGGGACCTGATGGTATCCGAAGCAAATCATTATGCAGTGTTTCTGGGTTTTGCCCGGAAATATGGAGGGGAAATAGATGTGGATAAGCGCTGGCAGGAATGGTTGGAATATGAGGCAAAGGTAATTGCCAATTACGGAAAGAAGGAAACGATACACGGTTAAGCAAAAAAAGCGTCCAAAGCAAATTTTTCTTTCAATCTTACTCCTTTTTCAGTTTCCTGAACGGTGCAGCACTCATTGACAGGATCGTGCTCCAGGAATAAAATATATTCTTCTTTGGCTGCTTTGGTCATGAATTTCTCCTTTTCATCCAGGGTAATCAGAGGTCGGGTATCGTATCCCATCACATACGGAAGCGGAATGTGACCGATTGTTGGCAGCAAGTCTGCCATGTATACGATTGTTTTGCCTTTGTACTTTATATGCGGATGCATCATTGCATCGGTATGCCCGTTTGAATACATGATCGAAAACCCGGGAAATAGTTCAGCGCCTTCCGAAGTATGCCGGAGCTGTCCGCTTTCCAGGATTGGAAGGATATTCTCTTTTAGAAAACTGGCTTTTTCTCTCTTGTTGGGCACGGTGGCCCATTGCCAATGCCTTTCGTTGCACCAGTAAGTGGCATTTTTGAATGTAAGCTCGTATTTCGTCCTGTCAGCATTCCATTTTACACTCCCTCCGCAGTGATCAAAATGAAGGTGTGAGAGAAACATATCTGTAATATCATCAGGAGTAAAACCATATTGTGCTAATGATTTTTCCAGCGTATGATCACCGTACAGGTAATAATGACCGAAAAACTTTGTATCCTGCTTCGTACCCATTCCATTGTCAATGAGAATAAGTTTATTTCCATCTTCAATTAACAGTGCCCGCATAGCAAGATCAATCATGTTGTTTGCATCGGCAGGATTGGTTTTGTTCCATATGGATTTTGGCACTACTCCAAACATGGCGCCGCCATCGAGTTTAAAGTAACCGGTATGAATCGGATATAATTTCATAGCTTACGAATATACAAAACACGCAAGGATACCGGATGAATAAGATCATCTTTTCAATTTTAGATTCCCGCATTTTTTTGAAATGGCATATGTAATCATTTGTAGATTTGTATTGATATGAAGGTGCATTTTATAGCAATCGGTGGCGCAGTGATGCACAACCTGGCGATTGCTCTTCGCAAAAAGGGATATACGGTAACAGGTTCGGACGATGAGATTGTAGAGCCTTCCAGGACACGTTTGGAAAGGACTGGTTTACTCCCGGCAGAGATGGGGTGGTTTGCAGAAAAGATTTCCAAAGACATTGACGCTGTTATCCTGGGTATGCATGCTCGTTTGGATAATCCGGAACTTATCCGCGCACAGGAATTGGGACTAAAAATATACTCCTATCCCGAGTATATCTATGAGCAGACTAAAAATAAAATCCGGATTGTGATTGGCGGAAGTCATGGAAAAACAACCATTACTGCCATGCTGCTTCATGTGCTTAAAAATTGCGGAAAGGATTTCGACTATTTAATTGGCGCCCAGGTGGAAGGGTTTGATACCATGGTTAAGCTGACCGATTCTGCCACCATAGCTGTATTTGAGGGCGATGAATACCTTGCTTCACCCATTGACAGAAGACCGAAATTCCTGCTTTATAGACCCGATGTAGCGCTGATCAGCGGAATTGCCTGGGATCACATCAATGTTTTTCCAACTTTTGAGAACTATGTCGAACAGTTTAAAAAATTCATTAATTGCATTGAACAGATAGGAGCTTTGGTTTATTGTGAGAATGATCAGGAAGTAAAAAAGCTGGTTGCCAAAGCAAGGGCTGACATACGCACCTATGCCTATTCAATTCCTGCACATAAAATAGAAAATGGAGTTACTTGTATCGTAGAAGAGGGAAAAACATATCCCCTGCTGGTATACGGTGATCATAACCTCATGAACATAAACGGGGCCAGGCTGGTTTGCAATCAGATCGGAATTGGTAACGAGCAGTTCTATCAGGCAATTTGTTCTTTCAAAGGTGCTTCCAGGAGGTTGGAACTTATTGTTAAAAACGAAAATTTTTCTTTTTACAAGGATTTCGCCCATTCTCCTTCAAAAGTAAAAGCAACCATTGAGGCGGTGAAGAAACAATTTCCCGGAAGAAGCCTGATTGCCTGCCTGGAGTTACACACATTTAGCAGTTTGAACGAAAATTTCCTGAAAGAGTATATGGGAACAATGGATGCTGCCGACGAAGCGATCGTCTATTTCAATCCGCATACCATCGAGCATAAAAAATTAAAACCTATCAGTGAGCAGCAGGTAAAAGATTCTTTTGAAAAGAAATTATTGACTGTTATGACTGATTCAAAATTGATAGCCAGACACCTTCTTGAACAGAATTGGAAGAACAAAAATCTTCTCATGATGAGTTCCGGCACTTTTGACGGAATGGATTTAAAAAGAGTAGGGGAAGAGATTATTTCCAGAAATTAATTTCTTTCGTCTCCCGATTTTTTCACAAAAAAAGTGGCAAGTATAAAAGAAAGCACGGCCCCTGTTCCAAGGATTCCAATCAAAGCGCCTGTCGCCTGCCTGAATGGAGAGTAAAATTCCGTAAGCATGTCTATTGCAGCATTAATTTCTGCTTCGCTCTTTTTATCCTGAATACCCAGTCTCCTGGCTTCTGCTATCCAGTGCGCTGTAACCTCTGTATCTATATAAGAATAATGAATAAACGTATAGACAGCCACAAGGATACAGGACTGGAGGGATATAACTATTCCGGCAAGCCATGCCTGTCGCAAGCTTATAAACCCTCCAAGTTCACTATCTCTCTTATGCCTTATTCCAAAATACAATGGAAAAATAGTAAGCGCAAGCGCAATCAATCCGGAATACGTACCAATGCCGGAAAACTGGGTATGGGTAAGAAAGTTGGTAAGCTTGATAGTAATAAATATACCGACAACCGCCAGGGAGCACCTGAATGAATAGCCCGGTCTCATCCTTAGCTATTCATTGACACCAGAAATTCCTCGTTGCTTTGAGTGCTTTTCATTCGTTCTTTGATGAATTCCATAGCCTCCAGCGGAGTCATATCTGACAAATGCTTGCGAAGGATCCACAGGCGCTGCAGCGTCTCTTTATCCACAAGCAAATCATCCCTTCGTGTGCTTGATGCGGTGATGTCAATAGAAGGATAAATACGTTTGTTGGCAAGTTTTCTATCCAGCTGCATTTCGCTGTTTCCGGTTCCTTTGAATTCTTCATAGATAACGTCATCCATTTTAGAACCTGTTTCGGTCAAGGCAGTTGCTAGGATGGTGAGAGAACCTCCGTTTTCTATTTTTCTTGCCGAACCGAAAAAACGTTTTGGTTTCTGAAGTGCGGTCGCTTCCACACCGCCGGATAATACTTTTCCGGAAGAAGGTGAAAGTGTATTATAGGCGCGCGCCAGGCGCGTAATGGAATCAAGAAGAATTACCACATCGTGTCCGCATTCTACCATCCGCTTTGCTTTTTCCAGAACAATATTTGCAATGCGTGCGTGACGCTCTGCAGGCTCATCAAACGTAGAAGAAATAACTTCGGCATTTACGCTTCGTGCCATGTCTGTCACCTCTTCCGGACGTTCATCAATCAGGAGAACAATAAGATACACTTCGGGATGATTGGCAGAAATAGCGTTTGCAAGTTCCTTCATCAATACAGTTTTCCCCGTTTTCGGCTGTGCTACAATAAGCGCACGCTGTCCTTTTCCGATAGGAGTAAATAAATCTATGATCCGCATGGATATATTCTGCTCCTTGGGCTTGGTAAGCTTAAATTTTTCATTGGGAAAAAGGGGAGTCAGGTGATCAAATGGCACCCGGTCACGAACGTAAGAAGGATCACGGCCATTGATCGTTTCAACTTTGATCAGCGGAAAATATTTTTCACCTTCCTTCGGAGGACGAATTGCACCTTTTACGGTATCTCCCGTTTTGAGTCCGAACAGACGGATTTGAGATTGGGAAACATAGATATCATCCGGTGAATTTAAATACTGATAATCAGAAGAACGCAGAAAACCATAACCATCCGGCATGATCTCCAAAACCCCTTCTCCTTCAACAATCCCGTCAAAATTAACTTCGTTCTTTCTTTCCTGGCGGGGAACTTCCAGGGATTGCTGCTGAGGATCCTTTGACTCGCTTCTTGCTTCACTCGGAGAAAGAACCGGATCTACAGGAAGCGGAAAAGTTTCAACCTCATGATAGGAATGTTCTGTACGCGAAGGTTGTTCGCTGGTTGCTGACCGATCACTGCCATTATTTTCGTGTTCAAAATTATCTTCACTTGCCTTTTGAGTTTTATGTGACGCACTTTTTTTGTCTTCTGTATTTTTTTTACTTTTCATTTTGGTGTCGGTTAAGCTTGGTGTGTTAATTGCCTGAAAGTCTAATATTTTATAAATAAGGTCCTGTTTTTTAAGTGATTCAAACTTGGGAACATTGAGTTCTTTGGCGATATCCTTTAGCTCATTGAGCGCTCTGCCATTTAGTTCGATAATGTCGTACATGAAAAAAAGTTAAGAAGGGTGGGTTTAAATTTAAAATGCGATAAAATTGCGATGTATATTAATAGTTAGGGGAGGTATATAAAACCTTGAAAATAAATAAGATATTTTATTGAGCTGATAAACACTGAAAACTCAAAAGTCACTAATTAAAAAATTCAAAAAGATGTTATAATAAATATTGGGATAAAAATTACTTTGAACTGGTCGTCTGCAGGGCTTCCTTGTAAGAGGAACTACGTTACAAATATAAAAATAAATTTGAATACGTATCCCTTAAATGAAATTATATTTTGCCAATTTCAATGACTTCCAGATCCTTGATATCTGATTTATCAATTGTAAACCTCAAAAGGGTCTTTACTTTATGTATACCATAATTTCCTGCAGCTCCCGGATTCATATACAGGACACGATATTTTTTATCGTATATAACCTTCAGGATATGAGAATGTCCGCAAATAAACAGTTTAGGGGGCTTGACAAGAAAGGAATTCCTAATCCCAATCGGATACCTGCCCGGTCCGGTGCCACCAATATGGGTCATCCATACATCTACTTCTTCGCATTTAAAACGCTGGTGCTCAGGGAACTCTTTTCTTAGATCCATTCCATCTATATTTCCATACACAGCAACCAGGGGTTTTAGCTTCTTAAGTTCATTTATAACCGTTACAGAACCTATATCACCGGCATGCCATACCTGATCACAGGACTCTGCATATTTAATTATTTTTTCATCAAAATAATTATGAGTATCTGAGAGAAGAAGAATGCGGGTCATTATTTCAAATGAATTCAAGCGAGGATCGCTTTACCCATCCTACCTTTTCGGAAGAAACGCTCACCATCACCCAGTCACCTTCGGGAGTGGAGATCACCTGAGGTGTGGACACCTTAGTACCTTCATGCAGAATAAAAAGTTTTGTTCCTGTTGCAGAGGGGGCATTTTTGATTTCTACCGATGAAGCAAGGATCACGGCGGAATTTTCACCAATCAAATCGTGGTATTTGCTTTTAGTTATTGAAAACGAAATAATTGAAAGCACTAAAAAGCTAAGTCCGAGCCAGAATCCCAGTTGCCGGGTAAATAACCTACCCGAAGTGATAAAAACTCCCAGAAAGAAAAGAAACAGGCAAAAGCAAATGATACTCCGTATTCCCCATGTTTTTTCGGATTGAAGACTTTTAATGCTACTCCACCAGTCATTGAGAAAAAGCGGCGGTCCGGATTCAATCTTATCAATGGTTCTTTGATTGGCAAGCTTCAGATTAAAGTTTATATCCTCATCGTTGGGCGAAAGCTTTTTTGCCCGTTCGTAGTTTAAAACCGACATTCCGATCCTGTCCATTTTGTAATACGCATTTCCAAGATTAAAAAACAGTTCAGGGGATTGGTAGCCAAGAGCAATCACTCCCTCATAACAACGAGCTGCCTGTTCAAAATTTCCCTTTGAATAGGATTTACCGGCACTGTCGAGCAGCATGTCGGGTGAAGAAGCGGCATGGCTTTGAAACGGCAACATAATGCAATAAAACAGTACAACTAATATCAGTCGTGTACTTTTCTTTTCTTCTGTTTTTTGTTTCTTAACTAATCGCATTTTCTATTTTAGTAATAATATTTTCGGCTCTGCTATAAACTTCCTGCAGGTTCCCTGATTGCAAACCCGGAGCATATCGTGCAAATTCGCATTCATCCAGCAGCTTTACAAACTCGTTCATTTCCGTTTCAGGAACATTTGTTTTTTTCAGCAGATCAATGACTCTTTCTTTTGACAGCTCCGCGACCGGAATATTCATTTTATTACCAGCATAACTGTACAGGGCAGAAAGAACATTCACAAAGAAGCTTTCCTTATCGTTGACCTTCATGGATTTTTCAGCTTGCACAAGTTGCTTTTTAGCAATCCGGTTAGCTGCTCTTTTTCGCACAAGAACCATATCACTGTTTCTGCGTATATGTTCCCGTCTCACGAATAAAAATGCTAAAAAAAGCAGGGGAGGTACTGCAAATCCTGCAATAAAAGCCGGGGAGCTAAAAAAATATTCCCCTTTCTTTTCAAGCGGAATATCTCCTGTTTTGATGTAGCGAATGTCATTACTAATAAGTTTCACGTCTTCCTTGGCAATGCTCGATATTACAGGTGTAGAATTGGAGGTGTTTTCTGCCTTTTCTACGGTGACCGTAAATTCTTTGGAAGGAAGAGCCACATAGGTCTTTTTCTCCGAATCAAAATAGTTGAATTTCCAGGGTTGAATTTTATAAATCCCTTCGTGGCGGGGGATAAGCAGGTATTCAAAGGTTTTACTGCCGGATACTCCGTTTTCATTTACAGAAATATTTTCGCTTGTTTTGGGGTCATAGCTTTCAAATTCATCCGGGAAGCTCATTTGAGGAGCATCGATCAGCTTTAAGTTTCCCTTTCCGGAAATAGTGATTTTAAAAGTAATACCATCATTCGCCTTTATTTTGTCCTTGTCGAGAGTAGCATTCATGCTGAAGTTACCCACAGCTCCCGGAAAATCAGCAGGCTTGTTTACCTCGGGCAAAGGAGAAACTTCAATATTGATTCCATTACTTTTGACTGCATAAACCACATCTTTATATGCATCAAAACCAAAAAAGGGATCGTTTCCAAAAATTTGAGAAAAAGGGTCATTTCTTTTTCCTGATTTTTCGCGTACCACACATTGAACTTCCATGGGTTCAATTTCAATCTTTCCACTGCGCTGAGCAAACAGAAATGCTTTTTTTATTTCTACCACGTTGTACTGCATGCCATTGACATTCTCTGTGGTTATTTCATACTGTGTTGTGCGGGGTACTTCCTGTGCCCAAAATCCATTGTACGATGGAAATTTCACATCCTGAAACCCTTTTAGATTCATCCGTGTATATACTTTATGGACAACCGTAATTTGTTCACCGGCATATACTTTTGTTTTATTCACCGATGTCCGGGCAAAAAGATTATCACCACTTGCCTGTGATGATCCGGATGAATTGCCGTTTTGAGACTGTGTTTGTCCTTGCTGAGTAGTTGTTCCTCCCTTTTGCACCTCAATGCTTATGGGATTCGACTGGAGGACAGTGCCTCCCACAGAGATTGAAGCAGGGCCAATAGTATAAACTCCTTCTTTTTTCGCAGAAAGGTAATAGGAAAGTGTAATTGACTGGGAAATATTCCCATTCACGATCTGCATGCTGGTTGACTGATTGGGTCCGGAATAAATGGAAAAATCATTGAATGAGGGAGGAGTGAAATTTTTCCCGCTTGCATTTATAGTGAAATCCAGCTGAAATACTTCGCCGGCCATAACTTTATTCTTATTCACGGATGCACTAAACTTCTGGGCAAATAAAACACAACCTGTTCCGGATGTGAACAATCCGAAGAGGAGAAGGGTCATTATTCTTTTTCCGCCAGTCATTTTTTGTCTTTCTCTTTACCAGTCCTTTTCAATTTGCACTTTTGATGCTTTGGCCTTTTTTTCATTCATTTTATCCCTGAGCTTCTTTTCATCGTTGTTCATGGCTTCAAGCAGTCTCTGAGCATCCTCTTTGGAAATATCCTGTTTGGGCTGCTGCTGCTCTTTTTTCTCCTCTTTCTTTTTATCTTCATTTTTCTCTTTGTTCTCATTGTCTTTCTGGTCCTTATTTTCATCCTTTTTCTCCTGATCCTTCTTTTGCTGTTTCTGTTGTTCCTGCTGCTGTTTTAACATTTTTTGAGCATACGCAAGATTATACCTGGATTCTTCATCGCCGTCATTCTTCTTCAATGCATTTTTAAAGGCATTGATACTTTTTTCAAATTCCTTCTGCTTCAGATAGGAATTCCCGAGGTTATGATAAACCTTTGACAGGGTGTCATTACTGGTTTTCCTGCCGGCAAGCATCTCAAATTGCTCCGATGCTTCTTTGTATTTTCCCTGCTTATAATATGCATCTCCCAGGTTAAAAGTTCCCCGGTATGAATTTGCCTGTTTTCCCAACGCGTTGAGATAATTTTTTTCCGCCTCTGTAAACTTCTTCTCTTCATACAATTTATTTCCTTCCCGTATAAGTTTCTGTTCGTCGGACTGAGCTAAAGCGATGCTTCCTCCGGCAAGCAAAAAACAGCCGGAAACGATCAATCCTATCAGCAGAAAAAAATATATCCGGTCTTTATACATTTATTTTTTAGTTGGTTTGCCATTGCCCTTTCCTGGAAAAGTTGATGGGATTGGATCCTTAAATAATTTAGCCCACCATACGCTTTTCCGTTCCGTAATCGCCGATTCAACAAGTAACAATAAAAGCGCCAGGGCAATAAATATTTGAAACCTGTCTTCGTAATCAGTATATATTTTAGCATCAAAAGTTTTTTTATCCATTTTATTGATTCTTTCCTGGATAGCCAGTAACCCGATTTCGCCTTGAGTAGCCCTGACGTATACACCGTTTCCGGCTGCAGCAATTTCTTCCATAGCCCCTTCATTTAATTTTGAGACCACGGTATTGCCCTCCTTGTCCTTTTTAAACCCTATTTGAATTTTGTTTTTATAAACAGGAATAGGCACCCCGTCGGGCGATCCAAGGCCGATGGTATGAATAACAGTTCCTTTTTCCGCAGCTGCGCGCGCGGCTGCAACAGCATCGTCATCGTGAGATTCTCCGTCGGAAATAATAACAATCGATTTATTTTTCCCTTCCTCCGTTCCAAATGATTTTTCAGCAAGCTCAATAGCGGAGCTGATAACCGTTCCCTGGGTTTGCACTGCATTGCAGTCAATATTCTCTGAAAACAGCTTGGCTGCCGCATAATCGGTTGTAATTGGTAATTGCACATACGATTCCCCTGCAAAAACAATTATCCCGATCCGATCATTATTTAATTTGTCAATTAACTTTTCAATGGCTTGCTTTGCTTTTTCTAAACGGTTTGGTTTAAAATCCTCCGCTTTCATGCTGTTTGAAACATCCAGGCAAATCACGATGTCAGACCCTTCCCGTTTTACTTCTTCCAGCTTAGAGCCTATCTGGGGATTAACAAGTCCTATAATCAGAAACAGCATTGCAAAAATAAACAGGATAAATCTAAGCAGGGGCTTTACCGACGAGGTGCTTTGCATCAGCTGTGAGATCATTCTGGTTTCACCAAATTTTTCCAATGCGTTTCTTCTCCATCTCCGTGCAAAGATAAAAAGCAGGATCAGCACGGGGATAAAACCGAGCGCGTACAGATATTCTATGTTATCTAACCGGTACATTTAGGGTAAACTACGTAAATAGGTGTTACTAAGAATAAAATCCAGTAAAAGTAAAATTGCAGCGATAAGCACAAAAGGGAAAAACTCTTCTGTTCTGCGTGTGTGTTTTCTTTCTTCCACAATTGTCTTTTCCATTCTGTCAATTTCCTTGTAAATCGAGGCCAGTTTATCGTTACTTGTGGCTCTGAAAAATTTTCCTCCGGTCAATTCTGCAACATTGGATAACATTTTTTCATCTATCTCTACAGGTGCATAATCAAATACATATTGTCCGTTTGGATACATCGCCACCGGAGCCAATGCTTTTCCCATACTTCCGACTCCGATAGTGTAAACCCTTACTCCGAATGCTTTTGCTATTTCAGCAGCTGTTTGTGGTGCTACCGCCCCCATGTTATTCACTCCGTCGGTTAATAATATAACCACTTTGCTTTTGGCCTTACTTTCCTTTATCCGGCTGATAGAAGTCGCAAGTCCCATACCAATTGCGGTACCATCTGCAACCATTCCCGTTTTGATTCCTTCCATCAGGTTTTTAATAATGGCATGATCGGTCGTAAGCGGACACAAGGTGAAGCTTTCTCCGCTGAAAATAACCAGGCCAATCCGGTCATTTGGGCGGGCATCTACAAATTCTATTGCTACTTCCTTTGCCGCTTCAATCCGGTTAGGTTTAAAATCTTTGGCCAGCATACTGGCAGAAATGTCAATACCAAGCACTATATCAATTCCTTCTGTAGTAATATTTTTCCAGCTGGTTTTTGATTGCGGGCGTGCAAGAGCCAGGATGAGCAGGCCAACCGCGATTACTCTCATGCCAAACATGAAATACTTTAAATATTCTTTGAAGGAACGTCTTGTTAATGCTAAATTGGAAAAAGAGGAAATTGTAACTTCTCCCCAATTATTCCGAAAAATATAAGACGCAATCATCAGTGGGATAAAGACAAGGAGCCAAAGTAGCACAGGCTGGGCAAATGATATGTTATTGAAGAAATCCATTGTCAATTTCCTGATTCATTTAAAGTATTAGGTTGTCTTTCCGGCGCAGAAGGGGTAACATCTTCCTTTACATTTTCCTGTTTTGAGGCCATTACAAATTCATAGGCATTATTCCAGCTCAAATCATTTTCGTAGGGGAGAGGCTGTTCTTTGGCAAATTTAACCATGTCTGATAGCAAGAGTATTTGCCTGAGTTTTGATTTCTGCTCTTCGCTTATATCTACTACTCTGAACGCATAAAGTATTTCATCCGAAACCTGCTCCATGGCATTTATAAAGAACCGCTGCTCTATATATTGACGGATAATATCCGAAATGGCTGAATGGTATTCTTTGAGCTTTCCGGATTGCCAGAGCTTATCTTCTTTGAGCTTTTGCAGTTGTTCCAATGCAGTTACATGCGCAGGTATAACAGGAACAACAATTTGCGGAACAGGCTTGGTCTTCTTCTTTTTTAGATAATGTCTTAGAAGGAAAAACAATCCGGCAAGCACGGCTAAGGTTCCCAATCCGCCGTACACATAGGGCAGAAGCTCTTTCCATGAAAATGGAACTTCCATGGGTGGTTTTATATCCTTTATGGAAATGGTTGTATCAATTGCTAACGTATTCACTGAAAACAGCAAAGGTTCTGTTTCAACTGTTTTACCTGAATCCCCGTTAACTATAAATTTAAATGGAGGGATTGCATAATAACCGGAATCAAATGAGGTGATGAGAAGTGTCTGTGTTTGCGCTAGGCGACTCATATCCGATGAATCCGGAATAAATCTTTCCAATTTTGATTTTTCAACTACTTCTACCTGCTTTATCAGGGTATCTGTTATTTTCGGGAAATCAATTTTAATATCTCCCTGATCTGTTTTATACTCTACGGTAAGTCTTAGCCTGGTTTGCTGACCAATAAGAATTGCGTCTGTATCCAGGACAGCTGTTGCAATAACGTTTTGAGAGAAAGAAGGAATACCAGGCAATAAACAACAGACAGTAAGTATGCCTACCACCGCTATTTTTATGTTTGACCTGATCCCTTTAAATCTCAGTTTCATCTCTTACTTTCTCTTTTCTTAAAAAGGTTCATCAATGGTTTTATATAGGATTCGGACGTATTTATGGTTGCCGTATCCACTCCACTGCGGTTAAAAATTTCCTTTAGGCGCACATCCCGTAGAAGTGATGCCTTGGAATATTGTTGCCGGATTGCAAGGTTCGACGTGTCAATCCATTTGAGTTTTCCTGTTTCCGCATCCAGCATTCTCACCAGTCCTACATCGGGAAGTTCCCGTTCTCTTCTGTCTGTAATTCTGAGAGCTACAAGGTCGTTTTTCTTATTTGCAATTTTCAACGCATCGCTGCCTCGTTTGCTTACCTGCATGAATTTCTCATCCATAAAATCCGAAATAAGAAAAGCAATGCTCTTTTTCTTGATGACATTGGTCAGGTATTGCAGTGCCATATTGATATCGGTTCCTTTACCCTGCGGCGTGAAGTCGATAAGTTCGCGGATGATTCTCAGAATATGAGACCTTCCTTTTTTAGGAGGTATAAATTTTTCAATCCTGTCCGAGAAAAAGATCATGCCCGTCTTATCGTTGTTTTGAATAGCAGAAAAGGCCAGCACCGCACATATTTCCGTGATCATATCCCTTTTAAATTGTTTCTGTGTACCGAAATTTTCAGAGGCGCTCACATCTACAATAAGCATGACAGTAAGCTCTCGCTCTTCTTCAAATACTTTTATGTAAGGATGGTTGAAACGGGCAGTAACGTTCCAGTCAATAGCGCGAATATCATCTCCGGGCTGGTATTCACGCACTTCACTGAATGCCATCCCTCTTCCTTTGAATGCACTGTGATATTCCCCGGAAAATATCTGGTTTGAAAGACCCCGGGTCTTAATTTCAATTTTCCTGACTCTCTTGATTAACTCTGTAGTTTCCATATCGTATGCATGTGGTCTTTTTACGGAACCTCAATGGCATTCAAAATCTCGGTCACAATATTTTCGCTGGTGATATTTTCCGCTTCTGCCTCGTAGGTTAAACCGATACGGTGACGAAGCACATCGTTACAGATTGCGCGCACATCTTCCGGTATGACATAACCTCTTCGTTTTATAAAAGCATATGCTTTGGCAGCCAGGGCAAGATTGATACTTGCACGCGGAGACGCGCCATAGCTTATAAGTGAAGAATATTTGGAAAGCTTGTAGTCGGCCGGATTTCTCGTTGCAAAAACAATATCGACAATGTATTTTTCAATTTTCTCATCCATATAAACTTCTCTCACTACAGAACGTGCTTTAACGATGTCTTCAGGCTGTAATATACGGTTGGGAGATGGGAAGCTTCCTCCTATATTCATGCGGATAATCATTTTCTCTTCCTCCTTACTGGGATAGCCGATTACCACTTTAAGCATGAAGCGATCCACCTGGGCTTCAGGCAAAGGATAGGTTCCTTCCTGCTCAATAGGATTTTGAGTGGCAAGCACAAGAAAAGGCTGAGGAAGCGGGAATGTAGTATCTCCGATGGTAACCTGCCGTTCCTGCATGGCCTCAAGCAAAGCGCTCTGTACTTTTGCGGGAGCTCGGTTTATTTCATCCGCCAGGATAAAGTTAGAGAAGATCGGACCTCTTCTTACAGTAAATTCCTCCTTTTTCTGATTGTATATAAGCGTTCCCATTAAATCGGCCGGGAGTAAATCCGGGGTAAATTGGATTCTGCTGAACTCAGCATGAATACACGAAGCCAGCGATTTTATTGCAAGTGTTTTTGCAAGGCCCGGCACACCTTCGAGCAGGATATGACCATTGGATAACAGACCGATCAGGAGCCGGTCCACCATGTATTTTTGACCAATGATAACTTTGTCCATTTCGAGGTTGATCAGGTCAATAAAAGCACTTTCACGCTGAATCCGGTCATTAAGTTCTTTAATGTCTGTCATAGGTTTGAAATATTATTTTATATGCAAATTTAGCGAGGAACAGATACAACAATTTTTATTAATTTGTTAAAAAATGTTAAGACATATAGGTAATAAGATTATTTTTGACATTTACATTCGCGCACAGAAGTTTTAGAAATTAATCAAAATAATACATTATTATGAAGCTCACGTTTTTCTCTACTATCATCTTTATATGTGCCTTAACCAGTGCCTCGCACGCACAATACTCAGCCGGAATTAAAGCCGGAGGAAATTTTACCAATATTCTTACTTCAGACGAAACAAAGAAACATAAATTTATTCCAGGTTTTCATGTTGGACTTTTGGCCCAAATGGATATTTCGGAAATTGTTTCATTCCAAACGGAAGCTGTTTACTCGGTTAAAGGATTTAAAATGGAAAACAATATTTCATCTCCTCCAATGACAACAGGGTCCAGCACGGTTACTGTTACTACTGATACCAAGGTAACCTACAAGTATGCCTATATTGATGTTCCCTTGCTTTTAAATATTCATTTTGGACAAATGGGTTCTTACGTGGGCCTTGGTCCTCAGCTTTCTTTTCTTTCCGGTTTAAAGTGGGATGGCAAAGTGACTAATACTACAACAACTATATCCACAGGTACTGTTGCTCCGACAACAAAAACCGTTGAATTTACCGATGCTGGAAACGATAAAACCGGATTTTCGAAGGTTGATTTCGGTGTAGTTATAGGAACAGGATCAAAATTCGATTCAGGAATTGAGTATTGCCTTCGCGCTGGATATGGGCTTACAAATGTAATTGACCCTTCCAGTTATACCGCATTTTCAAACGAGGTCTGGCACAATTTAGTATTCACCGTTTCACTCGGCTATACTTTTCACTTTGGAGGAGGGCCTGGTGACAGATACGGACACAAGTATAACAAACCTAAAAGGAGACACTAATTTTTTTGATATCACGATGAAAAGATATTCAGTTATTCTTTTTTTTGCATTAATAGTTGGAATCAATGGTGGGAATGCACAAGATTATAAAACTGGCATCGGCCTTCGGGGAGGATGGACCGGAGGGATAACAGCCAAGCATTTTATTAAAGAAGGCAAAGCGATTGAAGGGATCTTTTCTACAGGCTGGAACTGGAGAGGTTATCAGATAACCGGATTGTTCGAGGTGCACAAAGCGGCTTTTACTAAAGATGACGTGGATGGTTTTTTCTGGTACTACGGGGCAGGAGCGCATTTTGCAGGTGCGTACAAATACCGGGTATGGCACCCTACGAATGCATGGTATTATGGATATTGGGAAACGCGTTACTACACGGTATTTGGAATTGATGGCATTTTCGGCCTGGAATATAAAATCCAGGAATTGCCAATTACTATTTCTTTGGATGTAAAACCTTTTATTGAATTCTCAAATTACCGTAATTACCCCTTTCATTTCTGGGATGCCGGACTTTCCATCCGGTACGTTTTTTAATCAATGATCGTGATTTCTACCGCATTCACGATCAAATGGCTTTTCCGTATTTTTGCACCCTGTGTCTTACCGCTATTTCATAAAAGTTTCTTTTGACGGTACCCGTTACAATGGATGGCAGGTTCAAAAGAATTCAGCACAAACTGTTCAGCAAAAGCTCAACGAAGGCCTGTCCAGGCTTTTAAATGAGACCATAGAAGTATTCGGGTGCTGCAGAACCGATGCAGGTGTTCATGCAAAAGAACTGTATGCACACTTTAATTCCGAAAGAAATGATTTATCATCTCACAGCGGTTCTTCAAAAACAGGTAATGGAAGAACGATTGACTGGCTTCATAAATTCAATTCTATGCTTCCTGTAGACATCTCCATTGATGGCATTTATTTGGTGGAAGATAAGGCAAATGCCAGATTTGATGCTACTGCCAGGACCTACCAGTATTTCATTCATAGCAAAAGAAGTCCGTTTGCACTAAACCGATCATACTATTATTACAGCGAACTGGATGTGGCACTGATGAATAAAGCAGGAAAAATTTTAAAAATGAACCATGATTTTTCATCTTTCAGCAAGGTTAATACACAGGTAAAAACAAATAATTGTAAAATATTTAAGGCCGAGTGGACCACGTCTTCATCCGGAGAACCCCATATTCCGTACGAGCCGGAAGGTGACTTGGTTTTTACGATACGGGCAGATCGTTTCCTGAGAGGAATGGTACGAATGATTGTGGGTACTATGATACAGATCGGGAAACACCGGATTTCCTTACAGGAGTTTAAAAAAATAATTGACAGTAAAGATTGCCAGAATGCAGGATCATTGGTTCCTGCCTGCGGATTGTATCTTGCAAAAGTCGAATATCCTAAAGCAATATTCAGGAAATGAGCGCGGACAAACCACAGAAATTTTCTTTTGCTCTTTTAGGAAGGGTTCTTTCTTATGCCAAACCATATAAGCTTATGTTCGGCTTAGCGACTGTGGCATCCATCGTGTTTGCATTTATTTCCCCATTACGTCCATGGCTCACGCAATATACACTGGATCATTTTATTGTCAGGCCGGATAAAGCAATGCTTCTTTCAATGACTCTGGCGATGATTGGAATATTGTTTTTTGAAACACTTTTTCAATTTCTGACGGAATACCTCGCCGGATGGTTAGGGCAGACTATCGTAAGGGATATGCGCACAACGCTTTTTAAACACATTAATCATCTGCATTTGCAGTATTTCGATAAAACACCCATAGGGACACTGGTTACGCGGGTTATTTCGGATATGGAAGCTATTTCGGATATTTTTTCAGAAGGCTTATTAGTTATTCTGGGAGATATGCTAAAACTGATAGTAATTATTTCGGTAATGTTCTTCACTAACTGGAAGCTGGCGCTTATCAGCCTGTCTATTTTTCCGTTCTTGCTCATAAGTGCAAATATGTTTAAGAATGCTGTAAATAAATCATTCAATGATGTGAGGACACAAATTGCAAGGTTAAATGCTTTTGTGCAGGAGCATATAACAGGGATGAATGTTGTACAGATCTTTAACCGGGAAGAAGTAGAAATGAAAAAATTCAGCACTATAAATGCAGCTCACCGGGAGGCAAACATCCGCTCCATTTGGTATTATTCCGTTTTTTTTCCGGTGATAGAAATTTTATCCTCTGTTTCCATTGCACTGATTGTATGGTGGGGTGGAAGAGGGGTATTTGATAATTCCTTTTCAGTAGGTCAGCTTGCCGCATTTATCATGTACATTAACTTGCTGTTTCGCCCCATACGCCTGATCGCAGATAGATTTAACACACTTCAAATGGGAATTGTTGCAAGTGAAAGGGTTTTTAAAGTACTGGATACAAAAGCGCCTCTTGTTTTTTCCACAACGGGTAAAAAGATAAATGACGGTCCTCTCAACGGAAATCTTGAGTTTCGCAACGTATGGTTTGCCTATTCGGATGAGAATTACGTATTAAAAAATATTTCTTTCAAAGCCCAAAAAGGAGAAACTATTGCATTGGTGGGAGCGACTGGCTCTGGCAAGTCTTCCATTGCAAGTCTGATAAACCGGTTCTATGAATATAGCAAAGGGGAAATTCTGATAGACGGAATTAATATCCGTGACTATGAACTGGGGTTTCTCAGAAGAAATATCGGTATTGTTTTGCAGGATGTTTTTTTGTATTCCGACACCATTGCCAATAATATATCCCTGGGCAATCCTGAAATCAAACGTTCTGAAATCATAGAAGCGGCAAAAATGATTGGCGCTCATGACTTTATTATGCGTCTGCCGGGAAATTACGATTACAATGTCATGGAACGCGGCGCAACACTTTCGGTAGGACAAAGGCAGCTCCTGTCATTCATCAGGGCTTATCTTTACAACCCGGTAATTCTTATTATGGATGAGGCCACCTCCAGTATTGATACGGAATCGGAAATGCTGATACAGAAAGCAACGGAATTGGTTACCAATAAGAGAACAAGTATTGTAATTGCCCACCGGCTTGCAACTATTCTGCGTGCGGATAAAATTATCGTTCTGAATAAAGGAGAAATCATTGAATCCGGAACCCATCGGGAACTTCTTCAGCTCAATAAACATTACAGAAAACTATATGAATTGCAGTTTGCGAAAGAAATAGCCTAGGAAAAGTTACAGCGATATTGACAGTAAACTTATTTTACTTCTACAAACTCTCCCAGCTCTTTGTTTTTCCTGACATTATCCCAATTGAAATAGCGTCCATTCATGGCGATATATATGCCCGCAGGCAGTGTCTGCACGAATGAAAGTGCACTTCCCAGGTTGAATAATCCATCCGAGCTGCCGAATTTATACGGTATCATGGCACCGGTCAGAACAACAGTCTTCCCGGTTACTTTCTTTGCCAGCGCCTGCGCGGTTTCAACCATGGTATCCGTTCCGTGTGTAATAATGATCCTGTTTTCCGGTACCTGGAGGCAGTTTTGAACAATATTACTCCTGTCTGTATCTGTCATTTGCAAACTGTCAATCATCATGAGCGTACGTATATCAACGGGGATGCGCGAGCGGCCAAGCGACAAAATCTCCGGAAGATGTGTTTCTTTGAAAAAAAGCTCTCCGTTCAATTCATTATACTCCTTATCAAATGTGCCTCCCGTAACAAATATTTTGATTTTCATAGAATGTAAATGTTGATCGGACAAATCTACTTAATTTCCTTCGGATGCGATTGAATCAGCATTAAACCGGTAAATGTTAATAAGCCATTTACAATAAGTAATTCATTTCCAAAAAGGTACCCATTAAAAAGCTCCTTTGAATTCGCATCCAGGAAGTAACAAGCGATTGGGGCCAAAATGCAGATTACCGGAACAAACTTATCCAATACACTTTTTTTCGTAAGTATCCCAAAGAAAAATAATCCAAGCAACGGTCCGTACGTGTAATTAGCCACTCTGAACAGCTGCCTGATTACTGCTTCATCATTTAATATTCTGAAAATCACGATTACGAGCAGAAGCAGGAGCGCGAAGGCTGTATGAGTAATTTTTCTCCATTGTGTTTTCTGTTTTTCATTCAGATCTGTCCTTTCATCAAAACGAAGAAAATCTATACAGAAAGAAGCGGTAAGGGCCGTTAATGCGCCATCTGCACTCGGATAAGCCGCAGAAATAAGTCCGATGATAAAGAAAAGAGCGGATAATGTCCCCAGGTGCTGCAGGGCAATTGTCGGGAATAAATCATCCGTGGTTCTTTCGGGGACGAGAATTCCCTTTGTAGTGATAAATATATAAAGCAGGGCTCCCAGGCAAAGAAAAATAAAATTCACCAGTACCAGGACAACGCTGAATGTGAGCACATTCTTTTTTGCTTCTCCAATATTCTTACAAGAGATATTTTTCTGCATCATCTCCTGGTCCAGTCCTGTCATCGCAATAGCGATGAACATCCCCCCAAAAAAATGTTTTGGAAAGAAAGATTTCAGGTGCCAGTCAAAGACAAAAATATCGGAATAAGGAGAGTTTGTAATTGCATGGATCATATCACCAATACCGTAATTTAACTGCCTGCAAATAAGGAATACAGATAAAATAAGCGATAGCAGCATGAAAGTGGTTTGCAGGGAATCTGTCCAGACAATTGTTTTAACACCTCCTTTATACGTAAAGGCAAGGATGAGCAGGATAAAAATGGCAGTTGTTATCCCAAAGGGAACACCCCAGGCATCAAATACAAACAGCTGAAGTACATTTACTACTATGAACAGACGAAAAGCTGCACCAATTGTTCGGGAGAGAATAAAAAAAAATGCACCCGTTTTATAGGAATAAACCCCAAGCCGCTCTTTTAAATAGGAATAAATTGAAGTAAGGTTCAACCTGTAATATAACGGAAGCAGCACCATGGCAATTACAAAATATCCCAGAAGATATCCTAGAACCATCGGGAAATAGGAAAATGAACCCTTGCCTACATCCCCGGGCACACTCATAAATGTTACCCCGCTCAGTGATGCACCGATCATACCGTATGCAACCACGTACCAGTGCGAATTACGGTTGCCGATGAAGAAGCTTTTATTATCAGCATTTCTGGCGGTTATAAATGTAATTGCGAATAACACAAGCGTGTAAACTGCAACACACGTGAGAATAAGCAGTGGACTCATATTGCAAAGAAACAGCTATTAGTAATTCGGAACGGGTAATTTGCTGATGTAGTTTGAACAGAGTTGTTCACATCAATTATCCGGTATTCACAGTCAGCAGAAAAATTGCTCTGCCGTGTCTCTCGGCTAAAAATAAAAAAGGCTGACAGGTGTCAGCCTTTTTTATTTAATGTTAAAAAAATATCAATGATTCAATGCAATTTTTACTGTGGTAAACTCTGAATCTTTTTGGAGCTTCACAAAATATACACCGTTGGAAAGAGAGCTTAAATCCATTTTATGTGATTTATCGTTGCGGGTGTTATACGTTTCCGTATAAACAACTTCTCCCATCATAGAATACACACTGACGTTGATAGGACCTTCTGTTTTCTGTGACTCAACATATACGATTCCATTAGAAGGGTTAGGATACATATTTACAGTAGCAAATGTGTTCATATCCTCTACACCAACGTTGGTACAACCTGAAGTAGCTCCAACACCAACTGCATTCCAGGCATCTGCCGTAGCAATGTACTCCGGAGAGCAATATCCGAAAAGGTCAGTTGCTGCTTTGAGAGCACCAGTCCTTGCTGCCGTATAATTAGAGCTGGATGTTAAATAGACAGTCAAATTCCTGAATGCAACCTTAGCGGCTTTATCTATACCAATTCCTGTCACTTTATACACTGTATTGATATCATTTGTTCCGGATGCGCCATCGCTCAGCACATAGAACCAGTAATTCTGAACCCCGCTGTTAGTATGAACGCCTCCCTGATCTGCTCCGGACGTAGAAGCCCAGTAGGTACCTTTATATGTATCCGGATCTGTAAATGCATTCGGATTTTTCATATCCCTTATTGCACCGATATCTTCTCCCATGGTCCATTTGGCGGCGGTGGGTTTGGCATACATTTCAACAGCATTTCCAAATATATCGCTGAAGGATTCATTAAGAGCTCCGGATTCACCCTGATATACCAGGCCCGCGGAATGTTCCGTTAATCCATGCGTCATTTCATGTGACCCGATATCTACCGTGGTAAGGGGTTTCGTACCAGTGCCATCGCCATATCTCATAAACTGTCCGTTCCAAGAAGCATTGAACCATTTTTTATCCCAGTGTACATAGTTTAATAATTTAAATCCTTTGTTATCAATGCTGTTTCTGTTATGAACTAATTTAAAATAGTCATAGGTCATTTCGGTTGCCCAGTGCGCATCGGGTGCCGCTTCGTCCATGGCAGCATTTACATTGTTCCAGTCGTTGTCGGTATCTGTAAAATCCACCGCACTTGCAGTGCTTGTCGCAGTCTTTACATTTCTGGTTTCAATTCCATTTCCTCTTCCAGTCTCTTTCAATCTGTACGACGTTGCACTTACCTGATCCGTGGTAATTGTTCTTGTTCCGCTGTATTTTGTTTGTGCCGTTCCTTTTGTATCGGCTGTATGAATACGTTCCTGTGTTCCGATAATTTCTCCGTTGTGTGCATCCACAAATATATAAGCACGGCTTTCCGGTTCTTCTGCATAAATATCAAATTTATAGGCGAGTCGGAAATCAGCTTTTTCAGAGAATTCATTGTTTACAGGATATATAACAAGTACTCCTTTGGGATCATAATTAAAAGAAGGATTTTCAAAAGCTTCGCGAAGCTCAGCAATTAAGGATGCATTCTCCCACATGTATTTTTTTGCACCGACATGGGTAATTGCATTTTTCAAAGCGGACTCTTCGTCTAGTACCGGAGTAGTGGAAATGTCAGCTAATTTAAAAACAAGGCCGTTCATGCAATCCAAATTACCGAATCGCTGATGATAGATATACTCAGCTCCTTCTACAGGAATGTTCTTGTAATGCTGTCTGTATTTTGTATGGGTAAAACCAAGATCATCTTTTGACTCATCCATACGTACCAATTGTTCATCCTCCGCAAAACCTAAAATTTTTCGAATGGTCTCAGCCGGATCGGCTCCTGCATTTTTGTACACAGAAGATTCTGAAAATTCAATGAACTCAGGACGGCTTGATCGTTCGGAGTACTGAATCATTTTTGTCCCCTGAATTTTGCTTTCTGCTTCCTTTCCAGTAAAGGTTTGAGCAGAAGCATGAAAAAGGCAAAGCAATAGCAGTGAAAAAAATAGTAATAGATTTTTCATAATGTTTTTGATGTTTGATGTTTAATAAGTAAATAAGAGTTTTTGAACTAAGCAACGAAGTTACATAGATAAAAGGGCAAATCCAAATATATTTTACAGAATCAGGAACGGGTATAAGGGAGACCCTTATGGATTAGCTTATTTTTGATAAGATTTAATGCAAGGGCTTGATAGAGGCTTATACTAAAAATCTTAAAAAGAAGACCATCATTTACTTTTTATTTCAAACTCCGTTCTTCTGTTAAGCTGCCTTCCGTCGTCTGTTTCATTTGTTGCCATGGGTTTGGTTTCTCCATATCCTTTGGAAGTCAGCCGAGCCTTATCAATACCGTGGGTGGATAAATACGTAACCACCGACTCTGCCCGGCTTCCGGAGAGCTTCAGGTTATATTCATCCGATCCCTTGCTGTCAGTATGCCCTCCAATTTCAATTTTCATGGTAGGAACGTCCTTGAGCAGTTGTATCAGGCGTTCCAGTTCATAGGTTGATTCTGGACGAAGGGTGGCTTTATCAAAATCGAAGAAAATATTTCGCAGTACAATTTTTGTTCCCACGGCGATATTTTTCAGTTCAACATCTTTTATGTATTCCTGGTATCCGGCAGCAGCAGGTATATCAAAGTTTTCCGAATGGAAGAGGTATCCTTCTTTTTTAACTGCAATGCCGTAATTTTTTCCTGCAGGAAGAGATACGAGAAATTTACCAGTGGCGCTGTTGGATTTAAACGATGCAATAACCTGGTTTAGCACGTTATCCACAAGCTCTATATCGGCTTCCAGAGGCTGTCTTGTTACTCCATCCAAAATTGTTCCTTTTAAAATTGATACGGATACAACAGGAATCGAAATTTCCTTAGCAATTACGGCCTGACTTATCGGTTCGGTAACACTGGCAAGCAAGTTATCTTCTGTATTAAGAACCGGGTTTTTGGGTGTAATGAACGTAATCTTATAAATATCCTTTTCCCCATATCCACCAGCTTTAAAAGCAGAGTAGTATGCATGTTTTCCACTGGCCGAAAGAACAAAATCAATATCATCGTCTGCGCTGTTTATGGGATATCCCAGATTTTCCGGGGTTGACCATTTTTTTCTTTTATCGTCCCATACCGTTTTAAAAATATCATACCCCCCCATGGTCTTTTGTCCTTCACTGCTGAAGAAAAGTGTTTTCCCATCGGGGTGAATGTAAACTCCGTGCTCACCATACGGAGTATTGATCGTAGGACCCAGGTTTTCAGGTTCCCCCCATTTTTGCTTTTTAGGATCCCAAATGGATTTATAGATATCATGTTGTCCAAAACCACCTTCTTTATCACTTACAAAATAAATAAGATTCCCATCTGCCGTAATCGAAGCCGAGGATTCATGAAACTTAGTATTAACATTATCGTTCAGGCGATCCGGTTTGGCCCAGCTTGTTCCTTTTTGGTCACACTCATAAATATTTCCACTTCCTCTGACCATATCGTCCAAATAAATAAAAAGTTTCTGGCCGTCGGCCGATAGAGCTACCGTCGCATCGTGCCTGTTATCCGTATTCACAGGTTTGCCCATATTGGTTCCGGTTGTCCATTTCCCGGTTTCATTGGTAGAGATATAGATATCTTCATAATACTGCTGATCATTCGGATCAATTCCACCACCCGAAGTGGTTGATCGCCTGGAAGTATACATCATGATGGATTCGTCTGCAGAAATTACCGGGCCATAATCGGGAAACGTTGAATTAATTTCAGGGCCAGCATTATCAATGAATACCAGAACCGGGTTTTTCACCAATTCAATTCCATTTTTGCATTCCGATATTTTTCTATCAATGTCTTTGACCGATTGCCTGCTATCGGGTTTAATGGTGGGCCTGTATAACTGGTATTCTTTAATCGCTTTTTCCCATTCCATATTAATGTGGTAGGCACAGCCAAGATTATAATGTATATCCTCGTCAATGTTGGAATTTATCTTGTAAGCTTTTTCAAGATGGAAAAGTGATTTTTGCTTCCATGCTGAATTTAAATAACAAACTCCGATTCTATAATTCAGCAATGCGTTCTCTGGATTAAAGTTATTTGCCTTGAGATAAAATTCCAGTGCATCGCTGTACAGCCTGTAGCCATCTTTTTGAGATTTATTGAAATATGCATCTCCATCCTCCAGGTTTCTTTTTGCTTCTTTCAGTCCATTCTTATCATTTGGAAAATTTGCTTTTTCAAATTCAATATTTTGAGAAAGGAGGGTAGTGGAGATTAAAAAAATGATAGGAGCGGTACCTGTGATGTTTGATAATTTCATGTAAGAGCTAGATTTTTAATCCAATTAATAGAATATCATCCGTTTGATCCGTTTTGTTTCTCCATTCCATGTGCTTATTGCTCAATTCTTCTTTCTGCTTTTCAGCACCAAACGTATGGATCTGCTGCAATAATTCCTTTAAATGAAAAGAAAGAAATTTCTTTCTTTTATCGCCTCCTATCTGATCCTGGTAGCCGTCCGAATACAGGTAAATCATGTCTCCTTTATTTACCTGTACAGTATGATTCGTAAAGGAACAGTCAAGAGTTGTTCCGATTGATACACGGTCTGCTTTAACTTCCTTTAATTGCCCATCCGAACTGACAATGATAAGTGGATTATGAGCACCTGAATAGCGGATTTCCTTTTTTCGGTTGTCATACTTGATAAGCGCAATATCCATTCCGAATTTTCCGGTTAGATTTTCTGTATTCTGATGCAATACCGACATGAGCTGTGTATTGACCTCTTTCAATACATCAGCCGGGGTAGTATGGGCATTTCTTTTTGCAATATCGTCGAGCATAATAAACCCAAGCAGAGACATGAAGGCACCGGGTACGCCGTGCCCCGTACAATCCGCAGCAGCAACACAAACACAGTTTTCTTCCACTCCTTCTTTAATCCAAAAAAAATCACCGCTTACAATATCCTTGGGTTTATAAAAAACAAAAAAATCAGAAAAATTTTTGGAAAGCGGTTCGTAGGACGGCAAAATGGCATCTTGTATATTCTTTGCATAATCAATACTATCGGTGATAAGTATGTTTTTCTGCTCTATCTGCTCTTTTTGCTTGTAGATAATTTCATTCTTTTGTTTCTGGAGGTCGTTAGCCTTCTTTTTGTTTCTATATGCTATAAATACCAGTAGCGTAAGCACAAGACCAAGGACAGAAAATCCAACCCCTCCCCACATTAAAAGTTTCTGTCTTTCAATTTCCAGATCTGCCAGCTCTTTTTCCTTTTTCAGGAACTCATTTGCTTTTAACTGGGACTCAGCCTCCATTTGTTTCCTGAGAATTTCTTCCTTCTGAGTTTTTATCTTTAATTCTTTGAGTTGCGCATCACCGCTTAAGTTTTCTATCTCCTCAATGGATTTTATATTTTGATTGGAAAGGGAACTGATCTGGCCTTCTTTTATTCTTATCTGTCTTTCCTGTTCGCGCGTTTTCGCCTGTTGTTCCTTTTGAACCTGTAAATCATATTCTATCTTGGATTTTTGCCAATTGCTTAAATTCTTTTTCACCATTTCGATGGTTTCTAAAATAGAAGTTACTTCAGAATTGAAATTATTTTTTTTAGCAATATCAAGCGCATGGTTTAAAAAGATATAGGCTTCGTCAAAATTGCCCCATTTTATATATGATGCTCCGATACGATTCAGTAGAACTACCTGACCGTTTGCATCTTTTAAATCTTCGTACATTTTCAATGCGGTTCTGTAGCTGGGAAGAGAGCTTTCGTATTTCTGAAGGGTAAAATAAATATCTCCAATTTCAATGTTCATATTAAGGATGCCCCTTTTGTCGTTTGCTTTTTTAAACAACTCAAGAGCCTTGATGTTTGCATCCAGAGCTTCGTTGTATTTTTTTGAATAAAGATAAGATTCGGCTATTTCATTCCATAAATTCGCCGAACTGGCCGGTTGGTTGTAATCATCAAATACTTTAATGGCCTCTTTAAAATATTGGATTGTTTTCTTCTGGTTCTTTAAAAGCTCGTATGCTTTTGCCAGTGTGATCAGCGCATTTGTTTCTTCATCCATGTTATCCTGCTTGCGGGATGCTTTCAATGCCTGTTCGGCATAACTAATGGATTTATTTGCATCTGTTTTTAAGTATGCAGCAGATATTTCATTCAGGATTACCGGTTTTTCTTCTGCCGAAACAGTTTTTAATTTTTCTTCCAATTCCTTTACGGATTGAGAAAAACAGATGCCTGGCATCAATAGAAAAATAACAGACAATAACACCAATAAACCAGGAATGATTTCTCTGGTTACGCACGCGCTTATCCGGGAGGAAGGTATCATAAAATATTTTTCATACTGTTAATTGTTTTACAGAGATGATTATTTACAATCCTGCAGGTAGATTTTTCCCTGTTCAATTCCCAGCTGAACTGCCTGATTCCAATCTGAACACGCACCTTGCTGGTCACGAATCAGTTCTTTTGCCATTCCCCGGTTTAAAAATGCAAATCCATATTGTCCGTTGAACTGAATAGCCTTGTTGTAATCGTTAATTGCTCCCTGAAAATCCTTCAGCTTGAATTTTGCGGCTCCGCGGTTATTGTAAGCAATTGAATAATCGGACTTACTATTAATTGCTTTTGAAAAATCCTCTATTGCTCCCTGGTAATCTTCCCCATCGAATTTCGCACTGCCGCGATTATTGTAAGTAATATAATCTGCTTTTAAACGCAGTGCTAAGGAATAAGCATTGATCGCTGCATTAATATCTTCCTTTTTACGCAATACGCTCCCCAGGTTGGAATACGCAAAAGCCATATCGGGTTTTAGTTCCGTAGCTTTTTTATAGTCAATTACCGCACCCGCATAATCTTCCAGTTCGCGCCTTGAGCTGCCCCGGTCGTTGTAGGCATAAGCATAATCGGGTTTCAGTTGAATGGCCCTGTCAAAATCAGCCAGAGCCCCTTTATAATCCTTGTTCTCGAATTTTATTCCTCCGCGATAATAATAAGCAGGGGCATGCAGGGGGTTACGTTCTACGGTTTTTCCATAATCAGCTGAAGCGCCTTCCTTATCGCCAATGGAGTATTTGGCTTGCCCCCTGCTAAAAAAGCATTGAGCACAGGTATCATTGAGTGTAAGTGCCTGCGAATAGTCTTCAATAGCTCCTTTTACATCTTTCATCTCAAACTTAACTATACCCCTGTTGTAAAAGGCTTTATCAAATACAGCATTCAGGGAAATCGCCTGATCAAAATCCGTGACGGCGCCTTTGAAATCTTTGGAAGCAAACTTATTGATGCCACTATTGTAAAATTTTTCTGCATTATTACTCGTATTTTCAAGTGTAGATACCCTAATCGTATCCTGTGAGAACACATATTGTTTACATGATAAAACAAAGAATATCAATATGTTAAGAGATTTTACCCACATGGTATGAAATTTTGTTTTTATGTTTTTATACCTAGACCATAGCAAATATATGATTAATTTGAAATTTCCGAAAACCCCGATGTGTTGATAAATCCGATCGGATGAAGCTGGTAATTAACTTTTTTGCCGCAGTAATTATTTTATATTTGCTCCCTTCAAATACACTACTATACAACGCCAAAATGCGTTTATTGTTTCAAAGCCGATCCGTTTTTTTTTGTTTTTTGCTTTTTATAGCAAATTTCTCGTATTCTCAGGTAGTGGCGAAGAAAAAAACGGCGGCAGGTGATGTTAAACTGGCTGATGAAAATTTCAAAAATGTTAATTTCGAAAGTGCTCTTGATGAGTATCTAATGCTGATAAAAAAGGATCCTACCAACGAAAAATACAATTACCGGGCGGGCATTTGTTATCTGAATACCGATATTGACAAAACAAAAGCAATTCCATTTTTTGAAAAAATTCAAAACAGTACTTCCGAAGAGGAAATAAAATATTTGCTTGCCAGGGCGTATCAATATGCGCTTCGGTTTGATGAGGCAATTGATCTTTTTGGAAAATATAAACAAGATGGAAAAGGTTCATCGGCTAACAAAAAAGACGCTGACCTACAAATTCAATATTGCATCAATGCCAAGGAACTTATAAAATTTCCGTTAAACGTTTCATTCGAAAATTTGGGAAAAAATATTAACTCAGAATACCCTGATTATTTTCCGTTTGTTCCGGCAGATGAATCATTTCTGATTTTTAACACAAAACGTCCGGAATCCGGAACCCTTCAGTATCCCGACGGTTCCTGGGGAGCAAATATTTATTTTTCTAAAGTGAAAGATGGGGAATTTATAAAAGCCAAGCCATTGGGCAGGGTGATCAATTCTCAGCAGGGGGACGAAGAAGCTGTTGGACTATCAAGCAGTGGCGATTTTCTATTGGTGTATTTTGATAACATGCAAGGTTCCGGTGACATTTTTATTTCAAAAGCAGATAAAAACAGGAATTTCAAAGAGCCTATCTTACTGGATGACCAAATCAATTCTTTACAAGGTCAGGAAATATCCGCTTCCATAACAGCCGATGGAAATGTGATTTTTTTCGCAAGCACACGTGCCGGAGGAATGGGAGGATCGGATATCTACGTTTGCAGAAGGCTTCCGAATAAAAACTGGGGACCTGCACAAAATCTGGGGGATAAAATAAACACTCCGCAGAACGAAGATTTCCCGAATATTTCACCCGATGGACAAACCCTGTACTTTTCATCCATGGGACATACGAGCATGGGAGGATATGACATCTTTGTTGCTAAATGGGATGAAAATGAGCAGAAGTTCGCAGGAGCTAAGAACCTGGGCTCTCCTATAAACACTCCTGAGGATGATATGAATTTTCGTGTTTCATCTACTGGTAAATACGGATACTTATCCGCCCGAAAAAAGGATGGATTTGGAGACATGGATATTTACCGGGTAAATTTCCTGGATGTAGAACCTGAATATACGGTACTCGTTGGAAAAGTTACGAGTACAGATGTTACCAGGCCGGTTGATTCGTCACGTATAACAATCTCAGTAACCGATTTGAATTCGAACAAGGAATATGGAAACTATATTCCTAATCCTAACTCCGGAAAATACGTTATCATTCTGCCGCCCGGCAAATACAAAATTTCAACTCAAATATCCGGCTACCTGCCTTACAATGAGACGGTGCAGATAATGGATAAAAGTTCTTTCAAAGCTTTAATAGAAAAAAATATTACGATGGTGCCCGATGGAAGCCCGGCTCAGGTACCTGTGGATCCCAAAAAGTGAAGCGGCTAAGTATTTCCAGGCATATTCGTTTTCGCCTCCAGCCAATTGTCAAAACTCATTTCAAATTTTATTTCTCCACCTGTCATTCCAGCAGGCTTCCATCCTGATCTGATATAAAATTTTTCAGCTTGAGTATGGGGCGCAGTACTCAACCAGATTTTTTCTGTGGTTCGGGTAAAATACCAGTTGAGCATCGTATTTTGAAGTTTTCTTCCGATTCCTTTTGCCTGATATTCGGGCAATACAAATAATGCCCAAACATTATTTTGTATCAATCCAATTATAGCGAATCCAATAATTTCTTTATTCAGCTCACATACCCATCCTTTTCCATACCGGGATAAATAGTTATCATAGTCTGCATACGTAACCAGTTCGGGATTATTCAATATATTTTCCTTTACAGATCCTCTCACAAACATCATCGGGCGGATGTCTTCCAACTGAGCTTCTCTGAAAATCATTTATTATCAGGCAGAAAAAATATTTCTATGCGGTTATTGGCTTCTATTTCCTCCAGGGATTTTGGCTTTTCATAAAGCATGTATAAACTTCCATAACTGACAGGGATCATTCTCCTGTTAGCCACGCCTTTCATGATCAGATAATTATAAACTTCTTTTGCCATGTCTTCACCCAGTATTTTATCTGAACCTGTATTGGCCGCAACAAGCGGGTTGTTTATATGTCCTTCTATCTGTATTCTAAGATCTTTTGACTTAAGCAACAAACGGGCAAGCGTGTTTAAAGCGGGATAGGAGGAAGGTAATAGCCGGACCGTACCTTTCTGAAACGAGATCCCGCTGAATTTGTATTTGTTTCCTTTTACAAGCTTTAACAGGGTCGTTCTAAGCTCCTTCTGTGCATAATTTGTTTTTACAAAATCACTTAAAATGATCTGTCGGCATTCTGTAAAAGAACTATCACTGGTGTAAAGCAGCGTGTAATACTCATCGTCCTTAATTTTGGCTTTGAAGGTATATTTCCCGTCTGCACCGCACTTCACGGCAGAAATTATTTTCTCGTTCATATCCTCAAGCCATACGGTTGCTTCCACAGGTCTTTTCTTTTCGTCGGTTACTATTCCGCCCAGGGTAATTTCTTTCAGGTAATACAACTTTACCGTATGCCCATCTCCCTTGGGATGTACATTGTCAACGGCCAGATAGTATTTTTCACCCTTTTTTACGGTAAGCGATTTTGAAAATTCTTCTCCAACTCCTTCTGCAACAAATCCACTTTCTGCATCCGCCGCAAGACCTGTTACCGGAACTCCTTGTTTTTTATCCGAATGGGAAAGATTTGTTCTTGCCGGAAGTAAATAGCTCTGTTTCAGGTTGTCGCAAAAACAGCTATCGGTCCATTTGAAAAGCATAAAATCATAATCGTTCCTGGGATTAACCGGGGTGATTTCCACAATCACATCGCCATCATCCGGAACTATGAAATAATACCATGCTGAATTTCGTTCTTTTTTAAAAGTGAAAATATCCTGTTTATCACAAGCTTTAATATCCAGAACCTTTCCAAATCCTTTAGGAGCAACTGTAGGACCATAGATTGCTTTCTTTGCAGAGCTTAATTTAATTGCATTTTTACAATCCGGGGCAACAGGTAAAGTTGCCGGCGTGGAATGACTGGTATGTTTTTGGGAAAAGCAATAAAGAAAAAATAAAGAAAATATAAAGATACAAGTACAGTTTCTCGTCATATAAATACGAAAGTAGGAAATTGTTCAATTGAAAAATAAGTATCGAAATTCTCCGTGTAATTATTTACAGAAATAATTTACGGACAAAAAGTGGAGGAATATTTCACCAGGATATGTCATTGAAACAGATCCTGGTGAAATAACATTTTTAATTTTATTGTTTTTCCAGAATACCTTTCAGATTATCAAGTCCGGTCTGAAGATCAGGACCCAGCATTTCATCCATATTCATAAAGAGGCACATAATGTTCATAGGATAAGGCATCTTGCCATTAAAACCCCATTTTACTTTTGTTTGAGTACTGTCAACTGCTTCCGTTGTCATATATGCATAATCGGTTGCTTCAAATGGCTTTTTGAACCTTAACTCCACATCAAGTCGTTCACCCTCGGTTATTTTTTTAATCTCTTGTTCTCCTTTTCCAACATCTTCCATCTGGCTGTCCCACGACGAAATGAAACCAACAGTTCCATCAGTTCCTATGTATTCCATTTTGGAATTAGGGTCTTTTTTATTCCAAACACTATACTCATTCTGGTTCTTGAGAAATTTTACGTAATCAAATACCTCTTGTTTAGGTTTGTTAATGGTGGTTTCTCTTTCCACCGCATACTCCCCTTTTACAAATAATGCTGCAATAAGAGGAATCGCAATTATTATCACCAATGCGATAAGAATCCCTTTTAATATTTTCATTGTTATGAAGGTTTTTTATTTGAAGACGAAAATAAGACAATTTTATGTTTCATCAGCACGTCTTTCAGAAAAGCTGATAAAAATAAAGACCTGAGTCAGGCTCTTGAACAAGATGTCAATTTACCTCCAGTAGCTTTTTTATCTCAATCAGGATAGGATTCCACCCCTCACCGTTGTTATAAACATCCTTATATCTCTTTTCGCCCTCTGCTGCATTTTCAAAACCATCCTGAGAAACGGTCAGACATGTTTTTCCAGCCTGATCCGCTAATTCATAAGTGACATTCAAATAATTTTCCGGAATATCAGGCATGGAAGAATTCGGATCAATTACCGTGTATTTCAAAATCCGATGGGGTTGAATATCCAGTATAATACCTTTTACAAACACCATTTCTTTTCCTTCGTAATTCCCCTTCCAAAGCAAAGCGCTTCCTGTTTTCCAATCGGAAATTGCTGCACAACCAAACATGTATTTTTGTGTTTGTTCAGGATTGATCAAAGCATCCCAAACCTCTCCGATGAGTGCGTTTATTACAATACTGTTTTTTATGATTAATTTATTGCTCATTTTTAATTGATTGTTTTAAATTATGATTAGTTGTGCTGTCATTTTTTCTTTTTAAAGGCGCCAGCTAATATTAACGTCATAAATGTTATTCCTACAAGGAAAAGTATCCACCAGGTCATTTTATTTAATATTAACTAAATCATTTTAATTAAATATAATATAAAGATATTATTCCAACGATCAGGCCGAGGACAGTACCGGAAATAATTTCCTTCAGGGTATGCCTCTTCAACGTTAATCTTGCCCATGCAATAAAAATTGTAAAAACCAGTAAAATCAATCCTGTTGTTGTATCCAACGGAATAATCAGGAAGGATAAAAAAATATGGAACGCAACATGTAATGAGCTTTTGATGTAATAATTAATTAATTGTGAAGCGGTCAATAATACAAGAGCAAACAAAACAGACAAACACAATGCCCTGGGCTGGTCAGTTACAAACAGAATAATAGTAAGAATCAGCAATAATATAATAGGAAGGTAGTACCAGGATTGTCTTTGTGCTCTATCAGAAACATCAAAATTAGTATACCTGCCATTTTTAGAATTCAAATACATTTTAATAATTACCGGCAAAAAAACTCCAATTACGATCAGGGATGAATGCATGAAGGCTTTTGAAGCTTCTTCATGTGAAAATAATGCAATAACAACAAAGACAGGGATAGTTAAAAGAGGGTGGCCGGCAACTGAAATAAAAGATGCAATTTTTTCCTTCATTGACCTTTGGTACTCCTGCTCCTGACTTTTTGGTTTCATTTCATTGAATTCGCTTAGCAACAAAATTAATAGGATTTATCAACAAATATTATTTGAGCAGATTCTCGGTTTAAAATATTCCTTTCCATCTCTCGTTAGTATATAAAAAACCAGACGGAATGAGAAATATTACTCCTGAATTATTTATTGGAATACAAAATGAGCAGAAGAAAGAACATGGAAGGTCGCTTGTTTTTCAGGAATTTACATTACCGGATGGAGCTCTGCAAAATACTTGCACGAAAATGGTGGTGGACCTATGTGTGGCGTAAGGACAATATTATGATCTTTAAAACAGATTGTCTGGATACGCTCTCCGAGGATGGAAAAGCAATAATGATCATCGATTGTTTACATCGGAAAATAATTACAATCCTCTTGCATCCCAATAAAGGAAAGACATGTTTGAGCCGTGGAAATATAAGCATACGCTGGCTGGAAAATTTTTTTCGCAATCCCCGGACACATACAAATCGTCGGCTGGATACCCATTACCTCAGCATGAAAGAAGTTGAAAAATTACTCGGGAATATAAAATTGGAATAATCATCAGAAACAGAATCCCTATTTAAAGAGATGAATTTTTCCAAAATTCCACATTGGCCACAAGCGTTACCTCCTCCCCAATGATGGCAGAGGGAGTGGAAGAGCCCACAGCAAAATCCAGGCGATTGATGGTGCCGGTTACTTTAAAACCAGAAACTGTCTTTTGATTCATCGGATTAATCCCTGTTCTGTAAAAAGCATTTAATTCAACTGTTTTAGTAAAACCATGGATGGTCATATCTCCGGTCACTTTAAAATTCTGGTTATCCACTTTCGTGAAGGTCTTACTTCTAAAAGTTATAATGGGATATTTAGCAGCATCCAAATATTTATCACTTTTTAAATCTTTATCACGGACATCATTGTCTGTATTAAGACTGGTGACCTGAGCGGTCATAGTTACAACTGCATCGGAAAAATCCTCTTTTTCGGATATAATTTTTGCATCAAAGTCCTTAAACCGTCCTTCTACCTCCGAAACCATCAGGTGATTGACTGTAAAACCTAATTTTGAATGGGCCTTATCAAGAACCCATTCTGATTTCTCGGTTGTTTTAAATGCGAAAAAAATACCTGACCCAACCAAAGCCATAATTGCAATTATTAAATTCTTTTTCATAATTAAATGGAAATTAATTTTAGTACTACAAATAACGTTCCTTTTGGTTGTGGGAATGTTACACAATCTCAGATTTAAATTGCACCATCCCTTCCTTCGGTAAGGAAGCAATCTGAGAGAAAGGGAGTTTATGAGCTTTGCTATGGTGAGATCGCCTTGGAAAGAATCTAGGAGATCAGTTTGCAAAGACTTTTTTGATCGGTAAAGCAATCGATAAAACGTCCATCATATTGCCCACGTAATGAAAGGTAAGTCCCTTCAGAAAGTCTTTATTGATTTCATCAATATCCTTCCGGTTTTCTTCACAGAGAATAATCTCCTTAATATTCGCTCGTTTGGCAGCGAGTATTTTTTCCTTGATTCCGCCTACAGGCAATACCCTTCCGCGTAATGTGATTTCCCCTGTCATTGCAAGGAATTTTTTTACTTTCTTTCCTGTAAAAACAGAAGCAAGAGCGGTAAGCATGGCAATTCCAGCCGAAGGTCCGTCTTTGGGCGTAGCACCCTCAGGGACATGTATATGTATGTTTTTACTGGCAAAGGTGTCCGGGGTGATCCCTAATGCATCAGCATGGGATTTTAAATATTCCAGTGCAATGGTAGCAGATTCTTTCATCACATCGCCCAGGTTACCAGTAAGGGCAAGTCTGCCTTTTCCTGTACTCAGGCTAGTTTCAATAAATAATATATCACCGCCTACAGGCGTCCAGGCCAGACCTATAACCACTCCGGGAACTCCGGCATCCTGGTAATGCTCTTTCGGACGGGCAGGGCCAAGTATGCTGGTTAAATTATCCTCGGAAATGGAACCGGCCACCTTTTTATTCATAGCAATATTCTTGGCGATGTTACGGGATATCTGGGCTATTTTCTTTTCCAGCGAACGCACACCCGATTCACGTGTATAATGCTCTATCACTTTCTCCAGTACTTTATCATTTATCACAATCTTCTTAGTAATTCCGTTTTCTTCCAACTGTTTGGGTATAAGGTAACGTTTTGCAATTTCAATCTTTTCTTCAACAGAATATCCTGTCATTTCAATGATCTCCATCCGGTCGCGCAGGGCAGGCTGAATGGTGCTTAAAGAATTAGCAGTGGCTATAAACATGACTTTGGAAAGGTCATAATCCACTTCAATGAAATTATCGTGAAAGGAATTATTTTGCTCTGGATCCAGCACCTCAAGCAGGGCAGAAGAAGGATCTCCGTGATAATCATTGCCTACTTTATCAATTTCATCCAGCATAAACACAGGATTGGACGATTTGGCCTTTTGAATTCCTTTGATCACTCTGCCAGGCATAGCCCCAATATAGGTCCTCCGGTGCCCGCGTATTTCTGCTTCGTCTTTCAGTCCTCCAAGTGAAACACGCACATATTTTCTTCCAAGCGACGCGGCAATGGATTTTCCCAGAGATGTTTTTCCTACTCCGGGAGGGCCAACCAGGCATAGAATAGGGGAGCTGTGATGCGTCCTGGACGGCTCGTCTTTAGCAGCCTTTTTCTCTTCCAGGGCACTTTTAAGCTTTAGAACTGCCAGATGTTCAAGAATACGTTCCTTGATCTTTTCCATCCCATAATGATCCTGATCCAATATCTTTTGGGCTTTTTTCAGGTCAAAAATATCGGCGGTATATTCGTTCCAGGGCAGGTCAACCAGTGTTTCCAGGTAATTCGTTTGCACCGAATATTCGGCTGCATTCGGGTTAATACGCTCGAGCTTCTTAACTTCCTTTTCAAACATGGCTGCCACCTCAGTCGGCCATTTTTTATCCTTGGCCTTTTTCTTCAGTTCATCAATCTGCTGTTCAAATGAATTACCACCCAACTCATCCTGGATTGTTTTCATTTGCTGATGTAAAAAGTACTCCCGCTGCTGCTTATCAATATCCACCTTTACCTTGCTCTGTATCTGATTCTTAAGCTCAAGCATCTGAAGTTCTTTGGTAAGGTGCCCGAGCAGGTTAGTTGCACGTTCTTTCAGATTCGCAACCTCCAGTAATTTCTGCTTTTCAAGTACTGAAATATTTGCATTGGAAGAAATAAAATTGATAAGAAAAGAAGGACTGTCAATGTTCTTCATCGCAAAAGACGCTTCGGTAGGAATGTGCGGTGAATTTTTAATGATCTGCTGTGCAATGTCCTTCAAAGAACCAACAAGTGCTTCAAATTCCTTTTCTCCTTTATCAGGCTTCGCTTCCTTGAACTCAGCCACTTTTGCTTTCAGGTACGGTTCTTTTTGAGTCAGTTCCTTCAATTCAAATCGTCTTTTTCCCTGAATAATCACCGTTGTATTTCCATCAGGCATACGGAACATTTTCAGGATAAAAGCAATCGTTCCTATGTTATTTAACTCTTCAATGGCCGGGTCTTCTGTTTTATCGTTCTTTTGAGCCACAACGCCAATGGTCTTGTCGCCTTTATATGCATCCTTTATAAGATTTATTGATTTGTCCCTGCCAACGGTAATAGGTATAACTACTCCAGGAAAAAGTACTGTATTGCGAAGCGGAAGTATTGGAATCTCCTCCGGAAATTTCTCTGAATTAATCTGCTCTTCATCTTCTGTGCTAAGCAAAGGAATAAGTTCTGCATCGTCCTCAATAATGGGTGATATGTGCAGGTTTTCGTTATCAAATATGTTCATATCAAAACTTTTGTTAATGATGTTTAACTCCGGACTTTACTGGATATTGCATTTTAAAACCGATATTTAAAATTACAAGAAAACAAAGTCAATGATGGTGCCATGAGGGATAATTACGACATTCTGACGCCTTTACCCTACCGATAGACAATAGTAAGACTGAAGGTCAGCCCTGGAGCATAGGCTTGTAACTATTTTCTGTGTTTTTCTGTCATTTCAAATACCCGGACCAGTATTTCCTTCTCCACGTCATTAAATTTTTTGTTTCTCCGCTCAAGCACTTTTTCTGCAGTACTCAGTGCATCATTAAGCTTATAGGTGGTAAATCCCCCTGATCCTCCCCAGGAAAAATCAGGAATAAAATTCCGCGGAAAGCCTGCTCCGAAAATATTAGCACTAACACCAACTACCGTACCGGTATTAAACATGGTATTGATGCCGCATTTACTGTGATCTCCAAGAATAAGCCCACAGAAAATCAGACCGGTTGCTTCAAATTTTTCCTGGTAATAGTTCCATAGGCGTACCTGGGCATAATTATTCTTCAGATTGGAATTGTTACTATCCGCGCCAATATTACACCACTCTCCAACCACTGAATTGCCTAAAAAGCCGTCGTGTGCCTTGTTGGAATAGCCAAAGATCACAGAATTATTTACCTCACCACCCACCTTTGATTCAGGACCAATGGTGGTCGGACCATATATTTTAGCTCCCATTTTCAGCTGGGAATGGTCCCCCAAAGAGAAAGGCCCACGGATCATGCTTCCTTCCATTACCTCAGCATCTTTTCCGATATAAATGGGGCCGGTACCCGCATTCAGAATCGCATGCTCGACTTTTGCGCCTTTTTCCAGAAAAATATTTTTAGAATTAATAACCTGATTTGTCTTACTGATGGGTTGAGATTTCTTTCCTTTCGTTAGAAGTTCAAAATCACCTTCTATTGCCTTGCCATTTTTTTGAAATAAATCCCAGAGATTCTTGATATAGAGAGAAAAGGCTTTTGTTTCCTTTCTGTTTTTATAATTTGAGATATCCGTGGTAGTTGAATTAACCGCCACCAATGTGTTATCACTGAACAAAGCATCTCCGGGCTTAAGTGCAAGAACATCCTTTACAAGGTTTTTATTAGGACATACAGAACCATTGATCAGGAGATTCTGTTTAGACGAAACCAGAGGAAATTTTTTACCGAGGTATTCTTCTGTCAGGGTAGATGTTTTTACATTCAACTGTTTCTCCCATTTCTCCCGTATGGTCAGTATTCCAATACGTAATTCACACACCGGTCGTGTAAACGTAAGAGGAAGAAGATTTTCCCGTGAATCATCAAATAAAATGTAGTTCATCTGTCAGACGGTTTGTTCCCTTGCCCGATTAACTTTCATAGCGGAACCCGAAGAATGAGATAAATGATATTTTACCAGTTCTTCAATCGGATTACGGGTTATTTTACTTACAGTAATGTGTTTTTCATCCGCCACTTTCTGCAATATATCTTTAAAATTGAATGCAATGGAGCCTACAAATCCAACGGGCACCTGTTCATAATCCTCATATTTGCAAATTGATTTTTCAAAAAACTGCCTGAAACTGGTCTTTACAAGTTCGTTTAAAAAATGATCTTCAATATGCAGGTAAACAAATTTCGCAAAGGTGGCAAGAAACCGGTTAGGATACTTTTTATTATAAACAGCATCAAAGATTTTGTCCTTGGTTAAACGATGCTCTTTTAAGAATGCCTCACGCACTTTTTCCGAAAGCTCATTATTCAAAAACGCTTTCATGAATTGCAAACCGATATGGGCTCCGCTCCCTTCGTCGCCCAGAATAAAGGCGTACCCACCGATGGTTTCTGTTATTTTTATTCCATCATAGTAACACGAATTTGACCCTGTTCCAAGTATAGCAGCAATTCCTTTTTTATCTCCGCAAACCGCATGGGCAGCGGCCAGCATATCGTGATCCACAACGATTTTGGATTTTGGGAAAACATGTTTCACCGCCGAATAAATTATACTCTTACGCTCCTTGCTGGAGCAACTAGTACCGTAATAATAAATACGGGATTTTTGGTTTAAAATTGCTTTTTGCACAGTTTTTGGAAATGCCCTTTTAATTTCAGAAGTAACTTCTTTGCTGGTCCAGAAGAGGGGATTAAGACCAATAGTAGAGAAAGCCTGAGAACTTCCATCCTTATCTATGAATCTCCAGTCTGCTTTGGTGGCGCCACTGTCGGCAATAAGCATCATAAGGCACAAAATTAAAAAGAATAAGATTGTATGAACAACTTACTTTGTGCCTTTCAATTAACCGTCAAGGAAGGGAATAAATAAAGACTAATTGGTAGCGAATAAAAACTTGTTCTGTTCCAGAAGGTTCTGGCGAATAGCATACATCATTAAACCAGCCGTATTATTCACACCTAGTTTACTCATAATGTTCTTGCGATGCGTAGTCACTGTATGCACACTTAAGAACAACCGCTCCGCAATTTCTTTGTTGCTAAGACCTGCGGCAACATTTTGAATTATTTCAATTTCCCGGGGAGAAAGCTTAATTCCATCGCAAGAAACCCTTTCAGCATTCTTTGAGACATTATCTGCCGCTAACAAAGGTTCCGATGCTGCTTTTTCCTTAAGAATAACATCCAATATTTTGCCGCAGAAAAACTTTTGGCCTCTGGCTGTGTTATAGATAGCTTCAATAATTTCTTCCCTGCCGCAGTCTTTTAAAAGGTGACTGACCACACCGTTTTCTATTGCAGCGGAAATAGTCTCCCTGTTTTGAGGATTAGTGACCGCCAGAATATTTATTTCCGGAAATTGCGCATGAATCATCGAGATATCCTCAATGCAACAACAAGCGGATGAATAGTCGACAATAAGTACATTTGGCTGACTGACCAAAAGTTTTTGGTTCAAGTCTTCAGCCTTTTCTGCTTCACCTATTATTTTAAAATCAGTATTCGATAGAATAATTGACCGAAGTCCTTCCCGGATGAGAAAACTGTTATCAGCTATGAGGATTTTAATCTTGGGCATTCTTATTTAGAATAATTCTAAGCAAATATATAAAGAAAACCATTTGCCAGATGTTTTCAATCGGCTTTTAAAAAAATCTTTTAAACAATTGTGTAAGTCTCTCCTTCAACCGAGAGCGCTGTATTGCTGAAAATCTGTTTAGCTTCGGTAAGCAGGATATCCAGGTCCCGATAACGGGCAGAATAATGACCGATAATAAGCTTACCTACGTTTGCTTTTAAGGCAATGGTGGCTGCTTCGGCTGCCGTACAATGAAATGTTTCCTTGGCGCGTTCTATTCTGTCCGAAGCAAAAGTAGACTCGTGGTATAATAAGTTGGCATTTCTTATCTTCTCAATATAAGATTCATTGTAAACCGTATCGGAGCAGTAAGCATATGTTCTTGGTAAGCCCGGATCTGTGGTCAGCTCCGAATTAGGAATGCGTTTTCCATCAGAATCAACGAAATCCCCTCCTTTTTTGATATCCGGAATATCCTGCACCGGTATATTGTATTCTTCAATCTTTTCCTTGATGACATTTCTCAGGTTCTCTTTTTCCCTGAACAGAAACCCATAGCAAGGTATTCTATGATTCATAGGAATCGTTTCAATGGTCAGTTTTTCATCTTCATAAATAGTTCCTTCGGAATTTTCGTCAATGACGTGAAAAACAATTTTGTATTTCAAATGTGTTTTTGAGTGATAATGACTTACATTGATTATCTCCTGAAGTCCGGGTGGGGAATAAACGTGTAATTCCTTTTCCCTACCCAGCAAGTGCATGGTGCCCAGTAAGCCAGGAAGGCCCAGGTAATGGTCTCCGTGCAGATGGCTGATAAATACATGATCAATGCGTTGAATCTTTATTTTGAGCTTTCGAAGCTGGATCTGGGTGGCTTCGCCGCAATCAATTAAAAAGTAACGCTCATGCTGATTAAGTATCTGGGCAGTAGGATGTCGGGACGAAGTGGGAGTAGCAGAACTGCAACCAAGGATGGTCAATTCAAAAGGATGCATTATTTTTCAACGATCATCTTGCGGGTGATCAAATCTGTTCCCTGGGTAAATGAGTAAAAATAAATTCCGGAATTAAAATCTTTTGCATCTACCGTCAGTTTATTCATTCCTTTTTTTGCATTTACATTAAACTCCTGAATAGTCTCTCCTAGTATATTATATATCTTAAAATGTACAATGTCATTATTCGTAGCAAAAAATTGTATTTCAGATACATCGCTGAACGGGTTTGGGTTATTTTGCTGAAGAAACCGGATATTGGTATTTTCATTAACACCGGATGCAGACTTAACAACAATCTTATACCCCTTAGCGGTATAGGGGGTAGGAGTTGCATTTCCACCAACATAATTATTTGTAGAAAAAAGCAGAGGATGTGTCCCAGTATCTGCAGACAATGCGGTCCCGGTAATGATCAGGCATCCAATTGAATTTCCCTTCCAGGAACAACGATTTGGCTTAGAAGACGTATTTGAGCAAGCATAGGTAAATCCGGTGGGCAGGCCCGAAACATTCACCAAAACAGTGGAATCCCAGACAATCTTTCCTAAAATAGGAACAGCAGTATCCGGAGGGACAACAATGGTTATTGTTTGGGCATAAGAAACACCTACATAGGCCGTGGCCAGATTAGTTATTGTATCCGGATGAACCCCGCGCTGCGTATTTGTATTGGTATACTGAGGATCAGGTGTGCAAGCTTGTCCGAAAGAATTTAACCTGAGCAAAAACAGGAAGGCAATAAGAAAATAAGGCACTCTGCGGGTCATTCTGGATTGAATAATAATCATCCTATCATTCTTCTTCACCGCTTACTTTTTCTTTAAGCATTTCAATACTTTCTTCAAGAGTGTCTGCAATATTAAGAATAGAATCCAGCTGGGATATGGAAATAAGGTTTCTGACCGGTTCCTGAAGGCCTGTGATCACAAGAATTCCACCTGCATTTTTGCAAAGACGATTCGCAACAAGAATTGCACTTAGCCCGGAGGAATCACAATAACGTGTCAGACTAAGGTCAATGATCACATTTTGGACTCCATCCGTATTTAATAAAACCAGTTCTGTCTTTAAGGTAGGAGCAACGGTTGTGTCCAGTTTTTCAACACTTGTTTTAACAAGCGTGAATTTATCCTTTTTTTGTATCTTAAAACTCATGGTATTTAGGTTCTGTTGTACAAATGTAAGAAAATAAAATTCAGAAATACAAGAACTTATTACACTTATTAGACGGATTGTGGAAAAAATTCGACCAATGCTTAGTTTTCTTCATGGCGGCCGGCAAGCAAATACAATACCGCCATCCGTACCGCAACACCGTTTTGCACCTGTTCCAGGATAATGGATTGTTTGCTGTCTGCCACATCACTGGTTATTTCCACTCCGCGATTGATAGGGCCCGGATGCATTACGGTAATTTCCTTTTTGAGTGAATCCAGTATATGACGATTCAATCCAAATTGCATGGAGTACTCCCGGATAGAAGGGAAGTATTTGATATCCTGTCTTTCCAGTTGTATGCGAAGCATGTTTGCAACATCACACCATTCAAGCGCTTTGCGCAAGTTGTTTTCAACTTTCACTCCCATGGTGTGAATGAATTTAGGGATGAGGGTAGTTGGTCCGCAAACCATTACTTCGGCACCCAATTTTTTCAAACAATAAATATTGGATAATGCGACCCGGGAGTGTAATATATCACCAACAATAACTATATTCTTTCCTTTCACATTCCCGAGCTTCTGGCGAATGGAGTAAGCATCAAGCAAGGCCTGGGTCGGATGTTCATGAGTTCCATCTCCTGCATTTACAATTTTAGCATTTACATTTTTTGACAGGAAGTGCGCCGCACCGGGTGCCGGATGACGCATCACGATCAGGTCTACTTTCATTGCCAGGATGTTATTCACCGTATCGATCAGTGTCTCACCCTTTTTTACAGAAGACCCTGAAGATGAAAAATTAATTACATCTGCCGACAATCGTTTTTCTGCAAGTTCAAATGAAATCCGGGTGCGTGTGGAGCTTTCGAAGAAAAGATTGGCTATTGTGATATCGCGGAGAGAAGGAACTTTCTTGATCGGTCGGTTGATGATGTCTTTGAAATTATCGGCTGTCTTAAAAATCAATTCAATGTCTGAGTGTGTAAGGTCCTTTATTCCCAGCAAATGAGACGTTGAAAGTTTACTCATAGGTTTTATTTTTCCGTCAGAAGTATAACACTGTCTTTTCCATCAGATTCCTTCCACGCAACAACCACTTTCTCTGAAGCGATAGAATCAATTGTCTTACCTATATATTTAGCCTGAATAGGAACATTGCGACTTAATCTTCTGTCTATGAGGGCCAGTAACTCCACATCCCTGGGTCTCCCCAGTGCAAGCATTGCATCCAGCGCCGCGCGGACCGTTCTGCCGGTATACAGCACATCGTCTATCAGAATTACATTCTTTTTTTCAACATCAAAATCAATTTGGGTAGAAGAGGGTATAAGTTCTTTCTCCCGGAAATCATCGCGGTAGAAAGTAATGTCCAGATCACCGCAACGGATATTCTTTTTTCCAATAATGCCTGAAATTTTTTTGTGAATGCGATGCGCCAGGAGAATGCCTCGCGGCTGGATACCCAGAATTACCGAATCCGAAAAGTCATTATGAACTTCGATTAACTGGTAGCAAAGGCGGGTAATTGCAAGGTCTATTTGTTTACTGTCAAGAATCTGCCGTTGCTTCATGCTGGGTGTCAAAGATAGAAAGAATCAGAATACTCAATACATTTCAAATAATAACACGGCAAAAGATAAAAATAGCATCGGTTTTTTGTTATCAATTTTGTTAATAATTATATCAAATTATCTTGTTTTTAGAGCTTCTGTATGGTTCAAAAAAGTTACTTTCGAACGCATAAATTATATTAATTTCTCATAGAGAAAAACACCATGGCTGAAGATAAAATTATCCTTGTAAATATCGAAGATGAAATGAAAGCCGCTTACATTGATTATTCAATGTCGGTTATTGTTTCCCGTGCACTGCCCGATGTCCGTGACGGACTTAAGCCGGTACATCGCCGGGTGCTATACGGAATGCAGGATTTGGGGGTTTTTTCGAATCGTCCCTACAAAAAAAGTGCAAGAATAGTAGGGGAGGTGCTTGGAAAGTACCATCCCCATGGAGATTCTTCCGTGTATGATACAATGGTCCGGATGGCACAACCCTGGTCTTTGCGTTATCCCCTGGTGGATGGGCAGGGAAACTATGGTTCTGTTGACGGCGATCCTCCGGCTGCCATGCGTTATACGGAAGCCCGTATGACTAAAATGGCTGAGGAAATGCTTTCTGATATTGAAAAGGATACTGTTGATTTCAGGCCCAATTTCGATGATTCTTTGCAGGAGCCTACGGTTCTTCCCACCCGGATTCCAAATCTTTTGATGAACGGAGCATCCGGCATTGCAGTAGGAATGGCAACCAACATGCCTCCGCATAATCTGACAGAAATTGTAGATGCCACCATTGCATATATCGATAACCGGGATATTGATGTTGCAGGACTAATGCAGCATGTTAAAGCTCCGGACTTTCCAACTGCCGGAATCATTTACGGATATGAAGGAGTAAAAGAAGCATTTGAAACAGGAAGAGGACGCATTGTGATGCGGGCAAAATACGATGTTGAAGAACATAAAGGCAGGGAAAGAATTATTGTTTCTGAAATACCCTATCTCGTTAACAAGGCCAAACTAATTGAAGATACCGCTAATCTTCTTGCCGATAAAAAAATAGAAGGCATTTCCGATATACGCGATGAATCAGACAGGGATGGAATGCGTATTGTTTATGAGTTAAAAAAGGATGCCATTGCCAAAGTGGTAATTAATAACCTATTCAAATATACCGAACTGCAGACAAGCTTCAGTGTCAATAATGTTGCCTTGATAAATGGAAGACCGCAGCTCCTGAATCTTAAGCACCTTATAGCAAGTTTTGTTGATTTCAGGCACGAGGTAGTGGTGCGCAGAACTAAATACGAACTGGCAGAAGCTGAAAAACGCGCCCATATTTTAGAAGGATATCTTATCGCTATTGATCATCTGGATGAGGTTATCAAGCTTATCCGTGCTTCTAAAACTCCGGACGAAGCCAGAACCGGCTTGATTGAGAGGTTCCAATTCAGCGAAGAACAGGCAAAGGCCATACTTGAGCTTAGGTTACGAGTACTTACCGGACTTGAACGTGATAAAATCCGTGCAGAGTACGATGATCTGATGAAAATGATTGCTTTTCTAAAAGATGTATTAAACGATGAAATTCTTCGCTACGAAATCATTAAAAATGAGCTCCTGGAAGTAAAAGAGAAATACGGTGATGAGCGCAGAACAGAAGTGGTGTATGCTGCAGATGAAATGAATATGGAATCTTTGATCCCGGACGAAAAAGTGGTAATTACTATCTCTCACCTGGGATATATTAAACGAACAGGCCTTTCGGCTTATCGGACACAAGGAAGGGGAGGGGTAGGTTCTAAAGGAACCGCCACCCGTGATGAGGACTTTCTTGAACATATGTTTGTAGCCAGCACACATAATTACCTTCTTTTCTTTACGCAGAAAGGAAGATGTTTCTGGATGCGTGCATACGAAATCCCGGAAGGAGCGAAAGCTTCAAAAGGACGGGCCATCCAGAATCTGATACAAATTCCGGCAGATGATAAAGTAAAAGCTTTTATCAATGTAAAAACGATTTCCGATCCTGAGTATATCAACAGTCATTTTGTAATAATGTGCACCAAACAGGGGACTATTAAAAAAACCACATTGGAAGCATATTCGCGGCCGCGTGCGAATGGAATTAATGCGATATCCATTGACGAAGAGGCAAAAGATGAGCTGATAGAAGTAAAGCTTACAGACGGTAAATCAGAGATTATGATTGCTTTAAAGTCAGGAAATGCAATCCGTTTTCCCGAGGAAAAAGTAAGACCGATGGGCAGAACTGCAGGTGGTGTGCGGGGAATACGATTGGATGAAGAAGTGGAAAACGACGAAGTAGTCGGAATGATCTGTGTTAACCGTCCGGAACAAACTGTACTTGTTGTTTCTGAAAAAGGATATGGAAAACGCACTACCGTGGATGATTACAGGGTTACCAACCGGGGAGGAAAGGGCGTACGCACGGTGAAGATTACGGATAAAACCGGTAATCTCATAGCAATCCGGGATGTGACAGATAAAGATGATTTAATGATCATAACCACTAACGGGATCACGATCCGGATGCCCGTAGCTGAACTTCGTGAAATGGGAAGGGCTACACAAGGCGTACGGCTGATCAATCTCCGGGACGGAGATGGAATTGCTGCGGTTGCCAAAGTAGATGTAGAAGCCAAAGATGAAAATGCCGAAGGTTCAACGAACGCGACAATTCCGGAAAAGATGGCCGATGATTTTCCGGACCAGGGATCAGATTCCGGAAACGAAGCGAATACAAATGAAGAAAATCCCGTATAAATTCACTGATAACAACAACTAAATCAACATGAAAAAAGTACGTATATTATTTTTTGTTTTTTCTTTTTACAGTATTAATTATTCCCTGGCCCAGAATCAAAATCTTAACAGTGCTGAAAGTTATCTGGCCGATTATCAAAATTACAAAGGCGGCATGGCTTCACTGGGCAAAGCAAAAGAGAAAATTGACCTTGCAGCAGCTAATGAAAATACAGCGGGAAAACCCAAAACCTGGTTTTACAAGGGTAAAATATACCTGGCCCTGTTCAATGAAAAGTTGCAGGATGAAATGACAAAAAGTACCGAAACTGAAAACACAAAGAAACTCCTTGCTGCCTATAATGTAATTCCTGCAGATTATTTGGACGAGGCATTAAAAGCTTTTCAAAAAGAGATCGAATTAGATGATAAAAAAACATACACAGTTGAAGCAAATGAATATATAAAGACAATAACAAGCAACTACAGTGATAAAGCATATGCCTGCTTAATAAATAACAATTACTCTGAAGCACTCGCGCTGTATGACAAATCTTATGAATTAAAACTAAAAATGAACATTACGGATACAGCCGAGATCAACAATATGGCATTTGCGGCTTCAAAGCTTAAAGACTATAAAAAGGCGGAAGTATATTACGGGAAGCTGATTGAAATGAAAGATGAACCTGAAAGATGTTATTTAGCTATAATTCAGATGTATAGCGAGGCAGGAGATACTGCATCGGTACGTACAGCTATTATGAAAGCGGTTGCTGCAATGCCAGAGAGTTATCAACTGCTGATCGAACAGATAAATTTATTATTAAGAGATGGAAAACCCGAGGCGGCTATCAATGGTATTAACCAGGCATTGATAAAGAAGCCCGAGAATCCGGAATTGCATCTGGTTCTGGGCCAAACCTATAATAAACTTGCTTTTCCCAGGGACGCAAACAACAAAGACCTGAAAAGACCGGCAAATTTTAGTGAACTGATAAAGAAAGCTGAGGAGGAGTTCAACAAAACAGTTCAGATCAAGCCCGATTATTTAGTTGGATTGTATAGTGCCGGAGTTTTTTACAATAATGTGGGCGCAGATATTCTGAAACAATCTGAAAATATAAAGGATCCCAAAAAAGTAAAAGCCGAAGAGGATAAAGCGGATGAGTTATTTAAAAAGGCAATTCCACTTTTAGAAAAAGCCCACGAACTGGATCCGGAGGATAAGGATACCATGCGAACCCTGAGACAACTCTATGTACGAACAGGACAGGGGGAAACGGATAAATACAAAAAACTTAACGAGGAGTTAAAAAAGTAATTTTTTAGGAGAATCATAGGTTAGATGACTAAATTTGCTACAAAATTAAATTTAATATAATGGTCGGTTATAACCAACAAAATTTATTGGCTAAAAAATGGGAAGTAAAAAAAGATTATAGTGCATATATGTCCGATGAAAATTATGGTTTCAAAACAAGGTTTAATTCTTTGAAGCAGTTATCCGAACAGTTTGGATTAAGCCATCCATTTTATATCCAAGACGCTTTCCCATCGTAGCAATCTTTAGATTGCAAGCATCAATAGACGCTCCAATAAGTTGTGCAAGAAATTTATTTAATTCATCAGTTCTCATGTCAAAAACAATTTTTTGTTTTGATGTAAACTGATAGCCATGAATAATCTCTATTGATTTGTTTCTCTCAAATGGCATTATGAATTTAAACTTGAACAGATAGATGTCTCCTGATGGATTTATGCAATCCATTTGCAATTCAATAAATTCACCATCTTCATTGAATCTGTATTTTAGTTCATCTAATTGAATAGGGGTGTTAAAATTATCCATTGGCAAATCTACCGAATTTGCAATACGGCCAATTTTTTTACTTCACCATACAGATAAATAAATTTTGTTTTATAACCGAGATTATAATTAAGCTGTCCGCATCTGATTTTAGCGCTGAGCCCATCCCTCTTTAAAGTTGCGACTGCGTTGTCAAGCGACAATGCAGCAACGGTGCGCCGCGCATTAAAGAGGGATGGGCTCAGCGCGTGTCGAAGATAGCAAGAAGCATTTTTGGCTTCCAAAAAGGCGGGAGTGCTATTGAGACAAAATCAGTTAAAAAGAATGAAATTCCGCAGAAAGGACAATTTAATATAATGTAAATTATAGAACAAACATGAGTTTTGAAAATATTTTCAATTATCTGCAGAATGTTCCTCATTTTTTGTCACCCTCTTAAAATCGTTAAAATTCTATTCCTTACAGAACTGACTAATAACCGCCCGAACCTCTTGTGACCCTAACCTTTGAGCCTGATGCCAATCCTGGCAAGCCCCGGTACTATCTCCCGATTCGATCTTAAGAACTCCTCTTTTGTTATAGGCATCGATGTATTGAGGTTGTAATGCAATGGCCTTATTATAATCCAATAACGCGCTCTTATAGTCCTTAATTCGGTATTTAGCTACTCCCCGTTTTACATAAATCTCTGCAAATAAGCTATCTACTTCCACGTATTTATCAAAACATTTAATTGCTGAGTCAAATTTATTTACCTCGACATACGAAATTCCCATCGCCATTAAGGCATCCGTATCAAAATCATTTATTCTGACGACTTCCCGGAAATCAACAATAGCCTTTTCATATTTTGCATCCATAAAATAAATAACACCCCTGTTGTAATAAGCATCTTTATTTTCGGGATCAATCTCCATGGCTTTGCTATAATTAAAAATTGCCGAATCAATCTTATTTTCTTCAAAAAGCGCGCTTCCGAGATTTACATGAGCCAGCGAAATATTATCATTTTTATTCAGTACGTCTGTCCACAAAGTTTTGGCATCTTTCCATACACCGCATCTTTGATGTGTAAGATAAAGGAAGCATCCAGCAATGACCACAACCATCGCATTTATTCCACTTCTTAATTCCCTTTTATTGCGCATTTTTTTTCCAGTATGTATCACTGGCAGAAAAAATCCTATCATCGCTATATACACAAACCTGTCAGCCATTACCGCATCACCTACAGGATAAATTTGCAACAACGGAAATAAACTGAAGATAAAGAACAAAGCAGAAAAAATAAATATTCTACCTCTGCTTTTTATTCCATACCACAATGCCAGGCCGACACCTATTATAACCAGAAAAAAATAAACCCATAGCTCCGCTGGCATTGTTTCTCTGGCAAGAAAAGGGTAAGGATAATAGGCCGATAGATTTATGGGCACCAAAAGCAATCCGATATACTTGATCAATGCGTACGACGCAATAACAATGCGCTGAAAAAAAGAAAGATTGTAATGGCTCATTACATCATTGGCACCCAATTCAATGACATTTTTAGCCAGATACATAAACAACAAAGAAATAAACAGGAAAGGGATCTTTTCAATAATTATCTTTTTACTGATTTTTCGATTCAAGAAATAGTCCACAGCCATTAAAATCAGTGGCAAAATCACTGCAATACTCTTACTCATTATGCTTAACAACATGAACAATAATGCAAGCAGGAACCATTTTGCCTTTCCCGAATTCGTATACTTAAGATACACAATAACGGAAAGAAGAAACCAAAAAGAATACAACACGTCCTTCCGTTCAGCTATCCATGCCACAGATTCCACGTGCATGGGATGTAACCCGAAAATAAGCGAACAAACAATTCCGGTCCATGAGTCCTTAACCAAAAACCGTATCAGAAAGAAAACAAGTAATGTATTTAATAAATGAAGAAAAATATTGAAAAATATAAAAAATCCGGGCTTTTCTCCAAAGCATGTTCGCTCAATTGCAAAGGATAAGAATGTAATCGGAATATAATTACCCTGAACGGGATGAGTAAATATCTTTCGTATGTTTTCCGGAGTAACTTTTTCGGTGAAAGGATTTTCAAGAATGTATTTTGTGTCATCCCATTTGGTCCACCCATTTTTCAAAGCAGGAACATAAGCCACAAACGTCACCAGAATAACCAATATCAGCACAAGCCAGTTATTGGAACGTATGTTATCTTTCATGTTCTGTCAAAGCAATTTTGGAAATCTCCTCACTACGACAGCTTTTCGGAATCATTTTCGAGTACAAAAAAACAAGTTTCTCCTTATCGTAAACAGAGATTCACAGGGAGGGATCCAATTGGCCTTTTCTCGCTTACCTCGATTCATTCTCAAACACGACCTCAGTAATTGGAATGTTGTCCTTAAAACAGTAAACCCCTCCCCAATTATGAGTTACTTTTGTATACACACATGCATATTCAACCTTAATGACAACCCGGCGTAAAATTATTTTGCCGTTATCAGTATATTCTTCCTCCGTAACACCAGCAGGATACTTAGAACGCAATTCGGACTGATATTCCTTGATTTTTGCTTCCTCGGAAACGATGGGCTCATTTTGCTTTGGATCTTTTTTGTCTTTCTGAACCACGGCTTGCGGTTTATTAAGGATATTATTGATTTGTAACAGTTTGTCTTTGGGATATTTTTCTCCGGGCTTGTAATCCAGGGCCTCTTCGTATTTGGATTTTGCCGAAAAATAATCTTTTTGCGAAAACAATTTATCGGCACTTGCAATTGCCTGGTCGTACTGAAGATTATTTTCTTGTTGCGCCTGGGCATCCAGCATACTTTTTTCAATCCTTTCTATTTCTGCAAGTTTATCCGTGGGATACTGCTCCTGAGGCTTTATTCTTAATGCTTCGGCATATTGCGGTTTGGCTGTGGAATAATCCTTTGCTTTGAACGATTTATCAGCTTTTGCAATTGTGGCATTATATCTTGCATCTTCTTCTTTTTTTACCGATGCGTTTGCAGCATTTGCAAGCAACTTGTCTATTTCTTCAAGCTTTGTTTTAGGATAAATTTCAGCAGGCTTTATGCCGGAGGCATCAGCATAAGAGGATTTTGCTGACAGGTAATCCTGTTTAGCAAATGCACCATCGGCCAGGGTGATTGCCGCCTTATACTTTGCATCAATGTCTTTTTGAGCAGAAGCAGCAGAAGCATTTGCAAGGATTTTATCAATCTCACTAATCCTTGTTTTAGGATATCCTTCATTTGGTTTTACACCAAGAGCTTCGTTGTATGCTGTTTTGGAACCAGCGTAGTCTTTGGACGTGAAAAGCTTATCTGCCTTTGCAATGGCATCTTTGTACTGCTGGTCCCTTTCTCCTGCAGATTTCTGAGAAGCAAGATCAGCAAGTAATTTATCGATCTCCGCAATTTTTGTCCTGGGATATTGTTCAGCTGGCTTTAGTGAAGAAGCATCCGAATAAGAACTTTTAGCAGCACTATAGTCCTTTTTACCAAATAAATTATCTGCTTTTGAAATTAAGTCTTTGTATTGCTTTTCAAGTTCTCCCGCTTTTGCTGTAGCAGCCAGGAGCTTGTCTATTTCCGTGATCCGTGTTTTGGGATAGGTTTCAGCTGGTTTTATTCCAGTTGCATCATTGTAAGCCGTTTTAGCGGTTGTATAATCTTTGGAATTAAATGCTGCGTCACCCTTTGCGATTAACGCCTGATACTTCACATCAATTTCTTTTTGTTTACCCGCGTCGGCCAGCAATTTGTCAATTTCTGACAACCTGGTTTTAGGATATCCTTCACGTGGCTTTACCTCCAGCGCCGTAGTATATGCCGCTTTGGCATTAACATAATCTTTTGAATTGAAAGCTCCATCACCCTTTGCAATTGCAGCCTGGTATTTCGCATCCGATTCCTTCTGCTGATTTGCTTCAGCAAGCAATTTATCAATCTCTGAAAGTTTTGTTTTAGGATATGTTTCATTTGACTTTATTCCGGCAGCTTCCGTGAAGGCGGTTTTTGCAGAAGTGTAGTCCTTCGAGCTAAATGCTGCGTCACCCTTTTTAACAGCCGCGTTGTATTTAGCATCAATCTCGTTCTGTTTACCGGCTTCGGCCATCAGCTTATTGATCTCTGAAAGCCGTGTTTTCGGATACGCCTCGCCTGGCTTTATTGTCAATGCCTCGTTGTATCCATTTTTTGCAGAGGAATAATCCTTTGAATTAAAGGAGGCATCTGCTTTTCCGATAGCTTCTTTATATTTTTTATCAATTTCAAATTGTTTTTGGGCCTCCAAAGCACCGCTCTTTGCTTTTTCCTGAATTTCCTTCTCTACCTGCTTCTGTAATTGGGCCAGTTCGGCCAGTTTGTCCTGTATAGCCTGCGTATATTTTTCATCGTAGTTAAAATTAGTTTCGCTGGGGATATACTGATAAATAGCAATGGGTTGACTGAGTATGGCTTCCACCCTTTTTGAAATTTCGGGTGCAGTGGGCATTTCGAAAAGTATTACATCAGGTTCAAAAGGATTAAAGCCGCCAGATTCCGCCCTGTCCGGCGGGACATTCGCCGTACTGATTTTGAATTTTTTTGTAATATACCCAGGCTTCGTAATAGAAATAATATACTCCGCATTTGGCGGAAGTTCAAAGCTGAATCTGCCATTCGAAGTGGTAACCACTTGCTGAATTTGCTGTCCGCCCTTGAAAAGCGTAATAATGGCCCCCCCTAATTTATTTCCGCCTCCAAATACTTTTCCATCTACAGGCATCGTCCAGGTTTGTGCCTGCAGAGAATTTGAAAACAAGATTGAAATGCATAAAAAAATAAAAAATGCAATACACAAACTTGAAAAGGATAATTCTATAATCCTTTTATTGGCAAATCTTCTCATGCTGTAGTTCAAAAGGATAGCAAATGTATGTTCGCAAATATCGTCAATTATCTGGAATTTATACGTACCCCAAATTCTGCAGGTATGTTATATTTTAAAACCCAGTACAGTAGCAAACAAAATGGTTAAACAGATTGAAAATTTCATTTCAAGAATACAGGAACAAAAATCAATATGTCAAATTTATCCTTTCTTTATGCTATCACAATATTTCCAACTGGAAAATAATTAATTTTGAAAACTCCCTTCCACCAATGAAAAGTAAGAACATAAAGAGATTTTTTCTTGTTTTATTGGTTTTCGGCTTCTCCGCGATGCTTTTTTACGTGCATTATCAGGATAGGGTTAAAGTAATCCTGGCAAACCCCGCAGATATATTCCCCTATCTATTTTACAATTTAAAACGGATTGCCGGCTGGTCAGAATTTAGCTGGAAAATTCTTTTTGCAAATCTTGTACTGACCGCAGCCTGCTTGCTTACAGAGGCCTTATTCACGGGATGGCAGAAAAGTTCATTGAAACGGTTATTGATTAAGCAGGATGGATCTGCAACCGGAGATTTATGGTGCTGGCTGCTTGGTGTTTTTCAACTATACAACCTATTTGTTCTCATATTTTCATTCGGTATTTTTTATGTACTTCTCAGTATGCTGGTGAAATCATTTGACTTGCATTTGGTTCAGTATATTGCTGATCCCATCCTGCAGTTTTCCATCGTATTTATTATTTCAGATTTAAAGCATTATATCCGGCACTTTCTGTCCCATAAAATCGGATGGTTCTGGGAATTGCATAAATACCACCATTCAGCAGAACATTTAAATATGATTACTTCACAGCGGGGGCATTTTCTTGAAGTTGCGTTCATTTCCCTGTTCGATGCAGGGTTATTCATTTTGTTAGGTGTCCCGGCAAAAGTATATCTGAGTGTTATTCTAATCAGAGAGGCTCACCAGCTATTCATTCATTCAGAAGTTAACTGGAACTGGGGATGGATAGGGAAATACATTTTAGTTTCTCCTGCAGCACACATGATACATCATTCTGCTTCTGCAGAGCATCACGACAAAAATTTTGGAAACATGTTTATTTTTTGGGACAGGATTTTTTCTTCCTGGTATAATCCTTCCGATTCCAAATCCGAAGTCATACTTGGATTAAAAGAAAATCCCTACAATAAAACCTCTTTCTTCAATGATATGTTCATAGGATACCGGCTCTTCCTGAACAAGGTGAAAATGCATTTTATGAGGGAAAAGTAATCTGCCTTTTTGATTTAATAAGTCCGTTCTCCTCTATTTCAAAAGAACCCGATTGTGACAGTTTGATGTATATTCTGTCATGAATTAACGGATTTAGGTACAGATTGTCGTTAAAAAATGTTAATTAGAGTACGGAATAACATTTGTTGGATACCTTCACAAAATATAAAACAAAATAAATATGATGATGTTCGATCCGGTCTTAATGGTGATAACGCTCGTGTTCATGGGAATTGGCATGTGGGTGAGTTCTCGTTTAAAAGGCAAGTTCGCGGAATACTCAAAAACCCCGCTCAGTTCGGGTTTCAGCGGTAAAGAAGTTGCTGAAAAAATGCTACGTGAGAGCGGTATACGTGATGTACAAATTACTTCGGTTGAGGGCCAGCTGACGGACCATTATAATCCCCTTTCAAAAACAGTAAACCTTAGCAGAGAGGTGTACGAAGGAAGAAACATTGCAGCAGCCGCAGTTTCCGCCCATGAATGTGGTCACGCGGTTCAGCATGCGCATTCCTATTCCTGGCTTTCCCTCAGGTCGGCCATTGTTCCTGTGGTGAATATCAGTGCAAAAGCAATGAATATAGTGCTGCTGGCAGGGTTTTTCCTGGGAGCCATGTACCAGCTCTGGAACCAAATGCTTGTTATCGTAATTATTTGCCAGGCAATTATAACGGCTTTTTCCATGATCACACTGCCTGTCGAATTGGATGCCAGTAAACGGGCGCTTGTTTGGCTGAATACTTCGAACATAGCCCGCGGTGCTGAACATGAAAAAGCAAAAGATGCGTTGGATTGGGCCGCTAAAACCTATTTTGTTGCCGCTCTTGCTTCGCTCGCACAACTCATGTATTTTATCATGCTTTTGCTGGGAAGAAGAAGAGATTAACAACCTTGATTTTGACAGGGAGGATAAACAGTATTTTTATCCGCAAAGGAGAAAAAAAAATAAAAACAGGTTTTGTTTATTCCCTTATTAAGCGCACTTCGGTCCTCCTGTTCTTTTGCTTGCCTGTATCCGTATCATTCGAAGCAAGAGGCTGAGAATCTCCATATCCTTTCGCGATAACCCTATCCTGAGCAATGCCTTTTTTAATCAGGTAATCCCTAACCGTATTTGCCCTATCCTGGGAAAGTTTGAGATTACCTTCCGGAATTCCTACATTATCGGTATGACCTGCAATTTCGATAGAAATAGTTTTTCTCAAAGACAGGTACTCCACCAGCTCATTAAGTTCTTTGAAAGACGAGGGAGTGAGTGTTGCTTTTCCTGACTCAAAATAAACGTTCTCCAATTTATATTTCTTCGGCAATTCCACCTGAATGGTAACATCAAAGCTAAGTAACTCCCCTTTTACATTTGGGACATCCAGTACCGTATAATCCGCATCACTGGTAAATGCTTTATATTTCACCTTGTACTTCTCCCCTTTTGGCACAAGGATTTCAAATTTGCCATCGTTTTTTGTAATCCCTGAAAAAACCTGCTTGGTTGCAGCATTCTCAAAGGTCACTTGCTCTCCGACCTGAGCCTCCTGCTTTTGATTTACAACCAGGACAGTTAACAAAGCCAATGTTTCAGTGGGCTCCAGCTTTTGCGCTTTTACGGAAAAATTGCAACATGCATATACGCACATTACGACCGGAAGTATTTTTTTCATATTACAAAACTACTCAAAAGACATTTACATGCTTTTTACAATTCTTACCGTTTTCTCTTGTACAGAACGCCATTTAGGGCCATAAATCATATTAACTCATTTGAACTATTTTCTTATATTCGCAGTCCTAAAAAACAGGTATCGGGTATACCTAAAACACAAACCGTTCCAACACCCGTACGGAACAAAGTCTGCCGGACAAAAAACGGCAAAAGCAAATGTCAGAAGTAAAAGAAAAAAAAGAGTACAAGGATGTAGAACCAACAACTGTTTACGAAGCAGTGGATTGGAACACAATTGGTAAGAAACAAGATTCCTATAACTCCTCTGAAAAAGCCCGTCTGGAGGGAATTTATTCGACCACGATCACCAACATTGCCGAACACGAAGTCGTGGAAGGTGTCGTTGTTGCGAAAAACGAAAAGGAAGTGCTTGTACGCATCGGTTATAAATCCGATGGGGTTATTGCACTTAACGAATTTCGTTATAACCCTAAAATGGAAGTGGGTGAAAAAATTGAAGTATACATTGAAAAGCAAGAAGATAAAGAAGGTCAATTAGTGCTTTCTCATAAAAAAGCACGGATTGTAAAAGGATGGGACAGGATGAACCATGCGTTGGAGTCGCAGGAAATTGTTAATGGTTTTATCAAATGCAGAACTAAAGGCGGTCTTATTGCGGATGTGTTTGGCATTGAGTGTTTTTTACCGGGCTCTCAAATTGACATGAAGCCTGTCAGGGATTACGACCAATATGTAAATAAGATCATGGAATTAAAGGTTGTGAAAATCAACCAGGAATTCAGAAATGTTGTTGTTTCGCATAAAGCATTGATTGAAGCTGAAATTGAGGAACAAAAGAAAGTGATTATCTCCAAAATGGAGAAAGGACAGGTTCTGGAGGGAGTTGTTAAGAACATCACTTCGTATGGGGTATTTATTGATCTCGGCGGGGTTGACGGACTTATTCACATCACCGACCTTACCTGGGAAAGAATTAATCATCCCGAAGAGATCGTTAAGCTGGATGATAAGATCAATGTAGTTATTCTGGATTTCGATAATGAAAAACGCAGAATATCTCTTGGGTTAAAGCAATTGAAAGCACATCCATGGGATAAGCTGGATGCGGAATTAAAGATTGGAGACAAAGTAAAGGGCCGTGTCCGTGCCATTGAAGATTACGGAGCATTTGTGGAAGTAATGCCCGGTGTGGAAGGATTGATTCACGTTTCTGAAATATCGTGGTCGCAACATTTACGTTCTGCAGGAGATTTCCTGAAAGCAGGAGATGAGATTGAAGCGGTAATTGTAATGCTGGACAAGGAAACACGTAAAATGTCTCTGAGCATCAAACAAATGACAACGGATCCATGGGCCACTATTCTGGATAAATACCCTAAAGGTTCCAAACATTCTGCCGTTGCTAAAAACATTACAGGTTTTGGAATATTTGTTGAACTGGAACCGGGAATTGATGGATTGATTCATATTTCTGACCTTTCATGGAGTAAAAAGATCAAGCACCCTTCTGAATTCGCAAAACTTGGAGACAAGATCGACTGCGTAGTTATGGAAGTGGACGCAGAAAATAAAAGGATCAGTCTCGGCGTAAAACAGCTTGAAGAAAATCCATGGGATACTTTTGAATCGGTTTTCACAATTGATTCCGTTCATAAAGGAACCATTACAAGTACAACGGATAAAGGAGCAATTATAGCCCTTCCCTATGGCATAGAAGGATTTGCTCCCAAGAAACACCTGGTAAAAGCAGATGGTTCAAATGCTGTAACCGATGAACAGCTCGATTTCAAGGTGCTTGAATTCAATAAGGAAACACGTAAAATAATCGTTTCCCATACCCGTATGCATCAGGAAGCAACAGAGGAACAAAGGAAAGTAGAAAGAAAAGAAGAAAAGGAATCCTTAAAGAAAGTCCAGGATGGTGTTAGTAAAAACACCCTGGGTGACCTGGAGGGTTTGGCTAAACTGAAGAGAGATATGGAAGGCGGAAATTAATTCAATAAGTAATTCAGGTAAAAACCCGGTCCCTTAAAGTGGCCGGGTTTTTTTATTTTTGTAAGTGGCATTATTATTGCCGTTTTATAAATTCACTAACCCCCAAAAACTTTTATTATGAAAACCAAATTCAATTACATTGTTCTTGCAACATCATTTGCTGCTATTTTTATTTCTATCTATGCTTTTAAAAAACCTGTTCCGGAAGGAGCAATGGAATTTATGCAGATAACAGCCGTTGAATCTGTTGTTCCAGGAGGCCTGGGCCGTTCTAAAATGATCACAGTAACTGACAAAGGCGCAATGGGTGAAGTAAAGCTGGAGAATTTTTTCAGCATGGTGGGAATCAATTTTGAGAATATCAGAATGAACGACAATATGATCACCAATAAGATTGCGGATCTGACGAACGAAGGATGGACTTTGAAATTTGTAAATACCGGGGTATATGGCGCAGACAAAAGCACGGGTATATATATAACCAGGTACATTTTCGCCAGGCAAAAATGATTTAATTGTTTTATAAAATATAGCGTGAGATATGCGTTTATATGGTTTGTTTTGAACATCAATCAATTATCAACATTTTTAAGTTGAAAAATACAGGGGCTAAAGATTGTAGGTATATCGAAGCGAACGGTATTTTTGATGTAATATATGCACTAAACGTAACATTTTGAAGATTTCGAACGTTACAAAGGTGAAGTCCACCGGAGGGTCAAAACCATCACTAAACATAAGGCTATGGAAGCTAAATTCTCACAGCGCGTAAAAGATGTACTTAGTTTTAGCAGGGAAGAAGCTCTTAGGCTAGGCCATTCGTATATCGGCCCGGAGCATCTGCTTCTTGGCATGATCCGTGAAGGAACGGGAGTTGCAATCAAAATACTGAAAAGCCTGGATGTAAATTTATCCGAGCTTAGAAAGGATCTTGAAATATCCATTGCAACACCTGGGAAAAAGAGCTCCTTCAAATTACAAAACGTTCAGTTGGTAAAGCAGGCGGAACGGGCAATTAAGTTTACCCATCTTGAAGCAAGGGAATTAAAAAGTTCTGTCATTGGAACCGAGCATTTGCTCCTTGCCATATTGAAAGATAACGATAGCCTGGCAACCAAGTCTCTTCATAAATTTAACATAGAATACGAATTAGTAAAAGAAAAACTTGAAACAATGAACCCGGACGCAGATTTTTTTGACCCTAAAGCTGAATTTCCTACCCAATCGGAAGACGATGATGATGAAACTACCTATGGAAACAGTCCTAAAAAAGGTAATCCTGAATCACGTTCCAAAACACCCGTCCTGGATAATTTCGGAAGAGATCTCACCAAAGCAGCGGAAGAAGGGAAACTTGATCCGATTGTAGGCCGTGAAAAGGAAATTGAGCGCGTGTCTCAAATACTCAGCCGCAGAAAAAAGAACAATCCCATACTTATTGGTGAACCCGGAGTTGGTAAATCTGCCATTGTGGAAGGACTTGCTTTGCGTATTATTCAACGAAAGGTGTCAAGAGTTCTTTTCAATAAACGAGTTGTAATGCTTGACCTGGCCTCACTGGTAGCAGGAACTAAATACAGGGGACAGTTTGAAGAACGTGTAAAAGCAGTAATGAACGAACTGGAGAAATCTCCCGATGTCATTCTTTTCATTGACGAAATTCATACGATCATTGGTGCAGGCGGAGCATCAGGCTCGCTGGACGCTTCAAACATGTTCAAACCTGCTTTGGCAAGGGGAGAAATCCAATGCATCGGTGCTACCACGCTGGATGAATACCGTCAGTATATTGAGAAAGACGGTGCTCTTGACAGGCGTTTTCAACGTGTAATGGTTGATCCTACCTCTATAGATGAAACCATCCAGATCCTTCACAATATCAAATCAAAATACGAGGATCACCACAATGTAACTTACACGGACGATGCCATCAAAGCCTGTGCTAATCTTACTGTCCGCTATATGTCTGACCGCCATCTTCCGGACAAGGCCATTGATGCGCTTGACGAGGCAGGTTCCCGCATTCATATAACAAACATCACAGTTCCCAAGAATGTACTTGAGATTGAGAAGAAGCTTGAAGATATTAAAGAAGAAAAGAACAAAGTTGTTAAAAGCCAGAAGTTCGAAGAAGCAGCCCGGTTACGGGATATTGAACGTCAGCTTTTGGAACAACTGGATGCTGCCAAAAAGGCCTGGGAAGAAGAAACCAAGACAAACAGACAAGTGGTTACAGAAGATAATGTGGCAGAGGTTATTGCCATGATGACCGGAGTCCCCGTTCAGAGAATTGCCCAGAAGGAAAGTTCACGCCTTGTCAATATGAATGATGCTCTTAAAGGAAAAGTAATAGGACAAGACGATGCCATCAAAAAAGTGGTAAAGGCCATTCAAAGAAACCGCGCAGGTCTCAAAGATCCCAATAAGCCAATTGGCTCCTTTATATTTTTAGGTCCTACCGGAGTAGGAAAAACACAACTGGCAAAAGAACTTTCCCGGTATCTTTTTGATACGGATGAAGCAATGATCCGGATCGATATGAGTGAGTACATGGAGAAGTTCGCTGTGTCCCGCTTAATCGGAGCGCCTCCGGGCTATATTGGCTACGAAGAAGGCGGACAGCTTACTGAAAAAGTAAGACGCAAGCCCTACTCTATCGTTCTGCTTGACGAAATTGAAAAGGCACATCCGGATGTTTTCAACCTGCTGCTGCAGGTGCTGGATGACGGGCAACTGACCGATTCGCTTGGACGTAAAGTTGATTTCAAGAACTCAATTATCATCATGACTTCCAACATCGGCACACGTCAGCTGAAAGATTTTGGACAGGGAGTTGGTTTTGCCACAACCGCAAGAACAGCATCTGCAGATGAAAACTCAAAAAGTGTTATTGAGAATTCTTTGAAAAAGAGTTTTGCGCCGGAGTTCCTGAACAGGATTGATGATGTTGTGGTATTTAATACTCTCAGCAAAGAAGACATTCATAAGATCATCGATATCGAGCTTGAAAAACTATATAAAAGAGTGAACGCCCTTAACTTTACCATAAAAGTTACCGAAGCTGCAAAAGATTTCATAGTTGAAAAAGGATTTGATTCCCAATACGGAGCCCGTCCCCTCAAGCGCGCCATTCAAAAATACATTGAGGATCCTCTTGCGGAAGAGATCGTGAGAGCAGGTGCGGTGGACGGTGATACTGTGGAAATTGGCTTTGAAAAAGGAATGGAAGAAGCTACAATTAAAATCAGTAAGCCAAAAGAGAAAAAGACAAAGAAAAAAGAAGAGTAAATACTAAAATATGTTTGATAAGAAAATGGCAGATTTTTATCTGCCATTTTTTTTAAACTCCGGTATAGTTAAATGGCGTTATTTCCTTAATTTCCTCCTTCACTTTTTTATCTACTTTCAAAGAGTCAACAAATTTTTCAATTTCCTTCTTGCCGGATTTAGAATTGGTTCGTGTAAGCTCTTTAAGAGCCTCGTAAGGGTTTTTATACCCTTCCCTTCTTAAAATGGTTTGAATAGCTTCCGCAACCACCGCCCAATTATCATGCAGGTCCCTGTGAATCGCTTCTTCGTTCACAATAAGTTTTCCAAATCCTTTCAGTATTGATTTAAAAGAAATAAGGGAATGCGCAAAAGGCACACCAATATTTCTCAGTACTGTTGAATCTGTAAGATCCCGTTGTAAACGGGATATTGGCAGTTTCGCTGCTAAATGCTCAAAGATGGCATTCGCCATTCCCAGATTGCCCTCCGCATTTTCAAAATCAATCGGGTTTACTTTATGCGGCATGGCAGATGAACCTACTTCCCCTTTTTTGATCTTTTGCTTGAAATAACTCATGGAAATATACAACCATATATCCCGGGAAAGATCGATGAGTATGGTGTTGATCCGTTTCATTGCATCAAAATGGGCTGCCAGGTTATCGTAATGTTCTATCTGAGTTGTATACCTTGACCTGTGTAAACCAAGCTTATCCTTTACAAACTGATTTGAAAACCGTATCCAATTGATAGCGGGATAAGCTGCATGATGTGCATTGAAATTACCCGTAGCCCCACCAAACTTTGCCGAATATGGGATCATTAACAGCAGCTTTTTCTGCATTTCCAGGCGTTCAACAAATACCAGAAATTCTTTTCCAAGGCGGGTTGGCGAGGCTGGTTGCCCGTGTGTGCGGGCCAGCATAGAGATTTCGCTCCAGTCCTGGCTCATCTTCCGAAGATCAGCAATCAATCTATTAAGAAAAGGAATATAAATATGATTCACTGAATCCTTAAACAAAAGCGGGACGGCCGTATTATTTATATCCTGTGAGGTTAATCCGAAATGAATAAACTCCTTGTATCTGGAAAATCCAAGCTTCTCAAATTTTTCCTTTATGAAATATTCTACAGCCTTTACATCGTGATTTGTAATGGATTCTATTTTTTTGATCTTTTCCGCGTCCTGATGGGAAAAATCAGCATACACCTTTCTCAGCTTCTGGTTATTTTTCTTTCCGAAATTCTTTAACTGCGGCAACGGCAATTCACACAAAGCGATGAAATATTCTATTTCTACAAACAAACGATACTTGATTAAAGCATATTCTGAAAAATAATCAGAAAGCTCTTCTATTTGCGTACGGTACCTGCCATCGATCGGGGAAATGGAAAGCAATGGAGTAAGATTCTCGCTCATGTCTGGTAAAATAATTGATTTTTTACAACCGAAACGAAGATATAAAAAAACGCCTTATCTCTGTCAGAATGCCCGGTATACTACTGTCTGTTTCATGGATTGTTTGTGGAAATCAACAGTGCATTGCTTGCTGTGAAAATAAGCCTTATACTGTACGTATGTAAAAAAGTACAAGATAACGAACATGTTTCTCCTCCCTGGCAATGAAGGTGATTCTCTAATTTTACTTCAGCTAGCAGAATTGAAAAGCATAGCAACTTTTTTACATGGTTTAATTGACGTGGATGAAATAATTAAAACAATCACATTAAAAAATTAAAAACATGGAAAGGAAAGATTTTCTAAAAGCAGCAGGCGTAATCGGAATCGGCACAATGCTTCCTTTTAACAGGGCAAAAGCATCTATGTCAGAAATGACCGAAGAACGTGTTCTTGAACAGGAGCTGTTAAGTTCAGGGGCCTGTGTTGTAACCCCTGCTGAAATGGAAGGCCCTTTCCCGCTGGATCTAAGTACCCAGCCAAAGTTTTTCAGGCAGAATATCACGGAAGGAAGACCCGGTGTTCCCTTAAACGTAACTTTTAAAGTTGTGAATTTTGATAAGCAATGTGTTCCTGTTCCTAACATCAGAGTGGATGTATGGCAATGTGATGCAAAAGGACTTTATTCAGGATATCCTAATCAGACAGGGCACCACCAACCTCCTCAAAATCTTACCGGGCAAACATTTATGCGTGGTATCCAGCTTACAGATGCTAACGGCGAAGTTTCATTTCAAACGATTTACCCAGGATGGTATCCGGGCAGGGCTGTACACATTCATA
>Ga0315912_10000140_pt1 | contig 170226 bp, 138 predicted proteins | sample VfabasoilMG_FD_204469 | JGI IMG/M metagenome (GOLD analysis project Ga0315912, IMG submission 204469) | Garden soil microbial communities collected in Santa Monica, California, United States - V. faba soil | ecosystem: Environmental > Terrestrial > Soil > Garden | place: USA: California...
ACCGGCATACCTGCCGGTGCGGGGGCGGGAACGCCCCCAGAAACAGAGCTAGAGCTGCGCTGCGAAGCAGCGCGCGTGGCGAAGCCACGCCTCGGAATTGGCGAAGCCAATGACGAGACTTGCTCTAAGCCGCGTCGGCTTCGAGCTGGAGGAAGAGCGGGGCGAGCTCCGGCCGGCGGCGGAGCGGGGCGCAGAAGCCGGTGGCCAGCTTGAGCAGCTTTGCATCGAGTTCGTCGGCGCGCTTGCCGAGCTCTCCGACAGACTTCTCACGCGAGACGGTGTCCTTTTCCAGACTTTCCTCGTGCTTGGCGAGCGCGGCGCGAAGCGCCTCGATCTGGTACTCGATGTCCGTGACTTCCCCGCGGCGGGCCTCGACGCGCGTCTCGGCCTGGCGGTGATCCTGGCGCACGATCACCCAGCCGTCGACGATGTCGGCCGCGGCGCGGTACGCCTGCGCGAGCTCCGGGTAGGGCTCGGTGAACGCCGATCGACCCTCCCAGCGCATGATTTCTTGGTGCGCGCGCAACAGGAGGGCCCGCGGGTCCTCGAGCGACTGGGCCGCGTTCGAAAGCGACGACTGCGCCGTCTTGAGCTCGTCGCGCGCCTTGCTGAGGTCGATACCGAGCGCGTCGACGGCGTGGCCGAAGCGCTGCCGTGCGTCGCGCCCTCGCGCCTCGATCGATTCGAGCGCCCGCTGCTCGTCGACCGCGCGCGCGCGGAGCTCGCTGATCTCTCGCACGAGCTCCTTGACGCCGCCGAGCATATCGACGAGCTCGGCCGGACGGCGATCACCGAAAGCCGCGTTCAGCATTTGATCGAACACCGCCGTGCGCTTGACCCAGCGGTCGATCGCCACCGGCGGCAGGGTCTTGGCCGGACCGCGCGAGCTCTCCCCTACTTCGTCGATCTCGGCCGGGATCCTGACGCCGATCGCACCGGCGATGCGGAGCAGATCGCTGTGCACGCGATGAGCGTCGACCGGTCGATCCCGGGTGTCCTTGGCGAGGAGATCGCTCACCAGCCGGTCGAGCTCCGGGGGCACGCTCGGCTCCTTCATCCGAACCGGTGGCGGCTTCTCTTTCAGGTGCTTGACGAAGAACGCGGCCACGTCCGGCGCGTCGAACGGCAACTCACCGGCGAGCATCTCGTACAGCATGACGCCGAGCGAATAGAGGTCCGCCGACGGCCCGGCGTCGATCGACGTGATGCGCTCGGGCGCCATGTATTGCGGCGTTCCGAACACTTCACCCGCGCCGGTCAGACGGGTGTCCTGCATCGAACGAGCGATGCCGAAATCGAGCAGCTTCACCACGTCGTGCCCGTCTTCGCTCTCGGCGAGGAAAACGTTCTCCGGCTTCAAGTCGCGATGGATCACCTCGAGATCGTGCGCGCGTGCGAGCGCCCTCGAGATCTGAATCGCGATCGGCAGCGCCCGCTCGAGGCCGACTTTGCCGCGCACCACCACGTCGGCAAGCGTCTGACCCTCGAGCAGCTCCATCACCAGGAAAAGGCTGCCGTCCTGGAGCTCACCCTGATCGAAGATCTCGATGATGTTCGGGTGCGCGAGCTTTTGTGCCGCCTTCGCCTCGCGCCGGAAACGCTCGCGGATCACCTCGTTCTTGGCGAGCGCGGCGTTCATGATTTTCACGGCGCAGGGGCGATCGACCAACCGGTGGCGCGCCGAGTACACCGTCGCCATCCCGCCCTCCCCGATGGCCGCTTCGAGCTGATAGCGCCCGGCAAGCGTGAGCCCGATGCGCGGGTCCTGGATCACGGCCAGCGGCGCGCCGCACAGAAAGCACGCCGCCGTGTCGTCGGGAAAGTTCAGCTTGCAGCGCTGGCAAGCCTTCATGGCAAGACGGGCATCATCGCGCGACGGTCGCGGGTCCGCTACTCGCTCGACGTCACCGAATATTGTCCCGTTATTTCCCAGACTTACACGCCTCAACACTCCTTCACGGAAGACCGCGAACGGTCTTCACGCACCGCACCCAGGCTTCCTTCGTCGGGTCGCCGGTGGTCGGCGCCCGACGACAAGGAGAAGATCATCATGTTCGGATTCGTGTTCGGAACGGTCTGCCTCGTGGCGCTCGTCGCCGTGGTGGCTCGGGGCAGGCACCATCGGCACCACCACTTCGGTCGCCACCACTACCGCGGCTGGGGGCCACGCGGCGCGCTGAACGCCGTCCTCTCTCGGCTCGACACGGCCCCTGGCCAGGAAAAGCTGATCCTGTCCGCGGTCGATGAGCTCGTCGATCGGGCCCGCGCCTCGGGTCGCGACATCAGGAGCACACGCAAGGACGTTGCGGAAGCCCTCCGCAGCGAGCAACTCGACGAGCCGCGTCTCGAGCAGGTGTTCGGGCGCCACGATGCGGCGCTCAACGATCTTCGCGCGGCGTCGCTGGAAGCGGTGCGCAAGATCCACGGCGCGCTCGACGAGCGCCAGCGCAGGATCCTGGGCGACCTCGTCGAGTCGGGCCCGCATTACGGATATTGGGCGCACGGCCACGCGTGCTGAAAAGGAGAATGACCATGCGACGAGGACTATTGATTGGACTCTTGGCGATCGGCACCGTGCTCGGTTTCGGCTTCGGCTTTGCCCGGCATTGTGCCTACCACCACGGCTTTGCGGGCTGGCACCGTGGGCCGCACGCTCTCGAGGAACGGGCCGCCGAGGCCTGCGTGCGCGCCACCGAGAAGGTATTGAAGGAACGCGCCGCTGCCGCCCCGGTGAAGTAGGCTCGAGGTCGATGACGACTCGCGTGCTCGTGGTGGACGACGACGTGCGCCTCTATGAGTTGCTCGCGAGTTACCTGGAGCAGAACGGAGTGAGCCCGGTGCACGCCTCGAGCGGGCGCCGGGCTCTCGACGTCTTGGAGCGCGACGCCTTCGACGCCGTGCTGCTCGACGTGATGATGCCGGAGCTCGACGGCCTCGGGGTGCTCTCGCGGGTTCGCGCGCGGTGGCCGGGCTTGCCGGTCATCATGCTGACGGCCAAGGGTGACGAGACCGACCGCGTGGTGGGACTCGAGCTCGGCGCCGACGACTACCTGGCAAAACCGTTCAGCCCGCGCGAGCTCCTCGCTCGCTTGAAGGCGGTGCTGCGGCGAGCACAGCCGAACCTCGAGCGGCAGCGGCTCTCCGCGGCAAACGTCGTCGTCGAGGTCGAGACGCGCGCCGTTCACGTCGGCGGGCAGCCGGTCGAGCTCACCGGTCTCGAATTCGATCTGTTGCTCGCGCTCCTCCGCCGCGCCGGCCAAGTCGTGCCGCGCCAGAGCCTGCTCGCGCAGGCCGGCCGCACGGATGTCACGGTGAGCGATCGCACAGTGGACGTCCACATCTCTCACCTCAGGAAAAAACTCGGCGACGATCCGCCACGCTTGATCAAGACCGTCCGCGGCGTCGGCTACGTACTCGCCAAGGATCCCGCGTGAGAGGTCACCACCACTTCCATCATCACCACCACGCCTTTCACGCGCGGCGCGACGCCGCCTTCTGCGAGGTTCCGCGCCGCTACCGGTTGCAGCGGCGGTTGTTCTTCTGGTTCGGGGCCACCATCGCGCTGACGGCTCTCGTGGTCGGTGCCACGGTTTCGGTCTTCGGACCCGGCGCGCGACGCTGGCGCGAGGACCTCGAGCGGTTCCAGGATCTCGGCGTCGAGCAGTACCGGCGGACCTGGCGCGACGCGGAAGCCCGCCGCGAGCTCACCCGCGGTATCGCCCGCGCGTTCCAGGCGGATGTGACCGTTCTCGACGCCGGCGGTCGCGAGCTCGATCGGGTGGGCGACCGCTGCGACGACGGGCTCACGCTAGAGGTGCGGGACCAGGGCAAGCTCCTCGGCACCGTCAGTGGTTGCGTGGTCGCGCACCGTCACCCGCCGGTCGGCTTCTTGGTCGGGCTCGTGAGCGCCGCGCTGATGCTGTGGGGCGCGTCCGCCGTGATCGCACGCCGGCTCACGCGGCCGCTCGCCGAGCTCGAGCGCGTGACGCGGGCGATCGGCGCCGGCGACCTCGCGGCACGAGTGCGGCTCGGACGCCATCAGCCGGGCGAGGTCGGCGCCCTTGCCGACTCGGTCAACGACATGGCCTCGCGCATCGAGCGGCAGCTGAAGGAAGAGCGCGAGCTGCTCGCGGCCGTCTCGCACGAGCTCCGGAGCCCGCTCGCGCGCCTCCGCGTGCTGGTCGAACTCGCGAACGGCGAAGGCATCACGAGTCCCCGGCTGGCCGAGATCGAGAGCGAAATCGTCGGCATCGACGCGCTGATCGGCAAGCTGCTCGCGAGCTCTCGGCTCGAGTTCGGCACGCTCTCGCGCACGACGCTCGATGCCGCGTCGATCGGCCGGCGCGCGCTGGAGGCGGCGGGGCTTTCCGCCGATCGCCTCGAGGACCAGAGCGAGGGCAAGAGCGTGGACGTCGACCCGACGCTGATCGGACGCGCCTTGGGCAATTTGATCGAGAATGCCGTGCGTCACGCCGGCGGCGTCGAGCGCCTCGCCATCACGACCGAGGCGGAACGACTCTCGTTCGAGGTGCTCGATCGGGGCCCCGGTTTCGCACCCGAGGTAATGCGACGCGCGTTCGAAGCATTCTACTCCGGAGGCGCCCACGCCGACGCGGGCGGTGGTTCGTCGCTCGGGCTCGGCCTTTCGCTCGTTTCACGCATCGCGCGCGCTCACGGCGGGCGTGCCTATGCCGAGAACCGCCCCGAAGGTGGGGCGCGCGCCGTGCTCGAGCTACCGGTTCGACATGCGGCGTGATAGACGCCGGGCCTGACCGCGATGGTGCGACGGCAGGGTCCGAAGGTCGAGCTTCCGAAAGCGGACGGTGCGCCGCTCCGCCTGGGCCGGATCGGCATCATCGCGGTGATCGGCTTCGGTGTCGGCGTCGCCTGGCCGAGGCTCGCGGGGGTCGACCTCGTGCCGAGCGTGCCCGGCGCCCCCGCAGCAAGCCAGGACCTCTCCGGGGCGCCGCCCGAAGCGCCCGCGGCGTCGGTCGCAGCACCCGTAGCGCCGAAAGCCCCGGCGACGCCCGAAGTCGCCGCTCCGAGCACCCAGCCGCCGGTGGTCGGTGAGGCGCAAGTGACGAGCTGCCGCGACGCGGGCGGCGGTCGCATCGAGGCCTGTGACAGCGTCGACTTCGACCGCGTGGCGCGGAGTCGCCTCTCGACCCTCGACGACTGCGAGGGGCTCGGCGAGGTGACCGGCGTGGCGTCGGTCGGCTTCGACCTCGACTTCGCCAAAGAGCGGGTGACTCGCGTCACCAGCGGCAAGGCGACGCAACTCGAGGCCGAAGCGCTGAAGTCGCTGCTCGGCTGCATGGAGAAGAAGTTCTCGAGCGTGTCCCTGGTCGGCATCCCACACGACCATCAGCGCTACACCGTCTTCTACCGGATGGAGCTGAAGGGCGCGGCGGCGGCGGAGCCCGCTGGTTCGGCGGCGCCGCTCGCGATCACCCCGGCGAGTGGCAGCGCCACCGTCACCTGGGACACCGCCCTCGTCCACGCGACCCCCGGCCGCGAAACCAAGGTCGTGGCGCGCCTGCGCGCCGGAACCCGCGTCGGCGTCTCGGGCCGGAGCGGTGACTGGTACCGCGTGAAGTACGACGCCAGGGGTCGCGAGGGGTGGGTCTTCAGGACGTCGATCGGCATGTGAGCCGAGCGCGCGAGTCGTGCTAAGATAAAGATCGTTGAAGGACGGCGAGCGCGACCCGGACGTAGCCCTGATCCACGGGAAGACCCCGGACGGCGAAGGCCTCCACATCCTCCGGCGCCGCAAGGATCGCCTCGAGTTCGGCGCCGTTCACCCGCTGAAGCACGGCGTGCCCATCACCGGTGAGGTCGTGACGCTCACGCCGCGCAAGGATTGCCCGGCGCTCTGCGACGTGAAGGTCGAGGTCCCCGCGCCCGCTGAGGCGACCGACGTCGCCGCCCCCGCCCAGAAGGGCCCTGCCCAGGTCGCCACCGCGAGCTACCGCGAGAACTGGGACCGCATCTGGAAGCGGAGCGACGATCCAGAGCTGGTCAATTAGTTCTGCTGGCCGCCCCGGCTCGGTCCGGTCGTGATCTCGAGCCGCTTCATCATCTTCTGCAGGCCGAAACGCGAGACGCCGAGCAATTCGGCGGCGCGGGTCTGGTTACCGTCGGTGCGGCGGAGCGCGGTCCTCACGAGCTCGACCTCGAGCGCGTCCACCCGGCTTCGGAGGTTAAGCCCGTCGACGCGAGCGGCCTCGCTTGCCGCACGCGAGCGAACGTCCTCGTTCAGGTGCTCGAGGCCGATGACATCGTCGGCAAGAACCAGCGCGCGGCGGACCTCGTTTTCGAGCTGCCGCACGTTGCCCGGCCAGCCGAACGCCGAAAGTGCGTCGAGCGCGGCGCGCGACACCCGAACCTTGCGCTCGCCGGTGTGGAGCGCAAGGAAGTGACTCACGAGCAGCGGCACGTCCCCGGTGCGCTCGCGAAGCGGCGGCACGTGCACGGCGATCACGTTCAGCCGATAGAATAGGTCTTCCCGAAAGCGCCCCTCGCGCACCAGTGCCTCGAGGTCGCGGTGCGTCGCGCCAATCACGCGCACGTCGACGCGGCGCACCGATTCGGACCCGACCGGGCGGATCTCGCCGTCCTGCAGCGCGCGGAGCAGCTTCGCCTGCATGCCGAGACTCATCTCCGCGATCTCGTCGAGGAACAGCGTGCCGCGGTGGGCCACCTCGAAGAGCCCGGCCCGCGGCCGCACGGCGCCGGTGAACGCGCCGCGCACGTGGCCGAAGAGCGTGGATTCGAGCAACGATTCGGGTACGGCGCCGCAATTCTCGGTGACGAAGGCGAACCCGGCGCGAGGGCCGTTGCCGTGGATGGCGCGGGCGACGAGCTCTTTGCCGCTGCCGGACTCGCCGGTGACGAGCACCGGCACCTCCGACGTCGTCACGCGGTCGACCACCCTGAGCATCGCCCGCACCGCCTCGCTCCCGCCGACGATGGAGTCGTAGGCGAAGCGCGTTTCTCGACCGTCCGTCGCCCGCGCAAGCTCTCGCTCCGCGACGTCGAGCTCGGCCTCGCGGCGCGCGAGCGAGCGAGCCAGCCGGGCTTCGGCGCGTTCGGCCCGCCGAGCGGCGCGGCGCAACAAGAGCTCGGCGCGGGCGTCGGCGATGGCAACCGCCGCGAGCGACGCCACGAGCCGCACCCAGCCGAGCTCCGACGGCCCGAACGCACCGCGGCGCGCGCGGTCGTCCAGGTAGACCACGCCGAGCGCTTCCCCGTGCGCGATCAGCGGCACCGCCAGCACGCTGCGGAGCTTCAGCGCATGAACGCTCTGGTGCACCTCGGGCAGGTCACCCGCGGCATCGACGGCGATCACCGGCTCGCCGAGCTCGAGCGCGCGCTCGGCGAGCGTCCGGCTCAGGGCGAGCTGCTCGTTCGTCAGATCGGAGCGCAGAAGATTCCGAGCAGCGCGTGGTCGGAGCTGCCCGCCGGGCGCCCGCAAGAGGAGCAGGCCGCGTTCCACGCCCGTCCAGAGCACGAGCGCGTCCACCACCTGCCGGAGCAGCGTCCGCAGGCTGTCGCGACGGCCGAGGGCGCGAACGAGCGCCTCGATGTCGGTCATCTGCGCGGCCGAGAGCGGACTCTCCGGGCTGCCCGCCTCGGCGCTCCGCACCCAGGCGAGGCTTTCGAGCTGGGCGGTGAGCGAAGGCGGCGACCGGCGCTTGATCTCCCGCGCGGCGTCGCCGGCGGCGAGCGTCAGGCGGCGGGCCATCTCGCCGTCTCCGGATCGCGCGGCGAGCCGGGCACCCGCCGCGAGAGCCGGACCGCGCGCCACCACGGGCCCGGACGCGAGCGCCGCGAGCTCGGCGAGGACCGCCTCGGGGCGACGCGGCTCCGCCCGCGCCGCCTCCGCCGCCGCACGCGCCCCCCACCATTCCAGCCGCGCATCGAGTGCCGTGTCGGCGGTGCGAGCGAGCCGATCGAATCGTGGGAGATCGACGTCGGGCTCGCCGTGGACCAGCAGGCGCGCGGCGCACCGGAGGGTGTCGTCGTCGTCGTCGCCGAGCTGACTCTGCGCGAACCGCGCGTGCTCGAGCGCCTCGAGGTTCGGCGCCGCGAGCAGATCGGCGAGCAGGAGGTGCGAAAACCCCGCACAACGCCGATCCCCCGCGCTCTTCGCGCGTTGAGCGGCTTCGACGGCGGCGTCGCGGGCCTCGTCGAGCGACCCGGCGGCGAGGTGACTCGAAGCGAGCGACAGCGTGGCCCGCGCGGCCTCGAGCCGCCGCCCGAGTGCCTCGAACAGGAGCACCGAGCGACGGGCGGCACCGATCGCCGTGCCGAGCTCCCCGAGCGTGCTCGCCGCGGCAGCAAGGCCGGTGAGGTAGGTCGCTTCCTCCAGCACCGCGGAGGCGCGCCCGGCGTGGTCGGCGGCGGAACGAAATGCGGTCAACGCGGCCTCTGCGTCACCGGCCGCGTGCGCGATGTTCCCGCGAACGGCGTCGATACGGCCCCGCTCTTCGTCACCGACCGCAACGGCGCGCGCCCGCTCGACGAACGAAAGCGCCGCGTCGCGCTCGCCCACGGCGAGCGCCGCGAGCGCCCGCGTCTCCAGCACCGCCGGGGAGTCGGCTTCGTCGCACAGCAGATCAGAGGCACGACGCGCTTCTCCGGCATCGAGCAACAGCCGGCCGAGCGTGGCGACGGCCCTCGACCGCGCCGCCAGCGGGGCGGAGCCGGCAAGCACCTCCTTCGCGGCCCGTTCGGCGCCTGCACGATCGCCGGCGCGCCGGCAGATCTCGGCGCGCTCGGCGAGCGCGTCGTCCCCCGACAGGCGATCGAGCACCGCGAGCGCCCGCCCGAGCTGACCGCGGCGCCGGAGGGCGCGCACGAGCGCGAGCGAAAGCGCAGGCGGGGCGCCGGGCTGTTCGATCAGCGCTTCGGCCTCGTCGACCAGCGCCGCGCCGGCGAGCCCTTGTTCGAGCGCGAGCGCGAGCTCGATCGCATCGCTCGGCCGAGGTCGGGGCAGCGCGGCGGCCGGTGCCACGAGATCGGCGAAGGTGAGCGACTCGGGTTCGCGCTGCTCGATGGCCTCGAGCAGGCGGGCGATCAGGCTCGCGTCGTCGGAAAAGGGCGGACTAGGCCAGGTGGCACCGATCGGGCCGACCAGGCTGGCGAGAAACCAGAGCCGTCCGGTGGGCGTGAGATCGGTCAGGCGCCCGCGGCCGCTCGGCTTGGTGTCGGAGCGGAGCTCGTGCACGCCGCGGGCAAGTCGGAGCGCTTCCTCGAGCCAGCTGCCGGCATCGCCGGAGACCTCGATCGCGACCTCCTCCGAGCGCGCGGCGGCGAGGATCTCCTCGCGGCGAACCGTCAGGTACGCGCGGCGAAGGGCGGCACGGCGGCGAGCCTGCTTTCGCTCGGTCGATTCGACCCCTCCCAGCGCCTGGCGCGCGCGCCATTCGACCCAAGCCGCCGACGGCCGCGCGCCGGGCGAAGCCGCGAGCAACGCCCGCGCGATGCGCCCGACCTCACCAGGGAGCTCGAGCAACGCCTTCTCGTCGGGTCGGTCGGCGCGCGCGACGTCGGGCGACAGGATCTCGGCCAGAACGAGGCCAATCGCGAAGAGATCGCGAAGTCGCGCGTCGCCGCCGCGGCTTGCTATCTCGGGTCCGAGGTAGCGCCGCGTCCCGCCGCGCGGCACGACCTCGGTCGACTCCGTCGCCAGACCAAAATCGACGAGGCGGGCGCCGAAGGGGCGCCCTCGCCGAGCGGCGATGACCACGTTGTCCGGCTTCACGTCACCGTGCGCTGCGCCGGACGCATGCAGCGCGGCGAGCGCTGCGCCGATGTCGCGCGCGACGATCAGGGCGAGGGCCGTCCGCTCCACAACGCTTGCCGGCGCGGCAACGTCGAGTGCCGCCCCCTCCGCGCGACCGAGCACGAGAAAGGGCGTCCCCGGTTGGAGCCGGACACCGCCCGAGAGTTCGATCGTTTCCGTGAGTACGCCCGCGTCGAGCAATGGGGCGAGTTCCGGTGAGCCCACCCACGCGAGCCGCGCCGCCTCGTCAGCGAAGCGCGGCCGCTGTCCGCTCCCGTGCCCGAACTTCACCGCCACGTCGGTATCCCCGTCGGTCGCCTGAAAGACCGAGCCCGTGGCGCCGGAGCCGAGCCGCGCCCCGAACACTAGGTGGTGCCGGCCGAGTGCCAACTTGGTTGCCAGATGGACTTCCCCTACAACCCCTAAATACTCAGCGTAACTCCGCATTTTGTCAACTGAGATGTCAGTGGCAGGAAGGGCTCGAACCGGCTCGCCAACCCTGCAATAACCCTCATGTCGCTACAGGAACGAAACCGTCACCCCTTGGCAGGGCGGGCCCCTTCGCGGGTTCAGGGGCAGACGGCGCCGCCCCGGATCCAGGCGCCGATCTTGCGCGCCTCGACCGGGCCGAGGAACGCGGGCTCGCGCGCGGGCGGCATCGTCTCGCCGACGATGAACCATTCGTTCAGCCGAGCGAGCTCGGCCGGATCGGGTGCGAGGCAGTCAGCCGCCGTGTCGTCGCCTGGGATCGAGACCTGGTAGGCACTCTCGCACCCGACGGCGCCGTCGCGGCCGCCACGGGTGAAGTCGTAGGCGGTGCCGCTGGCGATGACTTTGTAGAACAGATAGCTGTTGTCGGGGCGGCCAGGATCGATGACCGGCATGCCGGCGCCGAAGCGCGGTGGCGCCTCGTACGTGCGACCGGTCGTGCCGCCGATGTCGGTCTGGTGCGCGACGTGTCCGATGGCGGTGTCGAGGAGCGCGTCAGCATCGCGGAGCCGAAGGCCGTGGGGGCCGGCGGCGTCGGCGTCGTCACCGACCCCGGGGTGGCAGGTGACGCAGCCCTCCGACGGCGGAGCACAGTCGAGTCCCTCGCAACGAAACAGAGCGAGCACGTCGTCGCAGGTCGGGGCAGGCTCCGCTGCGGCCGCGGCGCGCGATTGACCGGTACGAAAGCTGATTCTTCTGAGGCCGTCCTCGTCGAGCGGCGCGCCGTCGAAGGCGCGAAATCCCCACGGCGGGTAATAGACGTGCCGCGCCGGAGCCACGATCGGACTCGCAACCTGAAACTCCACCGTGTAGAGCGTGTTCGGCTGAAGGGTCGCGCCGGACGGCAGCGAGTACCGCACCACGCGCTCGAGCGGATCGTACGCGGGTAGGATCTCGGGCTCGACACCACTCACGGCCGGCGTCAGCCCACGCCCGGTGTAAAAGAGGATCGACTGGCGCACGGCCGTCGAGGGCAGAAGGAAGCGATTGAAGCGGAGCTCGATCGTGGTGTCGATCGGAACGCCGCACTCGGTGTCCGACGAATCGCAGTCGATCCCGGCGCCGTCCGCCGGATGGGTGGCGAGGATCTGAAGCGGCGGGCCGAGGTACGGCTGGAGCTCGGCGTCCCCGGCGTCGCATCCGGTGCCGATGAGGACAACGACGACGAGCAGGGCGCGCCGGGCGCTCGCCCTCAGCTGTCCGAGTAGGTCGAAAGCTGCTCGCGGATGAGCTGCTCGCTCACACCGGTCCGGATGTGATCCTTGAGACAGTCGGCCAAGGTGATGAGGAGGTCGTCCACCCCATTTTCCTCGATGATCTTGGAAAGCAACTGACGCGCCTCGCGGCTGTCGTCTTCCCTCAAGAATTCGCGCACTTGCTCGACGGACATGTCGCCCTGGAAGTCGAAGTACAAGTTCTGAAAAAGGTATCGAACTAGTTCCTTCACGGAGGGCCTCCTTCGCCGAGAGCCCGGAGTAATACCCATGCGGTGGATCGTCGCGCAAGCGGTTTTCCCCAATGGGTGAGGATTTTCGAAGACTTGCGCGGAATGTGGCCACCACTTTGTTCACCGGCACACCGAAAGAGTCGGGTCGGAGGGATCGTGGCAAACCAAGCACGGCCGAGCGTTCTGACGTAGGGCGCGCCCGCACCGGCCGGCGAACCCGGGCGGGTGCGGATCGGCGACGCCCCCTCCCCCGACCGCCTCCGTGGCGTGACAGGTCGCGCAGTCGCGCTCCACGTGGCAGCTGACGCAGGCGAGCATGTTCCGCTGAGCCTCCCAGGCATGGTGCCCGGGGCCGCGCGGTCGGTCGCTCCACACCGCTGCCGGCGGATGGAAACGCCCGCGCCCGGGGATGTTCGCGAGCGGCCCGCTCATCGTCACCCCGGTGCGCTGGTGGCAGCCGAGGCAGAACGACTGCTCCTGGTGACAGCTCGTGCAGGCCGGATCGTTTCTCCGCGCCGCAATCGGATGCATCGACAGAAAGTCGTTCGGATGGACGCGGCGCGGGCGCACGCGGCCGTCGTGGCAGCCAGTGCAGAAGCGCTCGGCATGACAGGTCGCGCAGAAGCGACTGTCGTCGCCGGCGATGCGCTTGTGTCGTTCGATAAAGTCCGGGCCGTGTTCGGCGTCGTGGAGCCAAGCAGGTGGCAGGAGCGTTCCCGTCGCGAAGCGCGTGACGAGCATGCCTCCGCGCTCGGTGAGGTGGCAGGTGGCACACGCCCCCGACGGCACGCCCGCTTTCGCGGTTTCCGATTGATGGCACTCGAGACAGCCGCGCATGCGCGGGAGCTGGTCGACCGTGGCGAGTTCGAGTGAGCCGACCGCGCCGTGGCAGCGGTCGCAGGCAACGCCTTTCTGCGTGTGGAGCGCGTGATCGAAGCGCAAATTCGGCGGCGGAATGGCGATGCGCGCCACGCGCTGGCCGTCTCCCTCGCGGTACCCGACGTGGCAATAGCCGCACTGTCCGTTGAGCTCCGGGCCCGGGGTGACCACCGTGCCGCGGTGGTTCGTGCCGTGACAGCCGTCGCAGCGCGTGCCGGCCGGCAACAGCGAATCGGCGCTCCGCTTGCTCGTGCGCGCGCGTTCGTGGCACGTGGCGCAGGTCGCGCCGAGGCCGACGTGGAGGCGGTGATTGAAGCGGATGCCGAGCGACTGCGCGGGATAGATGACGGGGCTCGGTCCGCCGTCGCCGGGGAGCGACCCCCGCGGGCGGAGGTTTTCCGGCACGGGCGCACCACCGGGGAGCGGGTAAAGCCCGTGGATCAGCGGCGTCGTGCTCGCAGACGGCGTGGGAGCGGCGGACGGCGTCGGGCCGGCATGAGCACGGGTGAGCAGCGCGGCGGCGAGCGAAAGCGCGCACACGGCGGCGAGGAGCGAGCCGGAGAGCCGCCGAGCGCCAAATCGCGAGGAAATCGGCGTCATCGGAGCACCGAAAAGTCGAGCGTGGCGAGTGCGCGAAAGCGCTGCCCGACCAAGTGGTTCATCGCGTGTTCCCACTCGAAGCCGAGGCGCGCGTCGCTCATGAAGTCGAAGCCGGGGGACAGGCCGCCGCCGAGCACGTAGGAAAAGCTCGTCGCGCTACGGTCGGGACGGAGCGCATCCTGCCAATCGTAGAGCGACAGCACGACCTTGGTGTCGTAGAAGCCGGAGTGGAACGTCTTTGCGCTGGTGACGTCACCGCCGTAGCGGTGGCCCCGCTCGCCGTGCTCGAACACGCCGCGCGCCGACACGACACCGGTGCCGTAGCGGTAGCGCCCGGCGAGCGTCGCGAACGGATCCACCTCGCGCGCGATCGTCCCTTCGTCGAGGGCCGACGCCTGCGGATCACCGAGCGTCTCGTACAGGCGAACCCCGCCGGTGGCCCCGAGATCGATGCGGCGGCCGAGCCGCAGATCCGCTCGCGCCGTCAGCGCTGTCATCGCTGCGCGCGAAAACCAGTTGAAAATGGCATCGCCGTCGAAGGTCGGGATCACCCGCTCGGCGTCGGCCCCCACCGTCAGGCGGTGACTCGCGTACCAGTCGACGCCGAGCGCCGCGTCGCTGACGACGCCCGCGTAGAGGTCGTAGACCAGGTTGGCCGTTGCCGCACCGAGCGTCGCCGCCTCGAGGCGCAGCGAACCGCCGGCCTTTTCCGTGGAAACGCGACTCTCCGCATAGGTTCGGTGCTCGCCGGGCTCGGCGAACGGCGTCACGGCGACCGCATCGCGATTCTGAACGCGGCGGTACGCCGCCCGTGCGTGGAGAAACCCGATGTCGATCGTTTCGAGCGACAGACCGAATGCCGGCGCCACCTTCGATTGATCGAGGTAGCTCGTCCACTGGTCGTTCGCCATGCCCTCGCGCGAACCCCTCGCGACGCCGTCCGCCTGGTATCGGGGCGTCGTGAGCAGCGGCAACCCGGCGCGCTGTTCGATGCCGCCGTACACCTCGAGTTTCAGGTACGCGGGCGTCGTCAACGAGACGAGCGCGCCGTCGAACGACCACCAGCCGAGCGTGTCGGTGACGTACTGGCGCCCGAGGCGAAAGCCGAGCACACCGTCGAAGTGACCTTCACCCTCGAGGTACATGTACATGACGTCGAGCGGCGCCTGCTCGAGCCCGGGGACGTAGCGCAAGGAGTTCGGATCGCGCTCCTCGGGTTCGATGCCGAAGTCGGCGTCCAGGCGCAGGCGCGATTGGAACGACAGCGTCGGCGCGTTCGGCTTGCGCTCGCCGAGGAGATCGTAGAGCGACAGGCCGAGCGTATCGGTGTAGCGCCGGCGCCTGAGCTCGGGCTCGCCGAACGGGCTCTCGACCGCGTAGTACTGGGCATCGACGGTGGCGAACACCTCCGTTTCGTAGGCAAACGCCGACCGCCCGGTTGCCCCAACCGAGACGACCACGGCCCCGCCGAGGAGCGCGCGCCCGCGCTTCGAAGCGAAGCTCGGCAGGCTCCATCGTCCCATGCTGGCGACGCCGAGCATCGCCGCGGGCGACGGCGGGCGTCAACGGCCGAACTGAGCTAGACTGAATCGTCAGGCGATGCGCGCCAAGGCAGTCCTCACCCTCTTGCTCCTAACGGGCTGCGCGTCCTCCACGCAGGACAGCCGAACCGCGACGCGGAAGGTTCACCGCATCGACTGCTACGACACGCCGAGCTGCCACGAGCGAGCCAGGGCCATCTGTCGTTCGCCCGTGGAAGTCGTCGAGCTGTGGGAAAACCCGATCCCGGAGAGCTACCTGCCGGGCTTCAACGAGGACTCGACTCCCACCGGCATCGTCGGGCCGAGCCGAGCGTACCCGATGAGGCCCGAGCACTACGAACCGCTGAGCCGCACCGGGCCGGGCTTCGAATCGACGGAGCCCTTGCCGTTCACCGAGCTCACCTTCGCCTGCCAGGGCACGTAGAGCTCTAGAGCGCGGACGGAGGGCCGAGCGCGGTGCCCCCCGCCCGGAGGGCGAGAATGCGCGAGACGACGATCGTCGCTGCGGCGGCGCCGACCGGCAGGAACAGGACTCCACAACACGGCACCCAGAAGATCGCGGCGAACGTCAGCCCGAAGCCGAGCACGGCGGGAAAGTGCTCGACCATCAACCGAAAGCGCTCACGAAAACCGATGCCGCGTAGCGACAGCGGGTAGTCGAAGAGCCCCCAGGCGATCAGCAGCGACGAGACGAGGAGCTTGAGCGGCACCGTCACCACCGAGGTCGGCGGCGCGAAGAACTCGACGACCGTGAGCAGGAGCAGGATCGGCCCGCCGACGAGCGCCGCGCCCAGCATGGCGCGAAAACCCGATGCGAACTCGCGCAAGATGCCGATCGGGGCGCGCGGCGGTGCGCCAATTTCTCGCTCCACGCGCGCTACGAGGTGTTCGAGTGCCGGGGCGCTGAGCGGCGGAACGAGCAGGAGCGCCACGAACCAGCCGACGATGGCCGTCCCCAGGACGACGGCAACGCTCGCCGCGCCGGCACCGACGCGGGTCCAGAAGGTCGTCGCCTCCGGCAACCGCTCGAGCACGTCGGGCCGCAGCACGAAGATGGCGACGGCGAGGAACGCCGACTCGAGCAGCGCGAAAAGCACCGCGGGCACGAGCGCCCAGGGCCAGAGCTCCGGCAGGCGGGTGATGATCGTGAGCGCCTGAAAGACCGCCGACGCGCCGTCGCTCGCCGAGACGCTCGCTCCTCTTCCGGGCCGCTGCATGCGGGTGATGATAGCTCGCTCGCCTGGCGGGGAAGTTCGCGGTATCTTTCCTTGTCGGGAGGCCCACCGGATGTCGAGCGCACACGCTTCCGCAGCGATCCTCGTGCTCGTCATCGGTGTGGCGACCGCCGGTGGCTGCAACGCGTTCGATGATCCGCCCTCGACGCCGGTGGCGGTTGGCGCGGGCGGGACCGGGGCCATCGGTGGCACGGTCTCGAGCGGGGCCTTTGGCGGCACGGGCGGTACGTTCACCGGCGGGATCGGCGGTAGCGGCGGTACCGGCGGCACTCCGTGTGGGCCGGGCCTGACGCGCTGCGGGGAGCTCTGCGTGGACCTGCTCCGCAGCAACACCAATTGTGGGGGCTGCTTTCAGCTCTGTTCGGCGTCGACTCAATGCACGAACGGTCTGTGCGTCTGCTCGGCGGGTACGGTCGACTGCGGGAGCGGCTGCGTCGATACGCAGAGCGACCCCGCCAACTGCGGTGCATGCGGCGTCACCTGCTGCCCAGGCGCCGTGTGCTCGAACAGCTCGTGCGTGATCGGCTGCGCCTTCGGCACCGTGGGCTGCGGAACGGGGTCGCTGCCGACCTGCGACATCGCCTGCACCGACGTGTCCACGAACCTGCTCCACTGCGGCGCTTGCGGGAACGCGTGCACCGCGGGCCAGACGTGCGAACTCGGCCTGTGCCAGGGCGGCGGCGCCGGAACCGCCGGCGAAGGGGGAACCCCGGGCGAAGGCGGGTCGGGCAGCGGCGCCGAGTCCGGCGGCGGCGGGAGCCCGTAAGAGCGCTCGGGGGCTAGCGACCCAGCGCTTCGGCGCGGTTCACGATCCGCGGCGTGAGGAAGATGACGAGCTCGCTGCGCTGGTCGCTCGAGCGGCGGCGCTGAAACAGCAGGCCGAGCAGCGGGATGTCGCCGAAGAACGGCACCTGATCCAGGTTGCGACCGGTGTTGCGGGTGAAGATGCCGCCGATCACGGCGGTGTGGCCGTCCATCACCAAGAGCTCGGTCTCGGCCTCGCGCTTCAAGATCGTCGGGTCGCCGCGCGCCGAGGTCTGGTTGAAGTCCGGTTCGTCGCGGTTGATCTTCACATGCATGCTGACGCTGCCGTCGGCCGTCACGTGCGGCTGCACCAGCAGCTGCAACTTGGCTTCCTGGAACGTGGTCTGCACGCCCTGGGCGCTCACCTGCGAGAACGGGATCAGCGTTCCTTGAGCGATGCGCGCCTCGTGGTTGTCGAGCGTGAGAATGCGCGGGCTCGACAGGATGCGCAAGAGACCGCTCGCCTCGGCAGCGGACAGGCGCACGGCCAGGTTCACGGTGTTGTCGACCGAGCCGAAGGCGAGGCCGAGCGCGCCACCTTGCCCGGTGCCGACGGCGGCCGGCAGATTCACGGCGAAGTTCGGGTTCTGGACCGTGTTGGCGAACGGGCTCAGGCCGGCGGTCGGCGTGTCGCCGTCGCTGGCACCGCCAACCACGCCGACGGAGTTCGGGAACGCGAGGCCGGTCGGGTTACCGGTAGCGGCCGAAAACGTGGCGTCGCCGCCCCACTGGATGCCCACGTCGCGCAGGTAGCGGCTCGTCGCTTCGACGATGCGCGCCTCGACCAGCACCTGCGGCGTCTGCGTGTCGAGCGAGCGGATGAGCTCTTCGATCTGGTTCAGGTTGCCGGCGATGTCGCGGGCAATCAGAACGTTGGTGCGCGCGTCCACGGCCAGCGTGCCCCGTTCGCTCAGCATCGGCCGGGCGCGCTCCATGATCTCGGCGGCGTCGGCGTAGCTCACCGGGATCAGCCGCGTCTCGACCGGCGCGAGCTTCACTTCCTGAGCGCGGCGCGCGAGCTGCATTTCGCGCTCTTTTTCGAGGTCGGAGAGCGGGGCGACGCGGATCATGTTGCCCGCGCGGATCATGCCGAGGCCCTTGGACTGCAGCACGACGTCGAGGGCCTGATCCCAGGGCACGTTGCGCATGCGGATCGTGACCGTGCCGGTGACGTTGTCGGCCGTCACCACGTTCACCTGACCCACGTCGGAAAGGAGCCGGAGCACGTTGTGGATGTCGGCGTCCTTCAGATCGAGGTCGATGCGCCGGCCGGTGAAGTTTCGCTGCTGCGCCAGGGGCGCGCCGACGAAGCCCGCCGCCTCGCCGGCCGCGCGTCGCTCGGCGGGCGTCTGCTGCGGCGAAAACCCTTCGAATACTTGCGGCAGTTCCGGGCGATCCTCGACCGAGACGGTACGGGTGCGACGCGCAATGCCGCCGTCCCGCGCGACGCCGCTCTGCGCCGAGGTGCGCTCGCCGGGCTTGAAGAACGACCAGACGAGAGTGGTGCCGCGGCGTTCGACGCTGCTGTCCACGCCCGCCGCGCGCTCGGCTTCGATCACGACGGCCTTGGGGTCGGTCGCGCTCGGATAGCTGGAAACGGCGCTGACGCGGCCGCCGAAACCCGACACGTCGAGTGTGCGCACGAGCTCTTCGGGCAGGCGCGCCGATTCGATGACCAGCGAGGCGCGACCCTCGGCGGCCGGCAGCTGCCGGTAGCGCGCGTTCTCGCCGAGCTGGACGACGACGCGATCCTCGTCGGTCGCGTGCTCGAACCGAACGTCGGTGATGCGGACGGCGTCGCTCGCCTTGGCCGCACCCGGGCCCGCCTTCGCGAGCGGGGCCAGGCCTGCCTTGGCCGGCGCAACCCGAATCACGAGTTCGTTGCCCTCGACGGTGACCGAGTAGACGGCCTCCTCGAGCAGCGTGACGAGGAAGCGCGTCGTGTGCCCGCCGCCCTTGACCGGGAACGACTGGGCCATCACCCCGCCGACCACACCGACCCGATCGGTGACGGCGGTGGGCGCGCCGGCGATCACGGCCTCCGGAACGTCGACGATCAGGCGGGATTTGGCCTTATCGAGCCGCGCCGTGAAGGCAGGCACGGACGTGAAGGCGATGACGACCCGGCTCTCGGAACCGCTTCCCGCCGTCACCTTGAGCTCGGTGGCCTGCCGTGCGGGCGGTGCCGCCAGACTGTGACCCGTGAAGAGCAAGGCGGAGAGCGAAAGCGGCGCCACCAGTGCGAGCTGGGCGAGCATCGTCCTCTTCGAGCAAAAACGCATGGATGGCTCCGAAAACCGGCCGGCCACGGGCGCGTCGAGCGCACCCGGGGCAAGCCACCGAGAAGCCTATCGTCTCGCTACGAAGACGAACAAATTCCGAGCCAAATCCGCTGGCACCCCGCGCCACTGCTGCAGCGAACTTGCCCGCGCCATGCGAGATCGGACGTCCCCGTGGCGCGCGGGATTCTCCCCTCACCCGATCTTTGCGGCACTGCCGCGCGACCCGCCAACGACCGCTTTGCGTGCCAGAGCTAAACCGCTTAAGCTCCGCTCTGGAGGCTTCGGATGCGAACACCCTCTTCCTTCTTCCTCGGCGCGCTCGTGGTCGCGCTCGGTGTCTTGGGTGGAGCGTGTTCGACCCCAGCGGACGAAGCCGAAGTCGCGAACGGTGGCACGAGCGGCGTCGGCGGAGCTGGCCCCGGCACGGGCGGCGCCGGCGGGAGCGTCATGTCAGGTGCGGGCAACGCGGGCGTCGGCACGGGTGGTGCGACGGGCGGCGTCGGTGGCTCCGTCGGTGGGGCGAGCGCGGCGGGCGGGACACCTCCCGCGGCGGGCGGCACGGCAGGCGTTCCGTCGACCGGTGGCGGCGCGGGCGACACGGCCACGGGCGGATCGGGCGCAGGGCAAGCGGGCGCGCCACCGATCCCCCCGGGCGGCGGGTTCATCATCGACGGCACCTGCATCGCCGCCTGCGAGGCCACCGTCACCGACACGGACGGCGACGGCTGTGGGTTCGACACCCGCGACTGCGTGCTGACGAGCGCTCCGATCGCGATGGGCGCCACCGCCTGCGAGTACAACGGCGCCGCCCCGACGCCGGGCGAAGGGTTTTTGATGGGCTGCCGTTGCGTTCGCCCCTGCACGGGCGCGGACACGTCGGACCCGACCGACGACGGCTGGGGTTGGGAGTACGGCGCCACCTGCGTCGTCAGCGGCGGGCCGGCGGTCACCGGCAAGCTTGCCTGCGTCCCGCCGGCGATGGCGACCGGCGACGGCTACCTGATCAAGACGACGGTCGAGGGTACCGGCGAGGAGATCGAAAAGTGCGTGCCCGCCTGCGAGCGGCCCGAATGGGTCGATGACCCGAACGGCTGGGGCTACGAGCACCGCGAAACGTGCATCGTCGCCGGATCGGTGGCCGAGATGCAGGTGTCGCGCTGCACGCTCACGCCACACGAGTTCCCGTGGGAGCCGGGCCCGGGCTACATGCTGAAGGACGGGACCACGATGCAGGAGACCTGCTACCCGCCCTGCGCGAACCCCGACGACACGGATCCGACCGACGACGGCTGGGGCTACGAGCAGGAGCGCGCGTGCATCGTGCCGGACAGCAAACCGGCGCTCCAGGGCGCGCCCTGCATTCCCGCCGCCGCCACGGTGGAGGGCATCTGCCCGGCCGACGCCCTGTGCCCCGTGGTCGACGGCCAGACCGTCACCTGCGGCTGCACCTGGGTCGACGGCTTCAAGGAGCGAAAAGCCGAGATCCTCGCCGTGGTCGACGCCGCCGGGACGCAGAGCTGGGGCACGGCCCGCTACTTCCTCGCCTCCGCCATGATGGAGACCAACAACATGCGCGCGGATTACCCCCTCGGTGACGTGTACCCCGGCGGTCAGCCGAAGACGGGCGACGCGTTCAACGCCGGCCTCACCAAACAGAACTGGGGAATGATGCGCCAGTGCCACCCGGCCTGGAACGGCAGCTCGGACTACATGCTCTCCGCCGCCATGAACAACGACCTCTCGCTCGACGTAGCGGTCTACAACGAGTGCCGTTCGATGTTCGGAACCAACTGGTGGAGCGGGCACCGGAACGGCGCGGGCAGCCTCGGCAGCAACACCTACGACATCCGCGTGTTCAAGGCCGCCATGGACTGGACCTGGAGCTCGCTCCAGGAAGGCGGCGGGCACTTCGAAGACGACGTCTACTTCTGGGCGGACGTCACCGCGATCTGAGCTCGCTCAGCTCGGACCTTTGGCCTCGAGCTCTTCGGCTTCGGGACGGAGCAGGATCACCTTGGTCGCGGCGGGGACGTCGGGGTTGTTCGGGTCTTCGCGCACCAGCACGACGTCGCCGTCGCGGATGCGATCGAGGCGCCAGTTGAGCTCGTAGGTCGAGCCTGCCGCACCACGAGTTTGCACCACGTCTGCCCGGCCGACGAAGTCGCCACGGTGCACGACGTGGCCCTTGCCGCTCGGGTCGACCAGCATCGCCCGGGCGGGGACGATGCGCGTCACGATGCCGACGAGCTTGAGATCGTCGACCGCGAACTCCGCCAGCACGACCTGGCGCTGGGAGCGGACCTGACCCTTGATCTCGTCGACGAACTTCATCGTGTACGAGCGGAACGGATCCCGGCTGCGCTCGGTCTCGGTGAACTCTGCCTCCGGAAACTCGCGGCGCCGGGGTATCGGCGACGACGCGGCCTTCGGTTTCGCCGTGGTGGCGGCCGGCGCCGCGGAATCGGCGGGCGCGGCGGAAGCGGAGTCGGTCGGAGCAGTCCCGCTCGGGGGCGCATCGGAGCCGCAACCGACGCAGACGAGCGGCACGACGAAGAAAAGACGAAGCGGCGCCATCAGTGCCCTCCCTCTTCCTTCTTCGCCTCGCCGCGCTTGTCCTTGCCCTTCGTCTTGACCCCTTCAGTGAGGGCCCTGAACGCCGTCGCGAGCACGTCGCAGCGGACCACGACGTCTTCGCCGCGGAGCTCAGGCTTGCCGAGGTTCACGTTCTCGAGGTTGATGATGCGATCGAGCTGGCTCACGCCGTAGAAGAACTTGGCGATCTGGTGGTAGCGGCCGACGATCTCGAGCTTCATCGGCACCCGCACGTAGAACTGGTCAGGCACTTCCGGGCTCGGGGTCCAGGCGGCAAGCTGGACGCCGGCGACGTTCGCGACGTTCTGGATCGCGCTCAAGAACGCCGGGTACTCGCTGGCGAGCGGCAAGATGCGGTTGAGCTCGCGCTGGCTCTGTTGGCGATCCGTGAGCTCGGCGAGATCCTTCTGGTAAGCGAACTCCGCCTTGCGAGCGTCCGAAAGCTCGAGTGAGAGCTGCGCCTCACGGCTCTTGGCGGCTTCGATCGCGCTCGCCACCTCGCCGTAGAAGATCACGTAGTAGCCGACCCCGGCGAGTGCCAAGACGACCACGCCGACGCCCAGGCGGGCGAGGGTGGGGAGTTTGGCGAGGGTATCGCTGAGGGCCATCAGTATTTCACTTCCGCTTCGAGCGAAAAGCGGATCACGGAGAGCCCGCTCTCCCTGTCCTTCTCTTGCTTACCGGGGAGCAGCATCACGTTGCTGAAGTAGTCCGACAGATTGAGGCGCCGCGCGAGCTCGCTCACGTCTTCGCCGTCCTGAGCCGTTCCTTCGAGCTTCATCTTGCGCGCCGACTCGGCGAACGACTTGATCTCGAGGCGCCGCGGGTCCCAGTTGGCGTTGTACACGGCGAGGGGATTCTCGCGCCGGAGCTGACTCAGCCTGTCAGGCGCCACGCTCGGGCCGCGGCCCGGCGTGAGGATGTGCGTGAGCTCGAGCAGGATGGCGGTCGGGCCGGTGCGGGCATCCTGCAGCTTGGTGATGGCGGCCTCGCGGGCGCGGAGTTCCTCGAGCTTCTTCGTGACCTCGGGATGGTTGGTCACGGTCTTCTTGGACTGCTCGATCTGCGACTCGAGCTGGGCGTTCTTCTGCCGCTGTTCGTTCAGCTCTTCGTTCTTGAAGCCGTGAAACACGAACAGCGCGGCGACCTCGGCCAAGAACGCGACCATCACGGCGACCAGCCAGAGCTGCTTCGTCTCCGCCTTGGCCTCGGCGCGCCGCTTCTGCGGCAGTAGATTGACGCGAATCACGAGTGCGTCTCCTTCTCCTTGCGGAGGGAGAGCCCGAGCGCGACGGCGAGCTGCGCGGCCCGAACCTGGAACAGATTCGCGTCCACTTCCTTGGCTTCGATCGCGACCTTCTCGGTCGGCGCCCACGCCTCGACGGGGACGCGCGCGCGACGCTGAATCGCGCCGCCGAGCGACGGCAGGTTAGCGGTCCCGCCGGTCACGTAGATGCGGGAGATCTCGGCCTCACCGCTGGTGGCCATGTAAAAGTCGATGCTGCGCTGGATCTCGGCCGCGATCGAGTCCGCCACCGCCTCGGCAATTTGCACGACCTGCTGCGGGACGATGCCGCCGCCGTCCGCGCTCCCGCTGCCACCGCACTTGTACGCTTCGGCCTGCTCGAAGGGGACGCTCAGCTGGCGCTGGATCTCCTCGGTGATGACGTTCCCCCCGTTGGCGATTTCACGGGTGAACGCGCTGACGCCGTTCGACACGATGTTGAGCGAGGAAAGGCTCGCCCCCACGTTGATCAACGCGATGGTCTGGTCCGGCGGCAGCCCGCGCGAGAACTCGAACAGGTTCTGAACGGTGAAGGCATCGATGTCGCACACCACCGGCTTCAGCTTGGCGTTTCGCGCCAGCTGCGCGTAGTCCTCGATCTGGTCGCGCTTGGCCGCCACCAGCAAGAGGTCCATCTGGCTCGTCTCCGGGCGCTTGCGCAGCACCTGGTAGTCGACCTGCACGTCCTTGATGTCGAACGGGATGTGCTGCTCCGCCTCCCACTGGATCTGCTCTTGTAGCTGCGCGTCCGACATCATCGGGATCGTGATCTTGCGGATGATCACGCTCTGGCCCGAGACGCTGACGGCGCACTCCTTCTGCCGGATCTTGGCCTCGCTGAACGCGCGGCCGATCGCTTCGATGACGGCGGTCTGGTCCATCACCTGGCCGTCCACGATGGCGTGCGGCCCGAGCGGAACGAACCCAAGGCGCAGGAGCCCGATGCCCTTTCGGGACTCACGGACCTGACAGACCTTCACCCCGGAGGCACCGATATCGACGCCGACCAGGTTTTTACCTTCGCCCATGGATGCCTTGTTGGCCGCAAATCGCGGAAAAAACCGCGCCTACAAACTGTCGCATCCCGAAGCTTCGAGAGCCAAGAAAGGGGCTCGCCGATCGGTCCGCCGGCCGCCTCTGACCGCTCCAGTGGGTCACTCAGGACCCCAGGGGGTATTTTTTTACCCACTTAAGACCAGCCTTGTCTCAAAACGGTCCACCCCCCTTGAATTCTCTCAGCTTTCCCAAATTGGACGACCGAAAGCCACCCCCTCCGAGGTGGGTATTCCGCGACCCACAATGGGTCGTAACTATTTGAAATTACTAGGTGACCTTGCCTGGAACGGAAGCTGCTTATGGAGGGGTCAGGAGAAACGAAAATGACTAATGGCTTAGTCGAAGACACCTGCGACGAACCCCGACGGTCCGCGGAACGACCGACCGTTGCCCCCCCGCCCGCACGGCGCCACCCCTCGCTCGCGGTGCGCATGTCGAAGCGCCCGTCGATGCGCCCCTCGATGCGCCCGGCGACGCCGGCCAAACGCGAGCCCGCGGGTCGTCCCAAGCGCTCCGTCCACGATCCCCGCACGACCCAGCTCCTGAACGAGTTCACCCCCCTGGTTCATCGCATCGCGAGTGGCTTCCAGCGCCGCCTGCCTCGGAACGTGCTTCGTGAGGACCTGGTCGCCGCCGGCATGATCGGCCTCTGGGACGCGATCCGCCGCCACGGCGAGCAGCCGAACGAAGGGTTTGCCTGGTACGTCCGGGTCCGGGTCCGCGGTGCGATCCTCGACGAGCTTCGCGCGCAGGACTGGCTCTCACGGCGGGTGCGCAAGGCCGTGTCGGCGTCGGAAGGCGGCACCGTGCCGCGCGTCGTGCGCTTCGACGACGTCAGCGAATCGGAACAGTCGCGCTGCCTCGGCATGGCCGCGGACGCGGACGACGAGCTCGAGCTCCAGGCGAACCGCGAAGCACTGGCGCGCGCCGTCGAGGCCCTGCCCGAGCGCGAGCGCCGGATCGTGTCCGAGCACTACTACCGCCAGGTAAAGTTCACCACGCTCGGCGCCGAACTCGGCGTCAGCGAACCCCGCGTCTCGCAGCTCCACTCGCGCGCCATGCGCCGGTTGCGCGACCTCGTGGCCGCGCAGGACCGCTAGCGAAGCCCGAAACGGCGCCGGCCGTCAGGGGCCGAGCTTCATGACGAAGGCGTCGCTGTAGCCGGCGCTGCTTTGGCCGGAAAACGTGCCGTACGTACTCCCGGCTACGAGGGTATTCTCTGCGACGTCCGTGGCGACAGAGATGCCCGCCTCGTGATCGCCCGTGCCGAACTGTTTCGTCCAGAGTTCGTTGCCGTCCGCGTCTTGCTTTCGGACGAACGCGTCAGGTGAGCCGGCGTTGCCTTGACCGGAAAGCGTGCCGAACGTTTGCCCGGTTACGACCACGCTCCCCACGACGTCGGTGGCAACGGAGAAGACGTAATCGTTGGAGGTCGTGCCGAACTGCTTCGTCCAGAGTTCGTTGCCGTCCGCGTCTTGCTTTCGGACGAACGCGTCAACGGAGCCAGCGCTGGTCTGGCCGGGCAGAGCGCCGTAGGTGTACCCGGCAACGACCACGTTCCCAGCAATATCCACGCTGACGGATTCGGTGGTGTCGTAACCGGCCCCGCCGAACTGTTTCGTCCAGAGCTCGTTGCCGTCCGCGTCGAGCTTTCGAACGAACCCGTCGGCAGGTCCGGCGCCAATCTGGCCGGGCAGCGTGCCCTCCGTGTACCCGACGACGACCACGTTCCCCGCGGAGTCCACGCCGACGGATTTGGCGAGGTCATAGGTGCTCGAGCCGAACTGTTGCATCCAGAGGTCGTTGCCGTCCGGGTCGAGCTTTCCGACAAACCCGTCGGTCGATCCAGCGCTGCTCTGGCCGGCCAGCGTGCCGAGCGTGTACCCAGCCATGACGATGTTCCCCGCGGCGTCGATGGCAACGGAGTAGACTTCGTCATAGTTGCTCGTACCGAACTGTCTCGTCCAGAGCTCGTTGCCGTCGGCGTCGAGCTTTCGGACGAACGCATCGCTGGCACCGGCGCTGCTCTGACCCGACAGCGCGCCGCCCGCATACCCAGCCACGACGATGTTCCCCGCGACGTCGGTGGCGACGGTGTAGGCGAGGTCGTAGCTGCTCGTGCCGATTAGCCTAGTCCAGAGCTCGTTGCCGTCGGCGTCGAGCTTTCGGACGAACGCATCGCTGGCACCGGCGCTGCTCTGGCCAGAGAGCGCGCCAGTGACGTAGCCCGCTACGATGACGTTGCCCGTCGTGTCTGTCGCGACCGCAGCGGCTCCGTCATAGTCGCCGGTGCCGAACTGTCTCGCCCACAGCGTCGGCACGACGCTCGCGCAGACGCTTTGGGTGCTGCCGTCGAGCGCAAAGCAGGCTTCGCCCGCGCCGCAGTCGGCGTCCGTCGTGCATTCGGCCGCGCAGCTCGGCCCGCCACCGTCGATGCTGACGCAGAGCTCTCCGCTCGGACATCCGTTGACGCCGCAAGGCGTTTCCACGATCGGAGCGAGCGTGATGATGGCACCACCCGTGCGAAACACGACACCCACGTTCTGGTCGAAATGGAAGGTGAAGCTCAAGACGATGGTGGTGGACTTCGCTGCCGTGACGACGAAGGGGTTCGGCTGGGCGCCCGCGTAGGTACAGCCCGTAAAGGTGGCGTCCGCGGGCGTGACCGTGCACGAATAGCCGGACACGACCTCGACCGTGTAGTTCCCCGGCGCGAGCTTGAGCGTGTGCGTGCTCGGGCTCTGTGCATCGGCGACGATCGTCGCGGCTACGGCACCGTTGCCGCGCCTGAGCACGTTGATCGTCCCGAGGAAGCGGTACGTGACGCCGCCCGAATCGACCGACAGCGGCACGTCGAGCACCCCGAGATCCTCCTTCGGGTCCGGCTCCCCAGAACATCCGGCGAGCGTGACAAGAGACAGCGCGAGCGTGACGAGGACGAGAACGAGTCTGGCCGGCATGGAACACGGCTACCCCGCTCGCACTCCGTGCGACAAGCGCACCGAAACTCACATTTCGCTAACGTGAGCATGTCGCCCCGCGACGATCGAAGGTTCTAGCCCTCTGGATCCCAGAGGCCAGACCGCTGGCGCCCTAGCGCGGGACCATCACGGTCGGGCAACCGTAGGTGATCTCGACTTCTTCGGCGCCGCGTGTCTCCATCGCTTCGCAGGTCGCGCCCTTGAGCACGATGGTCGGCGGCGATGTCGTCCGATCGACCTCCCAGCCGTCGTCGCCCGCCTGCGGCACTTCCTGGCCGTCGATGACCACGTTCAAGAGGCCCTCGTAGTTGGAGCTCATCGGCGTGGACGTGAGCTGCAAACGGCAGGTCGTGATCAGGCTCGTGGTGATCCGCGTGAGCACCTCCGCGAGCCCTTCCGCTCCGTCGGCGCCGGTGACGGCGTAGTAGCTCGGCGGCGCGTCGGGGTTCGGCTCGCCGCCGGCTTCAGCCAGGCGGTCCAGCGTGCCGGCGAAAAACTGTGACCCTGGAATGCCGACGACGAACGTCCGAATACCGGCGTCCGCCAGTGCTTCAACGCGGCGGACCGTGCGGTCCTCGTCGAGACAGTTGGTTGGCCCCGCCGGATCGAGCATCGGATCGCAGCAGCTTCCCATGCAGCCCATGCTGGCCATCGGGTTCTCGAGATTGATGGTGCAGCTGTTCTCGTCACAGCGGAGGTCCGCGTTGCAGTTGGGACCTCCGTCGGTGGCGAGAAGGACGTAGTTCGTGCCTTCGAGGTCGGTTCCAGCGCCGGTCGTGAAGTAGTCGAGCGCCCGCCCGAGAGCGTCCGCCGTCGGGGTCCCGCCCGCCGGCTGATAGGTCTCGAGCGCGTCGACGATGTCCGGAACCGTGTCCACACCGGGCCCGACGGGCACGAGGACGCCCGAGCCGCCCGGGGTCTCGCAGGTGGCAGGGGTATCGTTGGGGTCGTCCGCGAAGGGATACAGGTCGAGCCCGAACGAGACGCCCGCCTTCGCTTCCTCGAGCGCGGTGCCGAGCGCGCCGCCGAGCGCGGTCCATCGGCTGACGGAAAACTCGCTCGTTTCGTTCATGCTGCTCGACTTGTCGACGACGAGCAGCACGTTGACGATCGGCACCTCCGCCTGAATCACACTCGCTCCGCAACTTGCGCCGCCTTCGCCGGCTTCGCCGCCCATGGTGACGGAGATCGTTCCGGCCGTGCCGATCGCGCCACCGCTAGCGGCCGACCCACCTGCCCCGGCCTTGCCACCGGTTGCGGACGCTCCGCCGCTGGCGGACGAACCGCCACTCCCATCGGCGCCGGCACGACCGGCGAAGGTGGAGCCCGCGTTACCCCTGCCCTCGACCACGGGGCTGCCCCCGCAGGCGTGAACCACGCCGAGCAGCGCGAGCGACGCACCAAACCCAGCTTCGGAAATGCGTTTCTTTGACTGCATGGGAAGTAAGTCCTCAGGGCGTGAAGTAGCGACAGATGTTGCCGTTGCACGGCACGCTGTTGCAGCAGTCGGAGGCAGTGCCGCAGATCTGGCCGTACGAAGCGCAGTTCCCACCGACGCCCGCCGAGCCGCCGCTGCCACCGGTGCCACCGGTGCCACCCGCGCCACCGGTGCCACCCGTACCGCCAGCGCCGCCGGTGCCGCTGGTGCCGCTGCTGCCGCCAGTCGCGGGCGCGCCGGCCTCCCCACCGGTGCCTCCTGAGCCGCCCGGGGGGGTGCTGCAGGTCCCGACGATCGAGCCGGGTGGCCTGATGCAGGTGCTGCCAGGGCAGCAGTCGGCGTTGATGCTGCAACTACCGCCCGCGGCGATGCACTTCGGGTCGCCGGGCGGGATCTCCGCGCAGCGCAGGACGCCCAGGGTGTCGGGGACGCAGGGGACGCCGGTGCAGCAGTCGGCCGTCGACGCGCACGTCTCTCCGTCGTCTCGGCATTCGGTACCGAGCCCGTTGCAGCGCGGAACGCCCAGGCCGTCGAGCTGGCATGCCTCGCTCATCGCACCGAGGTCGCCACAGCACTTGGCAGGGGCGCTCGAGATGCTGCACGCATAATCCGCGAAGTGACAAACGTTGCCTTGCGGGCTGCAAGACATCGGGTTCCGGCAGATGCCGACCGTCCTGCCCGCATCGATCTCACACCTCACGTTGCCCGCACCGGGGAGGCCCGAGTCCGGGTCGCCGCCGCAGCAGTCCATATCGCGCCGGCACAGATCGCCGAGCACGTGGCAGCCGCTCGCGGGCTGGCAGATGTTGCGTCCGCTCGGCCCGGGCGCGCAGAGCCGGCTGCAGCAGCGGTTGCAGTCCGCACACAGCATGCCGTCTACGCCGTCGCAGCGGGCCGGGCCGTCCGGCACCGCACCGCACAAGCCGACCGTCGCACCGCTCGCCTTCACGCACTCGGCCGTGCAGCAGTCGGTGTCGCGCGAGCAGACGTCGCCCGGTTGAATGCACCAGGAGACTCCGAGCTCGCACTTTCCGTTTTCGCACGCGCCCGAGCAGCACTGGCCGTCGTCCGTGCAGTCGTTGCCGGCCGTACGGCACGCAGGGTTCAGCGGGGTGCAGGTGTTGCCACTGCCGCAGGTCTGGCCGCAGCACTCGCTGTCGCTCGAGCAGCCGAGGCCGTCGGAGACACAGGCGGTCGCCTCACAGGTCGTGCCGTTGCAGTTGAGGTTGCAGCAGTCCGTCGGTGAGTTGCACCCCGCGCCGGGCCCGCCGCAGGCAACGATGGTCGACTCGCAGGTATCGCTGTTCGGGTTGCAGGTGCCGGAGCAACACTCGCTCCCGCCCATGCAGAGCTCGCCGTACGCCTTGCAGGTCGGGCCAGCACCGGCCGTTCCCGCACTCCCGCCCGTGGCCGCACTCCCGCCCGTGGCCGCACTCCCGCCCGTGGCCGCACCCGCTTCGCCCGAGGCGCCGCCGGCGAGCGAGCCGGCGTCGCCGCTCGTGCCACCGGTCGCCGTCAGCTCGCCACCCTCGCCGCTCATGCCGCTCGAGGCGGAGGCACCGCTTGCGCCGCCCTGGCTCGTGGACCTGCCGGCAGCACCCGAGGTCGCACTCGACCCCCCGGAGCTAGAGCCGGCACCTCCGCGCCCGCCCGCCGCGGACCCAGCCTTGCCGCCGGACCCTGCGACCGCGGTGAATCGGGTCGAATCCGTTCCCCCGCAAGCCGCAACCGCACCTACAGCCACCGACACCAAAGCCACAATCGTTCTAAGGTGCATCGCGATCCTCCGGATACCGAGCTGGCGGACGGACTACGGCCCGCACTGGTTCGGTCCTAAGTGGACAAACCCCCCGCGGTTTTATGAGATCGGTGAAGACCCACCCGGCCAAGCTGATAACGCCCCCACCCTTGTCCCACCCACGCTCACATGCAGCCCAGTAACGCGATCTTCCTTCTTGGCATCGTCACCACCGGCTTTCTCTACGCCTGCAGCTCAGACAATGAGACGCCGCTCCAGCCCGGAACCACCGCCGGCGCGGGCGCCGGAGGGGCCGCCGGAAGCTCGGCGGCCACCGGAGGGAAAGGCGGAACCGGCGGAAAGGCCGGCACAGGCGGAGCCGGTGGATCGCTCGCGGGGACGGCCGGCCAGAGCACCGGTGGCACCGGTGGGTCGGGAGGCGAAAGCGGCGCGAGTTTGGGCGGCGAGGGCGGCATGGGCGGCGAGGGCGGCGACGGACAGGCGGGACAGGGCGGCGATCCTGGTACGGGCGGGACAGCGGGTGTCGCTACGGGCGGGACAGCGGGTGCCGCCACGGGCGGCGCCGGGGCCGGGACGAGCGGAACCAGTGGCAACGGCGGCGTTGGGGGGAGCGCCCCGACTTGCCAGGGAACGGCGACACCCTGCGTCGAGCTCACTCTGATCGGCTGCGCGCTCGCCGACGGTTGCGACCCAATGGAGGCCTGCACGGGCACTCCACCCGCCTGCGCCACGCTGGTCACCCAGCAGGTGTGCAACGGCATCAGCGGGTGTGACTGGAACGGTCAGGACCAGGTCTGCGAAGGAACCGCGGACGCGTGCAACACTCACGCGCAAAGTTCCCAGTGCACGATGAACGGCTGCACCTGGTCCGTCTGCGGCGGGACCGCCGTCGAATGCTCGAGCCTCGACGGCATCGCCTGCGCTCTGCAGCCAGGCTGCTCGATCAATTGAGCTACGGGAAAATCTCGCGGTCCAGGTAGACCTGGACCAACCGGCCGAGCGCCACGCCGTAGCAGGCGATGCGCGGACCGCAGTTGTGGGTCTTCGCGAATTGCGTCATGCGGTCGTAGGCGTCGAGCATCGCCCGCTCGAGGCGCTCTTCGACCTCTTCCACCGTCCACTGCTCGCTGCGGCGGTTCTGCACCCACTCGTAGTAGCTGACGGTGACCCCGCCCGCGTTGGCGAGCACGTCCGGCAACAGGTCGATGCCTCGCTTGAGGAGCACGGCCTCGCCCTCCGGCGAGCATGGCCCGTTCGCCCCTTCGGCGACCAGACGGACCTGGAGCGCTTCGGCCTCGGCGGGGCCGATCTGGTTTTCGAGCGCGGCGGGGACGAAGACGTCGGCCTGGACCGCAAAGAACTCCTCGCGCGTGATCTTCTGCCCGTTCGCGTAGCCCGCGATCGAACCGTTTTGCTCCACGTACTGCTTCAGGCGGTGAACGTTGAAGCCCTCGGGATTGTAGAGGTACCCGGTGTGATCGCCGACCGCGACCAGCGACACGCCGTGGTTCGCGAGCAAGACGGCGGTGTTCGCGCCGACGTTACCGAAGCCCTGCACGATCAGCTTCTTGCCCTCGAGCTTGAAGCGCGAGCGGCGCGCCCATTCGGCAATGCAATGGACGACGCCCTTGCCGGTCGCCGTTTCGCGACCGAACGTGCCACCGCTCGAGACGGGCTTGCCGGTGACGACGCCCATCGCCGCTTCCTTCTTCACCATGCCGACGGTGTTGATGTACGTGTCGAGCGCCCAGGCCATGGTCTGGGCGTTGGTGCCCACGTCGGGAGCAGGGATGTCGTAGTCGGGTCCGATGTTGGAGCCGAGCGCGTGGAAGAAGCGCCGCGTCACGCGCTGGAGCTCCCCGCGCGAGACCGCACGCGGGTCGAACTTGATGCCGCCCTTGGCCCCGCCGAACGGCAGGTTCATCAGCGAGCACTTCCACGTCATCATCGCCGCGAGCGCCTTGAAGTCGTCGAGGCCGGCGCTCTCGTGGTAGCGCATGCCGCCCTTGAACGGCCCGAGGATGTTCGAGTGCTGGATGCGGTAGCCCTTGAACAGCCGGTACTCCCCGTTGTCCATCCGCACGGGGAAATGAACGATGAGCTCGTTCTTGGGCTGACTCAGGATCTGGCGCACGTGGTCGGGAACGACGGCGTGGCGCGCGGCCTCCTCGAGATAGCCCTGGATGACGCGGAAGAAATCGTACCTGTCGGCCGGCGGGGTCTTGGTCGAACCGACGACGCGATCGTCGCTGGGGGTTCGCTGGGATGTGGGTGCGGGGACGCCGGTGGACATACGCTCGTGATCAACGGCCGAAGCTGAACAGAGTATAGAGGTAGACGACGGGGGTGATCACGAGAAGGGCGTCGATTCTGTCGAGCATGCCGCCGTGCCCGGGCAAAAGACCGCCGGAGTCCTTGATGCCGGTCGAGCGTTTGAGCAGGGATTCGACGAGGTCCCCGGCCTGGCCGACGAGCCCGCCGACGACGCCGAGGACGACCGCATCCGGGACGGGCAGGTCCGGCGCGTACCAGAGGGCGCCGCCGAGCGCTCCGGCCGTCGCGCCGAGTACCGCCCCGAGCAGGCCGGCGCGCGTCTTTTTTGGACTGACGGCCGGATAGAGCGGCGTCTTACCGAAGAAGCGCCCGACGAAATAACCCCCGGTATCCCCGAGCCAGGCCAGCGTGAGGACGAGCAGCACGAGGCCCGCTCCTCGCTCGGGCACGTCGGAACGGAGCCTCGCCAGCAGTCCGAGGCAACCGCCGAGGTACACCGGCACTCCGACGCCGGCCATGATGCGGAGAGCGGCGGTCGAGACGTCACCGAGCCGCACGAGCGGCACCAGCATCCCGACCAGGGGCGAGGCGACGAGCGCTCCCCAGATCACCCGCGGGTCGTCGCCGCCGAACGCGATCGCGGTCGTGGTGGCGACGGTGAGACCGCCGACCATCCACTCTGCGGGTGCGTCGCCCGGGTGCGTCATGCGCAGGACCTCGCGACTCGCGACCGCAGAGGCGGCGATCACGAGCAGGGAGAAGCCCCAGGGCGGCCCGAGAAAGAGCAGCAAGAGCAGCAGCGGCGCCACGACGGACGCGGTGAGGAGCCGGGCGGCGAGGTTGCTCTTCTGCGCCAAGAGTCGCGGGATCTAGTGCCGCCTCGACGGGAAAGCAAAAGCCGCCCCTCAAGCGGCGGTCGCCGACGCGGCGGTCGCCGACGCATCGGACTCGGCGTCGCCCTTCAGACGGCGCGCCGCCTTGGCGTGGCGGCCGACCGCGGGGACGAGATCGAAGATCTTCCCGAGCCCGAAGCGCGGCATGTTCACGTAGACGCATTCGAAGGAATTGTCCGGCACGACGTACGTCTCGTGCCAGATGCCGACCGTTCCGTCCGTACCGACGGCGCGCTGAAACCGCGACCAGGCGGGGAAGTGCTCGCCCTTGCGATCGTGTGCGTAGGCTAGGAGTTTCTCCGTCGACTCCCAGTACTGGATAGTCATCCCGGGAAGGAACGTGCCGCCGAGGTACCCGGAGTCGGGGCGGGAGCGGAGCTCGCGCAGCATGCGCGGCATGGCCAGGGCGACGGGCAACCACTTGTGGATGCGCCACCAGCTGTTGATGCGCATCCCGATGAGGAACACGACGAGACCCTGCTTGCGGGAGACGGTGAGACGATCGTTGAGAATGGGATTCATGGCTTTCAGCCCTCTTGTGTTTACAGTGTTAACTCGAACGGCAAAAAAAAGGGTCATTGGCGGAGCGGGGCTTCCCGCGAGCGCAGGGAGAGCTCGATCAAGTCGAGGCACAGCCCGACCTGGGCGCGAAACCCCGCTTCGTCGAGCTTATCCTCGAGATTCCCGAGCAGCCACAGGCTCGCAAGCCCGTGCGTCTGCGACCAGACGGCGAGCGCGGTCGGAAGTGGATCCCGTGCCGCGAAGAGCCCCGCGTCCATGCATTCCTTGACGCGATCGACGAGAAACTGAAACGTCCCGAGCGCGCGGTTCTCAATCTCTTCCGAGATGCGAATGAAGCCTAATTCACGGCAATCGGTGAGGAACATCAGCCGGTAGTCCTGCGGGTGCTCGAGCGCGAAGGCAAAATAGGCCTCCCCGGTTTTGCGGAGCCGCTCGATCGGCGTCTTACCGGACAGCGCCCGCACGAGGTAGGTCGCGAAGGTGGAGAAGCTGCCGTCGATCAGCGTGGCGAGGAGCGCGTCCTTGTCGTCGAAGTGGCGGTAGATCGCCGGCGCGGACACGCCCACGCGCTCGCCGAGTGCCCGCATCGAGAACCCCTCGAGCCCTTCGCGCAGAAAGAGCTCGCGGGCCTCGGTGACGATGCGTTCCCGGGTGTCCATGTTTACGGTGTTAACCTAGCTTCTACGGCCCGTCAAGGGCCATTTCGGGGGCCCGCGTTTGCCCGCCCCGGGCGGCCGGAGTACGCGCTTTCGCTTGCGCCTACCGCCCCTCCCCCGTCTCCGCGCCTTTCTGCGGGCCCGCGGGCAAGCCATTGGGATCGTGGCCTGCCTCGCGCTGTTCGTGAAGGTGGGAACCGCGGCACCCCCGGAACTCACCCTGGCCGGCCTCGCCAGCCTGCTCGGTGCCCAGTCCGGCATGGTCGTGAACGCCACGGACATTGCGTGGGAACCGCGCGGAACGGCACTCGGCGAGATGCTCTGGGGACGCCCCGCTTTGTTTCTCGGAGCGAAGAACGGTGCGCCCCGCGATCTCTATCGCGCGCGGGTGCGGCTGACACCCGGAGGTCACCCCATCGCGGTCGGGCCAACTTCGAACGTCACCGAGACCGCCGAAGCGGACGAAGCGCTGCTCGTCGGTCACGGGAGCCATGCCGCGTTCGTCACGGTGGGGCGGGAGCGCGTGCTTTCGGTGACGGCGCTCGCGGGTCTAGGTGCGGGACCGCTCCGGCGCACCGATCTGCTCGTGGCCGGGCGCGCCGCGAAGGCCGAGCTCACCCTCGACCAGCGACGCCTGACGATCGAGCTCGGCTCGGGCTTCGGCACGGAGGTCTTCGACCTTTCGCGCGGCAGCCTGACCGGCGAACCGCGGGGCGCGCTCCGAGCCCTGCCGCGCGGCGTGGAGGAGCCCCCGTGGCGACTTAGGATCGTCGATCGCGCGCGCGACGTGCTCGGCGTTCGCGCGGTGCACGTCCTCGGCAAGCTCCTGCTGTCGGCAAAGAGCGCCGGCAGCAGGCTCGTGGATCTGCTGAGCTCACCCGAAAAGCCGAGTCCCAACCTGCCGATCGCGCACCCGCTCCTCGCATCGGGTTCGACCACGTCGGAAGCAAAACCCGAACCGCTCTTCTACCAGCGCGTGGCGCACCCGGAAGGAACACGGGCAAGCGCACGGCTCGTGCTGGTCACGCTCGACATGCGGCAGCTCGAGCTCATCTTCACCGCCGGCACCGCCACTCCAAGGGCGAGCGCCGGCGTGCCGGGCGACGGGCGGCTGCCGGCCGATCCTGACCTCTATGCCCGCGTCGTTGCTTGCTTCAACGGCGGCGACGAACTCGCGAACGACGCGGGCGGGGCGGTCGAAAACGGTAGGCTCCTGCGAGCGCCTCGACCCGACGCGCCGAGCGCCGTCGTCACCGCCGGAAACGAGCTCGTCTTCGGCCGCTACGCGTTCGGCGTGACGGTCCCCGACGAGGTGAAGAGCCTGGTGCAGCGGAGCGCACCGCTGGTCGGCGACGGAGCCCAAGGCGTGGAGGACGACGCTACCGCGCGCCGCCGCTCGGCACTCTGTGCGACGGAAGCGGGCGACGTGGTCTACGCGTACGCCGAGGGCGTCGATCGCGCGGCGTTCCGGCGCTCGCTTTCGTCGAACGGTTGCGTCTACGCGCTCCCCCTCGCCGCCAGCCCCGAAGCACTGGGGTTCTCGCTCGCGCGCGTGTCGAGTCGCGGCGAGGGTTCGTTCGCGGCCCTCGATCGCGCCATGGACTTCGATGCCGAAGCGACACTCCGTGGCTCGAAGCGCGACTTTTTCTGCGCACTCAGGCGCCGCACGGTGCCGGACGCGCCGGCGGGGGCGGTGTTTCGCCCGGACGGGGGGACGCAAGCGCCGCCCGCTTTCTTACCGGGGATCTTCGCGACCGAGACGTCGCTCGGCGGCCTCGCCGTCAAGCTCCTCGCCATCGAGCGCGGGCACGCGGATCTGCGCCTGCGCGCCGGGCCGCGCGAGATCGGCGCTCGTGGCGAGCCGTGGGCGGGCCAATTCGACGAGAAGGACGCGGCGCGCGCCCTCGCCGTCATCGAGCTCGGTCACGCCACGGCGGCCACCCGGTTCGGCCTCGTGCTCGGCGATAGCGTACCGCTCGCCATCAAGCCGGCGTACGCGACGCTCGTCGTCGGACCTGCCGGCTCGGCCCGCGTGCTCTTGCCGGGAGAAGCCGTGACGCTCGGCACCGGTGAGCAAGCCGTGCAGCTGCCGCTCCTCGCCGACGATCGCGACATCACCGAGCGGGCGCGTGAACGCGGCGCCACCCGCGCACGCGCCGCGCTCTGCGTCGCCCCGGGCGGCCGCCTGCTCGTCGCCAGCGCCTCGCACGACAGCAGCGATCCGCTCGCCGTCGCACTGCGCTCGGCGGGCTGCCGCCGCGTCCTCGAACTCGATCGCGGCTCCCACCACCCCGCCTTCATCGACCGCGCCGGCACCCCCACCCCACCCCGCACCGACTACGAATCCTCGACCCTGTGGGCGCTCGCTCGCCCGATGCGGCCGGCGGTCGTCGTGGTTCGCTAGAGCGCATGCGCAGCGGTCACCCCGACCGCGTGCTCTGTGCTTCGCCCTTGCACCGGGTTAGTCTCTAGGGATGGGTCGTGCGGGCTGGCTCGTTGTCGGGTGGTGTGTCGCTTGCGCGCCGCCGCAGCCCGCGCTGTCTCCCGCAGAGGCCGACCGCCTGCACGCCGACTGCAATCACCTCAAGCAGACCGGGCGTTTCCGCATTCACAAAAGCGAATCGGTGGGCTTTCGCAAACCAACGGGCCCGATCGGCCAACCCGTGGTGATGTACGGCGCCGACTGGTGCAAGGCGTGCAAGATCGCGGCCGCCTACATGAAGCACCACGGCATCCCGTTCGTCGAGCACGACGTCGAGTACGAAGCCGGCGCGCTCGACGCCATGAACGAGACTCTTTCCTCCGCGGGTCTCCCGGTAAAGACCGTCCTCCCGGTGATGGACATCGAGGGCACGGTCACCGTCGGATTCGACGTCTGCATCGTCGACACGCTGGCGCCGGCTTCCCCAAAGCGGTCCGCGGTCGGCGTGGTTCGCCGGAGCGCATCGAGATAGGCTCCGCGTCATTCATGGCGACCTGGAAGCGGCGAAGCGGGAAGAAGCGAAAAGCCTCCGCATCGTCCGGAAGCGGTGCTCCTTTGCTCGAGGCGCTCGGCACGCCGCCGACCGCCGCCGAGGCTCCTCTGATGCTGGCCGCCAGGGCAAGCGCGCTCGATGCCCTGCGCTTCGAATTGAAATCCGAGCAAATGGTCGAAGCGGCCAAGCGCGCGAACGATCAAGCGGACACCGTGCGACTGAACGTTCTGCAGACGGCGAAGGCCAAGCCGGCTTGCAAGAAGGGCTGTAGCTATTGCTGCAGTCACAAGGTCGGCGTCACGGTGCCGGAGTTGATCGCGATAGTGGCGCACCTGAGGGGCAATCCAGAGCGCCTGGAAGTCGTGCGGCAACGAGCTTCTGACCTGGCGAAAAACCCGCTGATCTTCTCGGACAGCGAAAAGCCCCGAGCTCGCATACCGTGCGCGCTCCTGGACGACGACGGAAGCTGCGGGGTCTACGAGGTGCGTCCCATCCCGTGTCGCAGCTGGCTCTCGACGGACGTGGAGTCGTGCAAGCGGCACCTGGACGAGGAAGCCGAGCCCAAGGTGGTGCTGGGCGCAGCGAGGGGCGGGCGTTTCATTCAGCTGGGTCTCGTGAAAGCGATGGACGACATCAAGCGCGGTCCCTACCTGGTCGAACTCACCGCCGGGCTCGACATCGCGCTCAACGTACCGCGCTCCATCGAGAGCTGGATCGCCGGCGAGCCGGTGTTCGAACGAGCGTCGGCCGCTCGCCGGTGACCGCCGTCAGTCCAAGCTCATGAAGAACTGCCACCAGAAATCGCCGTCCGAGGTGGGCCAGCCGTGACCCCCGTCATGCCTGCAGATGAGGAGCGGAGTCTCCGCACCGCAGCCCTGGAATTCCTGGCAAATGTCGGAGATAGGGCTCGGGGTCAGTTGCGGCGGCTCGTTGCAGCCGTTCTGAGGAGCCCACACGTTCGTTTGCGACAGCCCCCCGTTCTGTGCGTCGTCGCAGGGGTTGAAGGAATCCTGCTCGCCGCAGATCACCATGACGGCGACGTCCCCCTGGCAACCATTCTCCTGCCAGGTCATCCCTGACGACGGCGCGATAGCGCGAAAGACGTCGCCCCGAAAACAGCCGAGCTTGTTGGACATGATCCCGCCCGAGCTCGCGCCCAAAACGAAGATGCGGCTCGTGTCGACGCAGTAGCTCTCGTTGACGAGGCTCACCATCTCATCGAAGAAGGGGACGTCGACGCCGTTGAGGCTGAAGTCCCAAGCGATGGATCCCCCGGCTTCGTCGTTGGGCAGTGACGTGGGATAGACGAAGATGGCGCGATGGCCCGTTTCGACTTGGAAGAACTGCTGGGCCTGGGGCCCGGTCCCTCCCACCCCGTTGAGCACGAAAATGAGCGGCAGCGGCTCCCCCGGCACGTAGTCGGCCGGGACGCTCAAGCGATACTCCCGCGGCGTGCTCTGGCCGGGGACGTTCATCGTTTGATCGATGGCGGTGCCGGTCGCGACGTTCGTCACGGAGCAGCCGCTCGAAGGCGTGCTCTGGTGGGCGCCGCCGCTGCCGGCCGCGTCGCCTCCCGTGCCGCCTCCGACACCGCTACCGGCAGCGACGCCTCCCGTTCCGCCGGCCATGCCTGCAACGCCTGCCATGCCTGCTCCCGCGGTGCCCGAACCACCCGACGCATTGCCTCCTGTGGGGGAGGCACCGCCGGACGCTGGCGGCGTACCAGCAGTGCCTGCACCGCTGCCGCCCGCCGGCTGGCCACCGCCGCCGAAGCCGGCGGATGTCGCGCCACCGATCGACGAACCGCCGGACGCTGGAGGTGTGCCGCCAGTGCCCGCACCGCCGCTGCCAGAGAGCACACCACCGCTGCCGGCGCCTGCCGCTGCGAGCACGCCCCCCGTGGCCCCGCCACCGCTCGCCCCGCCGCCAGCGCTCTCGCCACAAGCCGCCGTCAGCGCCGCCAACGCCAACACAGCGGCGTATTGCGTGTGAAGCGAAACCATCGCGAGGGGGTCTTTGGATGCGCCGGTCGTGTGTTACTCAGCGGTGCGCCGCGATGAACTCCTGAAGCCAGGTCATCGCCGGCCGCTCGGTGCCGTTGGTGCTGACGAGCCAGGCGTTCGTGCGCCAGGTCGAGCCCTGGAGAAAGCCCCAGTAGGTGATGCCGTAGACGTTCGGGTGATCCCAGAACATCTGGATCTCTTCCTGCATCTTGGCGAGTTGCTCGGCGTCGTTCGATAGATCGATGTCGAGCTCGGTGACGTAGACGGGCAGGTTGAAGCGCTGGACCAACACGTCGATGTAGGTCTTCGCCACGTCGGTGCCGGCGCGGTACACGTCGTGCCCCTGCACCCCGATGGCGTCGATCGGCGCGCCCGCGTCGAGCACCGCCTGCATGAAGTCGAGGAACTCGTTGTGGTCGTTTTCCCACTCGATGACGTTGAACTCGTTCACGATCAGAATCGAATTCGGGCAGTACTGATGAGCCCAGTTGAACGCCGTCACGACCCAGTCGAAGCCCGACGCGCCGGTCCCACCCATGCCGCTGCGATAGGGAGCAGGGTTGCCGATCGGCTCGTTCACGACGTCGATCATCGGTACGTCCGGATAGCGCTCGCAGAACGCCTTCACCCACTTCTCACCGAACTCCATCACGTTGCTGGTGGTGACCCAGCTCGGCTGCTCGAAGTTCCAGAAGAAGTTGTGCTGCTTGAAGACGATGTTGTGGTCCTTCGCGTACTGGTACGCCTCGTCGACCGGACCCCACACCCAGTCTTCGGGCCCGTTCGGTTGCACGAAGCCCCACTTGCTGTTCGCCTCCATCGACATCTGCATCCACTTGTCCGCGAAGTTGGCGGGGATGTCCTGGTTCTTCGGAGCGATGTTGCCGATGAACTTCTTGATGCCGCCCGGGGTGCCACCGGTCGACGTGCCGGCCGTGCTCGACCCCGCGGTGCCTCCGTCGCCGGCCGCCGGCACGCCACCGCTGCCCGCGCCGCCCGCGCCGCCCGCGCTCTCGCCTCCGAGTGGAGCCCCCGCGGAGCCGGCCGTTGCGCCCACGCCACCGGACGCGTCGGTGCCGCCCGTCGCGGGCGCGCCGGCGGAGGTCGAGCCGCCAGCTGAAACGTTACCTGCCGTCCCGCCGGTCCCTGCCGTCGGATCGCTGCCACCCGTCGCGCCGGTTCCGGCGCCGCCGATCGGCGAGTCGCCGCCCGAGCCCGGGTTCGTTCCGCCGGTTGCGCCGGTCGCGCCGGTTCCAGCCGTCGAGGCCGGGGCCTGATCGCCGGACGAGCTCGTGCACCCGAGGAGGGTGGCAATTCCAAGCACCGAAAAGAGGTGAAGTGAGGTCCTCATCGTGAAAGCTCCAACGGGACCCTATTCCCGCGGAAGAGCGCTTGGATCGCGCGGGCATCTCGCGAGGGCGAATCACACGGTGGGATCCGCGCGTTGCGTCTCGTGTGAGTGGATTATCGCAAAAGTGTCAGGCCGGCGTACAGTCCCAATATCCCCCGGTGCAAGAGCAAACAGTCGGCCCACGAACGACGATGTGGGCAACGCAGCCATCGCCGAAGCAACCCTCGCGCAGCGTGTTCGGACAATTCGGATCGATCTTGCCGCACGAGCCGACGCCGATCGGCGCGCACAAGCACCTATCAACCTCGTAGGAGCAAAAAGACGCGACGACGTCGCACTCAGTCCCATGCGTCGGCAACATGTCCGGGCAACCTGCCAGCGTGGACCCGCCGCACGCGGCTTCGCACTCGCCGAGCGTTTCGAACCGGTTCTCGTTTCCTTCGCAGCCGCCATACGGAAAGAGCTCGCAGTGCCTGCTCGTCGCGTTGAAGCCGTACGCAAAAGCGAGCGCGCGGCAGGGTCCGATCTCGAGCGGTAGGGCACAGAGTCCTGCCACCCCGGCCGAGGCAACAAAGCTGCCGCCGCTGCCACCCGTCGCCCGCGGAATTCCGCCACTGCCTGCGGTCGGCGAACCGCCGGCTCCCGGCGCCGTGCCCGCGCTGCCACCCATCGACGCGCCGCCGCTGCCGCCCGTCACCCCCGCACCTGCGGCGGTGCTTCCACCGCTCGTGCCGCCCTTGCCCGCGCCGCCCGTACCGGCGGCAGAGCCGCCCGAGTCGTCGTCGAGCGCTTGCCCGCTGCACGCGAAGACCAGCGCCGTCGCGACGAGGGACCCGAACCTCACCATGACTCTACAGCGTAGCAGAAACCAGGCGCGAAACGACGCCCGGCGAGACCCAAGCAATCAACCTGCGTAGCAGGCCCAGGTGCCGTTCGTGCACTCGCAGCGATTGCGGGGAGTACCGATGATGGGACGGGTGCAGCCTTCTTCGTTGCACGCGTCGAGCAGCGTCTGCGGGCAGTTCGGATCGATCTTGTCGCATCCGATGCCGTTGACCTCTGGCACGCAGAGACAACCACCGCTGACGTTGTAGTAACAGGGGTCGTCGAGCGGTTCGCACTCGGTGGCACTCGGCAGCATGTCCGGACAACCCGCCAGCGTGGATCCACCGCACGCGCCCTCGCACTCGCCGAGCGTTTCGAACCGGTTCTCGTTCCCGTCGCAGCCGCCGTACGGGAAGAGGACGCAGTGTCCGAGCGCCGCGTCGAAGCCGTACATGTAGAAGAGCGCCTGGCAGGGTCCGGTCACCAGTGGAAGCTCACAGACGCCTTCCCCCGCGGCGCCGGCCGTGCCGCCCGTCGTCGACGCGCCGCCGCTGCCCCCCATCACCGGAGGCATGCCGGCGGTACCACCGGTCATCGCACCGCCGGCTCCGGGCATCGTGCCAGCACTGCCGCCGAGCATCGGCGTGCCACCGCTGCCGCCCGTCATCGACGCGCCACCACTACCCCCAGTCATCGACGCGCCACCGTTGCCGCCCGTACCCCCCTCACCGGCCGCGGGACTTCCAGCGGTTGCTCCGCCCTTGCCCGCGCCGCTCATTCCGCCGGTGGAACTACCCCCGAAGCCCCGGGTGATGGGGTCGCCTTCTAGCGTTTGCCCGCTGCACGCGACAACCAGTGCCGTCGCGACGAGCGCGGATCCGAACCTCACCATGACTCCAGAGTATAGCAGAAAAATCAGCGCCGAATTCGCCGCCGCTTCACCGGGCGCTCGGGATCGGAACGCACGATTTCGTTCGTCTCCCTGTTTCGATAGCGGACCTGGAACACGAGGCGATTCTCCGTCACGTAAAAGTAGTGGCGCACCTCGCGCTTCAGCCCTTCCGCCTCGGCGGCGCGCGCTTCGGCTGACTCGTGATCCGGCTTCCACGTTCCGGTCTCGGGCGGGAGCGGTTCGAGCACACCGAGGCGCTCCTCGGCGGCGCCGGGCACGAGATTCAGGATGAAGAGCAAGTAGACGCCGATGCCGGCGATCGCGACGATGAGCAGGAACAGGTAGAACACGGCGCCGCCGGGAGCTTGTCGCGAAACGCGGTCGTCAGGCCACGAAATCGGACGGTCGCGCGTCCGCCTCGGCGATCACCGCGGGGATCAGCGCCGGCTCGACACCGCGCCAAAAGACGCACCACGCGGCCGTTCGCGCCATGCCGTCGCAAACACCTAGGTACCAGGGGAGGACCGGATTTTCCGGGCGCGTGCGCCAGAAGAAGCGAGCATGGTCGCGGCTGAGCGCTTGCCAGAGGTCGAGCCCCATGCCTTCACCCTGGGCCTGAGGCAAGACGGCGAACTTCGTCAGGTAGGGGACGGTGGCGCCGGGGTGCACGATGGCCGCGCCGCGGTACTGCTCGTCGAGGTACACGGCGTGCGGCGCGTGGTCGAAGAAATCCGGGGCCAGCGTGCGGCCGAAGCTCGTCTCGACGAGCGCGCGCAGGCGCGGGACGTCGAGCGTGTCGTAGCCGGTGTGACGCACGATCGGTGTGCCGCGCTTGATCAGCGTCCCGGCGCCCTTCACCGTGAAGAGCTCCCTCATCAGATTGAGGGGCGAGGCCACGCTCACGAGCAGCGGATTCGGATCGACGAGTTCGATCAGGCGCGCGGCGCTCTCGAGGATCTCTCCGTCGCGCTTGGGCAGGCGCTTGGACGCGACGAGCCCGGCGCGATCGGTCCTGAGGTTCACGACCGAGAGCCAGCCGGCCGGACCGACCGTATGGCCCTCGAGCTCGAACGCGCGGTCGCGACGTGGCACGAGGCCACCCCGGCGCCGCAAGAGCACCACTTTGCGGGTGTCGAGCACGCGCGCGATCTCGGCGAGTCGAGCGAGCCGGACCTCCACGCCCTCACCTTCGGTCGGAGGAAAGTGCACCACCGGCACGCGTTCGGCGCGAAGCTCGGCGATCAGGTTCTCCACCAGGTCCGGCTCGGCCATCGAGTGTTCGTAGGGCACGAGGCCCGCGGCGGAGAGGCGACGCGCGACGCGCTCACCCGCCGCCGGTGCTGAAACCGGATCGAACACGCCGAGCACGATCGGCGCGAAAAGGTCGAGATCGGCGAGGAACCGGATCTGCTCGACGAGGGCGCCCAAGCCGTCGCGCAACACCTGCCGGCCGGGAGCGATGATCGCGAAGCTCTCCTTCGGGAGCTCGCGGAACATGCGAAGGTAGAGCTCGGCCTCGGCGCGGCGCCCCAAGCTCTCGAGGAACGTGAGGACGACGTCGGCGGGCGTCGCCTGCGGTGCGGGTGCCGTCACTGAATGAGGCTCGTCACGTAGTCAACGAGCGGCTGGCTGCCCACGGTCGGCGTGAGCCCAGTCGGAAGCTTCACCACGTACCAGGTCACCGTCCAGGTGATGTTCGCGCCCATGGCGAGCGCCTGGTACGCACCCTGCTGCTCGAGCTCCATGTAGGGCGAGGTTCCGCTCACGTAGAGCTCGATCTCTTCCTCAGCCGGCGCGGCCTGCGACGTCATGATGTCGGGGAACTTCTTCACGATCATGGTGTCGCCGTCGACCCAGGCGAGCCAGCCGCCGGTGCCGTTGGCAAAGAGCTTCTGATCGCTGCCGGGCGGCGCGCTCGGCGCCTGGTGCCAGGTGCAGCCGGCGCCCGTCGTGGTCGGGGGCATCGCGGTGCCGGTCGGCGCACTGCCCGTGGGCCAGAAGGTGATGCCGCGCTGAGCAACGCGCGTGATCTCCCACGGGGCGAACGAATTGCCGGCCGCAGTCGCGATGATCGTGTACTCCGCGCTGATCGTGCCGGCGGCGAGGTTGGCGGTGAACTTCTTCGTGACGCTGGCACCGAGGGTCGTGCTCGCCGGGCCGACCAGAGTGACGGAAGGCGACGCGACGGTCGCCGTGTAAGCGGACCGATCGATCTCCGCCACCGGCGGCCAGTTCCACACGCTCTGCGGTGCGGTCCAGAACGTGGAGCCGTAGTTGTCGTCGTCCATGTTGGGCGGCATCGAGCGGCCCGTCCTCAGCAGGTTCGTCCCGCCCGTGAGGTGCACGTCCATGACGCGCGCACCGGCCGGGGCGACCTCGAAGAAGAGGTTCCCGAACTCGAGCACGTAGTTGCCGTTGCGCAGGATCGGTTCCACCAGCGTCGCCGGCATGCCACCGGCACCCGCAGACCCGGCGCTCCCCGCCGAACCCGCCGTATCGCCGGCCGTGCCTCCCGTGCCCGCACCTGGAGTTCCGCCGACGCTTGGCGGCGTCCCGGCAACACCGCCCGTGCCCGCCGCCGGCGTTCCGGCCACTCCGCCTTGCCCTGCCCCCGCACTCGGCGTGCCCGCTGACCCGCCCGTCGTAGCTCCGCCCGTCGCGCCGCCGGCTCCCGCACCCGAGCCTCCCGGTGTACCGGCGACACCGCCGGAGCCGCCAGTACCGGCGCCCGGCGTTCCGCCGACTCCGCCGCTGCCACCGCTCCCGCCCGACGTCGTTGACCCGCCCGACCCCGGGGACGGCGGGTCGGTGCTGGTGCAGCCCACGCCCGAGGTGAGCCCCACCGCCAAACCCACGAGGAAAACCGAGCGATAAGCGTCCCGAAGCATGAGATCGAATTACCACCCGGAAGGAACCCCTGCAAACACGGTCGAAACTCGCCCGCCGGGCGGGAGCTTTGATAGGCATGCGGGCGGAGCCCTCCCATGCAGCGACCCAGCCAGAGAATCGTGATTTCGAGCCTCGCCTTCAGCGCCGCGCTCCTCGCGGCCTTCGCCGCCATGAGCGAATCGGCCGAAAGCCTGCTCCGCCGCTACCCCTTCGATCCTGCCTGTTCTTGGGGACGCCTGGCGAACGGCAAGGGCACCGTCGTGCGCTGCCTCTCGGAAAACGAAGCGGCGACGCTCGCTGCGGCGCCTGCCCCGGCGCCACCCGCGGTCACCGCCGCGTCGAGCACCCCCGCCCCGGCGACGTCGGCTCCGGCGCCCGCGACCACCGACCCGAGCCAGAAGGTCGGAAAGTTCGAGATCACGGTCGGACCGGTGCTCGCCGACAAGGGCGAGCTCGGTGTGGGCAAGCTCGGAGCGCCGAAGGACCGCTACGCGAAGTGCCTGGAGGACAACGGCGGCATCAAGGGTGATAGTGGCGAGGTGCACGTGCGCTTCCTCGTCCGGAGCAAGGGTATCGCCGAGGGCGTGAGCGTGCAGAAGCGCTTCAACGTCGGGCCGGAAGCCGCGCGCTGCATCGCCGAGGTGGTCGACCGGCGTCACGTCGGCGTGCCGGACGAGCCCCTGGTCGGCGCCACCCTGATCGTGAAGATCGCGCGCGTGAGCGACCGGTGAACGAAAGCGAGCTCGGCGCGCTCTACGAGGGGCGGAAGCGCGCGGCCGAAGCGGACGCCGATCGCTTCGATCGGCTGTCGGAGCGTGTCTCGAACCTGCGCGGGCTGTCGTTTGCCGTCGCCGCGGGAGCCGGGCTCTCGATCGCGCTCGGCAAGTACCTGGAAGTGGCGACGGGGCTCGTGCTCGCCGGTGCGGTCGCGTTCCTCGTGCTCGTCGTGTGGCACGGCCGCGTGCTCGAACGCGAAGGCGAGGCGCGGCGCCGCGCGCTCGTCAACGCCGACGCACTGCTGCGGGCGACGGGGCGCTTTCGCGAGCTTCAGGAGGACGGCAAGCGCTTCAAGGCGATCGAGCACCCGTACGCCGACGACCTCGACCTATTCGGCCCGAACTCGGTGTACCAACGCCTGAGCGTCGCGCACACGCGCTTCGGCGAGGAGGCACTCTGTCGCTACCTCTGCGAGCCGGCGCCGCCGAGCGCCATCGCCGAGCGCCAGGCGGCCGTGCGTGCGCTCGCCCCGGAGCTCGATCTCAGGCAACGTTTCGAAGCGCTCGCGTTCGGCGTCGTCAAGGACGAGCGGCGCGGCGGCACCGTCCGGCGCAGCGTCTCCGATCCGGCGCTGCTCTTTCAATGGACGAAGCGGGCGGACGGCGTTGCGGACGATGCGCTCTTGGTCTGGGGCGCGCGGCTTCTGCCGCCGGTGACGATCGGTTTCTTGGTGGCTTGGAGCCGCGGGTTCACGCCGTTCGTGTTCCTCGGCTGCCTGCTCCTCCAGGCCTACCTCTTGGCCCGTGCCGGCGCCGCCTGCACGCGCGCCTTTCTCGCCTGTTCGTCGACCCAGGGCGCCTTCAAGAGCTACGGACCGATGCTCGCGTTGGTCGAGGACCTGACGGTCGAGGCACCGCTGCTTGCCGCACTGAAGGCTCGGTTGACCCGCGGCAAGAGCCCGCCGTCGGTGGCCATGAGCGAGCTCGAGCGCATCGTCGGCTGGTACGAGCTTCGCCACAACGGGCTCGTCTATCCGATCGTGAACCTGTTCACGCTGTGGGACGTACACTGCACGCTCGCTCTCGAAGGCTGGCGCCGGCGCACCGCACCGACGCTCGAGGATTGGTTCGCGGTGCTCGGCGAGGTCGAGGCGCTGTCGTCGCTCGCCGGCCTCGCCCACGACGAGCCGGAGTTCTGCTTTCCGGAAGTGTCCGAAAGCGCTCCGCCGCTCGAGGCAGAAGCCCTCGGGCACCTGTTGATCGGCCGCGCTTCACGGCGGATGAACGACGTGTCGCTGCCTTCGCCCGGCACGGCGCTGCTGGTGACGGGGTCGAACATGTCCGGCAAGAGCACGCTGCTGCGCGCGATCGGCGTTGCCGCGGTGCTCGCCTTCGCCGGGGCACCGGTGGCCGCCCGCAAGTTTCGCCTGCAACCGCTCACGCTCCGCACCAGCATTCGCGTCAGCGATTCGCTGGAGCGCGGCGTGAGCCATTTCTATGCGGAGGTGAAGAAGCTTCGCACGGTGCTCGACGCGACGAGCGGCGGCGCCCGCGTGCTCTTCCTGCTCGACGAGATCCTGCACGGAACGAATTCGAAGGAGCGGCAGATCGGCGCCCGTTGGATGCTCGCGGAGCTCCTGTCGCGAGGTGCGGTCGGCGCAGTCTCGACCCACGATGAAGAGCTCTGTCGGCTCACTCCGGAGCTCATGAGTCGCGTGCGGCTCGTGCACTTTCGCGAAACCGTGAGCGGCGGCGAGATGACCTTCGACTACGCGCTTCGCGAGGGCCCGGTGAAGGGCGGCAATGCCCTCCGCGTGATGCAACTCGCCGGTCTCGGCGTTCCGCTCGAATAGCGCGGGGCGAAGCCACGCTGTCGAGAATCGGCGCGGCGAAGAAGCAGGACCCATGGCAAAGCCCTCGACAGCGCTGCAGCGGAGCAGCAGGCGTGGCAAAAGCCACGCCTGGGTAGGGCGGGCAAATGGTGCGATAAGCAGCGACAGACACCGACAGTTACACACATAGTCAAAAAGCTACGCCTTGACTGGAATTCACCGACGTTGCTATCTTGTGAGGTTGGTCATGAATCGTGAGAATGCGCGGCCGGCTAGCGATCCGCACACCAAGGTGCGACGACCGTAGGGCCTCCTGGTGAGCGATAACGACGAGAAAACCCGCGTCACGCAGGTGGTTCAGGCCCCGCCGCCGGACCAGCCTGCGGGCAACGACTGCGTCGTCGTGATCTATGCAGCGGAACAGGGGCTGCTCGGCAAGCGCTTCGTGCTCGAGAAAAGCCCGCTGCGGGTCGGGCGCGGCGGCGACAACGCCATCGTGCTCGAGGGCGACTCGGTGTCTCGGCGGCACGCGCACTTCGAGCGGCGGGCGGGGGCCTGGCACGTCGTCGACGACGGCTCGACCAACGGGACCTTCCTGAACGAAGAACAGGTGCGTGGGGAGGCGCCGCTCACGAACGGCGATCGGATCAAGATCGGACCGAGCATCCTCAAGTACCTCTCCGGGCTCGACGCCGAGGCGAAGTACCACGAGGAGATTTACCGGATGACCATCGTCGATGGTCTGACGCAGATCCACAACAAGCGGTACCTGTTCGAGGCGCTCGACAAGGAGCTGATCCGCGCGCGGCGCTACGATCGCCAGCTTTCGCTCCTGATTTTCGACATCGACTACTTCAAGAACATCAACGATCAGTATGGCCACCTGGCGGGCGACCACGTGCTCCGCGAGCTCGCCCGCATCGTCCAAGAGCGCATCCGGCGCGACGAGGTGTTCGCGCGTTACGGTGGCGAGGAGTTCGTGATTGTCCTGCCGGAAACGCCGCTCCCCGGCGGCGTGGCGCTGGCGGAAAACCTGCGCGCGCGTGTCGAAACCCATCCGTTTGCGTTCCAGGGCGAACGGATCCCGGTGACGATCAGCGTCGGCTGCGCCATGCTGGGCGAAGAGAAGACGGCGGTCGAGCTGATCCAGCGCGCGGACGACAAGCTTTACGAAGCCAAGCGCGGCGGACGAAACCGCGTGTGCTCGTAAGGCGTCATGACCCCCTCGTCGGACACCGAGCGCGCTGAACGCGGGCAGGAGCTACCGCATCTCGTCACCCGGCCGCCGGGTGAGCACTCGCGCACCTTCTCGATCCGCCACGCCCATGCCGCGGCGCCGATGGGCCCCGCGGATCGCGAACACGGCATCGTCTACGCCTCGGCGGAAGGCGCGAACGTCACCTGCGTGGACGGCAATCGCTACGTCGATCTCGCCGCTGGCTTCGGCGCTGCGCTCGTCGGGCACCGGCACCCGAGCGTGGTCCGCGCCGTCACGCTGCAAGCCGAGCGCCTGCTCCACGCGCTCGGCGACGTCTACCCGTCGGACGCCAAGGTGGGCTTGATCGAGCGGCTCTCACGCCTTCATCCCGCCGGGGACGCCCAGGTCGTGATCGGACAATCGGGGTCGGACGCCGTCACCATCGCGCTGAAGACCGCGCTCCTTGCCACGGGAAAGCCCGGCGTGCTCGCGTTCCGTGGCAGCTATCACGGGCTCGGGTACGGGCCGCTCGCGGTGTCGGAGTTTCGCCAGAGCTACCGCGAGCCGTTCCTCGCGCAGCTGAACCCGCATGTCTCGTTCGCGCCGTACCCGGCATCCGATGCAGACCTCGCGGATTCGCTCGCGGCCGCGAAAGCTGCCCTCGCGCGGGGCGACACCGGCGCCGTGCTCGTCGAGCCCGTGCTCGGCCGCGGCGGCGTGATCGAGCCGCCACCCACCTTTCTTCCGGCGCTCCGCGCGCTCGCGGCCGAGGCAGGCGCGCTCTTCGTTGCCGACGAGATCTGGACCGGCCTCGGGAGGACGGGAACGATGCTGGCTTCGTCGAGCGCGGATCCCGATCTCGTCTGCCTCGGCAAGGGGCTCGGGGGCGGCTTGCCGATCAGCGCGGTTCTCGGCCGGCGCGAGCTGATGGGCGCGTGGCGGCGCTCGGCCGAGGTCGTCCACACCTCGACGTTCGCCGGCGCACCGCTCGCCTGCGCGGCGGCGCTCGCCACGCTCGACGTGCTCGCGCGCGAGGGGCTCGCCGAGCGTTCGGCGCGTGCCGGCGCCCGATTTCTCGAAGGGCTTTCGGCCTCCCTCGCCGACGTGGCCCGCGTGCGGGGCCGCGGCTTGATGCTCGGGGTGGAACTCGACGCGCCGGGTGCCGCCGGGCGCGCCGCAAAGCGCTTGCTCGAAAGCGGATACCTCGTCACGACCGGCGGAACGACGCGGGAAGCGCTGGTGCTCACGCCGCCGCTCACCCTCTCCGAACCGCTGATCGACGCCGCCGTGGTGGCGATCGAAAAAGCGGTGCGCTCCGTACTCCCGTGAGCCGCGCTCTCGGCGACGTTGTCGCCGATTGAAGCGTCCAATTAGAACTCGAACGCGGCGGCCTGCTGGAGCATAGTTGACGTGATGGGCGCGTACACAGTGCCGCTGCGAGCCTTCTTCGCGTTGCTCGCTTGCGGGCTCGTGGTCGATGGCTGCGCCCACGAGTCGGATCCGCGAAGTGGCGAGTTGACCTCACCGGGCGGGACAGAGGCTTCTGGCAGCGGTGGGGCAGGGGGAGAACCGTCCGGGGGCCGCGGGATCACGATCCGTCCTGCCGGGGCAGGTGGCGTCGGACCGTGTTCCGCGCGCGAAGCGGGGGGTGCGGGCGAGGGCGGCCTGGCCGAAGGCGGGTCGGGCGGAGGTGGCTCCGGGGCGGAGGAGTGCGTGCCGGTCAGCGACGTTTCCGCCTCGAACGAGCTCTCCATCGCATTGTGCGGTTGTGTTGCCGACAGCAGGAGAAGGGATATCGTGTGCTTTCCCCTGCCGACTGCCGGCGAGTCGTGCGATGCCGCCTACTCGAGCGAGTGCGTGCTGAGCCAGTATCGGTGTGGGATCACGACCCGAGGCAGGGAGATCGTCTGCTCTGGGGTGGCGTCACCGGGGGCAGTCGAGGGTGCGGTGTGTTGCTTTGTCGTGCTCGGCGACTGCATCTACCCGGTGGGGTAGCCAAAAGAAGGACGCTTACTTCCCCGCGAGCTTCGCGGCGCGCTCTTTCGCCGTGGCGATCACGCGCGCTGCGTCGGCGTCCGAAAACTCGAGGTGCTCGGCGAGAGACTTCAGGAGCTTCGCCTCGGCCGGCGTCTGCTTGCCGTCGGCGTGCGTCAAAAGCGCCGCGTGCGAGAAGAGCAATTCCCGGCCCGGCTGATCGAGCGCTTTGGCGACGATGTCGCCCTTGATCGTGCGCTTCTTCTTGGCAAACTCGCGGATCTCGCTCTCGTCCTCGTCACTCGCGCCGAACGCCCAGAGCAAGCTGTCGATCATCCCCGACTCTGGTTCCGCGAGCGAACCGTCCGCCCAGGCTACGGCAACGAGCGACTTCACGATGGTCTTTTCGACGGGCGTCATGATCCCCCGATGGTACCAGAAGGTCAGTCGAGAAGGGGAAGGCGGCGTTTCGGGGCATTGTCCCGCTCGCGAACCCGCACCGAAAGCGGCCCGTCCGGCAGTGGGAGCATTTGATTCTTGGCGTACACGGGGTGGCGGCCGTGCTCGCGGAACCACTCGGAAACGGTCGCGGTCCGCTTCATCGACTCGATGATCTGACGGAAGCCGACGCCGGTGTTGTAAGCACAAAACGAGATTTCGCCGAGCTGCGTGCCGTACGGGATGATGCACATCTCGGTGCGACGAAAATCGTAGTTGTAGAGGTCCTGAAACCACATGCCGGCGACGAACAAGAAGCGCCACTCGAACTCGGCCGCATCGCCCTCGGTCGCACCGACGCGATCGCCCCGCGCACCGATCTGACTCTTGAACTGGCGGAGAAGCTCCGAAAACCCGTAACCCGGCGGCGCCCGGTCGGCGCGGAAGTTCCGGTACAGCGAAAGCCCGATCGCGGCGAGCGTGGGGCCGCGCGCGAGACCAGCGTCGGCGACCGTGCGCATGTCGGCGAGCACGGCCTCGATGTCGAGAAACTCCGCGACGGGAACCATCTGCTTCGTGCGCTTGTTCACCATCAGCACCGTGCCGATGCCGCAATTCGGGTGGCAGCCGCAGTTCAGCGCGCCGAATTCCGCGGTCGGGCCGAGCAAGAGGTCGACCACGTCGCTGAGCGACGTCATCGACGACAGCGGAAACCAGTCGCGGAGCGGCTCGGTGGCGCCCAGTTGCCGGTGCACGTCCCACGCGAGGTGCGACAGCGTGTAGCGCTGCCGGTGGCGCCGCTCGTCGTCGATGTCCTCGTCGCGCCCGGTGAAGGCCACGGGCTGGAACGAGACGACCGTGATCTTGTCGGCGTTGTCGATCGCAAAACGCACGACCGGGCCGACCTGGTCGTCGTTGACGCCGTTCACGACCGTGACGACGAGCACCACGTCGATGCCCGCCGCCGCCAGGTTCTCGATCGCCCGCAGCTTCACGTCGAAGAGGTTTCCCACCTTGCGATGCGAGTTTGCCTCGTTGGTGACACCGTCGAACTGCAGGTACGCGAGCCGGAGCCCCTTCGCCTTGGCCTCGCGACAGAACTCGGGATCCTGCGCGAAGCGAATGCCGTTCGTCGCGCACTGCACCGAAAAGTAGCCGAGCTCGCGCGCGTAGCTGACAGCGGAAAGAAAATGCGGGCTCAGGGTCGGCTCGCCGCCGGAAAATTGCACGCTGAGCTGGCGGCGCGGCTTCACCGAGAGCGCGTCGTCCAGAATCCTCCGGACGTCGTCCCACTCGAGCTCGTGGACGAAGCCGACCTGGTTCGCGTCCATGAAGCACGGATCGCACATCATGTTGCAGCGATTCGTGAGGTCGACGGTGAGGACGGCACCGCGGCCGTATTTGATCGAGGAGGAGCCGTGGTCGCGGAGCCGGTTCGGCGGGGAGGCATGGTCGCGCCCGGGAAAGAGGCGCTCGATGCGCGCAAGAAAGGCCGGGTCGATCGCGATCACGTCCTCGAAGGTGCCGTGTTTGGGGCACGACTTCTGCATCACGACGCGCCCGTCGCGCTCGACGATGTCGGCCGCGATCTCACCCGGGTGTTCGTGAACGAAATGCGCGAGGTCGACCGCGCCGCTCAAGACGGCGCTCCGCGCTTCGCGAACGCAGATCGGGCACAACGAGTCGGTGCGCCGGGGCCAGCCGAGCGGCGGCGCCGTCTTCTCGCGCTGCTTGGCGAGCGGCGCCGGTGCCCACGGCGGCTGGAAGGCCTTGCCGGGAAAGCGCCGGCCGAGCGCGCGCACGACCGAGAAGGCGGCGTCAGCGGCCCGTTGCGTCAGTGCGCCGGACCGAGCGTCGAACGGGGTTGAGGGTCCCGGCATGGTTCGGGGCGAGCATACACGGGGCGGGCCTTGGTGCTACCGTCCGCGCACTCCATGCCGAAGCTCGAGCGCCCGCTCGTCATCGTGGGGGACGTGCACCTGTCGCACGGCGGGGCGCCAGACACCGGACGCGCGCTTTCGAAACTCGTTCGGCTGAACCCGGGCGCCGAGCTCGTCCTGAACGGAGACATCCTGAACCTGTCGCTCGATCCCCCGGCGCGAGACCCGGTGGAGAGCATCGTCACCCTGTTCGGCCAGGAGCGCGAGCTCGCGCAGACGCTCGGGGATCACGTCCGCGCCGGGGGACCCGTGTGGCTCTTGCCCGGCAACCACGACGCGGCGCTCGCCGCGACGGACGTGCGTCCGGCACTCCTCGCCCTACTCGGGCTCACCGAGCAGGCTCCCTTTCGGGTTTTGCCCTGGCTTTTCCGGCGCGGCGGCATTCATGTCGAGCACGGGCACGTCTACGATCCCGACAACGCGCCGACCCACCCGCTGTGCGTGCCGACGGTGAGCACGGAACCGCTCGGCGTCGCCCTCACGCGGCGCTTTCTGGCGCCGAACGAGGCGTTCGAGTTCGCGCACGCGACCGAGATCACGCCGGTCGAAGCGCTGTCGCGCGCGGTCCGCGTCTTCGGCAAGAAAACCCCGCTGCTCCTCGCCCGCTACTTTCGCGAGTCCGGCAACTTCTGCCGCCAGGCTGGGTTTCGCCCCGAGCTCTTGGAAGAGCTTCGACGAGGCGACGAGCGGCTGGACGAAACAGCCAAGGAAACGGGGATCCCGAGCCCAGCGATCCGCGCCCTCCTCGACGACCGCCCGCGTCCGACGCACGAGAGCTTCGAACGCGCATTTTTGCGGCTTTACTTCGATCGCGTGGTCGCCACGGCCACGGCCGTCGGCGGGCTCGGCGTCGGCGTTGCGGCTCGCAGCGGCACCGCGCTCGGGCTCGCCGCGCTCGCCCTCGTTTACCTCGGCGAGGCCGTCCGCAGCACGAACCGCTACGAAGGCCTGCCGGTGAAGCGCCTCCGCGCGGCGAGCGAACGCGTGCTCAGTTTGACCGGGGCGAAGGTCGTCGTCTTCGGACACACCCACGTGCCGGACAAGGCCGACGGCTACCTGAACCCGGGCTCGTTCACGTACCGCGCCCCCGGCGGCCGCCCCTACGCCATCGCCACGACCGACGACGTCGAGCGCCGCCTGCTCGACGCCTGAGGCCCGCTCAATGGAGCAGGCGACTGAGCACATTTTTCAAGCGTAGACCGAGAGCGACGACGGCCTGCTCATCGGATACCGCGCAGGCGCCGAGCGCCGCAGCGATTTCGATGGCCGCGCAGCACTCGCAGCATTCCGCCAGCGCGATAGCGTAGGCGCGGCTCTTGTCAGCGAGTGTTTGCCGCGCTGCACCTTCAGCCGAATTCAAGGCTGCGGACGCTGCACTGCGACGCGCCTGCTGCCGCAGCTGAGCATCCGCGATGCGCGTGCGAGCGACCAGCTTCACCAGTTCCAGCGCGAGCTGGTACGCGATGAGCCTGTGATGGGGAAACGAGCCTGGGTCGTGAGGGGATGAGTGCGCCATGCCCCCCTCCGCGCAGGCGGCATGACGGCGCCCCACCGTTTGGCAACGTGCTCTGCGGCGCCGGCGGGCCGCGTGCGCGCTCCCGCGTGGCGCACTCGTCCCCTCACGACCCTCCGATCCCGATCCTGCCGAACCCGCCCCCGATCCGGCCCGATCCCGATCCTACCGCTCCCGAACCCGATCCGGTCCGGAATCCTATTAGAACGACCCGGAGGCCATGATCCCGCCTCCGCCCGCCGTCACCATCGGCGTCAACTGAAGGCGCGGAGGGGGCGGCGCTGCGAACGCTGCCTTCTTCTCGCCCGACTTGCCACCACCGACGATGATCAGGGTGACGCCGGTTGCCGTGAGCACGCCGCCGCCGATCAAGAGCACGTTGGTGATCATCGCGAGCGACTCCGCCGAATCGAAGTCGGCTTCGGCCGAGGTCTGGCACACGTTCTGCGCGTTGCACTTGCCGAGCGCGTCGTCCTCGGCGGAGTTGGCCATCACGCCCGTGATCACGCCACCGATCACCGCTGCAACGCCGACGCCGGCGGTGATGAACCCGACCGTGCGGAGCGGCGAGCCCTTCTTGGGCTCCTCCGCCGGCTGCTGCTCGGCGGGCGGCGGGGTGCCGGCGGGGGTTGCGGCAGCGGCGGCAACCGGAGCAGCGGCGGGCGCGGCGGCAAAGTCGAAGCGCTTCTCCACCGTCTTGCCCGGCTGGAGCTGCACTTCCCACTTCTCCTGCTTGCCGTCGGCGCTCGAAGCCGTGATCGTGTGGGTGCCGGCACGGAGCCGGAGCGTGAGGGCTCCGCCCGTGAGCTTGTAGGCCTGGGGCGGAACGCTGCTGCCGGCGCGCGCGTCGATGATGTCGGCGTCGGGAGCGACGGAGCTGAGGTTCACGACGGCCGTGTTGCCGGAGATGAGCAACGAATCGCGCTCGAGGGCCTTGCGCTCCTCGGGGTCGATGTCGTTGCCACCTTGCTTCAGATAGTTCGTGTAGTGATCGAGCGCCTCGCCGTCCCGCTCGAGCTTGAGCGCGCAGAGACCGAGATTGCCGAGCACCTTCCAGCTCCCGCTTTTCTCGTAGGCGAGCTTGAACTGGTAGTAACCGTCCTGATAGTTCGGGGGCGAGCCCTGGATCAGCTCGACGCCGTTGCGGAAGTAGCCCTTCGCCTCTTCCGAGATCTTGTCTTCAGCGCGAGCCGGTCCGGCAACGAGCAGGAGCACGGCCACGAGCGCGAGCCAGAGACCCCGCGGAGCCATTCCAAAAAGGTTCCTCATGGTCGCGAGGGTGCCAGAAGGCCCCTGTTTTTGCTACCCCTCCCCCATCCCGGCCCAGCTTCTCGCGGGCTTGCGGCCTAGCGCTGGAGCGCGTTTCGTTAACCCGGCCCTGCTCTACGGCCGGATGACCTGGGTGCCCTTCGGGGGGACGAACACGAACTCGCCGGGCGGCGGCGGGTTATTGAGTTCCGTTCCGGTGAAGTCGAAACGATTCTTGTTCCCCTGCTCGTCGAGCAGGAGCACCCGCCGCACCTGGTAGGTCGCCGCATCGACGTACAGGATGATGTGCTTGTAGGCAGGGGTCGGGTCCACGGGCTCGCCGACGAGCACGTAACCACCCTCGAAGTTGTATTGCTTGGAGTCGCCGAGCTTGAACTTGAACGACTGCTTCAGGTTACCGCCGCCGGCGAGGAACGAAAGCGCCGCCGGATAGGGGCTCTTGGCGAGCGCCTGCTCGAACATCTGCTTGTTCTCTTTTTCGTAGACGCGGATCAGCTTGCCGTCCGAAACGATGCGATTTCCGTTGTTCGTGTAGCGCCAGCTCATCTTGCCGGGCTTCTGGAAAATGACGGAGCCGACGCCTTCTTTCGTCTTCGCGTAGGCCTTGGCCACGTACACCTGCTTGAAGCCGGCTTTGAACGACTTTCCCTTGTCGTAGTAGGCCTGAATTTGCGTGGCGACCTGGTCGGCCGTCGGCGGCGCCTGGGGCGCGGGCTTCGGCTGCGCGCCCGCGGGCAACGCGACGACGGCGGCGAGGGCGGGGACGAGGGAGAGGAAGGTACGGCGAGAGAGGGCCATCAGGGGGATCCTACGCTTCAACGCTCGGTGTTCTTGCAGCTTACAGCGCGGGCGGCAAATCGTCCGTATTCGGCGCGCCGGCGGTGGGGTTCACCGTGGCTGGAACCGGCGACCGGGTGGCCGGGCGCGCTGCATCGCGTGGGCGAGCGGCGCCACGCGGTGGTGCGTGATGGCGAGCGCCAGCGCGTCCGCGGCGTCCGCGGGCGGCAGCGTGTCGAGGCCGAGCGTCGCGCGGACGAGCAGCATGACCTGACGCTTGTCGGCCTGCCCGCGGCCGGCGACCGTGCGTTTGACCCGAGCGGGTGCGTATTCGGCGACCGCCACCTCGGCGCGCGCGAGCGCGAGCAGCACGACACCGCGCGCGTGGCCGAGCTTTGCTGCCGCGGACGGGTCCTTGGCGAAGAAAAGCGACTCCACCGAGCCCACCTCGGGGCGGTACCGGGCGATCACCTCGGCGAGCGCCTCGTCGATCGAGCGCAGGCGCCGGGCGAGCGAGGCTCGCGGGTCGAGCACGATCACCCCGTGGCTCACGTGACGCAGGCGGCTGCCCTCGCGCGCCACGACACCCCAGCCGAGCCGGCGTGTCCCGGGGTCGATGCCGAGGACGATCATGCGACCAGAGTTAGCATTGTGGCGCCACCGTAGTATCGCTGGGAACGTGAGTGACCCTGACGTCGTCGTCGTGGGCTCGGGTCCGAACGGGCTCGTGGCGGCCAATGTCCTCGCCCGCCGCGGGTTCCGGGTCCTCGTGCTCGAGGCGCACCCGCGCCGGCCCGGGGGGGCTCTCGGCTCGGAGGAGCTCACCCTGCCGGGCTTCTTGCACGACGTGGGGGCGGGGTTTTTCCCGTTCTGCCGCTCGAGCCCGGCGTTCCGCGAGCTCGGCCTCGAGGCGGCGGGCGTGCGCTGGGAAAACGCCGAGTTCGAGAGTTGCCACCCCGCGCTCGACGGCACCCACGCCGCCATCGCGCGCGACCCGGCGATCCAAGCCGCGCACTTCGGCACGGCGGCAGACGCCGCCGCTTTCGGTCGACTGGTGCGTTTTCACCAGGCCTCGGAGCCGCTTCTGCTCGATCTCCTGCTGTCGCCCTTTCCGTCGCTCGGCGCCGCCTTCCGCTTCGGCGTCGGGCGACTGCTTCGGCTGGCATCGCTGTTCATGAACTCGAGCGGCGGCCTCTCGCGTTCACTGTTTCGGAGCGAAGCGGCGCGCCGGGTGCTCCCCGCACTCGGCATGCACGTGGACGTGGGACCGGAGGACCTCTTCGGCGCTCCGCTCGGCTACGTGCTCGGCCTGACCGCGACCACGGGCGGCTACGCGATCCCGGTCGGGGGCGCGCAGGCCGTGACCAACACGCTCGTCACGCTGCTCGAGGGTCAGGGCGGGCGGCTCCGACTCGGCTCGCGCGTTCGGCGCGTCCTCGTGCGACGCGGGCGCGCGTTCGGCGTCGTGCTCGAGGGCGGCGAGGAGATCCGAGCTACGCGCGCGGTCCTCGCCTGCACTTCCGCTCCGTCGCTCTACCTCGATCTGCTCGCCCGCCGCGACGTTCCGCGTTGGCTCGAGGCGCGGATGCGGCGCTTCCCGCTCGGCTTCGGCACGTTCAAGATCGATTGGGCGCTCGGAGCGCCGGTGCCGTGGCGCGTGGAAACCGCGCGACGGAGCGCCGTGGTCCACGCGGGCGAGAGCGTCGACGACCTGTCTCGCGTCGTGCGCGAAATCCGCTCCGGAGAGATCCCGAATCAACCGTACCTCGTCCTCGGCCAGCACACGCTGATCGATCCCACGCGCGCTCCACCCGGCCAGCACACCTTGTACGGCTACTCGCGCGTGCCCGGCGTCGTCGCGAGCGGCTGGATGAACGAACGCGAACGCTTCGCCGATCGGATCGAGGAACGCATCGAGGGGCTCGCACCCGGCTTCCGCGCGACGATCCTCGGCCGGCACTGCTTCTCGCCACCGGAGCTCGAAGCGACGAACGCGAACCTGATCCAGGGCGACCTCGGCGGCGGCTCGAACGCCTGGAACCGCCAGCTGCTCTTTCGGCCGGTTTTTCCGTATTTTCGCTACCGAACGCCGGTGCGCGGCCTCTACCTCTGTTCGAGCTACGCGCACCCGGGGGCCGGCGTCCACGGCATGTGCGGCTTCAACGCCGCCCACATCGCCGCCCGCGACCTGGAATAGCCACCCGATCTGCTCGCAGCTACGCGGAGCGCCGGCGCCGCATGAGGCGTGCGAGGACGAGACCGAGCAAGCCGAACTCGGCGAACGACGTCGAGTGCCCGGTGCGCGACACCGAGCAGCCGCCCTTCTCCGCGGTACCGGGATCCACGCTCTCTCCGCTCGGCGCGGTGCCACCGCTACCGGTCGTCGATGATCCGCCCTGACCGCCACCACCGCCGGTCGCGCCGTTCGAGGAGCCGCCGCTCCCGCTCTCGGTACCGGACGAACCGCCGGATGACTGGGAGCCGCCGACGCCGTTGCTTCCGCCCGCGGGTGGCTGCGCGCCGCTACCACCGTCACCGCCGGTGCCGCCGCTCGCGAGGCCTCCGGTGCCGACGCCGCCGGTTCCCGTCCCCGATGTGCCGCCGGAAGACGCGCCGCCGACCGACGCCCCGCCCGACGAGGCACCGCCGGACGACACGCCGCCAGTCCCGCCCGAGCCCCCTTCTTCCAGGGGCACGCACTCTCCGGCCGCCATCGCCGCATCGCCGGCGCCCCCGGTCCCCGCTCCTCCGGCTCCGCTTTGGCCGGTGCCCGCACTCCCGCTGGCGCCACCCGACGGAGAAGTGCCGCCCGACGAGGTGCCGCCCGACGAGGACCCACCCGCAGCGCTCGCACCACCCGAGCCGGAGCCGGCGAAGGCGCAATAGAAACCCGGCGCGCAGGTAGCGTCGGTGACGCAGAGCTCGAACGCAGGCGCGCAGCGCCGCGTCACCGTGCAGTCTTCGGCGCAGTTCTCTACCGTCTCGCCGCTCGTGCAGAGACCGTCACCGCAAACGGGCCCGTTCGTTCCGCCGGTCCCGGCGAGAGGCTCCGCGGCGCACTCGTAACCGTCCGCGCAGTCGTCGTTGGTGTCGCATTCGGCGAGCACGCAGTAGAGCGTTTCTGCGCAGTCGATCGGACAGGTCGTCGCTTCCGTTCCTTCGCAGATCCGGTCGCCGCATCCGGGGGCCACGAAACCCGACGTGCCCGCGGCGGCTCCACCCGAGCCGACCGTCCCCGCCGAGCCGCCCGTCGCCGCGCCGCCCGTTGCCGGCGGCGTCGCTCCGCCCGAGCCGGATGATGCTCCGCCCGAACCCGCACCCCCCGAGCCGCTCATGATCCCATCGCACACGAACCCGTGCTCGCAGTCGTCGTCGGTCGCGCATTCGGCGGCGAGCGCGAGGCGGGGCAGCGCGAGGACGAGAACGGGAGCGAGGGTGCTGAGGGTGAAGCGGAGGAGCCGGCCGGAAGCGGTGCTCATGCGTAGTTCTCCAGCAGGAAGCGTGCCACGCACGCCGCCTCGAAGCCCAGGTATTTTCAGGTTTTTCTTGAAAAGCGCCGCGCCAAACTGTGCCAAACGGGGGAGGGCCACCGGGGAAATACCCCCATCGCGAATGGTGTATCGTCGTTCGGGCATGTCGCGGGTCGCCCTGGCTCTCGTGGTGGTGGGGGGCGCTTCGGCGCTCCTCTCGGCTTCGTGCAAGCTCGGGCGGCAAGACGAGCAAACGGACCGCGCGCTGCCGCCGCCGGAGCCGTCCGCGGCCGTGCAACCGATCAGGCCGACGGAAGTCGAACCCGTCGCCGCGCCGCGCCGCGACACGCCGCGTCCGCGCACCGAGCCACAGCCGGCAGCGGGAGAGCCGGCCACGCCGAAAACGGCGACGCCAACTCCAGCCGCAACGTCGGAGGCGACCGGCACGGCGACCGCCACCGCGGCGCCGCCCGCACCCGCGACGCCGCAGTTGGGCACTGCAGGGGCGCCGGTCACACTCAACGCAAACTGTCTTCCCAAGTGTCAGTCGAGCTTGCAGGCCTGCATCTCGAAGCCGATCCCGCTCGATGCCGGTGCGCCGAGCGTGGAAGCGCTCGCACAATGCCGTAGCGCGTTCGAAGACTGCCGCGCCGCGTGCTCCCAGTAGCCCGCCACTGCACGCCGACGCTCAGACCTTCGCGGCGTGAAGCTCCTCGGCGAGGAGCTCGGCCACCGCGCGCACCCGCGACACGCTGAGCGCGGACTTGGCGCAGACGAGGTGGAGCCCGCTTCGCCCGTGCGGCCCGAGCTCGAGACCGAGCGGGACGAGCGACGTTTCTTGCGAAAAGCGATGGGTCACTTTGCCGAGAAACATCGCGCCGGCGCCCGCTTCTGCCGCCCGTCGCTGCACGATGAAATCGTCGGAGGCGAACGCCGGACGAAAGCCCGGGATCATCGCGGCAAGTTCGGGATTCGGGCTCAATGACTCGAACGGGGGCGCCCAACCGATCCAGTCGATGTCGGTGAGCGAAGGACGAGCGGGCAACCGCGCGAGGTAGCTCCTGGCCACGAACGCGTCGTTCGCGTGCTCGATCGACGCGACGACCGTGAGATCCCGCTGGGTCGGCGGGCGCATCCTCAGCGCGAGGTCCGCCTCGCGCCGGCCGAGGTCGAGGTACTCGACGCGCGAGAGCACCTCGAGCGTCACCTCGGGCAAGCGCGTGCGGAGATACGCCGCGAACGGCGCAACGAAGTCGAAGGCGACGCCCGGCGGCGCGGTGATGCGCACGAGACCGCGCGGCGACGGGTCTCCACGCTCGGCCGCGCGATCGAGCTCACCCGCCCATTCCGCCATACGCCGCGCTGGCTCGAGCCACCGATCACCCTGACTGGTCAACTGAGCGCCCGAGACTCCTCGATGAAAAAGCGGGTAGCCGATGCGCTCTTCGATCTCGGCCAGCTTGCGACTCACCGTCGGCTGCCCGATGCCGAGCCGGCGCGCGGCCTCGCTCAGACTGCCGAGCTCTGCGACGGCGAGGAACAGGCGGACATCGCTCCACTCAACATCCATTTTTGGATGATAACATCGACACTTAGTCAGTTTTCATCCTTTTTTGGATTGCTTAGGTTCTGGTCCAGCGGCCACAAAGGCCGAGGAGAGCACCATGACCAAGGTTAAATACTCAATGATTCTCGCCATATCAGTCGCAGCAGCCGGGCTCGGTGCCCAGGGCTGCGTGGTGACGGGCCACCCCGTGGTTCCGTCGCCGGTCGGCGTGAGCCGCACGGAGCACGATCTCGAGGCGGTCGTCGACCAACCGGGCCCGGTCGAAGTTCAGACCGTCACCGGCGCCGACTGGTCGGTCCCGCGGAGCGGCCTCTTGAACCTCGACCATCCGAAGGCCAAAGCCGCCGGGCTCGTCGACCGTGACGAGCCGATCGAGATCTACCTCCACGCGCTCCGCCACCCGACGCGCGGTCTCTTCCTGGTCGACAGCGGTGTGGAGAGCGCGCTCGTGAAGGATCCATCGAATGCGGTCGTGCGCGGCGTCGTCGCGGAAGCGGCGCATCTCGACGCCATGAAGGTCCGCCGGACGACCGCTGACGTTCTCGCGGCCGAGCCGTCACCGCCGGCGGGTGTCCTCCTCACTCATCTCCACCTCGATCACGTCCTAGGTCTGCCCGACGTGCCGCGTGGCACCCCGCTCTACGTCGGAACGGGTGAAGCAAGGGCAAGCGGCTTCATGAACGTCTTCGTCCGCTCGACCACGGATCGCGCCCTCGAAGGTCACGCCCCGCTCCGCGAGTGGCAGTTCACGGAAGGTCGTGGCAGCGGACTCGCCGGCGTGCTCGACGTGCTCGGCGACGGATCGATCTGGGCGATCCACGTGCCGGGCCACACGCCGGGCAGCACCGCGTACCTCGCCCGCACGCCGAAGGGCCCGGTCCTCTTCGTCGGCGACGCGTCGCACACCGCCTGGGGCTGGGAGCACGGCGTCGAGCCGGGCACCTTCTCGAGCGATCAGCCAAAGAGCGCCGAGAGCCTGCGCGCCCTTCAGGCGTTCGTGAAACGCCACCCGAGCATCGACGTGCGGCTCGGCCATCAGCACCGGGGGTGAGCCGCGTCACGTCGGCGGGGCGGGTTTGGAGGTCGCTGCAGCAGAAATTTGGCGCCTTGCACTATCTATAGTCAGTCTATAGACTAGATAGTCTGAAGGACCCAAGTGAAGGTGCTCGTAACCATCGTCAACTATCGCACGGCGCGCCTCGTGCAGGACCTCCTCGCATCTCTCGCGAGCGACGTATCGAGCATACCCGGCGCGTTCGTCGTCGTCGCTGACAACGATTCGCGCGACGGATCCGCCGAAGCGATCGCGTCCTTCATCGAGCGTGAAGGGTACGGAGGTTGGGCCGAAGTGCTGCCGCTACCTCAGAACGGCGGGTTCTCGTACGGCAACAACGAGGTCATCCGACGGAGCTTCTCGCGCTCCGAGCCGCCGCGCTACGTGTGGCTTCTGAACCCCGACACGAGCGCGCGGCCGGGGGCTCTGCGTGAGCTCGTGGGCTTCATGGATCGTCACCCGGAGGTGGGCATCGCGGGAAGCCGGATCGAGGACGCGGACGGTTCGCCGAGCAGCACGGCGGGCCGCTTCTTGCGTCCTGCAAGCGAGTTCGAGGATTCAGCGTGCTTCGGGCCGATCAGCAAGATCCTGTCGCACCGGCGCGTGGCTCTCGAGCCATCCGACCAGCCCTTCGCCGCGGATTGGCTGAGTGGCGCGAGCTTGATGGTCCGGCGAGAGGTCTTCGAACGGATCGGTCTGTTCGACGAAGGGTACTTCTTGTACTTCGAGGAGGTGGACTTCTGCCTGCGCGCGGCGCGGGCGGGGTTTCGGTGCTGGTACGCTCCGGCGAGCCGGGTCGTTCACTACGCGGGGCAGTCCACCGGCGTCACGGGGAAAAACGCGCACCGGTCGCGCCGCCCTGGGTATTGGTTCGACTCGCGGCGCCGCTACTTCGTGAAAAATTTCGGGCGAAGGACGGCGCTCCTTGCGGACATTGGCCGGCTGTCGGGCAGCCTGGTGAAGCGCGTCGTCGATCTCGTGAGAGAGACGCCCCGCCCCGAGTCTCCGCTACTGCTGCGCGACTTCGTCCGGCACACCGTCCGAGCCTGGAGCGCGTTGTCGTGACGACCTTGGATCGGATCCCAGCCTAGACCTTCAAGCTGAACGGCGTGAAATTCGTGTCGCGGTCGTAGTGGTCTTCTTGCTCGGCGCGCTTGAAGAAGGCGACCACGCGGTAGGTGACCGGCGTGGCGACCACTTCCCAGCCCACCTTGATCAGGTAGTTCGCGATCATGACCTTGATCAGGAGATCGTTCGGCATCCAGGGCTCGCCGTAGAAGGCAAGCGGGTAGAACACGATCGTGTCGACGGCTTCGCCGGCCACGGTCGAACCGATCGTGCGCGTCCAGAGCATCCTGCCTTCGGTGATGATCTTGAGCTTGGCGAGCGTGAACGAGTTGACGAATTCGCCGCAAAAATAGCCAATCAGCGAGCCCAGGGCGACGCGCCAGGTGGAGCCGAACGCCCACTCGAGTTGTGCCTGATCCTTGAACTGCTCGGCCGCCGGCAAGCCGACGATGACCGCGCTTTGCAGCGCGGCGAAGGCGAGCGCCCCGAAGCCGGCCCAGACCACACGACGCGAACGAGCGTAGCCGTAAACCTCGGTGAGGATGTCACCGAACAGGTAGGCGATGGGGAAGAACAGGTTCCCGGCGCCGAAGGCGAAGAGCTCGGCGCCATCCCAGGAGACGTGCGTGATCTTCCTGACGCCGATCAAATTGCTGCACAGGAGCACGCAGACGAACGCTCCCATCACGAGGTCGTAGTAGCGGAACTGCCGCACGGGGGGGTTCGCGTCGCTCGTCATCGGGGTCTCGTAGCGTTCAGGCTTCCCATTTTCGCATTGCCGGACAATCGAGGACGGCGGGCCGTTTCTCGCCGTTTTGCACGCGCCGAACAATCTCGTCGAGGCAGCCGAACAGCATGTCGTTGCTGAGCGGACCACGCTCGCCGAAAGCGCGCCCGTACTCGCCGGATCGCTCGAGGAAGTTGGCGATCGGCTCCGCTTCGAAGCGCTTCGACCAGGCCCCGACGTGAAGCGCCTCGAGGTAGCGCGCATTGAGCTCCTGCTCGTACTGGCCGGACACCGGGATCGAAAGCGTGGGGATGCCGAGGCTCACGGCCTCCGCAAGCAGGGAGAAGCCGCCGCCCGCCACCACGGCACGCGCCGTCGTGAGGTCTTCGAGAAAACGCTCTTCGGAAAACGGGCACAAGGTGACGTTGCCCTCGCTGCCTTCGCGGCCGAGGCCGTAGACGCGGAAACGCCAGCCGAGCTTCTTCAGCGTGGGAACGAGCGCGAGGTTCGTCGTCTGCGTCTGGTAGACGAGCACGTGGTCGCGAGGCGCCCAGGTGCGACCCAGCATCTCGGGGCGCAAGATCGGCGGGATCAGCGTCGTGTATTTCTTGCGCACCGGCGGGAAGAAGAAGCTCGTCACGAGGTAGTGATAGGCCTTCGGCACCTTCAATTTCACCGCCAGGCGCGCGAGCTCGAAGTCGAACCCCTCCGCCTGCACGAGGGTCGTGTCGTGCTTGCAGCGGTTGATCACCTGCATGTTGTCGATGCTGACGACGGGGAGGCCGTGGCGCTTGGCGTAAAGCGCGGCCCACGATTCGAAGTCGCTGATCACGAGCTCGGGCTCGAAGCCTGATTCGGCGACGCGCCGGTAGACCTCGACGTTCTTCTTGATCCCTTTCGGCGCGCGCTTGATGTTCGAAAACACGCTCTGCGCGCGATCGATCTCGTTGCCGAAGTAGCTCAGCACGAGACCGTGGATCTCCTCGATCGTCACGTTGTCGTAGGCCCGGAGCTTGTCGCTCAAGAACCCGTGGGCGCGTCCGGAAACGACGACCTTGATGCGATGGCCGGCCCGCGCGAGGTACTCGACCACGACGCGACTACGCGTCGCGTGACCCATGCCTTCGCCGACGACTCCGTAGAGGATCTGCACGAACCCGTTACCCGGCGCCGAGACTCGCACTTTCGGTCGGCGCCCGCCACGGGCTTTTCATGCTAGTAACGCCTGTCGATGCCCCGGCCGGTTCTCGATGGAAAGCAGCGCCGCCACCTCCGTGCCCTCGGGCACCACCTGCGCGCGCTCGTGCAGATTGGCTCCGGCGGGGCCACACCGTCGATCACCAAAGCGCTCGACGAGGCGCTCCGCCGTCACGAACTCGTCAAGGTGCGGGTCCTCGATACGGCCGGCGCCGATCTCGCGGTCGTGGCGGAGGGCCTGGCAGAGGGGACGGCTTCAGCGCACGCCCAAACGCTCGGCCACACGATGCTCTTCTACCGCCCGCACCCGAAGGCTCCGAAGATCGTTTTTCCCGCCGTGAAGAGCGCGCCTCGGCGTCCGCGCGCGGGGGCAGCGTGAGCGGCACTCAGCCTGCCGTCGTTCGCGCCCCGCGCGAAGGCAACCTCGCCTGGCTCGATCTCGAGATGACCGGGCTCGATCCGGTGCGCGACGTGATCTTGCAGGCGGCGCTCGTGATCACGACCGCCGAGCTCGTCCCGCTCGAAGAGTTCTGCGTCGACGTGTGGCAGCCGGAAGAAGCACTCGCCGGGATGACCCCGTTCGTGCGAGCCATGCACGAAAAGTCGGGTCTCGTCGGCCGCGTGCGCGCTTCGAAGGTCGACAACCATGCGGCCGAGCGGGCGCTGCTCGAACGCGTGGCCGGCCACTGCCCCTACCCCGCCATCCTCTGCGGCAACACGATTGGGCAGGACAAGCGCTTCGTCGAGCGCCACATGCCGGGGCTCGCCGGCTACCTTTCGTACCGCACGGTGGACGTGAGCAGCGTGAAGATCCTCGCGCGCGCCTGGTACGGCTCGGCGGCCGTCTTCGACAAACCGACCGACCGCGAGCACGACGCGCTCTTCGACGTCAAAAACTCGATCGCCGAGCTCGCGCACTACCGCAAAACCTTGTTTCGCTGACGGACCTCGCTGACGGACCTCGCTGACGGACCTCGCTGACGGGAACCTTTTCTTCCCGTCCCGACTCACATCGTCGAACGCGATCGGCACGACCAGCATCGTGTCGCGACCGATCGTCACAAGGAGACGCCCATGCGCCGCGCCCTGCTCGCATTTCCAATGCTATTTCTCGTGTTCGCTTGCGGAGGCAGCACGCCGCCGCCGGCAGGCCTCGAAGGCGAGAGCACGCCCGCCACTGGCGCTGCCGCGCCCGAAGCCGCTCCGCCAGCCACGTTTGCGGAGCAGGTTGCGCGCGGGCAAGAGCTCTACGGGGCAAAGTGCGCCGGTTGTCACGGTGCATCGGGCGAAGGCAAGCCGGGTGCGGCACCGCCCGTCGTCGGTCTCGACAAAGGCGCGCTCCCACTCGACCCGCCGGCCGGCGCCAAGGGTCGCAAGACACAATTCAAGACCGTCGCCGACATTGCCGATTTCGTCGTGAAGGCGATGCCGCCCAAAGCGCCCGGCAGTCTGAGCGCCGAGGACTACTACTCGATCCTCGCCTTCGACCTGAAGGCGAACGGGATCGACCTCGGCGACAAGAAGCTCGACGGCGAGCTCGCGAAGACGCTCGAGGTCCCGCGCAAGTAGTCGAGCGCGAGTAGTCGAACGCAACGCGAGCGGCTATGACGGCCGGATGCGATCCGGGTCGCCCGCAACACGAATGCTGTTCGTTCTGCTGCTCCTCGGGGGCTGCGCCCGGCGCGAGCACGAAAAGCCTCGTGCCGGGGCGCCGACGAGCGCAATGACGGCCGCCGCGAGCGCACCCGATTCGCCGGGTGTTGTCGTGGCGCCGGTCGCCGAGCCATCGGCTGCGAACTCGGAGTCCGCGGACGCCCAAACCGCACCCCAGACACTCCCGATCGTCAGCGCCGAAGAGCTCATCCAGCGCGTGCGTGCCTCGGGCAAGAAGGGAGCGCTCGTGAACGCGTGGGCGAGTTTTTGCGGCCCGTGCCGGCGCGAGATCCCGATGCTGCAAAATCTCGCGCCCAATCTCCGTGCCTCGGGCATCGACGTGGTGCTCGTCTCGGTCGACGAACCGGCGGACATCGACAAGGCGATCGCCTTCTTGCGCGACAACCACGTCAGCCTGCCGAGCCTTGCCGCGAAGCACCCGCTCGGCCCGTTCAAGCTGGGCATGAACCCGCGCTGGCCCGGCATGCTCCCGGCGAGCTTCCTCTTCGACTCGACCGGGCGCCTTCGCTATTTCTGGGGCGGCGAGGCGTTCGAGGAAGAGCTCTTGCCCGTTCTCGACGCGTTCGCCTCCGGACGCCCGATCGAGGGCGAGTCGCAGTTCTTGGTCGCTCCCGAAGCACCGATCCGCTGAACGCCGATCGCGTCAGGACTTGCGCGCGACGGGGGCGGGGTGGTCACTCGGCATGAGCGCCCGCGGCGAGCGATCGCGAACGGTGCTCTCGTGCTCGTCGACCGCGAAACAGTCTTGCAGCTCCGGCCCGGTTTCGTCGCCGTCGGCCTTCTTCGGCGGACGCCAGGTCGGCGTCGTATCCGGATCGCGCGGGATGCGGGACTGTCGCTGCGAACTGAGCGGAACGCGCAACGACGGCCGCGCCGAAAAGATGCGGCTGTCCGCGGTCGGCGTGTCCATGCGGTCGCGACGCGACAAGAGGTGATACGCGAGCGCCTCGGGCAGGTTCCGCGCCGACGACGCCACCGCTTCGTTGACGGTGCGACGTTCGGCACTCATCCGCTCGCGGACGACCTTCGCCACGTCCGCTTCGACGACGACCTCCCCCTGGTCCATCAACCAATCGTCGAGTGCGGCGCGGAAGTCGTCCGCGGTTTGGAAGCGATCCTCGGGCTTCGACGCCAGCGCGCGGAGGACGATCGCCTCGAGCCCGGGGGGGTACTTCTTCCTGAGCTCGGTCGGCTTCAGGTACTTCCCCTGCACGATCTTGCCGAGTGCGCTCGCCCCGCCGCCGAACGGACGGAGGCCGAGCGTCGCGATGTAGAGCACGCAGCCCATCGCGTACACGTCGGCCCGGCGGTCGATGGCGCGCCCGAGGATCTGCTCCGGGGGTATGTAGGCGAACTTGCCCTTGATCTCACCGGTGCGAGTCCGCGCGTGGAGCTGGTAGCGCGCCTTGGCGATGCCGAAATCACTGACCTTCACGTGGCCCGTGCTCGCGATCATGATGTTGGGCGGCGAAACGTCACGATGGACGATGCCGAGCGGCTGACCGTCCGGGCCGAGGGCGTCGTGGGCGGCGTGTAGGCCGGCGCAACCGTCGGCCACGATGCGCGCGGCAATCGGATCGGGCAGCGGCTTGAGCTCGCCGCCTTGCTGCAGGATGCCGCTCAGCGACTCACCGGCGATCCATTCCAGGACCATGAACAGGAGCTCGCCGTCGCGACCGAGTTCGTACGTTTCGCAGACATTGGGGTGACGAATGGCCGACGCCACCATCGCCTCGTCCACGAACATGCGCTCGTACTCCTCGTCGGCGCTGTACTCCGGAAGGACCAACTTGATGGCGACCGTGCGCGCCAGCCCGGCGGTGTCCGGCCTCGCTGCCCAAACCTGGGCCATGCCTCCCGCACCGACCGGGATCAGCAAGCGGTAGCGCCCGATGTTCCGCCCGGGCAGCATGCCCACACGCGGCGCAGCGCTATCGGGGGGCGCTTCAGGGCTCGTGCGATCGCTAGACGGAGCCGGCGCGCGATCGCCGGGCGGAGGCGGCTTTGAGCCGTTCTTGCCCATCTTGCCTATAACGCTAGCTTACACGTGCCGTTCAGTCGACTGAGGACGAGGAGAGCGATCGAAGTTCTGTCCTACCCTTCCATGCACTCTCACACCTACCCTAGTGTCGCCTCGGCAAGCCTCGGCTGGTCTTTCCCTAGTGTCGCCTCGGCAGGCCTCGGCTCGTCTTTCCCTAGTATCGCCTCGGCAAGCCTCGGCTCCGGTGCTTCCAGCGTTACAAGCCTCGGCTCCGGCGATTCCAGCGTTGCTCGCGCTAGTGTCGCCTCGGCAAGCCTCGGCTGGTCTTTCCCTAGTGTCGCCTCGGCAAGCCTCGGCTCCCGCGCTTCCAGCGTTGCTCGCCCTGGTGTCGCCTCGGCAAGCCTCGGCTCCAACGCTTCCAGCATTAGCAAACGTGGCACGGCCCGGCGTCGCTGCGGTTTCGTGAAATTGGTTTATAAGCGTCGATGGAGCGGGCATAAGAAAGAGGCCTCGTCTCCACTCTTGTCTGGGGGGTGCCGCTATCTTCCCGCACCAGCGCCAGCCCCGAGCAGAATGAAGGTCAATGTCCCACATCGGTCGTGAGCCCTCGCTCGCCCCACCGACGCTCCCGCCGCCTGCGCGCGCGCGGTTCGAGCTCCTGGTCTACGTTCGCCAGAATTCGACGACGGTGGCGCTCGTGCCCGGGCAGGCGACGCTCGGCCGCTCCACCGACAACGCGATCCGCATCGACGATCCGTCGGTTTCGCGCCACCACCTGCTCCTCACCATCGACGACGCCGTGCACGTGGAGGACCTCGGCAGCGCGAACGGGACGCAGCTCCTCCGCAGCGGTTCCGCGGGGATCGACGACGAGCAGACCGGGGGGACGAGCATTGCAATGAAGGCGGGCCACCGCGTGCGGCTTTCCGTCGGGGACGTGCTGCGGGTCGGTCAGGTCGTGCTCGTCCTTCAACCCAAAGGGCGCTCGAGTGCCGTGCCCCGCGGCAAGGAACCGGGGCACGTGCTCGTTCACCCGGAGATGAAGCGCGCCCACGAGCTCTTGCGGCGGGCGGCGGGCACCGACATTTCCGTCCTTCTGCTCGGCGAAACCGGCGTCGGCAAGGAGGTCCTGGCGGAGGCCGTGCACCGCCACTCGGGGCGGTCCCGGGCTCCGTTCCTCAAGCTGAATTGCGCGGCCCTCACCGACACGTTGCTCGAGAGCGAGTTGTTCGGGCACGAGCGCGGCGCGTTCACCGGCGCTCACGCGGCCAAGGTGGGGCTGCTCGAGTCGACCGAAGGAGGCACCGTCTTCCTGGACGAGATCGGGGAGATGTCCCTCGGTACACAGGCGAAGTTGCTCCGCGTCCTCGAGGAGCGAGCCGTCATCCGCGTCGGCGCGACACGGCCACGCAAGATCGACGTGCGCTTCGTGACCGCGACGAACCGCGACCTCGCCCAGCGCGTGCAAGCGGGACAGTTTCGCAGCGACCTTTACTACCGCATCAGCGGGCTCGTCGTTCGCATCCCACCGCTCCGCCAGCGCCGCGTCGAAATCGAGCCGCTCGCCGTTTTCTTCCTCAAGACCTTCGCCCTGCGCGCGGGCCAGCCGGAGCCGCGCCTCACGCCGGCGGCGATCGGACGCCTTTTGGCACACGACTGGCCGGGCAACGTGCGCGAGCTCAGAAACGTGATGGAGCGCGCGATCCTGCTCGCCACGCAGGGCGTGGTGGAGCCCGATCACGTCCTCCTCGAGACGTCGCCGGCCTCGGACGATCTACTCGACGCGGAGTTCGACGCGGAAACCGCCGTCATCGAGCCGCTGCCGCCGCCTGCGCCGGGCGTCGAGGAAGACGAGCGAGCTCGCGTCGTGCGCGCGCTCGAAGCATGCGGCGGTAATCAGACGCGCGCCGCGCAGATGCTCGCGATCTCGCGCCGCACGCTGATCAACCGCATCGAAGAGTTCAATCTGCCGAGACCGAAGAAGCGCTAGGGCGCATCTCACCACTTCGCCCCCGCGCCCCCGGCGGCAGCTACTTATTGAACGGATTGTCTTCGTCGAGCGGCCGCACCTTGCGGCCGGTCTCGACCGGCTTGGCCACCGACGCGACCGGACGCGGCGCGGGCGGCTTCTTCGTCGACGGCCTGAACGGGCGCGCAGACTCCGTTTCCGAGGTCAGGGGTGCGGGCGTGGCCGCGCTCGCGACGGGGGTGGGAGCAGGATCCACCGGCGGCGGGGACGCGACGGGCGCAGGCGGCGCCACCACCGGTTGCGTGGCGGCGGGCACGGCGGGCGCCGGGGGCGCGTCGTCGCCTGAGCGGAGGAGCACGACGCCGCCCGTGACGAGCAGTGCCGCCGCACCGACCAGCGCGACAACCCGCGGGCCGCGCCGCGGCTGGAACCCCGGGATCGCCGTGCCGGACAGCGTCGGCGCGGCGAGGGCCGCTGCCTTGGACAGGGCCAGCTCAGCCGCGGCGTCTCCGACCGCGGTTTCCTCCTCCCCGGAGTCAGCGACCGGCGCGGGCACGACGGTCTTCGCGTCGTGCCTGGCGGCAATGGCTTCGATCGCATTGGCGATGTCGGCGGCGCGCTTGGCGATCGGCGCGGCCAGCGTCGTTTTCACGATCTCGGCGATGCGCAGGTCACTCACCCTCGCCTTTTCGCTCACCAGGAAACGCTCGAGCGCGCGAGCGAGGTCCTCGGCGGTGGCAAACCGGGATTCCCGATCGCGTTCCATCGCCTTCAGCACGATCTTTTCGAGCTCCGGCGGGTAATCCGGCCGCTTCGCGCTCGGCGGAACGAGCGGCTGCTCGAGCAGCTGGTAGAGCGTCGCCAGCGCGTCACCGCCCGAGAACGGGCGCTCGCCGACCGTTGCTTCGTACAGCACGCAACCGAGCGCGAACACGTCCGCCCGGCGGTCGACGTCCTTGGTCGTCACCTGCTCGGGCGCCATGTAAGAGAGCTTGCCCTTCACCTCTCCGGTCTGTGTGGGCGCGTGCAGCTGGCCGCGTGCCTTGGCAACGCCGAAGTCGGTGATGCGAACCTGGCCGCTGGTCGCGATGAGCACGTTCTGGGGCGACACGTCGCGATGCACCACGTGAAGGGGCTCGCCGTCCTCACCGATGAGCTCGTGCGCCGCGTGAAGCCCCGCGCAAACCCGCGATACGACGCGAACCGCAACGTGGATGTCGAGGCGATGGTCGGGAAGAACGTCGAGAATTTCCCGCAGCGAACCGCCGTCCGAGTAGTCCATCACCAGGTAGACCACGCCGCGGGATTTCTCGGCGCCGTGGATCACGCACACGTTCGGGTGCTGGACGAGCGACGCGATGCGCGCCTCGTCGAAGAGCACCTTGTAGAACCCCTCGCTCGCCCCTTCCTCGGCCAGCGCGGTCTTGATCGCGACCAGGCGCGACAACGCGGGCTCGCCCGCCTCGCGAGCGACCCACACGCGGCCCATCCCGCCGGCGCCAATCGGCAGCAGGAGTTGGTAGGAGCCGAGCTCGTCGCCGCTCCGCAATGAGGCGCCCGCGCTGGCCAAAGCGTGTCTCAGAGGATACCCGACGGCCGCCGTCGCGGCCAACAGCTAGGGCGCCTAGGCCGGGGCGCGGCGAAGTGGCGTGAGTGGCGCCTGCTCTTCGGCGGGCTCTGCTCGATCTTCGGTGATGGGCGGGGGCGGGGTCGAGGGGAACGTGCTGCTCGTGCGACCGCTCCGGATCGCTGCCCGACCCACGCGCTCCAAGAGCGACGGGTCCGGCGCGCCGTCCTCGACCTCGATCGGTACGCACGTGCGGAACACGCCGAGCTCCGAATCGTCCATGAGGGAGAACGCAGCGTAGCGACCCTGATCGATGCGCTCGATCCGGTAGGTAACACCATCAACGGTGACCATCCCCTTCACCCGCCCTGTCCTGCCCGATATCGACATTTCCGTAGATCATGAGAATGACTCAAAACGCGAGCGACTGCATCAACAAATACTTGCCGCACCCTAGTGTCGCCTCGGCAAGCCTCGGCTGGTCTTTCCCTGGTGTCGCCTCGGCAGGCCTCGGCTCCTTTCGCTCCGCTCGGCTTCTTTTCGTTTTTGTACGGGCGGAGGGGCGCGAAGGTTTTAGAAGCGTTTCGGCGGTGGCGTTTCGTTCAGCCTAGCTGAAAGGGCCGTTATCACGCTCCCTAGTGTCGCCTCGGCAGGCCTCGGCGCCGAGTTCTCAAGAGCTCGGCTCCGGGCTCGGCGTTATCACCCTAGGGCGTGCAGCGTTGCTCGAACGCTCGGAGAGATTCAAATCTCGGGGTTGATGCAGGGGGTGCCGAAGGGTTGGCAGACGCCGTTACAGCATTGCTCGGTCGATAGGCAGAGTGACTTGGTACCGCAGGTCCTGTCGCCAAGGCAGATCGGGATGTCGCAAGTGCCCGGGATGACACCCCCGCCGTTCGCCTGGCCGCCGCCGAGGGGCACCGCGAGCATGCAGTCGGTGTCCACGCAGCACTGGTGACAAGTTCCATCGCTCGGGCAACACAGCGGGCCGGCCGCGCCGCCGGAATTACAGTCGCCGTTGTCGCAGCATTCACGACACTCGGCGACGGCCGCCATGCCCGAGAAGATGGAGCAGCACTCGGTGCTGTTACTGCAATCGACCTCCCCGTACTCACAGCGCCCCATCGCGCACTCCACCGTCTGGCAAGCGTCGCTCGGCGGCGGGCAGTCGCCGGGGGTGTTGCACTGGGTGCCGCTACCGCCGACGCAGCCCTCGCGCGGGTCACAGGTCTGACCCTGAGCGCAGACTCCGGGAACGACCTGGGTCGTGCAGGAGCTGCCGCAGACGGCGACCAGACAATTGACCTCGGGCTGCGGACAGTCGGCGGCGGAGCAGCAGGTGCCGCACGTCGCCGCGCCATCGCCCGCGTGGGCGCAGCAGAGCTCACCCTGGGCACAGAGGGCTTCGGTCGTGCAAGTTCCGTCCTCGCAGCGGTTCACGGTGCACGGGTCGTCGTCTTCCGCCGCGCACTGCGCGTCGATGCAGCAGAGGCCGCAGCCTTGCCCAGGACAGCAACTCCAGCCGCTCGGACAACTCGCGTAGTCGCAGAAGCCGTCGACGCAGGTGTCCGTGGTGCAGGGGTTGTCGTCGTTGCAGGGCATCTCCGGGCTGCACTCTTCGCGATCCATGCAACCCGTCGGCCCGCAGTACCGGCCCGCACCGCAGCTGTCGTTCGGCGTATTCGTGCAGAAGCCTGCAAAACAGACGTCGTCCGTGCACTCGATGTTGTCCTGGCAGCCGTCTTGATCGCAGCACTCGCCGCAAACGCCGTCGCAGCAGAGTGGCTGAGCGCCGGTGCACTTCGGCACCCGCTCGCACACGCCGTTGCCCGTGCAGCTGTCGATGGTGCACGGGTTCATGTCGTCGCAATCGGCGTTTTCGGTGCAGATGGTGGTGCCGCCGCCACCCGTGCCGCCGCCTCCGGTGGCGCCGGTGTTGGTGCCGGCAGTGCCGCCGGTGGTCCACGACCCGGCGCTGCCGCCAACGCCGCCACGACCGCTCGTCGCCGTGCCGCCCGTCGACGGCGCGCCGCCTTCACCAGCCTCGGCGCCGACCGCGCCGGTCCCGGCGCTGCCGCCCGTGCCCGACGTGAACTCCGGCGAGCTGCACGCGAAAACGACCGTGAGCCCCCCGAGCGACAGACCCAACGCCCTAAGCCACAACGCCCTAAGCCTCATACCCCCGAGGATACCCCGCTGTGCCGTCGTCAACCACCCGCGCTGCGCACCGAATCCCAAAAAGCCCGTACGATCGCGAGCTTCATCTTGCGACGCTCCACGCACACGCCGACCGATAACGTGCCGAGCCCGGGCTCGACGTCGAGCTCGCGCGCCAACGTCCGCAGCGGGCTCTTGTCGATCACCACCCGCGGGACGACGCCGACGCCGCAACCGAGCGTGACGAGCGACAGGATCGCCTCGTTGCCGGTGAGCTCGGCGTAGACGAGCGGCTTAACCCGTCGCTTGCGGAAGAAGCGATCCGCCGCGCGCCGCCCCTGCCCTTCCGCCGGCAGCACGAGTGGGACTCGTTCCCACGGGATCGGGCGTTCGGACACCAGCCGCGCGACCTCCGATTCACTGGCCGGCGCCACGAAGACGAGCGGCGTCACGAGCAGCGTGCGCGCCACGAGCCCGGCCGGCGTGCGCTCCGGCAAGGCCGCCACCGCCACGTCCACCACGTCGCGCGACAACATGCCGAGGGCGTCGGCGGCGTAGCCCGTCTCGAGCCGGATGTGGATGTCCGGGTAGCGTTTGCGAAAACCCGAGAGGACACCCGGCAAGAAACTCTGGCACGCGGTCACCGACGCGAACACGCTGATCGTGCCCGTGAGCCGCTGGTCGGCACCGACGGCGCGCTGCTTCAGCGCGTCAAAGCGAGCCAGCGTCTCTGCCGCGTACGCTTCGAGCAGCACCCCGGCAGGGGCGAGTTCGACGCTCCGCCGGTCCCGCGTGAAGAGCGGCTGCCCGACCTCGGCCTCGAGCCTCTGGATCGTGCGCGAGAGCGCGGAAGGGCTGACGTGGCACTCGCGGCTCGTCCGCCCGAAATGGAGATTGCGCGCGAGATGCAAGAAGAGGCCGAGTTCGTGGTGGTCCATCCTGTATTGCTCTCCACGCAATACATAGCACCGAATAAGTCACTTGGAGCAACACTGGGCGCGCGCTAGGCTCCCGTTCCCCACGCGCCCCCGTTTCGGAGGACTCCCATGCAAAAGCCATCGTTCTCGTCCAAGGTCTTCGAACTCGCCGAACTCGATCTCGGTAAGGGCAAAGAGGTCATCGTCAAGGGTGGCCGCCACCTTTTCCCGCTCCTGCCGAAAGCGTTCGCGGGCATAAAGCAGATTGGGGTCATCGGCTGGGGCTCGCAGGGCCCGGCTCAGGCTCAGAACCTGCGCGAGTCACTGGCCGGGACGGACATCCGCGTGAAGGTGGGACTGCGTCCGAACTCGAGCTCGGCCAAGGAAGCGTCCGCGGCGGGCTTCACGGAGCAAAACGGCACGCTGGGCGAGATGTTCCAGGTGATCAAGGAGAGCGACCTCGTGCTCCTCCTGATCTCGGACGCGGCGCAAGCGGAGCTCTTCGGTCGCGTGTTCGAGGCGCTGCGCCCGGGCGTGACGCTCGGGCTCTCCCACGGGTTCTTGCTCGGCCACATGAAGAACGTGGGCGCGAAGTTCCCCGCGAACATCAACGTGGTCGGCGTGTGTCCGAAGGGCATGGGGCCGAGCGTTCGACGCCTGTACGTGCAGGGCAAGGAAGTGAACGGCGCCGGCATCAACGCGAGCTTCGCCGTCGAGCAGGACGTCGACGGACGCGCGACCGACATCGCGCTCGGCTGGTCGGTGGCGCTCGGCTCGCCCTACACCTTCCAGACCACGCTCGAAAGCGAGTACAAATCGGACATCTACGGCGAGCGCGGCATCCTGCTCGGCGCCGTGCACGGCGTGATCGAATCGCTCTACCGCCGCTTCGTGTCGCAGGGGATGAGCCGCGAGGACGCGTTCTTGAACTCGAGTGAGTCGATCACGGGGCCGATCTCGCACACCATCTCCAAGCAGGGGATCCTGGCCGTGTACGAGGGGCTCGACGCCGAAGGGAAGAAGACCTTCGAGCAGGCGTATTCGGCCGCCTACCCCGCCGCACGCGAGGTGATGCAGGAAATCTACGACGAGGTGTCGTCGGGCAACGAGATCCGCGGCGTGGTGCTGGCGGGTGAACGGTTGAAGAAGCGCCCGATGGGCAAGATCGACGGCACCGAGACGTGGAAGGTCGGCGCCGCCGTCCGCGCGAAGCGAGAGCCCGCGAAGACTCCGGTGCACCCCTTCACCGCCGGCGTCTACTGCGCCACCATGATGGCCCAGATCGACGTGCTGCTCGACCACGGTCACCCGTACTCCGAGGTCGCGAACGAGAGCGTCATCGAGTGCGTCGACTCACTCAATCCCTACATGCACGCACGCGGCGTCTCCTACATGATCGACAACTGCTCGACCACGGCGCGCCTCGGCGCCCGCAAGTGGGCGCCCCGCTTCGACTACACGATCACGCAGCAGGGCTACGTGGAGCTCGACGAGGGCAAAGCCGCCGATCCGAAGCTTTTCCCCGCCTTCAAGTCGAGCGTCATCCATGGCGTCCTCGCCGCCTGCGCCAAGCTCCGCCCGACGGTCGACATCTTCGTCGAGTAGACGGGTTTTCCGCTCCGCACGCCGAGCGAGAGCGCGTCAGCTCGCGAGCGCTCGGAGTTCGCTCTCGAACTTTTCGCCGAGCTCGGCATAGATCGCTTCGGTTCCGGCGGCGGGTGTGACGCTCACGTTCGGATCCGGCGCCGAGAAGCGGGCAAACAGGGACTCGGCCCGCTCACCTCCGAGCGCGTGCGCCGCACGGAGGGCACCGCCGAGCGCCGACGAGTTCTTCACCGCAAGGGTCTTCAGCTCGGCCTGGAACACGTCGGCGATCACCTGCAGGATGCCGCGGTTGGTCGAGGCGCCGCCCGTCACCAGGATGGTGCGCGGCTTCTCGCCGATCCAATCCGAGTGCCGGCGCATCGAAAGCGCCTGCGCCTCGACGACGGCGCGCGCGGCCCGTGCGGGCGCCTGCCAGGCGACGAACTCGGGGCTGCCGCGCAGGTTGACGTGTGGTTCGAGCAGGCGCGGCGTGATCTCGGGAACGAAGAAGGGAAGCATCAAATCGCCGTCGTTCCCGGGCTTCGTCTCTTGCGTGATGGCACGCTCGAAAGCCGGCCAGTCGAGGCCCACCTTGTTCTTGACTGCCTCGCGAGCGAGCGAGCCGTTGGAAAAGCAGATCAGGCACATGAAGCCGCCAAGCGGGTTACCGAAGACGTGGCCGAAGCCGCGCGGATCGGTCTTCGGCTCGCGCATGGCGGCGAACACGGTGTCGCTCGTGCCGAGGCTGATGACGGCGGTGCCGGGCAGCGCCGCGCCCATGCCGACGAGGCTCGACGGATTGTCGCCGGTGAACGCGACGACCTTCGTCCCGCGCGCAAAGCCGTGGCGCTCGACGAAGTACGGCGCGACCTCGCCGACGACGGTGGAGGAGGGGACCGGGGCGCGAAGCTTCGGCCCGAGCTCGGGCGCGGTCGCGCGAAGGAGTTCGGGGCTGAAGGCGAGCGAGGCGAGATCGAGCAGGTTCATCCCGGCGCCGTCGCCCGCGTCGATCGGCGCCGACGTTCCGGCGAGAACGCCCGCGATGAACGAGCTCACCAGATGGATCTCGACCGTGCGCTCGTAGGCGGCGCGGTCCTGCTTGAAAAAACGGCGGATCTGCGGCCCGGTGAAACGCTCGATGGCGCGCGAGCCGCTGACCCGCGTGACCACGCCGTCGCCGCCGACCGCTTCGGCGATCTCGCGGCACTCGGCACTGGTCGAGCTGTCCATCCAGATCGGGCTCGTGGCTCGCGACAAGAGCGGCTTCACCTGATCGCGGAGCGTGGCGCTCGCCTTCCACGCGGCCTTCGCCAGCGGTGTCGACAGGTAAACGGAGCCGTGCTGCTGGCCGGCGCCGCTCACCCCCGCAACGGTGCCGAGATCGAAGCCACTCGCCTTGATGCGGGAGAAAAGCAAGTCGAGCGCTTCCACCCACATCAGCGGATCGCTGTGCTTCACCTGCGGATCGTCGTGCGCGAGAAACCCGTTGGGCGAGGCGTACGCCGGCAGATCGGCGCCGAAGTTCACGCCGGTGTCGAGGACGACGCGACCGTCGTCGGTGTCGATCACGATCGCGGAGAGGCTCTGGGTGCTCGAGTCGAGGCCGAGGTAGCGAGGCATGGCGACCCTCGGCCTAGCGTTAACCGCACGGCGCCGCTATCTCACCGCCAAAAGGCGAGCCCTATCCGAGGCACTGCGCCGCTATCGACCAGTAGGCCGAGGACGTGAGCGTCAAGGGACTGTGCGTGTTGCACTCGCTCACGCATTGAAAAAGCATCTTCGCGCCCTGCACGCACCCGCCGGTGCCGACCTGACAAATGCCGACGACGCGGTCACCCGGGACGTAGCTGAGGTAGTTCGGGCAGTAGTCGGACGCCGACGTGCACGTGGTGCCGCTCGGCATGCAGGGGGTTTCCGAGCTGGAGCCGGCGACGCTGAAACCGGCCATGCCCCCGGCATTGAATCCAGAACTGCCACCGGCCGGGCCGCTGCCGCCAAGCCCGGATGCGCCACCGACCGGGCCGCTGCCGCCAAACCCGGATGCGCCGCCGACCGGGCCGCTGCCGCCAAACCCGGATGCGCCGCCAACCGGGCCTCCACTACCGCCGAAACCAGAGCCCGCACCGAAGCCGCCAAAACCGGAGCCGCCACCGGAGCCTGCGAACCCGCTGCCGCCACCGTTCGGAGGCATGCCAGCGAACCCACTGCCGCCACCGTTCGGAGGCATGCCGCCGAACCCACTGCCGCCACCGTTCGGAGGCATGCCGCCGAACCCGCTGCCGCCACCGTTCGGAGGCATGCCGCCCATTCCACCGCGTGCGCCCATCCCGCCGTCGCCGCCCATCATGGTCATGCCGCTCATCCCGCCGGATGCAGCGGTGCCGCCCATCCCACCCGATGAGTCTGTGCCACCGGTTGCGTCGGTGCCGCCGGTTGCGTCGGTGCCGCCGGTTGCGTCGGTGCCACCCGTCGCGTCGGTGCCGCCGGTTGCGTCGGTGCCACCCGTCGCGTCGGTGCCGCCGCTCTCCGATCCGCTCGTGCCGCCGTCACCGCCGGAAGCGCCGCCCTTGCCTCCGCTGCTGCCACCCTTGCCTCCCGAACCCTTGCCACCCACACCGCCCGAGTTGTCTTCTCCACTCGAGCCGCTGTCACCAGCCTCGCCGTCTGCCGCGGTGAAGGTACTGCCACCGCACGCTACAGCGAGCGCGACGGCAAGACCGAGCGCAACCAAGAAAGCCGAGGACCTCATGGGTCCTAAGCATTGTACCAGTAGATGCTCGCGTAGTCCGGCATCCCCGCGCCGATCTCGATGTAGTACCCGCCGTCCACCATCGGCGGAAGGGCGCCCATGCACTGCGTGAGGACGCCGTTGATCGTGACCGTGCGATTCGTCATGTTGCTGCAGCCCCAGCCGCTGAAGCCCCCTTCGACGAAGTAGCAAACGGCATTGGTGGTGCCGATGTTGCCAGTGGTCCCGGGGTTCCCGGGCTGCGAAGGAGTTCGGGGATTGTCGCAGGGCAGGGAGCCCGACGTGCCACCGCTGCCGGCGGAGCCCGATTGCCCCGCGCCGCTCGACCCGGCCGTGCCGCTCCCCGCGCCGCCGGTGAGAGAGCCACCCACACCGGCATTCGCAGCGCCGCCATCGCCGCCAGTTGCGCCGTTGCCACTCGCACCGCCGGCACCGCTGGTACCGCCAACACCGCCGCTCGAGCCGCCGCTCCCGTCACCGCCCGATCCACCGCTACCACCAGCGCCGTCTCCTCCCGTCCCACCGGCGCCGTCACCGCCGGTTCCCCCGGCACTGTCGCCTCCAGAACCGCCGCTTCCACCGGATCCACCGGTCGAACCGCCGCTCCCACCAGATCCGCCGCTCGAACCACCAGTTCCTCCGCTCGTTCCTCCCGCGCCGTCGCCCGACGATCCACCGCTCGCGCCCTTACCACCGCTGCCGCCGCTGCCGCCTTTACCTCCCGACGAGCCGCCGCTGCCGTCGCCCGAGTCGCCGCCGGTTGCGCCACCCGTGCCGCCCGTCGTCGACGCACCACCTGAGCCGTCGCCGCCCTCACCGGGAACCCTTTCGTCATCGTCCGAGGCGCTCGGTGCGTCGCTGCAGGCGCTCGCGATGGCGACGCTCGCCACCGCGCCGAACGCGATGAGCTTCTGCCACGAAGAAGCCTTCGCTAACCGGTGAACCAATAGAAGCTCGTGTAGTCGGGAGTCCCTGCACTAAATTCGAAGTAGTAGCCACCGTCGATGCGCGCGGGGAGCGCGCCGCCGCACGTGGTCGCCATGCCGTTAACGCTCACCGTGCGGTTGCCGATGTTGCTGCAAGCCCACATGTTGAACATCTCATCGACGAAGTAACAGACGGCCGACGTCGTGCCGAAGCCCCCCGAGTTGCCGGCTTGGGCGGGTTCTCGCGGATTAGGGCAACCGTCGAACGTGCCGCCGGAGCCGCCCTTTCCGGCTGTGCCGGCGCCGCTCGAGCCTCCCTTGCCACTCGAGCCGGAACCCGCCATGCCGCCCTTGCCGCTGTTGCCGCCCATGCTCATCCCGGCGTTGCCGCCGGAGCCCGAGCTGCCGCTGATGCTCGCCGCGCCACCGAAAGCTGTCATGCCGGCGGAGCCGCCCTTGCCACCGGCACCGGCGCCGCCTTGCGCGCTACCACCCATCCCCGCGCCACCGGTTCCGCCAGCACCGGCACCCGCCTTCCCGCCGGCGCCTGCGCCTGAAGTGCCGCCGCCCTTGCCGCTCATGCCCGCGGCAGCGCCGCCCGCACCGCCTGTGCCGCCCTTGCCCGCACTGCCACCGCTACCCGCCGTGCCACCGGTGCCTGCGAGCGGTCCGGCTCCCGCGACCACCGTGCCGCCGGTGCCTGCATCGCCGGGTTCCGGAGGCGGCGGGATGGGCTCTTCGGTCGCGACGGCGCACGAGGCCGCAACGAGGAGCGTCACGCCGAGCGCGGTTCGGCGCCGAGCACTGTTCGTCATAGCGAACCGAGAGTATCGCTTGGCCGCACGAGGCGCTCCTCAGAAAATCGCGAATGCCGTGAAGTCCGGTTGCCCAGCCGTGATCTGGATACAGTAACCGCCGCCGACTCTCGCAGGCGGGGACTGGTTCATCCCGCAGTTCGGGTAGTCCATGCCGTTCACGGACATGACCCTCGCGGGCATCCCCATGTTGCTGCAGTTGAAGCCATTGATGGTGCCCGTGGTCTCGTGACACGACGCGGCGGTCCCAACGGCGCCAGACATGTACGGCGCACCGGAGAAGACGATCGGATTGCTGCACATCGAGGCGCAGGGGCCGGTGCCACTGCCCGTGCCACCGTTGCCGCCCTTGCCACCCGTTGCCCCGCCGGAGCCCGATGTTCCACCCTTGCCGCTGGCACCGCTCGCACCGCCGGCTCCGGCGCCAGCGCCTCCGCTCCCGCTGGTACCACCCTTCCCTCCCGTGCCGCTCATCCCGGCAGCGCCGCCCGCGCCGGCACTTCCACCCATGCCGGCGGCACCACCGAACGCGCTCCCGCCACTGCCGCTCGCACCGCCCGCACCACTCGCGCCACCGGCGCCGCCCGCACCACTCGCGCCACCGGCACCTCCCGCACCTCCCGCACCGCCAGCGCCGCCCGCCGCGCCATCACCGCCTGAACCGCCTGACCCGCCGCTACCGCCGGCGCCACTCGCTCCGCCCGCGCCAGCTGCGCCGCCGACCCCGCCAGCACCGCCCGCTTTGCCGGCCATGCCGCCCATCGCACCGCCGGTGCCGCCGACGCCTCCAGTCGCGCCGCCGACACCTCCGCTCGCACCGCCGACGCCGCTGCCGGCGACTCCTGCAGTGCCAGCTGGAACCGATCCCCCACCAATCGGATCGGTGGAGTCGGGAGGGGGCGGACCCTCGTCCGTTGCGACGGCGCAGGCCACCGCACCGAGCAGCGTCAGCCAGGTAGCAAAGTGCGCTCGTGTCGTCGTGTTCATCTAAGCGGAGCTCTCCAGAGCAATCAAAGATTAGGACGAGCACGCTAGCGAGGCAAACAGCGGAGCACGGATCTTCAGCACGGAACGTCACGCACCTTTGCTTACATCAGTGGTTGGAACAGACAGCGGTTGCATGCTGTCGGGCCAAGCGGTGACTTACTCGTTCCCGAAGCTCGCCTTGCCGATATCGGTGGCGCTTCACGTCGCCTTCGGCGTGTGGGTGGAGGTGCGCGCCGGTGAGCTCGAGACGGCGCGCCCGATCCAGACCGACCGATTCTCAGGTGAAGGGATCGACGTCGCCACCGTGGTGACGGCTGGAGCCGCGCATCCCGACGCCGTGCAGCCGCCACGCGCCGAGCCCGCCGGGATCGGGGCCGTTCGACCTGCTGCGACTGCCGTTGAGCCTGAAGCTCCGCGTCCGCTTTTTGCGAAGGCCGCTGAGCCCGCCGCTCCGCGTCCGCCTGCGCGGCATCGCGTGGTGTCGCCCGCTGCCGGCGTGCGCGCGGAGCCGCCGGCCGGCTCGTCGTCGGACACGGCACCGTCATCGCCCCCTGCAGGATTCGGCGCCGCCGGCCTTCCACCGGGGGTGCGGCACCTGCCGAAGGCTTTCGCGCGCGCCATCGCGCTCGCCAACCGCGCCGATCTCCGCTGGCGCGGGCTCGCGCCGGGCATCGTCGACGAAACGAGCGTGGTGCTCACCGTTGCCGACGACGGCACACTGGGCAAGCTCTCCTACCCCGTCGCGGGGGACGAAACGCGCATCGCGCCCGTCGTCAGAAAGCTCCTCGACAACACCGTGCTCTTGCTCGCTTCGGGGAAGTTCTCGCTCGACGCGGGTGCCGTTTCACCGGGGACGATGCGGCTCCGCGTGCGGGTCGAAATAGAACAGCAGGCGTCCGGCGGGGCCGACGTCGATCCCGACGAGCTTCACGCCCTCGACTACGAGCCGCCGCGCCCGGGGAAGCGTGGGCACGGCGCGTTCGTGCTGAACTCGGGCCGGCGCGTCGTCGCCTGGATTTCAGTCGAGTGAGACCCGGTTGCTGGCAGCTCGGGGAAGATTCCACTATTGTCATGGGGTGGAAGGCCTCGACGACGACGCGATCCGGACGCTCGCCGAGCGGTACGCCGCGGTCGTCAGCGAGCTCGACATCACCCGGGGTGATCCGCTGCTCGTGCTGCCGAACGCGGAGTTCTTTCCGGACCGCTTCATCGGCGACACGGCGAGCCTGGAGCTGCTGTTCGCTCGGATGCAGGGCTACGCCGCGCTCGAGGAGTTGACGGTCGACGTCCACGCGAGCGGCGAGGCCCCGCTCGACGCGGGAGGCAGCTGCGGGACGGGCGGCTGCGGCACCGGCGCGTGCGCCACCGGCGAGAAGGAAGACGCTCAGGCGCCACGCCTCGCGCGCACCGCGGAAGGCTACCTCGTCAACGTGCCGCGAGCGGAGCTCGCGCACCCGATCGTCCTCACGGCGCGCCTTGCCGCGTCGCTCGGTGCCATCGCACTGCTCGAGGCGCGTTCGGGCGCCTCGGCGGAGGTGACGGGGGCCGAGGCAGAGCTCGCGGCGACGGCGCTCGGCTTCGGCGTGCTCCTGCTCGAAGCGTCGTACCTCTACAACAAGAGCTGCGGCGGTCCCCGCGTCGAGCGAGCGACGACCCTCGGCCTGGACGAGCTCTCGGTGCTGTTCGCGCTGGCGGCGGCCCGCGAAGGTCATTCACTCCGAGCCGCCCTCGGCGAACTCGGCACGACGCAACGCGCGCTCGTGCGCGACGCGGCGGCGGTCATGGACGAGAGCCCCGGGCTCGTGGAGACGCTCCGCTCCCATCCGAAGCGCGTCGCCAGCGGCGCGTTCCGCCTGCGCGACGGGCGATCACTCTTGTCGCGTCTGTTCCAGCGCAAGGCTCGCCCGAAGAGCTCGGACGAGCGGGTCACCGACGCGATCGGCGCCCTCGAACGCGGGGCAAGCGTCGACGAAGTGGCGGCCATGCTGGAAGCCGACCGTCGCTGATCGGGCGCGCCGCCCTCGAATCACCGCCGAGCGCTACGAGACGAGGGTGACGTTCGGGTCGCTGCTCACGAGCAGACCCTCGGAAGCGTCGTCAGCGGGCGCCTGCCCCTCGTCGAGCACGCGCACGAAGTAGAGCCCGCGCTCGGTGAGGCTTCTGGTGATGCTGACGCGCGCTGCCTGTCGCACGCGCCGCGTCGGCGTCCCCGCATCCGGGGCCAGCGCGTCGCTCGCGCCTTCGCCGTTCACCGCTGGGCGCGTTGAAGCGCTCCGTGCTTGCGCCACCGCGGCGACCGGCGGCGCACCGAGCACGCTCGGCGTCACGCTCTTGGCCGCCGGCTTCATGCTCGGGGGTGCCGGCGTCACGCTCGGCGAGTTGCGCGCCGCAGGCGGCATCGGAGTCCCGCTCGACGGCGTCGGGCGGAACGGCGCGCGTGCCGTGCCCTGCGCTGGAGTGGGCTTCGACGCAGGCGGGGTCGCGCTCGACGGCGGCCGCGCCGCCACGGACGGAGGCCGAACTGCCGGCACCTTGGCCGTCTCGGCCGCCGACTTCGGCTCGGTCGCAGACTTCGGCTCGGCCACCGACTTCGGCTCGGTCGCAGACTTCGTCGCCTCTGCCGACGTGGCACGCGAGGCCGGCGTCGGCGTCGCGGTCGGACTCGGCGGGGCCGCCGCCGGCGTCGCTTTCGGAGCCGGAACCGGGCTGGGAGTCGAGCTCGCCGCTCGCGCGCGAGAGCTCGGTGGAGGAGGAGGCGTGCTCGCGCGGATGGCGCGCGACTCGAGCAAGAACGGACGCTCGCCGTCGGCCTCGCTCGCTCCGTTGCCGTTCGATGCCGGCGTGCGAACGGGCGGTTTGTCCGTGCTGCGATCGGTCGCCGCCTCTTTCTCGACGCGGCTCTTCAAGCTCGCCAGGGTTTGCGCGAGCGACAGCGTGCGGGCGTCGTCCGTGCCGTCACCCGCTGATTCGGCCGCGCGCTGAAGCCAGCGCAACGCCTCAGCTGCGTCGCCCTTGGCGCCAAAGACCGCCGCCGTTTCGAGCGATGAAGCGACCGTGTCAGAATCCCCCGGGAGTGGGATAGGGATCGGGATTGCTGCGTCCATCGCCCTGATCGAGTTAGTGGCTCGGAGCCCCCGAAAGCAGTCAGACGATTGCAGGTCTGCCCCTCCCGGTTCCGGTTTCACACGCGATTTCGCGATCCTCCACCGCCTCTCTCGGCGGACTTCCTCGATTTTTTGCCACACGGGCTTGAGCCAATCTCAGACCCAGCTTCGCTGGTTCTGAAGCGGGCTTCGCCCGCTGCGCTGCTTCGCAGCGGGGCTCTAGCTCTGTCCTCGGGGGCGTCCCGCCCCCGGAAAAATGGCTCCGCCATTTTTCTCCCCCTCACCCGCTTCGCGGGTGGCTAGAGCTCCGCACCGTTCAACGAATCACGAGAAACGCTCTAGCGGCGCGATCGGTTGTATCGTCGCGGTCATGACGAGAGCGACATCATCACCCATCGTTCGTGCACTGCTCGCCGCCTCGGCCGCACTCGCTGCCGTCGCCCTCCCCGACACCGCCTTCGCGCAGTCGAGCTTCGGCAAGTCCGGGTCGATCGTCATCTCGGGCGAGAGACTGGCCGGGCTCTATTACAACCAGACGAAAACGGACGGCGACGGCTTCGACGACGGCGACCCCGTGACGTTCGAGTCGGACACGTCGTCGACCACCTTCGCGTTTCTCGGTAGCGGACTCGGCGCCGACACGGGCGGCGTGCCCGCCGGCCCGGCCGGCGTGCCGCGAGTCGGATTCGACTACTTCTTCATGCAGTCGATGAGCCTCGGTTTGTCCCTCACCTACGTCTCACGAAACGCCACCGACGAGATCAGCGGCACGAGGATGATGGGAATGACGATCCAGCCGTACCGCGACGAGATCGAGACGACGGAGACCCTGTTCGTGGTCGCGCCTCGCTTCGGCTACGCGCTCGGGTTCACGAACCTGCTCGGTCTGTGGGCACACGGCGCGCTCACCTACACGCGCTTCGGCGTCGACCGCAGGGTGACGAACATCGCACCAGGCGCCGGCCTGGCCGAGGACAGCGAGACGTCGGTCGGCGCGTTCGGCCTCGCCGTCGACGCGCAGCTCGTCATCGCGCCCATCGAACACGTCGCCTTCGGCGTCGGTCCGCTGTTCGAGATCGCGCCAATCGGCGATTTCGACTCCACCGACCCCCAGGACACCTACTCGGTCGACGGTGAGGCGAGTATCCTTTCGCTCGGAATCGCCGCCGGTCTGATCGTCTGGCTCTAGGCGCGAAAAACGGCCGGAAAGGCGCCGCCGGGGAGCTCTAGGGCAGCCCCCCGGCGGAACCCGCGCGAGCTCAGACTCCCGCCCGCTCCATCAACGCTTCGTGCGCGTCGGAGAGCTTGCGCAGCAGACGATCGACGTCCACGCCCACCAGGCTGCCCCGCCACTTGAGCGCGCGTCCGGCGACGAACACCGAGTCGACGTTGCTCGTGTCCATCGCGAGCACCACGGCCGCCGTCGGGTCGTTCATCGGCGCGACGTTCACGGCTCGCGTCTGGAGCAAAATGAAGTCGGCCTGCTTGCCGGGCGTCAGCGACCCGATCTTGTGGTCCAAATGATTCGTCCGCGCACCTTCGATCGTCGCGAACTCGAGCACGTTCTTCGCCGTCAGCAGTTGCGCTCGGTGCGATTCGTCCGGGAACAGGTGATCCTTGTTGAGCAGCCCGCGCTGAAGCGCGAAGCAGGCGCGCATCTGCGTGAACATGTCGGTCGGCTGGTTCGTCTCCACGTCCACGCTCAGGCTCGGACGAATCCCGAGATCGAGCGCCTTCTGGATCGGCGGCATGCCGTGACCCATTTGCATCTCGATCGGCACCGCGAGCGAAACCGTGCCTCCGGTATCGGCGATCAGCGCCCACTCGGCGTCGCTCAACGTGCACGCGTGGATGTACGTGGTGTCGTCGGCGAGATCGACGAGGCCGGCGAGTTGCTGCAAAAACCCCTGCTGGCCCAGGCCACCGACGCCCACGTGCACGCTGATCGGCGCACCCACGTCACGAGCAACGCCCCATTCGATGGCCGCCGCGTCGACCGGCGCGAACTCCGGTCCCGCCGCAGCGAGCGCCAGCGTCAAGAGTTGGTCGTCCGAAGAGAAGTACTGACTCCGGAGTCGCACGATGTCGCCCGGGTAGGGGTTGTTCAGGTTTTGGTACCAGGGTACCGGGAGCCCGAAGTTCGGCCCGTAGCCGTAGACGGCGCGCATGCCGACGCGGCGGAGCGCGTCGATGGCGGCATCCGTGTGTTCACTGGACGTCGCGATGTGGGACCAGTCGAGAACGGTCGTGACGCCGGCGTTGACGGCGGAGAGGGCGCTGATCGTGTCGCCCCAGAACACCTCTTCCGGCGTGATGATCGGCGCGAAGCCGAACAGGATCTTCGTCAGGTAGTCGCCGAGTAGATCGTCAGGACCGATGTTCCTGAGGAGCCCCTGCCACATGTGACGGTGCGTATCGACGAAGCCGGGCATCACGATCATGCCCTTGGCGTCGACGACCTCCGCGTTGTGGGCTTGGATCGAGGGAGCAACGGCCTCGATCACGCCGTCCTCCACCAGCACGTCGCCCTTCGGGAAATCACCGAGCGCCGGATCCATGGTCAGCACCGTGCCGTTCTTGATCAGCATTCGGTTGCGCCCGTGGCCGTGCCCACCGTGGGCACTCGCCGTGCCCGGCACCGCAGCAGCGCCAAGGGCCCCGCCGAGCCCGAGCAAAAGACGCCGTGACAACTCGAAATCCAAGAGCCCCTGTTCGAACTTGTCGTTACTCATCGTCCGCTCTCCCTGGTGGCATGCTTCCCAACCGCCCGACCACCCGGAGCGCGCCGGCCTTCCCGACGTACGTCTAGCGGCGCGTCGCCACGTAACCCGCGCCTTCGATTGCCCCGCTCGAGTGGACTGCGATCTTCACTCCCAGCGACGCGATTGTCAATCGAGCAGTGCCCTTGCGAAACGCGCGCGGGAACAGCATCAATGAAAGGTCCGCGCGCGCTCTCTGCACTACATTCCCCCACAGCGCGACACGGGAACACACATCACGCCCTTGTCCGGGCATTGAGTGGGCGTGGTGGTGTCGCAAAAAATCTCGTTCGGGTTCGTGGGGGCGCTTCTTGCGATCGCTTCGTGCAGCGGTCAGCGTGACAATCGCAAGGCGCCGACACAGGTGGCTGGCGCCGACGCGGCGGGCTTCGGTGGCACGTCCGGTGCCACCGGTGGCACGAGCACGGGCGGAACCGACGACGAGGGCGGCGCCACGGGCACGGGCGCCGAACCTGCGGGACGCGCGGGCAGCGCGAGCGGTGCGTCCGGGAGCGCGGGTGTGGGCGGGCTCGGCGGCTCGAGCGGGCTCGCGAGCTTCGGAGGAGTGAGCGGGATCGGCGGCAGCGGCGGCGCCGGGACGGCGGGCTCGCTCGGCAAGGCGGGCTTTTCGGGTAGCGCGGGGATGGCTGGAACGGCGGGCCAATCACCCCAGCAACCGGTCGGCTGGCTCTGTCTCAGGTCCTACTACGCCGACGGCGTGTGCGACTGCGGGTGCGCCGCACCGGACGCGGATTGCGGCGATGAGCCCACCATCGCGACCTGCCATCGCTGCAGCGGGGACAGCTGCTCGCCTTACAATTGTCCCGGCAACATCGATCCTTCGGACATCACCCGTTGCACACAGCCGCCGCCAAGCTGGACCTGCGCCGATCCGCTGTGGGACGACGGATCCATCTGCGACTGCGGCTGCGGCTACCTGGATCCCGACTGCAGCTCCGTCTCGTCGGAAGCCTGCGACTCGTGCAACGAGCCAGGCTCCTGCTCAGTTCCGGCATGCCCGGGCACGATCCGTCCGGACATGAACTCGGTCTGTCACCTGCTCCCCGAGCCGCCCGGATGGACGTGCGAGGGGTACGGGTACGGCGACGGCGAATTCTGCCACTGCGGCTGTGGCGCTCCCGATCTCGATTGCGTCACCGGCGACCTCGCGGAGTGCGACAGCTGTTCAAGCTGCGGAGGCGGCACGTGCGCCCAGGAAGTCGACCCCGACGATACGACGCAATGCCTCCCTCCCCCGACCGGCTGGATCTGCCACGAGTCTATCTACCGGGACAGTCCCGGGGATTGCGACTGCGGCTGCGGTGTCTTCGATCCCGATTGCGAAGAAGTCACCGCATCCTGGTGCGGCTTCTGCCCGCCGGAAGGTTGCACCGGCGGCGACTGTCGCTTCCTCGATCAGGACAACAACGCGCTCTGCATGTCGGTGCCGAGCGGTTGGACCTGCGATCCACTCTACTACGACGACTTCGACGACGCGTGCGACTGCGGCTGTGGGGTTTTGGATGCGGACTGTGCGACCGCGAACCGTTCGTCCTGCGACATCTGCGATTCCGAAGGTAGCTGCTCGACGACGCCCTGCCCCGGCACGATTGCGAGTGCGGACAACGCGACCTGCGGAAGCTAGTCGCGCCCATCCCTCCTCCACCTCCGAGACCCCACACATCACGGCCCCGTCCGGGCATTGATTGAACGTGGTGGTGTTGCAAAAGATATTATTCGTCACTTCTGCGCTTGCGATCGCACTTGCGTGCAGCGGTCAGCGTGACCATCGCCAGGCGCCGACACAGGGCGGAGCTGCGGGCGCGGGAGCAAACGGCGTCGGCGGCTCGAGCGGCGCGATGGGCGGGACCAGTACGGGCGGCACCGACGACGAGGGCGGCGCGACGGGTACGGGCGCGGAACCGGCCGGGCGTGCCGGCGCGGCCAGCGGTGCGTCCGGCCGCGCGGGTGCGGGTGGGCTCGGGGGCTCGAGCGGGATCGCGAGCTTCGGCGGAGTGAGCGGGATCGGCGGCACCGGCGGCGTGGGGACGGCGGGCTCGCTCGGCACCGCGGGTTCTTCAGGTAGCGCCGGGATTGCCGGCACGGCGGGACAGCCGCCCGAACCCGAAGGTTGGCTCTGCATCGGCCTCTACGGCGACGGCTTTTGCGATTGCGGTTGCGCCGTGCCGGACATCGATTGCGGCGATGAACCTGATATCACCGCTTGCGCGCGCTGTGGTGGGGACAGCTGCTCGCCGTTCTTCTGTCCGGGCAACATCGATCCATCGGACATCACCCGCTGCACGAAGCCGCCACCAAGTTGGTCCTGCGCCGATCCGCTGTGGGACGACGGTTCCGTCTGCGACTGTGGCTGCGGCTATCCTGATCCGGACTGCAGCTCCGTCTCGGCCGACGCCTGTGATTCGTGCGACGAGGACGGCTCCTGCTCGATCGAGGCGTGCCCGGGCACGATCCATCCGGACATGAACTCGGTGTGTCAGCCGCTCCCCCCGCCCCGGGGATGGACGTGCCGGGAGGACGGGTACAGCGACGGCTACAGCTGCGACTGCGGCTGCGGCGTTCCGGATCTCGACTGTCTCACCGGCGACATCCAAGAGTGCGACCTTTGTTCGAACTGCGGCGGCGGCACGTGCGCGCAAGAAGTCGACGCTGCGGACACGACCGTCTGTCTCCCTGCGCCCGACGGCTGGACCTGCCAGGATTTTGAATACCTCGACAACAGCGGGTACTGCGACTGCGGCTGCGGTATCTTCGACCCCAACTGCGAAGGGATCGCGGCGTCCTGGTGCGGCGACTGCCCCGGGGAAGGCTGCACCCGCGGCGACTGCCGCTTCCTCGACCCCGACGACAACGCGCTCTGCATGCGGGTGCCGAGCGGCTGGACCTGCGATCCGCTCTACTACGACGACTCCGACAACACGTGCGACTGCGGTTGTGGGATGGTGGATTGGGACTGCGGGAGCCCCAACAGCTCGGCCTGCGACATCTGCAACTCCGAAGGCAGCTGCTCGACGACGCCCTGCCCCGGCACGATTGGGAGCACGTACAACGCGGTCTGCGGAGGTTAGCGCGGCGCCCGCCGAACTAGATGCAGTCTCCCAGCCCGGCGTTCGAGCCTTCGGAGCATGAATCCCCACTGGGGAGGTCGTGTTGCACTTGCACTTCGCCCGCCGACGCTGGCAGCTCGTCATCGCCGATGGTCTCGATACTTCCGTAGCCGAGAGCACCATAGTCGCCGAGTCCCCAGCATCGAACGGCTCCCGTGGCCATCAGCGCGCAGGTATGAGCGAGGCCGGCTGCGATCTCCTGGACGGGTCCGCCGATGGTGATGTCCCCCGGGTACTGGCCGTCGAATCCACTGCCGCCGAGAACCCCAAACATGTCGCTCCCCATGCAGCGTACGGCACCGTTCGCCAGCACGACACAGCTGTGCAGCCCGCCTGCGGAGACCTGGCGTGCTGTCCCCCCAAAGGAGGACCACGTCCGGCTCCTGCCCCAGCACTGAACCGCGCCGCTCGCCAGTAGCGCGCAGGTGTGGTGACCACTCGTCGAAAGCTGCACGACGCCACCGTCAATGTCGACGGTGGTGGCCGAAGGAGCACAGACATCGGCCGTCGATTCACCATCACCAAGCTGACCGTTCTCACCCATGCCCCAGCATCGCACCCTCCCGTCGGTCAGTAGCACGCACGTGTGACCATCGCCGACAGCAACCTGGAGGGCTGGCCCCCCGATTTCGATGTCTCCCACCGAGGCCGGGGTTTCGTCATCGCCGATCGTCTCGCCCCCTGGCTCGCCTAGAGCACAGCGATAGTTGCTTCCCCAGCATCGCACCGCGCCATCGACGAGGAGCGCGCAGGTGTGGCTGGTGCCCGCAGCAATCTGCGCAACCGGGCCACCAACATCCACGGCTCCAACCTGCGCAGGTGTCTCATCGTCACCGATCGTATCGGTGTTGCCGTATCCGAGCTGGCCCAGAGCTCCCGAGCCCCAACACCGGACCTCGCCATTCACCAGCAGTGCGCAGGTGTGCCCACTGCCGTTGGGAGCGCGAGGGTTGGCGTAGTCGCCGGCAGCTACCTGCTTCACCGGGCCCCCCACATCGACGTTTCCGATCGAAGCGGGCGTCTCGTCGTCACCAATCGTGTTCGTGTTTCCGTACCCCAGCGCGCCGGTCGCACCATAGCCCCAGCAGCGCAGGGCACCTCCGTCCAGAATCATGCAGGTGTGATGGAAGCCGGCAGCGAGAATCGGCCCGGACTCGACACACTTCGACGGCTGACCTTTGCACCTCCAGCCTGGCTGCAAGGTACAGGTGTGGCAACCGTCGCCCTCCGCAGCGTTTTCGTCGTCGCAGGTCTCGTCGCTGTCGATGACACCATTCCCACAAGCATCTGCGGACTCGCCTGCTGACCCGCCATCGACCCCGTGCTCGCCAGCAACTCCTGCTTCACCTCCTTCGGCCACCGGCGAGGTACGACCCCCAACTCCTCCCGAGCCACCAGGTTCCGGAACAGCCCCGGCGATTCCCGAAGCGCCAGGATTCCCTCCACTGTCGAGAGGAAGATCGCCAGCACCCCCCTCAGCCGTGCCACCTCCCCCGCCCGCGCCGCCCGAATCACTGGACCCTCCTCGTCCCGCCGTCGAAGCTCGTCCGGAGTCGCCGCCCCCCGAAGCGCCCGAGCGATTCGGAGCACCACCATTCGCGCAGCCAACGCCCAGCCAGAGGACCATCGCGATGTGTAGGCCGCGCCGTGGACCGCATGCGCTGAGCGCTTCCGAGTGACTCTGCATGCCCCTGCACGGAGCAAGGCCCATACCAACGCGCCGGAAGCGTCTAACGGGTGCGCTAGGGGCCCGTGGGACGAGGTCGACCCGCGCACCAACGCGATGGGGCTCGGGCGTTGTGCGCAGGAGAACGTATTCGCTGCGCAGCTTTCCGCGCAGCTGCGCACCCGTTGGTCGAGAGCGCCACGCAACGGCACTTGCGCCGGGGCGCGCTTGGCTGCGCAGGTCCTCACGCAGCAGGGCACCATCACGCGCGGGTCGACTAGCGAAATCTTCCCGAATTGATGCATCGCACTTCCCTCGCGCCAGCATCACCCGGCACGTCACTTGCTTTTTCGAGCGGTCGGTTGCGGCCTGTTGTTGGTTCAACCTAGAGTGGCGTGCCTCGTGTTACTGGCAGCCAGTTGGAGGGATCCCGTATGCTTTCGATTCAACGCCGGATAGCGATTCTCTTCGTTGGACTAGCGTGCTGCGCGTGCTCGGGCGCGGATAGCGAGCAAGAGTCGGAGCAAGAGCAAGAAGCAACGATCGTCGACAGTCTCGTTGCAGCGGGAGTGATGGGTCTAGTGCACTCTGCCCTCCCCCCGTTCTACAGCCATTGCGGGGAGGTCCAGCCGGGATTCGACCCAGACAACTACGACCCCGTGAACGACACCTTCTGTACCATCACGGAAACCAAGGAGTACCGAAAGGAACAGGGCGAGGTCCTTCTGACCGTCAACTACTACGTGACGGACATGGGGACGCCCGATCCCGAGGCACAGGTAGCGCCGTGGATGCATCCGGACACGTTCTACTGCAACTGGACGATGTCGATTAAGGCGGAGCCGTTCGATTCGGTGCCACCGAAGGACGCTCAGTGGCTCACGTCAACGGTGCGCGAAGTATCGTACTACTGCTCCGAGGAATACGTCGGTGCAGGCGCCATTCAAGTCGGCCAAACCTTCAAGGAACTCGCCATGCGTTCCACGGATCCGAATGTGCTCCTCTTCACGAGCGACTTCGCCATCGCGAGCAATGGCGGGAATTCCCTTTTCATGGGCTTTGCTGGCATGGACGATACCGGCGGATCGCCGCGTTCCGATTTGAGCGGCGGAGGCGGAACCGAACTCTTCGACGTCTGCACGCCAACTCCCGCGAAGGTGCCGCCTCCTGCAACCTCGGGTGGGCCGGGGATCTGCGAACCCGTCTGCCGACTATTCATGGCAGCAGACCCCCTCCCACTGTGCTCCTGGGACAACATTCCTCATCAACTTCCGGACAACCCGGACCTCATCGACAACGAATGGAAGGAGAGGTTCTCCAAACTCTATAAGGAAATACACCCGGGGAAATGACCCTCCACGCATTTCCCTGCGCCTGGATTGCGGCTTCGATCGCGCTCAATGGGTGCTCCCTGCTCAACGCGTACGGAGAAATCCCTTTACGGGAATCGAATGATACCTGCTCCAACGGGATCGACGACGACCTCGATGGAGCCGAAGACTGCCTCGACGAAGATTGCCGGCACCTGTGTCCGGAAGCGGGCGGACTGCAGTGTCGTGATCTCGAGGACAACGACGAGGACGGCTTCGTCGACGAAGGGGAGCCGAGTTGTTGGCCTCATGCCTCGGTGACCACGGGACCATTCGACGAGCAGGGTCGGGAACTCGATTGCAGGACGAGGGTCGGGACCGTTCTGCCGCGCGAGGCTCGGGATCCACCGCCACTGGATGGCCGCGTGGCGACGCTGAGGGGTACCCAGGACTGCGGCGCTGCTGCGGTTCTCAGCATTTCAGGTGCATGCGACCGCGCGCGCACTTCGACACCCATCACCGGCGGCACCATCGACAGCCTGTCGCTGGAAGTAGAGCTCGATAGAGAAGGCGCGGAGTTCGTGCTGTTGCTCTATCCGCCCCGCGAGGTCGGAGCGTTCGCCGTCGGGCAGCCGCTCCTCGTGAGCCTGCGCCGGCGAACGTCGGCGCAGAACAACGACGAGTTGGTCGTTTCCTATCCCGCAACTGAGGATGCGATCCAGACAACCCGCACGCTGGAGCCGCCCTCGTCAGATTGGGTAGCGGTCACACTGACTTCGTCACCGTCACCCACCGACGGCGATCAGGCCATGCTACGCTTTTCGGATCCGGCGTCTGGAAAGGTCCTCGCGGGTCCGTCGGACGATGTCTTCGACGAAGCGGTCCGGTTACCGCTGGGAACGAGCGTCGGTAACCCGCTGGAGATCGAAGTCGCGGTGGGGGGACCAGGGCAGGTCACGATCAGGAACTTCGCGCTCGAGCGGAGTCCCTTCCTTCCGTGCCCCACGATCTCCGTGCTCCCTCAGGTCGAAAACTCTGCTGCGATCCTCACGGCCGCACTGGGAGACGACTGGCTTTGCATACTCGCTGCGGGCTTCGGCGACGCGGCCACCGCCATCACCGACGAATTTGTGTATTGCCCCGAGCGTGATCATGGTTCGCCGCAGTTCGAGACGAATGAAGGCGCCCTCCACGCGTGGAGGACGAATCGTCGAGCTGAGACTTCGCAGAGTGATCCGTACGAAATCGACGACGAGAGCACTATCGGCCTTGGCGTTCGCGCGGGTGCCCTGGCATGGGATGAGGGTGCAGGCGTCTTCGACGGAATCCTCCTCGGCTCAGACCCCGGCGGTGACGGTCTGTTCCGCGTGCGCAGCAGTGACTGCATCAATTGGAACATAGAACGGCTCGAAACTCCGAACTCTGCACTAGCCTTCCCTCTCCTCTACGAGATTCGAGGAGAGCAACGCGAGCTTCTGTTCGCGACGCCGGGTGGCCCCTACGCTGTGGATCCCGGGATGTACGACCAGCATGGTTGCTTACCCTCCGATCATGCGGGCGATCGAATCCCGTTGATCAAGCCAGCTAGCGACGAGGCCGCAACCTATTCACGCGCCGAGCTTCATCGTGCCTTTGCCGGAACGCGCACAGAGCAATTCCAGGTAAACAGCGCCGGCACGCTTCCCGCCTTGCTCGGGTGGACCGTCGGCTGTCAGCCCGCAAGGCTCGTGCAAGACCCGCCACGAACTTGGCCCCTGCGCGTGAACCAGCTCATCCGGGTCGGTGGCACCCATGCCGTGCTGGCATCCGGGCCCGGGGGAGTCGAGGTCGTCCTCGACGTCGACGGCGCGAGCACACCCGCGAATCGTAGGGGTGCGGACGGAGAGCTGATCGCGCAACCGCTACGCCAACCTAGCGGCATCGCCGGCACCTTCGACGCCGCTGCCGTGAGAGAGGCACACCTCGTCCTGTTTCCCCAGCTCGACGTGAGTCCCGAGCTCAACGGGCTACTCATCTACCGCGGATTTCACCAGGTCATGCAGGTCGATGATGGCGAGACCATCGGGGAAGACGTGACCGACCCGGCGTCCTGCTATGCCCCAAACGGCGTACCTGCACTGGGTCGCGCGGGCGGCACGCTAAGGTACCTGGGCGGGCAAGTCGGTATCGTCCCCGTTTCGATCGAAATTGCGCGATAGCGCCCTCAACGAGGGCGGCTGGGCCGCAATGACACGTTCAAGAACGTCGTTCGTTGATCACGGACGACGACGGTGCCTTGCCAAGTGAGATAACCCTTTGCACGGAGTTCAACATGGTGGGCTCCGACCTCGACCCCATCGATGCGTGCCGGCGCGAGAGCTTTTTTTCGCCCGTCCACGATGATGAGCGCTGGGGCGTTGCCTGTGCCTACGAGCAACGTGCCAACGACTTCCGGCAGAGCTGGCGCGAGCAACGCAAGCTCCGCGGTCTGGCCCTGGCGGATGATCACGTTCGCGACGACAGTCGCGTGGCCGGGCGCTTGCAGGCGCAGACGATACCCTCCGACGGGGAGGGTCGCCTCGGCATGATGCAGATCTTCCCATCGGCTGGAACCTTCCCGTTGCAAGCTAAGTTTCGCCCCCCGCGGGCTGGACGAGACCCTCAGCTGTCCCAGCAGGGGCTCCAGGTCCACCAGGACCTCTTCCGTGTGTCCGCGTGGAGCCGTGACGTTGATCGACGCCGGCTGAAACCCTTCGCGACGGAGTTCGATAGCGTGCTCGCCCGGCTCGAGTGCGAGCACACGTGGGGTCTTGCCGAACGCGCCTAGCTCAGGGCGATCGACCATGATGGTGGCACCGGGTGGATTGGTCGTCACCTTCACCAGGGCCAGGTCAGAACCAAGCTCGTCGAGCTTGGCGGCCGCCGAACTCCGTCTGTCGGGATCTCGGTCCTCACTTTCCATGTACTCGCTGAAGAACGTGTAGGCGAGCTGCGTTTCACCAGCCGCTTCAGCACAGGCAGCAATGTTGAACAGCAATCGTGAGCTTGGCGCGGCGACCTGCACGTCGAGAAACTCGCGCAGCGCTTGCTCGTAGGCGCCACGGGCGTACGCCCGACGAGCTCGTCGATCGAAGAAGCTAGCCTGAGTCGAGTCCGCGCGCGCGGAATGGATCACACCGATCGAGAACGACGATGCGGCGATGGCACCGACCATCATTCGTACTTTCTGGCCGGGCGTTTTCATTTCTCACCGCGCGCGATCACGGCCGTGGAAGAGCCGCCACGACGCTCGGCCGTTCCCCAGTAGAGTGCCAGCGCCGCCGCGGTTCCGGCGATTCCAACGCCCAGAAGAATGTCGGTAGCGATATTCAAGGTCTTGCCGCGCTCCTGCAGGTCCTTGCGTTCTTGGCCCGTCGCAGACTCGTATTCATTGTGATTGCGTAGAGCAAGGAGCCCGGTGACTCCGCCGGCCACGAGAGCGCCCAATCCAACCCCCCCGACGACCCACGTCACGGGCGAGCGGATCGTAGATGCAGGCTGGTCCAGAGTCACCGTTACCCAGGCGCGCTCCCCTGCGCGGACTATCACGCGGTCATGCCAGGCGAGCGTTCCTTGGGCATGGACCCGCAGTTGATGCTCACCGACCTCGATGCCACCAAGAACCGTGGGCGAGAAGCCGACGCGCCGACCGTCGAGCTCGACCATCGCTCCCGATATGTTGCTCGTTACCGTGATATCGCCGGTCGGCTTGGGGAGCGGCCGCGGGACCAGCATTTCTGTCGTCGTTTCGCCCTCGCGCACCACGGCAACGGCGCTTTGGTCGGCGTGGCCGGGAGTCGCCGCGGACACTTCGTAAACACCTGGGGGGAGCGGTACGGACAGCGGCGTCTGTCCGTGTGCAATGACTTCCCCGTCGGCATTCTTGACCTTGGCAACGCTTCTGGTGGACGAGGCGACGTGAAGCGCACCGACGATTCGCGTGGGAGTGAATGCCATCTCGATCCGAGCGCCACGCTCGACGCGAGCGGCGGCCTCCGCTGGGTGGTGCCCAGCCAATTCCACCGAAACTCGCCTTGTGCCGGGCGCGACAGCGATGGTGCGTGGTGAGGTTCCATAGTCCCCGTGTGCTCGATCGTCGACGAAGATGCGCGCACCGGGCGGGGAGGTCGTCACGGTGATACGGGCGATCTCCGCTGCCAGTCGATCACGCAACTGTGTTGCAGTTGCCCGGCGATCCTGATTCTGGTCGTCGGAAGCCAGGTACTCCTCGAACGACATGTAAGCTTCTTCGGGTCGGCGAAGCTGGTACAGGCAGAGCCCGATGTTGAACACGACGCGCGAATTGGGCGCGATCCGCTGCTCATAGATGAATTCTCGGGCGGCTTCCTCGTATTGTCCGCGAGCGTAGTAGCGGCGTGCCAGCGCGTCGTGAAAACGAGACTCCGCCGCGGGATCAGCCAGCGTCACACGGGAAAGGCATGCCAGTGTCACCGCAGTTGCGATGCCGAGCAGTCGGGCCGTCATCGGGGAGCGAGCTCTAGCTTTGGGGGTGGGCGGCGGGGGAGAGGCGGCGCCGGACGGCCCGAAGGTAAGCTGCGCGCGCTGGCCGACGTGGTCGGATTGACGGGAACCACGGTACTCCGTGCTGCTTGCGGAGTCTCGACTGCCGTCGAAATGGGGATCGCCGTCTGGAGCTCCGATGACCCAGTCGGGGCCGAAGGATCCGGAACGCGAACACCGCTAGCCTTCGGTCCTGCACCTCGCTGCGCAAGCAACACCAGAACCATCAGGACACCCAATGCGACAGTCCCCACGAGCCAGCGCGCCACCGCCCTGCCCCGTTCCGGTGGGAAAACGGTTCCCTGGGCAAAGGCCGCCGACCGCGCTCCACCTGCGGCACGTGCGAACTGGGAGGCGAAAACCAGTCTTGTTTCTTGGCTCGCGTACTGCAGCAGCGCAGCACCCAGGTCACGGAGGCAATGGAAGCGCGAAGATGGATCGACGCTCATGGCTCGGACAATGATCGCCTCAACGTTCTCGGGCAGCGTGGGAACGTGGTCGCGCGGCCGCGGGAAGTCCCCCTCCACGATGCGTTGAAGCAGGATGTACAACGATTCCTCATGGAAGGGACGTCGCCCGCACACCATTTCGTACAGGATCACGCCCACGGAGTATTGATCCGCCTGGGGGTCAACGTTGGCGGCGTGTTTGGTTTGCTCCGGCGACATGTAGCAGGGCGTCCCCAAGAACGCTTCGCTGTTGGTCAGCGCACTCGTCTCGTCCAGAACCTTGGAGATCCCGAAATCAAGGATCTTTGGGCGCGGTGAGGCACCGTGACACAAGAAGATGTTGTCTGGCTTGAGATCACGGTGGACGATCCCGCTCGCGTGCGCAGCGTCCAACCCTGCAATGACAGGCACGAGAATGTCGACCGCCGCCTGAACACTGAGCGCGCCACTGCGCTTCAGAAGAACTGCAAGGCTTTCGCCTTCCAGGTACTCCATCACGAGATAAGGGACCTCCCCTTCGAGGCCCACGTCGTACACGTCAACGATACTGTCGTGCCGGATCCGACTCGCCGCCTGCCCCTCGCGCAAGAATCGTGCGCGCGCCTGCGGCGAGGAGGCGATCCGCGGCTGTAGAACCTTGATCGCAACCTGCTTGCGCAAGGCTGAGTGAACACCCAGGTAGACGGCACCCATGCCGCCTCTCCCTAGTAGGCGTTCGACTCGGTAGCGGCCAAGCTGCGCCCCTGGCGCGAGTGAATCGGTCGCGAGTGGCCCTTCAGTCGACGCAGTGACGTCACTCTCGATCGGCTGTACTTGCTCGGGCACCACGTTCGCGCCGCTTCTGACTGTCGCGGACCTCTCAGCCCGCGGTCAAGGATTGCTGGACCGATGGCGTTGTGTCAACGGCGGAGGATCCGCGTCACTAGATGCGCCGGCGGGTCAGACCCCAGGCGCTCAGCCGCGAGACCAAGGAGCGACGCGAGATATTCAGCGCTTTCGCGGCCAACGTCTGATTACCCTCGAACCGCTCGAGCGCCTCCAGGATACGTCGTTTCTCGAATTCTCCGACGTCGGTTCGCAGGTTTGCCACCTCGGTTGCGGGTTCCGCATTCTTGACGGCGGTCGCGGTTCCCGTCGGACTCGCGCTGGTTCGGTCGAGCGAAGGGTGCCGAATCCGATCAGGCAGGTGCTCGGTACGCAATTCGCCGTGTTGACAGAGGATGATTGCCCGCTCCACGGTGCTTTTGAGCTCGCGCACGTTTCCAGGCCACCCGTAGTGCAGCAGACAGTCGAGAAACTCTTGCGAGATGGCCGGTGGATCACACCCGATTTCCTTGCACGCGCGCTCGAGAAACAATCTTGCGAGCGCGTCGATCTCACCGGCCCGCTGCCTCAGCGGTGGGATCGTCAAGGTGAAGCCGTTCAGTCGAAACAGAAGGTCTTCTCGGAACGCGCCACGGGGAACTTCCGCATCCAGGTTGCGGTTGGTGGCAGAGAGGAAGCGCACGTCGACGGAACGATCTCCGCGACCGCCGATCCGTCGCACCTTGCGCTCCTCGATCACGCGCAACAGCTTGACTTGAATGCTGGGCGCGAGTTCGCCGATTTCGTCGAGAAACACGGTGCCCCCCTCAGCGGTCTCGAGCAGGCCTGGTCGCGTTCGAGTCGCGCCCGTGTACGCGCCTTGCTCGTGCCCAAAAAGCTCGGCCTCGAGCAGGGACTCGGAGAGCGCGGCGCAATTGAGCGCAAGGAACTGTCGATCGGCGCGCGGTGACGCATCATGAACGGCGCGCGCCACTACCTCCTTGCCCACTCCCGTCTCCCCGAGAATGAGCACGCTGATGGACGCTCGCGCCGCCAGCGCTACCTGTTCGTAGAGCGCAACCATCGCGGGATCGCGCACGACGCGTTCCCTTCCCCGGAGCAGTGCCCAGGCTCTGCCGGCAGGCGCAGCGGGACGTGCGCCTTCGGGGATCGTTGCAATCCGGTCCGGCCCCTGACGCGCTACTAGGCTCTCGACCTCCGCAGCGTCGAGGAGGGAGAAACGCACGATGGTCTCTCCGCCGAGCTGAATGCGGTCGCCGTTGGCGAGGTGGTGGATCCCGTCGGCTCGCGCCCCGTTGACGAAGGAGCCGTTCTTGGAACCGAGGTCGCGCAGGAGATAGTCCTCACCTGCCCTCAGGAATTCGGCATGCACGCGTGAGAGACCCGCGTCGGGGAGTGCGACGGTGCACTCCTCACCACGTCCAATGGTGACGGGGTTTGAGGACACGATGGGGATCACCCGGCCGCTCTGACGACCCAGGGTCAACAACAGGAGCCCTTCTCGACTACCGCCAACGGGAAGAGCAGGGGGGTCCACGGCAGCGGTGCCCGTTGACGCTTCCTCTCGGGGTCCGTCAGCCATTGGGCCGATCTTGCCGAGCGCCGCCTCAGCCGTAAAGGCCACCAAGCCCTGCAGCGGCAAGGCCCCGAAATCCCGGTCAGTTCTCAGGACGCCGCCGTGCCACCAGAACGGCGCGAAGCCCTTCTGATCTTCACGGGCCTCGACGATGCGAAGCGAAAAATCGACGCCTGGCGGGTCGAATACAACCGCCGCCGCGCCCACACTCGGTGCTTGACAACTCCCACCGCCCGAGTACGTCAAACGCTCAGCCCACTGCAACCGAACCAGACCCCTTGGGCCGCTATGTCATCTGACTCGCGCTGACCTCCGTGCTGACGGTGGGCGGGCGCGTGCGCAGTTGCGCGAGAAGCTGCGCAACTGAGTCGGCGAACTGACCAAGGCGGTGACCCGTTGCCAACCAACCAGAGCCTAGCCTTCTGGTATGCGCCTTGCTTTGTGAGGGTGCATGAACAATCACGACACGGCACGCCACTCGGGCATACCTCGTCGAAGCCTCGTCCTTCCACTCCTCTGCATCCTTGGGTTGGGTTGCTCGCAAGGAGAGTCGGACACGGGTGATACGAGTGCAGCGGGCGCGGGTAGAGATTCAGAGGGTTCCGGCGACGGCGGCACCTCCGACGTGGGCAACGCATCCGGTAGCGGGGGCACGTCGGGCATAGGCAGCGCGTCGGGCAACACTGGCGTCGCGGGCGGCGGCGGTGCATCCGGCGGAGCGTCCGGCAGCGGCGGAGCGTCCGGCAGCGGTGGCACGTCTGGCACGGGCGGATCATCCGGCAGCGGCGGATCATCCGGCAGCGGCGGAGCGTCCGGCAGCGGCGGAGCGTCCGGCAGCGGCGGAGCGTCCGGCAGCGGCGGAGCGTCCGGCAGCGGTGGCACGTCTGGCACGGGCGGATCATCCGGCAGTGGTGGTGTGTCAGGATCGCCGTCGGGAGGCGTTTCACCAGGGGGCCGCTGCGAAGTTGACGCGGACTGCGAGGGAGGCCTCCTGTGCATCAACTCGGCCTATGAAACGAGCCACAGCTACTGCTCACCCGCGTGTTCGACAGCCGACGATTGCTCGCCCCTCTTGAATTGGGCGCTGCCGCTCGAACCGAATGTGCAAGGCTCCCAGAACGTGTGGAACGCGCAAGTTCTCGGCAACGTTGTCGGCTGCACCGAGTACGTTGGGGCCCAACAGGCCCTGGGCACATTTTCGGACGGCAAGAAGCACTGCGTTCGCCTTTGTGGGGAGAATTCTGCCGCCGTGTACGACACGCAGGGCGTTCCAAACTATTGCCAATGTGCGCCGAATTTCAAGGCCGTCGCCGGTGATAAGCCAGAGGCGTTTGATTGTGTGTGGAACCCTAGTGTCGAATGCTCGTATCTAAAAGCATGCATGGGCACGGATAGTGCGAACACTTGCGAAGGCGAAGTGACTTGTCTCGTCGACATACGCCTCGAAGGGACATGCATCAGTCTTAGGGGCGACGCCATCGAGGCCTGCATTTGGAACAAGTGCGCGAATCCCACCTGTGACACCGAATGTCTTTCCAACACGGCAGGGAACGCCGAAGCGTGCTGCACATGTTGAGATGATCACCATTTGATTGCGGGTGTCTTTGGAAGCTCTCCGCTGGAGCCTCTTGTTGGATCGCACGGGCACGCCTGTGCGTAGACAGTAGGCTGGGAGTGCGCGGGTGTGCTCTCGGCCGGGAGAAATCGAATGAGCTTGCAAGAAATGGGGAAGTCGAATGAAAGGGACATACTATCAGTTGATCTGCGTTTCAGCGGTGTCGCTTGTCGCGGTGGTCGTTACGGCGTGCGGCGGCGCGTCCACCGACGCTTGTGTCGGACCGGGGCCCACGGGGCGCCCCACCTGGGACGTCTGCTACGACGATTGGGACAAGAGCGACTGCGACAACATTTCTGGAGACACGTACGCGAGTACGACATGCGACGAGCTGGGCTACACCAAGCAGTGTCCCGGTGAGAACGGCTACAGGCGCTCGTCCTACACGTGCTAGTCAAACTGGTTTCTCCATTTCGCCGTCCTTGACGACGTCTCAACGGACCGAGGGCGACCTGTCATGACGGGACTTATTGCGACCCGGATCCGCCTCGTCGGCTCTGCCGGCGGACTGGGAAGCTGCATCTCGCCCCGATCACGGCTGGTGCCCCAAGGGAGCAAGAAAGCACATGGAGATAGTGTTGCACCTTCCTCGCTGTAGCGCCGCGATTCGCGCGGTCGCCACCCTGCTGGCGTGGGCGCTTGGTTGGCCAGCGATGGCGCTTGCAGGGCCGCCACCACCGCCGACGCCCACGGCCACCCCGCCGGCAGCACCGGTGACCGTGGCAGCTTTGCCACCAACCCCGCCCCCGCATGCCAGCACTGCGCCGGCTGCATCGCCCTCCGCATCTCCGCCCATCACAGTGGAATGTGTTCCGGCATGCCGCGCTGGTTTCATGTGCTCTGGCGGCGAGTGCATCTCCGCGTGCAACCCACCGTGCCCAGACAGCCAGGCGTGCACTGCGGCGGGGACCTGCGTCGCCACGACCGCGCTGCCAGTCGCTTCGACCCCGAGCGCCCCGAGGACGACCGGCAGCGACGTGCCGGCGGCGGGTGCTGCGCTACCGCCTGACCCCGTGCGCGAGTCGTGGGCGGCAGGCCTGCGGGTGGGCCCGCTCTTCCCGGGCTCGGTCTGGATCGACGACGAAGTCGAACTCGATACCGGCACCGGCGTAGTGCTAGCCGCCAATGTCGACGCCGTGGTAGCGAGGCGCTTCTCGTTCGGTGGGTACGTCCTTTTCGCGCACATTCCCAGCGAATCTGGCGAGGACTCGGCAACGCTCAAAGGGCTCGGCGTCGCCCTGCGAGGTCGTTTCGGCAGCTTTCTTCAGGTTCGGCCGGGCGTCTTGCTCGGCTATCAGAGCACCGGCGGGGATTTTGACGAGGTCATGGGCATGGGTGTGGGTGTTGACGTGGAGCTAGCAACAGCCGTCGGCACCTCCGATGCATTTCCGCTACTCAACTTCGGCTTCATCACGCAGCCGACGGGGGGCAACGACGACATCGACCTCACGTTCGGCCCGCTCTTCTACCTCGCTGGCGGCATTGAGTTTGGAAGGTAGTGCCCTTGTAGTGCTAGCCGAACGTCCGAAATCGCCGGCGCAAGCCGAACACGAGCATCACGGCAAGAAGCAGCGCACCGGGCGACCGCTGCGGCCCACCGGCGACACGGCAGCCACAGCCGCCTTCGTCATCCGTCGTGCCGGCGCCCGCCGACGCCCCACCCGAGCTCGCGCCACCGGTCGAACCGCCGCTGCCACCGTTCGCGTTGCCCGCCGCGCTACCGCCCGCGCCGCTGGTCGCGCCGCCGCTCGACGGCGTACCACCTGCGCTCGAACCACCGCTGCCCGACGACGCTCCACCCGAGCCCCCCGTCGTCGAGGTGCCACCCGCGGGGGTGTTCCCCGCCGATCCACCGCTGCCGCCGGTGCCTCCGGTTCCGCCAGCACCGCCCGTGTCCGGCGAACCGCCCGCACCGCCCTCGCCCGGCACGCAGTCGGTGCCGCACGCTTCGTAGGCGCCGATGTCGACGGCGTCACCGAACGGTCGCTGATTGCCGTCGAGATCGCTCGCCGGCGCTTCGGTCGACGTGCCCGAATCGAGGGCGGGGCTCGTGTCGGAGAGGTGATAGTCACCGCCCGCCGCGTCGACGAACACCGCGTCCGAGTCGGCGACGATGGAGTTCATGTCCTGCCCGGTCGCCGTCTGCCACTCGGTGAGCGAGATGAAGTCGCTGTCGTCGGGCGTGAACACGTCGACGACGACGTTGTAGTCGCTGGTGAAGCCCGAAAGGCAACCCGGACCGCACAGATCGATGGCGCCGCGGGACGGATGCAAACTCAAAAAGACGTTGTTGTAGACCGTGGTGCCGGAGCTGTCGTTCTGGATGTTGAGCGCCCAGCGCCCGTCGTCCGCGATCACGACCGTGTTGTTGATGATGCGGTTGTTGCTGGCGGGGCCGCCGCCGTCGATCTGATAGAGCGAGATACCGCTCGCGTGGGCGTCGTAGATCAGATTGTTGACGATCAACGAATCCTGCACGCCGTCGCAATTGATGCCCGATCCGCCGGACATGCCGTTCGAATAGAGGACGTTGCCCTCGACGAGGGCGTTCGAAATGATGCCGTCGCCGCCCTGCTCCGCGTCGCCGTTCATGTGGAGGCCATTGGCGGCGTTGCCGAACAGCACGTTGTTGCGAATGACGGGCCGGTCCCCGCTGTTCGAAACGTAGATCCCGTGTTCGTCGATCGAACCCGACATCCGGTTGTGCTCGATCAAGAGGTCGTCGACGAACCCGGTGAGGATGCCCCAGCTTCCGTTGGCGTTCCCCTGGTTGTTCCTCAAGGTCACGTGCTCGGCCGTCACCGTCCGTAGGCCCGCGCGCTCCATGCCGTTCACGGTGAAACCCTCGAGCACGACCCACGACGCCCCCTCGAGGTTGATCCCGTCCGGCGTCTCCGGGTTTTCGGACGTGATCTCGACGCCGTCCTCGGCGCTGAACGTGATCGGCATGCCGTCGGCCCCCGATTCCTCGAGGTTGAACCCGGCGTACGCGCCCGGCCGGACGATCACCGTGTCGCCCGCCGTCACGCTATCGGCCGCGTGTTGCAGCGTCTGCCACGGCGCGCCCATGTCGCCGCTATTCCCGTCGTCCCCGTCCGTGGCGACGTAGAAGGTCGCCGCCGAGGCCGACGCTGGAAGAGCGGCCAGGATCGAGCACAACGAGAGAGCGCGGCGAGTCCTCATCACACGAGTAGAACCCCGGAGCCAAGGCGCTCCAAGCCCGCCGCGAAAACCCGAATGCTTCAGCCGTTCTCTCGCCGGCGCAGACGGCGCGCGAGCAGGATTGCAATGCCGATCAGCGAGAGCGCGCGAGCACCGAAGTCGTTCGGCGTGGCGCCGACGCGACAGCCGCAGCCGCCCGAGCTTCCGGAGTTTCCGGAGCCTCCAGCGCCGGGCTTTCCACTCGTGCCCGCCATGGGCGCGCCTGCTTCGCCACCTTCCGCAGCGGCGCCGGACGACTCTCCACTCTCGCCGCCTGCGCCCGGATCGCTCGCGCCCGCTTCGCCTGCGGTACCGCCACTCGACGTACTCGAACCGCCGGTCGACATGTTCCTGCCGCCGGTGCCGGTCCCGCCGCTGCCGCCGGTCGACATGTTCCTGCCGCCGGTGCCGGTCCCGCCGGTCGATCCACCGCTGCCGCCGCTCGCCGCGGAGCCCGTCTCACCAGCTTCGCCGTCCATGCCGCCAGCTCCACCTTCGCCGCCGCCCGGGGTCGGGCAGCCGTCGCTCATGGTTCCCGCGTCCTCGGGACAGGCGTCGTCGCAATCGAGCGTGCCGTCGCCGTCGGTGTCCCCATCGGCCACGCCGCAGCCGCACGTTCCGGCCGTGAGCTTGTTCGGATCCATCGAGCAGGCGTCGTCGCAATCGGGCGTGCCGTCCGCGTCCGAATCAGCATCGGGGGTGCCGCACCCGCAAATGCCGGGCGCCACCTTGTCCGCGTCCCCGGCGCAGTCGTCGGTGCAATCGAGCGTTCCATCGCCGTCGGTGTCGTCATCCGGCGTGCCGCAGCCGCACGAACCGGGGGCGAGCTTGGTCGCGTCGCTCGGGCAGCCGTCAACGCAATTCGCGGTGCCGTCACCGTCCGTGTCGAGGTCGGAGTCGCCGCAGCCGCAGGCTCCGGGCGCGATCTTGCCCGGATCGCTCGGGCACTGATCGGTGCAGTTCGCCGTGCCGTCCGCATCGGTGTCGGTGTCGGGCGTGCCGCAACCGCAGAGGCCTGGCGACGACTTGTTCGGGTCCATCGGGCAGGCATCCGCGCAATCGGGATCGCCGTCGTTGTCGTCGTCGACGTCGGGCGATCCGCAGCCACAGGCGCCGGGGGTCGTCTTCTGTGGATCGCTCGGGCAATCGTCGTCGCAGTTCCGGGTGCCGTCGCCGTCGCTGTCGGCATCGGACACGCCGCAGCCGCACACGCCGGGCGTGACTTTCACCGGATCGCTCGGACAATCGTCGTCGCAATTCGGGGTGCCGTCGGAGTCGCCGTCGGTGTCCGGCGTGCCGCAACCGCACGCACCAGGGGCCGTCTTCTGCGCATCGTTCGGGCAGCCGTCGTTGCAGTTCCGGGTGCCGTCGCCATCGCTGTCGATGTCCGAGACACCGCAGCCGCAGACCCCGGGCGCGATCTTGTTCGCATCGTTCGGACAGCCGTCATTGCAATTCCTGGTGCCGTCGCCGTCGCTGTCGATGTCCGAGACGCCGCAACCGCAGACCCCGGGCGCGATCTTGCTCGGATCGTTCGGGCAACCGTCGTTGCAGTTCCTGGTGCCGTCGCCGTCGCTGTCGATGTCCGAGACGCCGCAGCCACACACGCCAGGTACCGTCTTCAGCGGATCGGCCGGACAGCCGTCGTTGCAGTTTGGCGTGCCGTCGCCGTCGCCGTCGGCATCGGAGACGCCGCAACCGCACACGCCGGTCGAGACCTTGAGTGGATCGCTTGGACAGCCGTCGTTGCAGTTCGCCGTGCCGTCGCCGTCGCTATCGGCATCCGAGATGCCGCAGCCGCAGATCCCGGGCGTGGTCTTGGTCGCGTCGTTCGGACAGCCGTCGTTGCAATTCTTGGTGCCATCGCCGTCGCTATCGGCATCCGAGACGCCGCAGCCGCAGACCCCAGGCGCGATCTTGAGCGGATCGCTCGGGCAACCGTCGTTGCAGTTCCGGGTCCCGTCGCCGTCGCTGTCGATGTCCGAAACACCGCAGCCGCACACGCCGGGCGCCGTTTTCAGCGGATCGGCCGGACAGGCATCGTTGCAATTCGGCGCGCCGTCGCCGTCGCCGTCGGCATCGGAGACACCGCAGCCGCACACACCGGTCGAGACCTTGAGCGGATCGCTCGGGCAGCCGTCGTTGCAGTTCGGCGTGCCGTCGCCGTCGCTGTCGGTGTCCGGAACGCCGCAGCCGCAGACCCCGGCCGTGATCTTGGTCGCGTCGTTCGGGCAACCGTCCAGGCAATCGCGTGTCCCGTCGCCGTCGCTGTCGGCATCCGAGACGCCGCAGCCGCAGAAGCCCGGTGAGGTCTTCGCGGGATCGGCCGGACAGTTGTCGTTGCAGTTCGGCGTGCCGTCGCCGTCGCTGTCCGTGTCGGCCACGGCGCAGCCGCAGACGCCGGGCGCCGTTTTCGGCGCGTTGTTGGGGCACAGGTCGTTGCAGTTCGGCGTTCCATCGCCGTCGTTGTCGGTGTCCGCCACGGCGCAGCCGCACACGCCGGGCGACGTCTTCGGGGCGTTGTTCGGGCACAGGTCGTTGCAGTTCGGCGTGCCGTCGCCGTCGTTGTCGGTGTCCGCCACGGCACAGCCGCACACCCCTGGAGCGATTTTTCCGGAATTGCTCGGGCAAAGGTCGTTGCAGTTCGGCGTGCCGTCGCCGTCGCCGTCCGCTTCGGAGGCGCCACAGCCGCACACGCCCGGTACGAGCTTGTTCGGATCGTTCGGGCAGCCGTCGTTGCAGTTCGGCGTGCCGTCCGAATCGTCGTCCCCGCTTGCGCACTGGGTGCGCACGTGCACGCCGCGGCGGTGCTCGAGCTGGCCGCCGTAGAACCACGGCCCCGCTCCTTGCGGCAAGCCGAGCGCCGGGTCGTAGGTAACCCGCATCCGGAAGCGGTACGCCGAGTTCGCCGTCAGCCCGGCCACACCGGTGTCGATCTCGACGCCGGTGAGCCCGCTGTCTACGAAGTTGCCGCCGGTGAGCAGGCCCGTGTTGTCGAACGCCGTGCCGAACGGCTTCGCTTCCATGGCGAGCTTCGTCCGGCCGCGACCGAACGGCGTGCGGCCCTTGGCGACCCGGCCGTCGAAGGCGCTCCCCGGTGCGTTGCCGCCGGAAGCGATCGGCGTCGTGCTGCCGGAGCGGCGCGGACCCCAACCCATCCCGATGGGGACCGCCATATCCGCGGCGTTGCCCGCCCAGATCGACACGCGCCCTTCCTGCGCGAGCGACGTCCCGTAGTTGGGCGCACCGACGGCAAGGTCGGAGAAACCGTCGCCGTTCACGTCGCCGACGTGGGCGACGGCGGTGCCGAACGCCGACGTGCCCGAGGGCGCCGTCAGCGACGTGAACGGAACGGTCACGACGCCGCTCGAACCACCCTGATACCAATAGGTCCCCCCGAAGACCGGAAGACCAATCGCGATGTCGGAGTAGCCGTCGCCGTTCACGTCGCCTGACGTCGACACGACGATGCCGGCACCGGTGGTGCCAAGCGCGTTCGTCCAATTCGCCGTCGTCGAGACGCCCGAGCTGGACCCGAGGTAGGCCGCAAAGGCGCCGGTCGTCGCCGTGCGGGAACCGACGAGGACGTCCGAGTAGCCGTCCGCATTGATATCGCCCGCCGTCGACACCGACGCGCCGAGCCCGCCGCTCGCCGTGTTGCTCTCGATCGTCCACGCCGGCGAGCTCGCGAGGCCGCTCGACGACCCGTCGTAGGCGAACGCTCGTCCCTCGTCCGTTTGCCCGGCGTCGTAAGCCGGCGCGCCGATCAGGAGGTCGCCGTAGCCGTCACCGTTCACGTCGCCGGCGCTCGCCAACGCCGAGCCGAAGCCCGAGCCGGACTGATCGCCGACCGCGGTCCACGCCGCACTGGTCGAAAGACCGAGTCCGGAACCGGTGAACACGAGCACGCTGTCTAGAGCCCCGACGGCGACATCCGCGAAGCCGTCGCCGTTCACGTCACCCGCGCCCGCGACCACCTGACCGAGCTTCGCGTTGACGGCACCGCCAAACGTGCTCCACGCGGGTGACGCACCCGGGCCGGTGGCGGAGCCGAGGAAAAGGTAGGCGGCTCCCTCGTCGGCCTCGCCGTCGTCGAAAAGAGACGCGCCGACGGCGATGTCCGCGTAGCCGTCGCCGTTCACGTCACCGGCGCCGGCCACCGAGCTGCCGAGCTCCGCGCCGGCCTGATTGCTCTCGTAGCTCCAGAGCGCGGTCGTCGACAGACCCGAGGCCGACCCGGGATAGACGAGCGCGCGCCCCTCGAGCGCCTGCCCGTTCGCGTAGCGCGGAGCGCCAACCACGACGTCAGCAAAACCGTCGCCGTTCACGTCCCCTGCGCCGGACAGTGACCAACCGAGCCTGGCCGACGCTTGGCCGCCGCTCACGCCCCAAGACGATGCCGTCCGGAGCGCCGAGCCGGCCCCCGAGAAGATCTGCACGCGACCCTCGCCGGTCTGGCCGCCCTGGAAGCCGGGGTTACCGATCACGAGATCCGCGAAGCCGTCGCCGTTCACGTCACCGGCGCACGCGACGCTGCCGCCGAAGGGTCCCCAGGTGCTCGCATCGGCGAGGCGGGTGAAGTTCGCGCTCGCGGCCAGTCCGGTGGGACTGCCGAAGAAGACGTAAAAACCGCCGAAGGCCGAAGGAGGATTGTTGCGCTGCGGCTCGGCGATGACGATGTCCCCGTAGCCATCGCCGTTCAAGTCACCCGCGCTCGCCACGGTCTGGCCGAACCTGGCGGAGCTGCCGAAAAACTCGGACCACGAGGCAACCGCCACCGGGCCCGTCGAGGAGCCATAGTGGAGATGGGCGCCGCTCGCGGTCGAGTTGGGGGCACCAATCAAGATATCGGAGTAACCGTCACCGTTCACGTCGCCCGCGCTCGCGACCGATGTACCGTAGGTCCAGTTCGCCTGGTTCGACTCGCCTGTCCACACGTAGCTGGTGGAAACGCCCGAAGCCGAGCCCAGGTAGGCGAATGCCGCGCCCTCGTCGGTCTGACCGTTGTCGTAACGCGGCGCGCCGACGATCACGTCCGAGTAGCCGTCGCCGTTCGTGTCGCCGGCGCTGGCGACCGTCAGGCCGTACTGCGACGACGCCTGGTCGCTTTCCTTCGTCCACTGCGCCGACGTGGCGAGCCCACCGCCCGAGCCGAGGAAAATCTGCGCGCGCCCTTCGTCCGTCTGGCCGCCGTCGTAGAACGGCGTACCCACGATCACGTCCGAGAAGCCGTCGCCGTTGACGTCGCCCGCGCTCGCGACGGAATGGCCGAACCGAGCGCTCGCCTGGTCGCCATTCACCGTCCACGCCGCCGTGGTGGAGAGCCCGCTCGCGGAGCCGAGGAACACCTGCGCGCGACCTTCGTCGGTGCCGCTGGTGATGTCCCAGTACGGCGTGCCGACGATCACGTCGGAGTAGCCGTCGCCGTTCACGTCGCCCGCGCTCGCCACCGACGTCCCGAGCTGCGCGTTGATCTGGTCGCTCTCCGTCGTCCAGGCGGCGGTCGTCGCAAGGCCGGTCAGTGAACCGAGGTAGAGAAACGCGCGCCCCTCGTCCTGCTGCTGGTTGTCGAAGAACGGCGCGCCGACGATCACGTCCGAGAAGCCGTCGCCGTTCACGTCGCCGGCGCCCGCGGACGAGAAACCGAACTGCGCGTCGCTCTGGTTGCTCTCCACGCTCCACGTGGCGTTGAAGACGACCGGATCGATCACGATCGGGTACTGTGCACCCCGGTCGTCGACCTCGATCGCAAGGCCGCCTGCGACCGCGACCATGCGCGACGGCAAGGACCTGCCGCCGGCATCGACCGAAGCGAGGTACGAGTACTCGAGTTCGAAGCCCTTCGAGTCGAAGGTTGCGCGGGTGCCGTCCTTGTTCACCCGCACGCGCTCGGCCCCGACCCGGATCTCGAACCTCAGCTTCTTTTCCCCCGGCACGCGCTCCGCGATCGTGAACCCCTGCTCCACGCCCCCGTCGCGGTTTTCCCACCATTCGACGAGCCCGCCCCCACGCGCGAGCTCCAGCCGGCGAAGGCACGCGCCTTCCTCGTCGACGCGGTCGCCGGCGGAACAAGCACCCAGCGCGGGAACGGCGGGCGTTGCGGGAGTGAGTGCGCCCGCTCGACCCCACGCGCGAAGCGCGAGCGTGACCTCCTTGCCCTTGCCGGCCCGCGAATGAAACGCGACGACGTGCTGGTCGAAGCGCGCCCCGATGCCCTGCAAAACGCTCGTCGCGTGAAAGGCGCCGTCAACCGCGCGAAATCGGTACTCGCCAGCCAGGATCCGTGCCCCCACTGCATCGAGCCACGCGGAGTCCGGCTCGGTCGCCGGCGCCGCCTTGGAGACCTCCTCGTCGCGCGGCGCTTCACTCACGCCGCCTTCGCGCGTTGGCCCGCACGCCCCCGTTGTGGCGACGATCAAGAGCAGACCCCACGGTGCGCGTCCTGCTTGCATTAAGAATCCTCCACCGAACCAACCATGGTGTCAGGCGGGGTTTTGGGGGTCAAGCGACAGCCACCGTTCCCGGTGATCTCGATGTGGGACGAAGTGGGACGAGGCGCATCCTCGAGAGCAAAAAAGCTAACTCAATAACCACAGCCCTTCTGGGTGCAGAGCGTGCTCGCCTTCACTTCACCGACGACGCAAACCGTCTCCCCGGGCTCAATCGTTTCACCGTCGAGCTCCTGAACGCTCGGGAACGAGCGCACGGCGTCGGCGCACAGCTCAGCCTGCTCGGTTTCATTCCCGAGCGACACCAGATCGGCCGAGTAGCGGGCAGGCACCCCCGCATGATCCCGAATCGTGAGCACTAGAACATGCCGTCCCGCCGGAAGCGAGTGCGGCATCTGTTCGATCTCGCAGTCCATTCCGGATTCCTGGCGATTCTCGATCGTCACCGCCGGCGGGCGCGCGGTCACAGGCTCCGTGACTTCGTCCTGGATTTCGTAGGAACGCACGCACCCGTTCACGCAGGCACAGGGGTCGCAGCCGGCGAGCACGACGGCTGCGAAAATGGCGCGACTAGGGGCAAACACCGGTGTCGTCGTTGCCCTGGATCAACGCATTGTCGATGTTGGCGAGCCCGATGCGGTCGCGCAGTCGCTCGGCTTCGCAGGTGGGAAGGACCGGGTTTTCGGTAACGGCGAACTCGGGAACAGCGGTGAGTCCGTCGAGCCCGTGCAGGCTCGGCAGCAGGGCGTTTCCCGTCACCAGGAGCCCTTGCGAAAGGACGGTGATCTGCTCGAGACCATGGAGGTCGACGAGTTTTTCATTGTTCTCGACGATCAACCAATCCGCGCGCGTCGCGCTCGAGAGTGGCGTCAGATCCGTCAATGTCGCGTTGTTCGTGATGCGCAAGTATTGGTAGGTCGTGACGCCGTCGAGGGCACCAAGGTCGACGAGGCGCGGGTTCTCCTCGACGACCAACCACCCCATGGTGGGGCTCACCGTGACGCCGTCGAGGGACTCGAGTTCGGGGATTTGCCAGATCGCGAGCGAACGTGCGAAGCCCAAATCGGCGAGGTCTCTCAGCAGGGGTAACTCGCCCAGGCTGAGGAAGTTGGCCGAAACCTGTTCGAGACCGCGCAGATTGGGCAGGGCTGGGCACGAGCCGATGTAGACATCGTCCGCATCGCGAAGATTTCGCAGGCCCTCGAGCGTGGTCAGGCGATCGCTGTACGAAACGCCGACGGAGCCGGACGTCAGACTTCGCAGGCCTTCGACATTGGTGAGCTGGGGAAGAGAGGTGAGGAAGACCGCTCCACTCGTGAGCCCGCTCAGCCCTTCGACATCCACGAGCGAAGCGTTCTCGATGATCCGCACTTCGCGAGCCGCCGTGACGCTTTCGAGACCCGCGAGGTTTGCTAGTGAACGATTGTCCTGAATCCATACGAGATCGAGCGAACCCTCCAGCCCAGCGAGCGCGGCGATGCTGGTGAGCAGGTCATTCTGCTCGAATCTCAAAGACCGCACGACCTTCAGCGCCGAAAGCGGGGCCAGATCGCCGAGCAGGTCGAGATCATAGATGTCGAAGATCCCGTCAACGCGCTCGAGAGCGGAGAGCCCGGTGAGAGACGACACCGGGAGGCGTTCGAGCACGAAGTCTCCCCCGACGCGGGTGAGGCACTCGAGGGCCGAGAGATCGTCGATCGATCCGAAGAGCGTCACCGATCCCGTCACTTCACTGTAAAAGCGGAGATCCTCGAGGGCTGCCGGTGCGCTCGCTGAGAAGTCCCCGTAAAAGGTGAGACCGCGATCACACGGAGGATCCAGCGGCGCGCCTCCTTCGCCACCCGAGTCCGCGCCTCCGACACCGCCCGCGCCTCCGACGCCGCCAACCGCGCCATCACCACCCAGACCGGCGCTCGCAGCGACCCCGCCCGTGGCCCCCATGCCACCCGTGAACGTCGCCCCGCCGTCATCGATCTCCGAACCACCGACCCCAACGCCGCCATTGGCCGGGACACTCCCTCCGACCCCCACTCCGCCGTTGCCTGGGGCACGCCCGCCGACTCCACCCGAGTCACCCGTTCTGCCACCCCGACCACCGGCGCCCAATCCGCCGCGCCCGGAGGGCGTGGGGTCTCGGGTCCCCTCGCCCACGCCGAGGTTCGCCCGCCCTCCGCACGAGACCACGGAACTGATCGACCACCCGATCACGCTGAACAGCGCCAGGTAACTGCGAGCGCGCCGTCCGGAAATCATCAACGCCCAGTCTACTGGCAAACACCGGCGTCGTCGTTGTCGCTGATCGACATGTAGTCGATGTTGGCGACTCCGATGAGGTCGCGCAGGCGCTCCGCTTCACAGGTGGGAAGAACCGGGTTTGATGCGATGACGAAGCGGGGAACAGCGGTCACGCCGTCGAGCCCGTGGAGGCTCGATAGCGTCGCGTTCGTCGCAACGCGGAGTTCCTCTTCCACGACTGTGATCTGCTGGAGGCCGTCGAGGTCTTGAAGCATGGGATTATCGTCGATGATCACCACCGCAGCTCGGGTCACGTTCGCGAGCGGAGACAGATCCGTCAGTGTCGCGTTGTCCGCAATGCGCAAGACGGTGCAGCTCGTTACGTTGGTGAGAGCCCCAAGGTCGACGAGGCTCGGGTTTCCCCCGAGATCAACCCACCCTATCTCTCCGCCCACGTTGACCCCGTCGAGGGCTTCCAGTGCCGAGTTTGCGTAGATCCGGAGCGAGCGCGCCGAACCGAGGCCAGTGAGATCTCTCACCAGGGGAAGCTCCGCCAGGCTGACCACTTCGGCCGAAACCTGTTCGAGCCCGTGGAGACTGGGTAGGGCGGGGCTAGCGCTAATGGCCACCTCTCCTGCATCGCGGAGGTTTCGCAGGCCTTCGAGCGTGTTCAGCTGATCGTGGTACTCGAGACTCACGATCCCCGACGTAAGACTCCGAAGGCCCTCGACGTTGGTGAGCAGGGGATTCCCAAGCAAATGAACCCGCCCGTCCGTGAGCCCGCTCAGCCCTTCGATATCGGCAAGCGAAGCGTTGTGGAAAATCCGGACGTCAGTCGGCCCCGTGGTGGCTTCGAGGCCCACGAGCGACGTGAGTGAAGCGTTGAGGTCGATCTGCACGTCTTCGGGCGAACTCTCCAGTCCCGCGAGTCCGGCGATACTCGTAAGCCCTTCGTTGTCGTTGAGCTGCAGGGCGTGCACGAGCTTCAGCGCCGAAAGCGCATCGAGGTCGGCAAGTGATTCGAGATCCTCGATGATGAACGCGCCCTCGACGCGCTCGAGCGCCGAGAGACCGGCAAGCGTCGAGACAGTGAGGTTTCGGAGCGCGAGGTAACCCCCCACGCGCGTGAGGCACTCGAGCGCCGAGAGGTCGCTGATCGAACCCTCGAGATCCACCGAGCCCGTCACCTCATTGTAGTAGCGGAGCCCCTCGAGCTCGGCCGGGTCGCTCGCTAAGAAAGACCCGTCGAAGACGTGTGCGGGATCACACCGCGGTTCGAGGGGCGAGCCACCCGATCCCGCTTCGCCGACCCCGCCCGTGGCCCCCGTGCCACCCGCGAAAGTCGCTCCGCCATCGTCGACTTCGGTGCCACCGACCCCGACGCCACCGTTGCCCGGGCCACTCCCACCGACCCCGACGCCGCCATTGCCCGGCGCACTCCCGCCGACACCGACCCCGCCCGTGTCACTCGATGCGCCACCCCGACCACCGGCGCCCGATCCGCCGCGCCCGGAGGGCGTGGGGTCGCTGGTCCCCTCGCCCACGCCGAGGTTGGCACGCCCACCGCACGAGACCATGGAACCGAGCGACCACGCGACGGCGATGGACATCGCCAGGTGCGCGCGCGTGCCCCGCTCCGAAGTCATGATCCGATCTCGTCCCTCCAAACACTCGGTCCTTCGCGCTGCTATTCGATCGTCACCTCGACCTCACCCGTGAAAACCAGCGCCGGATCACCGCGCTCCTCGAGCGTGGTCGCGATCACCGCAATCGTGCGCGACACGGAGCCGGAAAAGAGCGAAGCGGCGCCGGCCGTGATCGTCACCGGTTGATCGAGATCGACGAGCGCGTCCGACAGGCGAACCTTCAGCGTCTGGATGCCGTCGACTTCGAGCGAGATCGCCTGGCCGTTGGCTTCGGCGACGACGCGCGTCGCGGTTTGTGCTTCCGCCGGCGGGACTGCGAGCCAGTAGAAGTGCTCGTGGGGCACGTCGTCCTGCAGCCAGACGATTTTCCGCGGCGCCGGGTCACGCGTGAACTCGGCCATCCAGGGGACGGCCACCGCATCCTCCAGATCCATCCAGTGCGGCTTGTCCTCGTGGACCTCGACGTAGTGCTCGTAACCCCCGGGGTCGGCGACCGCGAGATCGTCGAGGAGCATCCCCCATTCGGCGGCGATCAAGTTTCGGTCGTACGCGGTGTCGAGCCCGCCGACGTGGATCGTGAAGCCGATGTTGCGCAAGCTATCGGGCTTCGCGTCGTTCGGGTGCCCCGCCATCATCGCGGCGGCCGCCCACGAATCCGCCATGCGCGGCCCGAGCTGGTAGACGCCGTCGCCGCCCGCCGAATAGCCCATCACGTACACGCGATTCGAATCCACCCCTTCGAGCACGATCAGATTTTCGATCAGGCGCGTGAACATCGGATCGATGTGCGCTTCGTGCCAGAGGTTCCAGGTGTTGGTCGGCGCGCGCGGTGCGAGGTAGATGCCCTCGTCGGGCTGGTAGAGCGTCTTCTGGTTCTCCCACTGGTCGTCGTTGACGCTCGGATCGGCTTCTCCACCGCCGTGAAGGGAGATGTAGAGGCTGTGGCCGGTCGCGGGCGCCGTGCCGAAGGTCGAAAAATCGTAGCGCAGCGTGCGCCCGTCGAGCGTGATCGCCATCTGATCCGACTCGGCGGTGCGCGTCTCGCGAATGAGCGCGTCGTGGTCGTCCCAGAGCAAACCCCGCGCAGTGTCCGCCTGGTCTTCCGTCAGCGGGACGCTCGCGAACGGTTCGTCCACGAGCACCGGCCGCTGGGCGCGCGGCAGCGCGAGGTGGGCGCGGAGTGCCGCCAGCGCATCGAGACCAGGACCACCCGCGGCTCCACCCGAACCCGACGAGCCCGCCGTCGAGCCCGCGTTGCCGGCGCTACCGGCGTTCGGTGTGCCGGCGCTACCGCCGCTACCGCCGAGCCCCGCTTGACCTGCGCCGAGCGTGCCTGCCGTTCCCGCCGCCGGAACGCCGCCGGCTCCAGACGTTCCGGCTTGCGCGCCACCGACACCGCTGCCCGCGCTTCCCGCGGTGCCTCCGCTCGCCGGCGTTCCTGCCACGCCGCCGGTTCCCGCGTTGCTCTCCCCACCGCTCCCGGTCGCGGGCGCGATCGGTTCCGAAGAACAGCCCGCAAGGACAAGACCGAGAGCGAACCGAGCACCGCGCACGAGCGGAGGATACCACGTGTCAGTGAAGTTGAGTCGCCACGGCTCCTGGGATAGCCGACAGGGGTGATGGGCACCGAGGAGCATTGGCAAACCGTCTACCAGGCGAAGACGCCCGAGCAGCTGACCTGGTTTGCCACGCACCTCGCGGAATCCCTGTGCATGATTTCGGAGGTGAGCTCGCCGAGCGCGCGCGTGCTCGATGTCGGTGGTGGCGCATCGACCCTGGTGGATGATCTGCTTGAGCGCGGGTACCGCGACCTGACGGTGCTCGATGTGTCAGCCGCGGCTCTCGCGGCATCCCGGCAGCGCCTCGGGGACCGCGCGAGCGGCGTGCATTTCATCGCTGCCGACGTGACGACGGTCGAGCTCGAAAAAGACCGTTTCGACGTCTGGCACGATCGCGCCGTGTTCCATTTTCTCACGTCCCTCGCCGACAGGCTTTCGTACATCGAGCGGCTGCAGCACGCGCTCGTCGCCGGTGGGCACGTCGTGATCGGTACGTTCTCGATGACGGGACCGAGCCGCTGCAGCGGGCTCGACGTGGTTCAGTACGACGCGGAAAGCTCTCGGCTGAGCTCGGCGGCGACTTCGCACTGATTGCAGAACACGCAGCGACGCACGTGACGCCGGCAGGCCGTGAGCAGGCCTTCTTGTTCTGCTGCTTCAAGAAGCGCGGCGCCCATCCTCGAGCACAGAGGTGACGAGGATGGCCGAACGGGTTCCACGTTCCGAATACCCGCTGTGGGTGAAGCTCAGTCTGCTCGGTGTTCCCGGTCGGAACGGCCTCTGGGCGTTCGTCGGCTTGTCACTCGCCGCTGCGGTCGCGTGCGCGGTGTACGGGTTCCTCAGCGTCGCCGTTCGTCGCGTCCCGATGGTAGCTCCCTTCGGTGCTGCACCAAGCAAAGCGCCGGAAAGTCCGGTGTTTGGTGGCCATGGCTGGAAGGTCGATACCTAATCCGAGCGTACCCGCCGCTTGCGCTCACGCTCCGCTTGCAGCGTTCCCAGCGTGCGCTGCGCCGCCACCGAGGCGTTCGGCTCTTGGTCAGGAGCCATTTTCGCCGCTTCCCGAATTTCTGCGCTTCGGGCGAGTATCGGCAGTCGTCCACTTGCGTACGCAGACGCCATCCGCACGATCACACGTGTGTCGGCGCGTAGCCGGGCCAACGCGGACGCGAGCAGCGCTGCCGACGCTGGGTCTTCGACCGTCTCTGCAGCGCGTACGAGTGCATACGCTGCGTGGTTCGCAAGCAGCGTTCTCTCATCGGAGATGGCAAGGATTGCGGCGGAGCAGAGCGCCTGCAGCAGCGCCTTCGCGTCCTCCGAGTTCGGCGGGATCAACTCTTCGCGGACGCGGCGCGAATGTTCCGCCCAAAGGCCGATCGCACCAATCTGATGCGCGGTCGCAGTACCAGCCCCCTCATCAAAACTGTCCTTCGTCGCCACGCTCGCATCGCCGCCGGCCGACGCCAAGACCCTTCCGACGAATGCGGTCCAGAAATTGCCCCACTTCGCGGGCGAAAAAACCGCCGCGGTGTGAACCAACTCCCCAGGCGCGATAGCCAAGAGCCGCAGCAGACGCGGAGCCAGATTCTCGCGGGCACCGGGCAGAAATTCAATCCCAGCCACCAGGAAGCGCACTAGTGGGTCTGCATGATGTGGATTGAGACAATACCAACGCTCGAGAACGCCCCACTTCTCGTCGTCCGTCACTTCCTCCCAAAGGGCTGCCAAAACCTCTACGAGCGCCGCGTCGCGCGGCACGGCGGCACTGCCCAAAGCGTCACACACGAGCGACCAGCGAAGTTCTCGCCGGTCCCGCGAGTCGGGATTCTCCCAGCCTTCCGCACCTGTCCAACGTGCAACACGATCGGAGGGCGTACCCGCAGCAGCGTCGAGAACCTCCTCGATAAGATACGCGGCGCGGCGAACCTCCCATGGATTGTCCGAACCAAGCGGAGCCCGATGAATTTGGGCAGTAAGGTCCAATAACCTTTGACGAAGAGGTTCACTGATAAGGTGCGGAGCTGATGCCTACAGCTCTGCAAGCATTGTGTACACGGCGAAGACGAGTGAGTCGTCGCCCATCCGAACGCGAGTGCCCGCTTTGGCGTCACCGCGGTCTCGAAAGACGGAAAGCCCTGAGCTCGCAAGCGCGTCGAGCCAATTGGCAACATGGTCCGGTTCGGTGATCGCCCACTTGAACCAGGGAAACCTCAGTAGGCTCCCCGCGAACTCGTACGGGCCGAACCCCTTCATCTCGACACTCCAATCATCGAACAGCCGCCTTACGTCCTCGCACCGTCCAAAGTCAGCGAAAAGGCGCAGCGCGTTGGCGTAGTCTCCATCCAGAGATCGCGTGGCATTGTAGGTGCGCACCGACGTGCCTAGCGCTTGTCTAACAACCGGGAGCCATTCGCGAAGCAGGTCAATGTCCTCGGCGCGGAAAGCGTGGCGCAGCCCACGAACTGCAAGCAGCTGGCCGGTGCGCTCACTCACGGAGTGTGCTGTGCGAGTCTTTTCCCAGAACGCCTTCATCAGACTGGCATCACGGGCCGCTTGCTTTTCAAGCGATGCGCTTGGGGCGTCAATCGTTCGGGTCAACCACTCCTTCGTCCCCTTGACGTCAAAGACCATTCGGTAACCCAATTCGACATCGGGTGAGAACCCAGACTCAAGTAGCAGCGGCACGAGGTAGTCATCCTGCAAGGTCGGCGGAGCATGGATCATTTCGAGATCATGAAACGATCGCCAAGCCATGTGCATCGAGTTGCTAGAGCTGAAGCCCGTACCACCGGTGGCGCGGAACTGGGCGCGCGTTTCGCGACGTTCCAAGGCGTACTCTTGAACGCGACGAATACGGTTTCGAGCGCGCTTCAGCCAGCTTTGAACCATGCGTGTGTCTTCGAGATGGGCGATGCGAGCACGGCACCACTGCTGCCTCTCCTTCACCGATGGCACGTCGTCGCATTCGTTCGTTGTCGGCTTCAACCTCGAGTCGCGCTCATCACGCAGAGAATGCAATTCGCCGATGCGCCACGCCCATTCCTCGAATTTTCTATTCTCGCCAAGCGCTCGATCGGCGGCCTTTCGATAGAAGCAAGTCGCCTTCCCATGATTACCGTCGAGCGCAGCCTGGAAAGCCAATTGCTCCATCGGGCCGGGCGCCGCGGCGGTTGGCTTGTTGCTGGGCTCAGGCACCGCAACTTCGGCGCACTCCGCTTCCCGTCGGATGATCGCCGCCAACTTCTCGTCACCATACCTGGCAACCGTGTCGAGGCATTTGGCAGCTAGTGCAGCAAGTTCCTGCACCGGCCGCTTCGCCTGGACAGCTAACCAAAAAGTCAGCGGAACCCATGGGATGAAACCTTGTTCCGCGCCGTCCGTCTCGAACAGTCCAAGGTCCAGCGCCAAAATAAAATGATCACTCGTCGCCGCGTCCAAGCGTAGGGCCTTCAGCACGCCATCCAGCTGCCACGTCGTGCTGTCTGTTCGCTCGAACTCCGTCCATTCTGGTAGCGCCTGGAATGCGACGGCCTCTTCAACCGTCGATTCCTCAGCAGCACCGACCCGCGCAGCCGCGCTCGCGCTTCCAGTAGCGGTTGCGACGCTATGCGCCATCTTCAGCCGCGTGGCGCGCACATTGGCGGATGCCGCTTTGTCTGCCGCGTCCGTGGCAGCCGCCTTAATCTGAGGCGTCACGAAGGAAAACAGCACCTTTTTCCAAGCGGAGAAGCGATCCGACTGCTCCTCAAAGTGATCTACTTCGGGTCGCAGTTCCCACTGCTGCGGGAGCAGGCCACGCAAGCGCGCGAATCGTTCATTGGGCTCCGCAGCCTCTCGAACGTGGTCGAGCACTGCGTCTTGATCAGGTGACCAAGAAGTGGACAATTGCTTGAACAACCATACAAAGAACTCGTTCGACTTCTCCCCGCTACCTCGCAGGGTAGCCCCGTCCTTCGGCGCCGCGATTCGGATACCCAGGTCGAACCAGTGACGCCTCTCCGCCTCTGAGACGCTGGCTAGCTGGATGGAAAGCCCCTGAGGTTGATGGCCGCGCATCTCGGCTCCGATGCGCCGATAAACGTTGTGAAAATTTGGATCGGATAAGCCAAATCCCACGATGAGTATTGGGTGCTGCGCGATCAGTTGACGAACGCGGGCAACCATCACCGGCGCGCGCTGCGCAACGTCTTCGTACTGAGACCGGGTCATGACCCAGCTATCCGAGGCAGACCGATGTCCATGGAAGTAGATCAGGTCTCCGGTCGACTGCAGCGTCTTGGTGCTGGCAGACAAATCAGCGTCGTTGACAACGCAGTTCCAGCGCCGCCCCCCCGGATGCACGCCGTCGAGAAGTGTATCTAAGAAGTTGGTAGTGATAACGGCCTCCGGGTGGTAATGCCCGAGTGCCAAATGCGCGGGGCCCGCTTCAAGATCGTGGTCAGGCAACATTCCCCGAAGCAAGTCGCGCAACTCGCCGCGCCCGAATGAGGCAACATACATGTCGGCCATGGTCGGAATATCGTAGCGATTGGCTTCGACTCGGAGGTGTCCGGCCATCTTTGTAGCCAGCTCGAACCAAAGGGGAGTTTCTTCTGGTCGTGCGCTGTTGCGACGGTGTCGATGCATCGCGTTGCGTGTGAAGCCCGCACCAACCAGCACGACAGGCCGCCGGTTCTCTGCCGCGATCAGCCACTCGATGATCAACCGCGCATCTCCGGGCTCAAAGTAATCTCGGAGCCTTGCCGTGCGGAGCTCGATGATGGGTGTTTCCAATGATTTCCCCTTGCAAACCTCACACGCTACACCCTTCGGCCTCCGCGGGAAACCGGTGCTTCAGCCTAAGGGGAGGGAGGCGACGGCCAAGTCCGGCGCATACGTTGGGTCCGTGTTGCATGCGGACGCCCATGGAGGCCCGGCCGGCAGTAGTGAAGGCTTGAGTGGTATCTGACGTGCGCCAGCACCAGACGTCCGACCTGAGCTTCAGCGGGTCGAGTCCCCCACCCCAAAACCCCTGTACAATCCCCCCATGCTCCCCCGCGAACGGGCCCGCCTCGCCTACGAGCGCCGCGCCTGGGGACAAGCCTACGACGCCTACGTCGAAGCCAACGCGGCGTCCCCGCTCGACGCCGAAGATCTCGAACGCCTCGCCCGAGCCGCCGGTCTCACCGGACATGAGGATGTCGCGATCGAGTCCTTCGAGCGCGTCCACCAGCTGAGGCTCGATGCCGGCCAAACACTCCCTGCAGCGAGAGCTGCGTTCTGGGCCGCGACGAGATTGCTCTCCCTCGGCGAAATGGCTCGAGGTGGAGGCTGGCTCGCCCGCGCCCAGCGCCTGGTCGAGGCGGACGGAACCGACTCGGTCGAGATCGGCTACCTCAAACTCCCGCTGGCCCTTAGATACAAGGCTGTCGGCGACTACGTAGCGGCGGCGGCGGCTGCCAGAGAGGCTGCCGAAATCGGCGAGCGCCACCAGGATCGGGACCTCCAAACCCTCGGCAGGTGCTTCCAGGGACGGGCCGTGATCCAGCAAGGACGATTAGCGGAAGGTCTCGCCCTTCTCGACGAAACGATGGTCACCGTCACCAACGCGGACCTATCCCCCCTCATCACCGGCATCGTCTACTGCGCCGTCATCGCGGCGTGCCAGCAAAGCTATGCCCTCGACCGCGCGCGCGAATGGACCGCAGCGCTTGGAAAATGGTGCGAAGGACAGCCCGAGCTCGTTGCCTTCGCGGGAGCGTGCCTCATCCATCGCTCCGAAATCATGCAGCTGGGCGGAGCGTGGCCCGAGGCGATCGAGGAAGCGCGCCAGGCTGCGAGCCGGCTCTCCGGATCGAGAGACAGCGATGCGGGCAATGCTCACTACCAGGAGGGCGAACTCCATCGCCTGCGCGGCGAGCTATCGGAGGCGGAGCAGGCCTATGCGCGGGCGAGTGAGCGTGGGAAGGATCCTCAGCCCGGGCTATCGCTCCTTCGCCTGGCCCAGGGGCGCGTCGACCTTGCGGCGGCGGCGATGCGGCGGGTGCTCGCGGCGACGACGGAGCCGCTCCTTCGCACGCGGTACTTGCCGGCGCACGTGGAGGTGATGCTGGCGGCGTCCGAGCTCGGGGAAGCGCGGCAGGCGGCGGACGAGCTTTGTCGGCTTGCGGAGGGGTTCGGGATGGAGGTGCTCGGGGCGATGGCCGATCACGCCCGGGGCGCGGTGATGCTCGCGGAGGGGGACGCGCGGGGGGCGATCGATCCGCTCCGGCGCGCGCAGGACGTGTGGCAGCGGGTCGGGGCGCCGTACCTCGGGGCGCGCATTCGGCTGGTCGTTGCGCGGGCTTTCTTTGCGCTTGGGGACGAGGACGGGGCCGCGCTCGAGCGGAGTGCGGCGACGAAGGTGTTCACGGAGCTCGGGGCCGCGCTCGATCTGGAGGCTCCGCCGGCGAAGGGTGCGCATGGGCTGAGCGCGCGGGAGCTCGAGGTGCTGCGGCGCGTCGCCGCGGGGAAGACGAACAAGGCGATCGCAGGCGAGCTCTTCCTGAGCGAGAAGACCATCGACCGGCACGTGAGCAATATTTTTTCGAAGCTCGATGTGCCGACGCGCGCGGCAGCGACGGCTTTTGCCTACCGGCACGGCCTCGTTGGGTAGAACTACCCATCGTAAATAGCGCGTGAAATTGGGTGGTCCTCCCGAAGTCGGGGCGGGGCGCGGTCGGTAGCGTCGACCCATGATGACGAACCAAGCGGTGTCCGTGGTCGAGGGGTTGATCGAAGAGGGCGAGGCGTTTCGGAGGCTCCGCGTGGAGCCGCGGCAGACGCGCTTCGACGTGATCGTGATCGGTGGCGGGCAGGCCGGGCTTGCCACGGGTTACCACCTGAAGAAGCTCGGTTTGGATTTCGTGATCCTCGATGCCGGGGCGCGCGTCGGCGACGCGTGGAGGAAGCGCTGGGATTCGCTCCACCTGTTCACGCCCGCCCGCTACGACAGCCTCGAGGGGATGCCGTTTCCGGGCTCGCCCGAACGGTTTCCGACCAAGGACGAGATGGCCGACTACCTCGAGAGCTACGCGGCGCACTTCGATCTGCCGGTGATGCACGGGATCCGGGTCGAGCGGTTGTCGCGCGACGGCGGGCGGTACCTCGTTCGCGCGGGGGAGCTCGAGCTCGAGGCCGAGCACGTGGTGATCGCGATGGCGAGCTATCAGGGCCGGAAGGTGCCCGCTTTCGCCAAGGAGCTGTCACCCGAGATCGTTCAGCTCCACTCGAGCGAGTACAAGGGGCTTCACCAGCTGAAGCCGGGCGCGGTGCTCATTGTCGGCGCGGCCAATTCGGGCGCCGAAATCGCGACGGAGACGATCAGCGCGCATCCCACCATCGTCTCCGGGCGTGACCCTGGGGAGGTCCCGTTTCCGATCGCGAAGTGGTGGGTCAAGCTCTTCGTCTTGCCGTTCATGTTCCGCGTGGTCTTTCACCACCTCCTCACGGTCAAGACGCACTTCGGTCGCAAGGCGCGGGTCAAGTCGCTCCGCGTGGGCGCGCCGCGGATCAGGCAGCGACGGCGGAACATGGTGCGGGCGGGCATCGATTGGGTCGCGAAAACGGCCGGGGTGAGCAGCGGGCTCCCCTTGCTTTCGGACGGACGCACGCTCGAGGTGGCGAACGTGATCTGGTGCACGGGCTACGACAACGGGCTGTCGTTCATCGAGCTACCGATCTTCGACGACACGGGTGAGCCGCGGCATCGGAGCGGGCTCGTCGAGAGCGAGCCGGGGCTCTACTTCGTCGGTCAGCATTTTCAGCACTCGTTCTCGTCGACGATGATCCAGGGTGTGAGCCGGGACGCGGCGCGGATGGTGGGGGCGATCCGGGAGCGGCGGGGACATGGCCAAGTAGCCATGGCGCCGCTCCCGTGAGCCGGCTCACGCCGCCTTGGTGGCCGAGGCGTGCACCGCCTGAACCTCGAGTTCGAGCTCGACGCGCTCGCCGACGAGGACGCCGCCGGCTTCGAGGGCCTGGTTCCATTTGAGACCGAACTCACGACGATCGAGGCTGCCGCTCGCGGTGAACAGGGCGCGCTGGTTGCCCCACGGATCCTTGGCCAGACCGCCGTACTCGGCTTGAAGAACGATGTCCCGGGTCACGTCGCGGATGGTGAGCCGTCCGTGCACGGCGTATTTTTCGCCGCCGAGTGATTCGATCTTCGTGCTTTCAAAGGCGAGCTTCGGGAAGTGCTCGGCGTCGAAGAAGTCGGCGGAGCGGAGGTGGTTGTCGCGATCCGGCGTGCCGGTGTCGATGCTCGTCGCGTCGATAGCGACCGTCACCTTCGAACGGGTGACGTCCTCGGCGTCGAGCGCCACGGTGCCCTGGAAGGAACCGAAGCGGCCGCGCACCTTGGCGAACATCATGTGACGAACGGCGAAACCGACGCTGGAATGGGCGGGGTCGAGCTGAAAATTCTGGATGGTCATCGGCGTTGCTCCTTGTTGATGCACCACAACCTGGGCCCGTTCCCCTCGAGGAACTAGGGCCTACATTGTCAAGTCACTGTTCCATAGGTAGAACAATCGAAATGGCCCCGGATTTGAACGACGTCCTCGTGTTCGCCGCCGTCGTTCAAGCCGGGAGCTTCACCCGCGCGGCAAGAGCACTCGAGCTTCCGAAGTCGACCGTGAGCCGCAAGGTGTCGGAGCTCGAAGCGCGGCTCGGCGCGCGCTTGCTCCAGCGGACGACGCGGAGCCTGAGCCTGACCGACGCCGGGCGCACGTACTTCGACCACGCGCAGCGGATCGCCACCGAGCTCGAGACCGCAGACGCCGCGGTGAACGAACTCGAAGCGGCACCTCGCGGCCGGCTGCGCGTGAGCGCTCCTTTGAACTTCGGACCGGTGGCGCCGATCGTGGCGTCTTTCCTGGCACGGTATCCGGGCGTCGAAGTCGAGCTCGTGTGCACCGATCGGCTGGTGGATCTGATCGAGGAACGGTTCGACGTCGCGGTGCGCGCGAGCCGGCTCCCCGACTCGAGCCTGGTCGCCCGCCCGCTCGGGTGGCTCCGTAGCATCGTGGTCGCGAGCCCGAACTACCTCCGGCAACGCAAAGCGCCGAAGAGGCCGCGAGACCTGGTCGAACACGACTGCGTGGTGTTCGGCGCCGGCGTCGATCGTGGAACGTGGACGCTGACGCGCGACCGCGGCAACGAGGTCGTCAAGGTGCACGGCAAGCTCGTCACCAACGACTTCGACGTGCTGCATGCCGGCGTGCGCCAGGGGCTCGGGCTCGGCTTGCTCCCCACGCGACGGGTGGCCGCCGATCTCGAGGCCGGGAGGCTCGAGCAGGTGCTCGGCGACTACTGCACGCCGCTCTTACCGATCCACGCCGTGTACCCGAGCATGCGTCACCTTTCGCCCAAGGTCCGCGCTTTCATCGACGCGCTGCGCGCCGCTCCCGAGGCGCCGTGGGAACCGCTGCCGGCACCCGCCGCTGCCCGGCGGAGCGCCCGGCAAAAACCTAGTAGAAGCTGACCGCCACGGCGCGCGTCTCGTAGCCGGCGCTCACCGTGTAGATGCCCACATCGAAGGTGCCAGCCGACACTGCATGGCCAAAGGCGCCCGCGACGTGCGTCGGGGTGCCCTCGACCATCACGGTGTCGTAGAGCTCGTAGAGCCCCGTCCCCCACCCCGCTTCGCCGTTGGTGTCAGCGGCCATGCCGAGCGCGGCGAGGACGATCCCGCCTTGGGGCACGTCGATCGGGATCGACCCGCCGTTCATCGCCCTGGAAGTCCCCCAGTCGAACGGAACCAGCGAGCTGACGCCATAGATCGCGTAGACGGCGATCGCGCCACGCACCACCGTCGCGCTCAGGTCCATCTGGATGTCCGCCACATCGCCGGTCGGCAGGCGCGCGACGAAAAACGCCGTCGGTGCGGTAGGCTCGAGCTCCTCGCCCACGCTCGCTACCTTCTGCGCCGCGACGCCGCCGATCGTGACGGCATCGTACGTGACGGCGACGTTGCTCGCCGAATGCGTGACGACGACGACCAGGCGATCCGGCCCCGGATAGGCGAGACTCACTGCTGGAAACGAGTAACTCGCGGCGTCCGTCAGCGACTCCCGGTACTCGCCCCAAATAAAGGTGACGGTGTGCGATCCGCTGCCCGCGGTGCCGCCGCTGCCTGCCCCCGCGCTCCCCGCACTTCCCGCAGCGGCGCTGGTGCCTCCATTGCCGCCCGTGCCGCCGGTACCCCCCGCGCCGCCTCCACTGCCACCGACACCACCACCCTTGCCCGCACTACCGCCGCCTTTGCCGGCGCTGCCGCCCGCGCCGCTCGCTCCGCCGCGCCCGGCGTCGCCCGCACCGCCTTGTCCCCCGAGGGCATCTGCGCCCGACTCTCCGCCGGAATCGCCTCCTCCATCACTCGCGCCCGCGAGGCCACCTGTCGCTGCGCTCCCACCGCCGCCCGCTTCACCCGCGCTCGGATCCTCGTCGTCTTCTGCCTGCGAGCTTTCTCCGCAGTTGGTGAGGCAAGCCGCGAGCGAGAGAACGATGAACCCACCGAGCGGCAAGTTTCCGGGAAGACGCACGGCCGGATAGTACCACCGTTAGGACGTTCACTCAGGGGGGCGCCAGGGCCTCATCTCCTCCTCGTTTCTTTTTCTCTTACCCGGTGTCTCATCGTTGACGGGCATGTCGCTCGGCTTCTCGTCCTCGCTGCCGTACGCGCGTTGGTCCGCGCCCGCAGTCCCCTGGGCGTCCACGGAGTCGACAGCTGGTTCGCCGTCACGCACGCCGCGTTGCTCGCCCCTGCGCGCCGTGATTCCGGCGTTGTAGGCCTCGGCGGCGTCGATGTACTTCGCTTCGGAGCTAGTGCAGAGCACGAACGAGGCGATGCCTGACGCGATGCCGAGACCCAGTAGACCCGCTGCGGCCTCGTCGGACATCTTGATCTGATCGCGCAAGCCGGCACCGCCCACGGCAAACGAGGGGACCGCGACGACCGTCGTCACGATCGAAGCGATGGCGAGTCCGTTACCCGTCGCCACGTGAGGCGCGCTTTCCTTGCGCTTCGCGAGATGGCCCATCGTGTTGTCCCAATCCAGATCCTCGCCGTTCTGCTGAAATTGCGTGTTCCCAAAGCACAAAGTTCGTTGCCACTCGAGCGGCTCGCCGACTTTCATCCTCGCGCCCGAGGTCGCGCAACCGGGGATGAACGAAAGCGTGAGCAACAACACCCCGAGGGACGCGAACGGTGCCGCGCTTCGCGCTTCTTCCGTCCGTTGCGGGCGCCCCTCGTCCATGGCTAGCACCATAAGGGCCCCTCCCGAACGCACGCAAGGCGCTCGAAGGTAGGCCGAGGCACCCTTGATAATAGGAGGCTGCCGCCCCCACCCATGGGTTGCATGACCACGAAATACGCGACGTTACGTCGATTTGCGTTGGGGGTTGGGATTTCGGTATGCGCGTCCGCGCTCGCCTGGGGCTGCGGAAGCAGCAGTAATACGGGCGACCCCGCGAGCGGAGGCTCGAGCGCGTCGGGCGGCTCGAGCGGGAGTTCGGGCGACTCCGGCGAATCGAGCGGTGGGTCGAGCGCGTCGGGCGGCTCGAGCGCTTCCGGCGGCTCCAGCGCCTCGGGTGGCTCGAGCGGGAGCGGAACCGGTGGCACGATCAACCCCACCGGCGGCACCGCGGGGACCCTCGGAGAAGGCGGCGGCGCCAACGAGAGCAGCGTGTGCACCGACTGCACGTGCGCGAACGGCATCGACGACGACGACGACGGTTTCATCGACGGCTTCGACCCGGAGTGCACCGGCCCGCTCGACGACGACGAGGGCTCGTTCGCGACCGGCATCCCCGGCGACAACGTCGACCCGAAGTGGCAAGACTGCTTCTTCGACGGCAATTCTGGCGCCGGAAACGACGGCTGCCGGTACCACACCGACTGCCTCACCGGCGATCTGCCGCAGGACCATCCGGATTGCGTGGTCACGCAGATGTGCCTCGACTACTGCCTGCAGCGCACGACGAACGGCTGCGACTGCTTCGGCTGCTGCAGCGTGACGACGCCGGCCGGTGTGGTGGACGTGTTCACCACGGCGACCTGCTCGATCGAGGAGATCGACGACGAGGTGGCCTGTCCTCGCTGCATGAAGAGCGACCTCTGCAAGAACGATTGCGGTGACTGCGAGCTCTGCCCCGGCAAGACCGTCGCCGACCTGCCGGACAGTTGCTCGGAAGACCCGCCGACCGACGGCGGCGTGCCCGAAGACGGCGGAACACCCGGCGACGGTGGCGACCCGCCCGTGTACCAGTGCGACGAAGGCCAACAGGTCTGCTCGCCGGAGATCGCTTGTCCGGCCGGCTACTACTGCTCGCTCGGCTGCTGCTACCCGGACGTCGTCGTCCGCTGAGAGGAAGCACCATGATGTCACGCACGAGACTCTTTGGGAAAAGTGTGCCGTTCGTCCTGGCCGCGTTGCTCGCCGGGTGCGGCGACGACGATCCGCCGCCCCAGCAGCAGAGCAAGCCGCCCTGCACGCCGGGCAGCACGTCGAACTGCGAGGACGGGCAGGTGTGTGAGGAGGTCGAGGGCGGTGCGCCCGCGTGCTTCGCGCCGCTGGTGCTCCAGGGTCACGTCTTCGACCTCGCCGATGACTCGGCCGTCGAGGGTGCCCTGGTCGTCGCGCGCAATGCGAACGGCGCCGCCATCTCGCAAGTAGCGACGACGAACGCCGACGGCGAGTACTCGCTGCAGGTCCCCGGCAAGCGTCTGCCGGGCGGCGCGCTCGCCTCGGGCGACGTCACGCTGCGCGCAGACGCGTCCGGCTACCTCACGTTTCCGAAGGCCCCGCGCATGGCGGTCCCGATCGACCTCACGACGGCGAGCGGTGATCCGCCGACCGTAGAATCGGCGCTCACCGAGATCGGTTTGATCCCGCTCGATGACACGACCGGCGTCGGCAGCATCTCCGGCCAGGTTCTGAGCGAAAGCCCTGGCGGCACGCTGATCGTGGCGGGCGGCGTCACGGGCATCGCCGATCTGAACGGCGAGTACACCGTGTTCAACGTGCCTGCGGGCACGGTGACCGTCGAGGGCTACGCACCGGGCGTCAACCTCGCGAGCGAGAGCGTCGAGCTCGCCGAGGACGGTGCCGAAACGGGCGTCGATCTGGAGGTGGTCGGCGACGCGACCGCCGTGGTGAGCGGCAACGTGCAGATCGTGAACGCGCCGGGCGGCTCGACCACCAGCGTCATCCTGGTCGTGAAGAGCACGTTCGACGACATGACTGCCCGCGGCGAAGCCCCACCCGGCCTGCGCGTCGGCGACGTGAGCGGCGCCTGGGCCATCGAAGGCGTGCCAGACGGGACCTACTTCGCGCTCGCGGCGTTCGAGAACGATCTTCTGGTGCGCGACCCCGACACCAGCATCGGCGGCACCGAACTCGTCGAGGTGACGGTGAGCGGAGACAGCATCTCGCTCAGCGACGGCTTCAAGGTCACCGAGGCCCTCGCCGTCGAGACCCCCGGCATGGACGAGCCCGAAGAGGTGACGGAACCCTTCGACCTGGTCTGGGCCGACGATTCGAGCGAGGACACGTACAACGTCGTGGTCTTCGACGCGCTCGGTAACCTCGTCTGGGAAGAGACCGGGATCGTCGGCCCGAACGGCAACGCTCCCGTCACGGTGGCCTACGGCGGCCCCGCGCTCGAGCCGGGCATGTACTACCAGTTCCGCGCGACCTCGATCAAAGACGGCGTGCCGATCTCGGCCACCGAGGACTTGCGCGGCGTTTTCTTCGCTCGCTGATTCGCGCGCAGGCCCGTTCGGCCGAAAGCTTCGCGATTGTCCCGCTAAATCAGTAAGCTCCTGCCCCATGGCAGAGCGGCTGTCGTCGCGCAAAGGCGACAAGGTTTCGGTGAGTCCCGAGGGGAGCCAGCACGCAAGCGTCACGTCCGCCGACGTCGGGACGCGCTTCGAGGTGCAAACCCTACTCGGCGAGGGGGGCATGGGCAGCGTCTTCGTCGCGCAAGACCGCGGCCTCCGGCGCATCGTGGCGCTCAAGCGGCTGAAGGAGGGTCTCCAGAACGACGCCGGTGCCCTGCGGCGCTTCGTGCTCGAGGCGCAGATCGGCGCTCAGCTCGAACACCCGAACATCGTCCCGCTCTACAGCTTCGAGCGCTCGCCCGAGGGCACGCCGGCCATCGCGATGCAGCTCCTCGAGGGGATGAACATGGCGGACTACATCGAGGCCGCAGGCAGGGCGCCGCCGGAAGCACGCGCGATGCGAGGCCAGTACGCGCTGAAGGAGCGCCTCGGCACGTTGATCGGCGTGGGCGAGGCCATTCACTTCGCCCACGAGCGCGGGGTCATCCACCGGGATCTCAAGCCCGAAAACGTGATGCTCGGTCGCTATCACGAAGTGTACGTGATGGACTGGGGGCTCGCGCGCGTGATCGGCAGCCCGATCGACATGGCGCACGAGCGAAATGGCAGCAGCGGCGACGAACGGCCCGCCCTGGAGCCCGCACCGACCGACAGCGAGACGCTTGGCACGCTGCCGACGGCCGTACCGTTGGAGGGGCCGAACGCTCCCGTCGATTCGTCGACGGCCACGCGCCAAGGCGACGTGATGGGAACGGCGCAATACATGCCGCCGGAGCAGGCGCTCGGTCTCATCGATCAGATCGGACCGGCCGCTGACCAGTACGCCCTCGGGGTGATCCTGCAGGAGCTCACCACCCTGCGGCCGGCGCGTTCGCACACGTCGCAGATGGAGGCGCTGGCCCAGGCGCTGCAGAACCACCTGGAGAAGCCGGTCGGAATCGACGGGGAGACGCCGCATCCGGCGCTGCTCGCCATCATCGCGCGCGCGACGCAGAAGCAGCCGGAAGCACGTTACCCGTCGGTCCAGGCCATGACCGAAGACGTCCGACGGTTCGTCCGCGACGAGCCCGTCTCGGTCTACCCGGAAGGAATTGCGCGAACGCTCGTGCGTACCGCGGCACGACGGCCGGCACTTGCGTTTGCGATCCTGTCCCTGTGCGGCTTCACGACCAGCGTCGCCGCCGTCACCGCAGTCATTTACGACGCGCGAAAGACCGAGCGCCAGGCTCGCGAGATCGAGAACATCAAGCGCGTGATCGTCGCGGTGAGTGGCCGTGCGCACCACGTCGACGCCGCGCTCAGCGATCTCGCTTCGGACGTCCAGGCCGTCGGCGCGGCGACGGTCGAGCTCCTCGATCGCAACATCAGGGACTTCGATCGCAAGCCGAGGAAAATGCCGGCGCTGAAGCCGCACGACGAGTACGGCGGCGCCCCCGTCAGCTTCGAGGAGAGCGTCGTCATTTGGCCCGGCATGAAGCCGGACGAGAGACTCCCACCGAACGCGGCCAAGCTCGCTCGTGTCGAAAGCTGGATGCGTACCTGCCTCATGGACGCCTTGCCGTCCGCGGACAAGGCGAAAACGGAGATTGAACAGATCAAGGCGCTGGAGGCGGGACGCAGCACCCTCCTCCGCTCCTTCGTCGGTCTCGAGGACGGCACCTTCACGCAGTACCCCGCACGAGAAGTGACCGCTGATCCGCGCACGCGCCCCTGGTACGAGATGGCGGCGCGCGATCCGAGCCTCCACTGGACGCGGCCCGTCGCCGACGCGACGAAACGCACGGTGCGAGTATCCGCCGTGCTCGGCCTTCGATGGCAGGGCCGGTTCATCGGCGTCGCCGGGTGCGACCTTCGCGTGAGATCGCTCGCGAAAGCGCTGAAGCTCGACGTTCCGGGCTTTCGTGAGGCGTACCTCGCGACGGAAGACGGCAAGGTAGCGGTCAGCGAGAAGCTCGAAGCGCAGGTGCTTCCCCAGGTGAAAAACCCCGACGACGACCTCCAGCTTCCGGCGGTCAGCAATCCGGAACTCGCTCAGCGCATCAAGAAGAGCGAAGGCGGGGGCTACGTCGTCGACGGCGACCGCTTGATCGTGTTCTCGCGGCTCGTCTCGACGCCGTGGACGTACGTCGCGGAACTCGAAAAGGCACGCTACCTCGAGCACTGAGCGCGAGCTGACCCCTCCTTCTGTTCTAGGCGCTGGCGAGGGCTTGGGTTAGAACCGAGACCGTGGCGGCGCAGTCTGCTTCGAGGCGGTGGCTGGTGCTCGCGCTCGCGTGCGGCGTCGGAACGGTGATGGGGCTCGGGGGGTTCGTGTTTCGCTACGCGGAGGGGCTTTCGTATTTCGGGACGGAGCCGGCGGCCTGCGCCAACTGCCACATCATGCAGCCGCAGTTCGACGGCTGGCAGAAGGCGAGTCACCACGCCGTCGCCGTGTGCGTGGATTGCCACCTGCCGCAGAGTTTCGTACCGAAGTACCTGACGAAAGCGGAGAACGGGTACCGGCACGGGAAGCTCTTCACGACGCAGACGTTCGCGGAGCCGATCGTCGTGCAGTCCGCGGGGCGAAAAGTGTTGGAGGAAAACTGCGTACGCTGTCATCAATCGCTGGTGGCGGAGCTGTCGCCTCACGGCGCGAACGAAAAGGGTGACCTTTCGTGCGTGCGCTGTCACAGCGGCGTCGGCCACGGCGAGGCGGCTCGCCTCGGAGGCAGGCTTACGGAGCGCGAGATCGAAAAAGCATTAGGGAAACCATGACCGATTCGAACTGGATGCATTTTTTGACGAGCAAGAAGGGCCTCGCCGGGTTGATCGTGGCGGTAGCGCTCGTCACCGCGGGCCTCACGGCGCTGCTCACCAATATTTTTCAGCGAAAGGTGGAGCAGCGGACGCCGTTCGTGCGCGTGGTCGAGGTCGGTGAGAACGACACCGACGCCGCGAAGTGGGGGCGCAATTGGCCCGCCCAGTACGATGGCTACAAGCGCACGGCCCTGCCCACGAAAACGCGCTTCGGGGGCCACGCCGGCAGTGAAGCGCTGCCGGAAGAGAAGATCACCCGCTACCCATGGCTGAAGCGGATGTTCCTCGGCTACGCGTTCGCCATCGATTATCGCGATCGCCGCGGGCACGCGCACATGCTCGCGGATCAGGAGCAAACCGAACGGCTCACGAAGCCGCAGTCCGGGTCGTGCCTCCACTGTCACGCGTCGGTCATGCCGCTCTACCGCTTGCTCGGCGGCGGCGATGCGATGAAGGGCTTCGAGCAAACGTTTCAGTTCAGCTATCAGGATCTGAACAAGAAGCTGCACGATTCCGGACACGCCGGGCCACTCAGCTGCGTCGACTGTCATGACCCGAAGGACATGGCGCTTCGCGTGACCCGACCTGGGTTTCTGATCGGCGTCCGCGCCCTCGCCGCATCGAGCGCATCGGTGCCTGGGTTGCCCTCGATCGAGATCTGGCGTTCCGGAAAGCGCGACAAGCCCTACGACCCGAACGTGGACGCCTCACGCAACGAGCTCCGTTCGTTCGTGTGCGGGCAATGTCACGTCGAGTACTACTGCAGCAGCAAGATGCCGCTCACGTTTCCCTGGGGGAAGGGACTGCGAGCCGACGAGATCGAAGCCTTCTGGGACGAGACCAAGTTTCCGAGCGGCGAGGCATTTTCGGACTACGCGCAGGCGGAAACCGGCGCGCCGATCCTGAAAGCGCAGCACCCCGAATTCGAGCTCTGGAATCAGGGCATCCACGCGCGAAGCGGCGTCTCGTGCGCGGACTGTCACATGCCCTACATGCGCGAAGGCGCGACCAAGATCAGCGATCACTGGGTGCGGAGTCCGCTCCTGAACGTGAACCGCGCCTGTCAGAGCTGCCACCGCGCTAGCGAAGAGGAGATGAAGAGTCGCGTCGACGTGATCCAGCAGCGGGCGCACGATCTGCTCGAGCGTGGAGGCGCCGCGCTCAACGACCTGCTCGACGCACTGAAGGCGGCCAAGGAGGTCGGGGCTCCCGCCGACAGGCTCGACGCCGCGCGCCGCCTCCAGCGCCGGGCGCAGTGGCGCCTCGACTTCATCGCCGCCGAAAACAGCATGGGCTTTCACGCCCCGCAGGAGGCAGCGCGGGTGCTCGCGGAAGCGATCGACTACGCGCGTCAGGGGGAGCTCGTCGCGCGGGGCCTGGTGCCGCCAGCCCCGAGCGCTGCCGCTCCGCACCCGAGTGCCGCTCCGGCCACGAGCGGGTCAGCTGCTCCCACCGCGGTTCGTTTGGCGGCTCCCTCGGCCGTTCGCTCGGCTGCTCCCGCCGGTTCGGCCCCGGCGGGGCAGCGCTGAGCGAGCACCCGAGTGCCGCTTCGGATATACTCCGGGTCTTGCTCCCGAGGTCGGGGGAGCCGAGAGGTGGTCACGATGTTCAGGCGAGCGTTCTTTTGGGGATTCTTGGCCGTCGTACTGGCCGTCACCGGCGTGGGGTGCTCCGGAAAGAGTGATTCGGCGGCGGACGACGAACCGACGGGCGGGGGCAATCCCGCCGAGCGACAGGCCTTGCTCGATCTCTACCGTGAGCTCTTCCGCGTGCAGTGCGAGTTCGACGAGCGCTGCGCCTCGGAAAACGGTCGTGCCTACGTGAACCTTCAAGCGTGCTTCGCCTACGTCGAGTACCTGATGTCCGTCCTCGAGGTGGGGTTCGACGAGGTCGACTTCGAGGAGTATCTGGCGGTGGTGCCCGGCGACTATCGGGCGTGCGCGGAATCCATCTATCCGACAGACACGTGCGATGCGCCGGACAGTGACGTTCTCTCGCCGCAATGCGAGGCCATCCTCCGCTACGACAACCCGCTCGCCGTCGGCGACGTTTGCTACGTCGGCGCCGAGGGCACCGGTCTCTGCACTCCCGGCAGCACCTGTTCCATCGCAGGCGGCTGCGGATACTGCGAAATCAACAGCGACCTACCCGACGGCGCGGCGTGCGAGAACTCGACCGATTGCGCGAGCGAACGCTGCAACGGCATTTGTGTGACTCCGCAGCCGCGCGGCGCCGCCTGCACCACGGACATCGATTGCCGTGGGTACTTGCGCTGTAACGGCACCGCCGGCGCGATGACCTGCAACGACGCGCTCGGGAACGGCGCTCCCTGCAGCTACGACAGCGAGTGCATGAACGGACTGGGCTGCCTCGGCGCTCCCGCGGTCTGCACGCTGGACGTGCCCGAAGGGACGGCCTGCGATCGCTCCGGCGAGGTGGGCTGCGGGTACGTGTGTGTTTTCCCCTCTCCCACGGCCCCGACCGGCCAGTGTGGCGCTGCGCTCCCGAGAGCCGGGGAAGCCTGCGCCTACGTGGGGTACAGTCCACTTTGTCTCGACGGCTACCCGAAAAGCACGGTCGGCACGGAAGGGTTCGACACGGCTTGCGTTTGCGCGCCGCTCGAACAGGGCGGTGGCCCCTGCCGCGCCGCCACGGACTGCGAGTCGTACTCCTGCATCGGCTACGACCCCTTGGATCCGAACGTGATCGGCACTTGCGATCCGTTGCTCCCCCTCGGTGGCGATTGCTTCACCGACACGAACTGCGCTTCCGGTGTCTGCATCGACAGCATCTGCGCTGCAGCGCCCGTCTGCGGCTGAGACCCGATCGCCCCTTGTCGGCGGGGAGTGCAGCGGTCACAATCGTGGTCATGCGTGGTGTGGGTCTTGTCTTTGGTGCGCTGGGGGTCTGTTTCGTGGTCGCCGCGTGCGGCGGCAAGTCCGGCGGCGCGGCGGACGACGGCGACGGATCGAGTGGCAAGGGCGGGGGTGCCGGCATTGGGGGCGCTTCGGGTGGAACCGGCGGTGGCGGTGGTAGCGGTGGAAGCGAGGCCGGTAGCGGCGGGGACTCGGCTGGCGCAAGCAGCGGGGGATCGGGCGGTGGGGGCGGCGACGGCGGCGCACCACCTCAGGCGGGAAAGGGTGGAACAGGTGGGGGCGCTGGAGCAGGGTCCGGCGGCGCCGGAGGCGGAAGCGGCGGCAGCGGCGGCGGCGCGGGGGCCGGGGCGGGAAACGGTCCGGTCGTCTACGATCCACCGGAGCCGGGCGACACCTGGCAGATCGAGAGCGGCGACCCGCTGAACTCGACGCCGCCGGTACTGCTCGCCGTCGATGACGGCGTGGTGATCGCGGGCGCGTCGTCGGATCCGGAAACGGTGGGGCTCACCGCGTTCGAGAGCGGGAAGACATCGGAGGCGTTCGTTGCGCGACTCGACGCGGACGGCATGCCGATGTGGCGGGTGCCGCTGCTCGCGGCGTCACTACCGTGGGCGATCGCTCGGTCGGCGGACGACGTGGTGATCGTGGCGCCGTACCTCCCGGAGCTCGCCGAGGTCTCGACGTCATACGTTTCGAAGGACATCTACGTCGCCAAAGTCGGCCTCGATGGGACGGTGCGCTACGAAACCAGCGTGACCTTCGACCACGAGAGCACGTTCAGCTACGGCCTCGCGGTCGACGCGACGGGCGCCCTGTTCCTCGCCGGGGGCGTCCAGGACGTCGACCCGCAAGCCGGATTCGGGGGGCATCCGATCTTGATCAAATGCGACCCGGACGGCGCGAAGCTCTGGGAAAGGACGTTCGAGCACACGGGGACCCAGGGCTACGCGAACGACGTCGAGGTGCTGCCGAGCGGAGACGTCGTCATGACCGGAGCGTTCGACCGCGACCTCTCGTTCGGTGGGACGACCGATACGATCACGAGCAGCGCGACGCTCGACGGGCTACCGAGCGGGTTCGTCGCGCGGTTCACGACGGACGGCGAGCCGGTGTGGGCCGACGCCTTCGGCGGCGAGGATTTTTCGGTCGGTACCGGTCTCGCTGCGCTCGCGAACGGCGACTTTCTGCTCGCGGGCGCCGGAGCGCTCGACGTCACCGTGGGCGGGATCACGGTGATGGGCGAGCCGTACACGCCGAGCGACGAAGAGCCGTTCCCGCCGGCGGCGGCTTTCGTCGCGAGACTTTCGGGCGACGGAACGGCAAGCTGGGTGACCCTGGAGGCAGCGGGCACCTTCGCGGAACTCGTGGAGACGGACGGCGGTACCGTTTACCTCGCAGGAAACCTGGAAGCGGACCTCACGAGGACGGACGCCGCCTACTTTCTCACCTACGACGCCGTATCGGGCGAGTCCGTGCAGGCGATGCGCGCGGCGAACGGCGCCGGAGTCTCGACCAGCTCGCTCGCGGTCGGCACGGGCTCGGCCTGGGTTTCGGGCAGGTTCACGGGAAGCGCTGATTTCGGCAACACGAACTTGCTCACGAACGCGAATGCAGGGGTGTTTCTGCTGAGGCTTGCTGCGCAGTAGGGAAAGGGGCGCACCCGCGCAACGGCGTGCCCGCCTGCGTCGACCGGGCCGGGTTAGCGAAATGTTAGTGCCGCCCCGGTTGTGGCCGATCGGCCAGGGTGGGCATCGTCAACGCGATGTCGCGGACGATTCTGCTGGCGCTGCTCGTGGTCGTGATCGGGTGCGGAGGTGGATCGGACGACGCGGCACCGGATCCGAACCGCTCGGGGGCCTGCGAGCCGATGCTCGACGGGCTTCCTGTCGTGAAGGAGCCGCTCTCCGGGCTCGCCGCGCTCGACGTCATGGAAGCGGAACTGAGGAACGCGGGTCGGGCCGACTCGGGGCTCGACGAGCTCTTCGGCGACGACAGCCAGGAGCTCTTCGAGGAGCTGGCCGCCATGGGTGGCCGTGTGATCGACGAGGTGGCAGCGGACTACGATCTCGAGCTTCCGGACGAGTCCACCGAGCTCCCGGAGCGACGGTCCTGTCAGTCGGGCTTCGCACCGAAGGAGCTCCGGGGGGCGGCGGTCGCGCCACTCTTCGGCATGGCGATGTCCGTGATGCTCCTCGACATGCTGGTGCCCGGGGTCAAACCGCCCGGGGGAGACGGTTGGTTCCCACCGTCGAAGCCCTACGAAGAGGACACGACCACCACGACGGGCGGCGTCACCAAGCGAGTGCGCTTCTCGCTGGGCTTCCAGTTCGGCAATACGAAGAGCAAAGTTTTTTCACGCTCCGACATCAAGGGCGAGATCTCTGAGACCAGGGACGGCAAGACGACGACGATGCGCGAGACCTCGACGATCATGACGTCGATCGATTTCTGCCCCGACGCGAGCGGGATTGCGCACGGCGGCATCTCCGTGTTGGTGAACGGAGAGGAGACCGGGGCAAATCTCAAGTACCACTCCGAGGTGGCGAACCTGTTCGATCTGGTGGTCAGCGACGCTGCCGAGCTCACGGCAGTCAAGCTCGCCGCATCGCTGAACTACGCCACGCACGGCTCGGAGGAGACGGATGTCTCGCTCTACGGGTCTCTCGAGATGCCCCCATCGCTCGACTCCACCCGCAACTACGAAGGCCACGCGGACCGGCAGACCGGCTCCGCCGAGCGGGTGTCGACCGTCTCGAAGCAGACGTTCCTCCCGGGTGTCATCGCGGCCGCTATCCTCAGCGGGAGCGCGGAAAAGAAGTGGAAAGACGGCACCTGCGTGGAGGTGAAGGTCGACCCCCCGTCTAAGAACGTCGGCAAGGGGGAGCGCATCCACGTCACGGGGAAGCCTTGGCATCGCTTCGAGGAAAAGGACCTGTCCTTGCCAGTCACCGCCTCGTTCGAGGGGGTCGCGAGCGCGAGCCCTCTCGGTAAGCCGGTACCGGCGCCCGCGAGCTTCGACGTGGTCGCCGGCTCGAACAAGGGCGACAGCGGCACCATCTCCCTGAAGTCCACTTCGAAGCGCGGCATCGGCACCGGATCGGCAACGTACACGGTGGACTGCGACATGGCGATGCCGTGCGCCGAAGGTCTGGTGCTCGATCCCATGACGTGCATGTGCGGGTGCCCAGGGAACGGAACGTGCCCGAGCGGGAGCGAGTGGGACGAGTCGAGCTCCACCTGCAAGGTCGCCTGCGTCGACGGCAAGGTTGCAGGCCTTCCCTGCCGGTACAGTGGCACGACGTCGGTGGAAGGTGTGGCCGAGGGGAACACGATGGGCATGTCGGCCAACGTCACGTTCGAAGCCAAGGGGTTCGAGGGCTGTTCCGTTCTGTACGAGCCTACGGGCGGCGAGCTCACCTTTTGGACCAGCGGCAACTGCAACCGTTATGTGCCGGCCACGGTAGACCTTTCCGCGGCGAACTTGCACGGGACGTTCGTGATCGGCCTGTCACCGCTCATGCTCGTCGCCGACTACTCCGGCGACTGGCAGGGCACGATGTACTGCGGCGATCCGGAAACGGCAACTCCGGCCCCGGCCGTGGGGTTGTGGATCTACGTGCAGGGTGCCCCCATCGAGGATGCTCGCACGCTCGAGGGCACCCAGACTCTCAACCTCGGGCCTAATGTGCAGACCTCCACCTGGCACCTCACGGGCCAGTGAGCCACGACGCGGAGCGCCGCCAGCGCGCTCTATCCGCTCACGAGGAGCAATCGCTGCAATCGGTGCCGGGCTCGCAGATATCGGGCTCGTCGCACGCGCCGTCGTTCGAGAAGGTGCAGCTGTCGTCGCAACCCGCGCCCGTGCCAGCCGAGCCACCCGTGCCGCCCGTGCCACCGGTGCCGCCACTCGCTCCGGTGCAGTCGGCGCAGTCGGTGCCAGGGTCGCAGAGCAGCGGCTCGTCGCACTCCCCGTCACCGGCGAAGATGCAGCTGTCTTCGCAGCCGGCGCTGGCTCCGTTGCCGCCCTCGCCCGTTCCGGAGCCGCCTGTACCGCCGGAAGCGGTCGAGCCGCCGGAGGATGGCGAGCCTGCTGAACCGCCGCGACCCCCAGTGCCGCCGGAAGACCCGCCCGAACCACCACCTCCGGTACCTTGCTCGCCCGCAGCGCCTCCGCTCCCCGGATCGGGCGGAACGCCGCCGCAATCGGCAATCTCGTCGGCGCAATTGGCCCCGATGCAGGCGTCGTAACCCGCCAAGCAGTCGCTGCACGACGAGTCCGCTTCCTTCTCGGCGCAGTCGCGGGAGCAGGCGTCGTAGTCGTCGTCACAGGGGCAGGCGAACGCGCAGCGCACCACGTCCTCGCAGTCCGCGCCGCTCGGATCTCCGAGGGCGACGCGGTCGCCGAAGCAGGCGGCGAAGTCGTCGGCGCACGCGTCGACCGCGCACCTGGTCACCGCAGGGCAATTCGCCCCGACGGGGCCGAGCCCGCACTCGGGTGCGCCGCCTTCAGGGCTCGTGTCGCGGCGCCCACCGCTTCCGCCGCTTCCGCCGCTCCCTGTCGCCGACTTGGGTGCGCTGCCGTCCGACCCGCCACCGCAGGCACCGGCGGTCACGACACCCACTGCCAACAGGAGGAGTGCCTTCGCCTGGTTCATCCGTCCCCTGAGCCACGGCGCGAAAAGAGGCCGGTGTCGAGCATGATCATCAGTTCTTGTTGTACGTCGACTCGCTGAGGGTGCTCTCGTCCACGAGGTGGAGCACCAGGCCGCCCGACTCGACGCTGAAGGTGTAGGAGTGCTCGACGGGCGCGGCGGACATGATGGTTTCGGTCCCCAGGCAGCTGATGGTCCTAGAGGTCGCCTTGGTCGGGGTCGTCACCAGCCGACTGCCGCTAGCCACGGCGCTGCCTGATTCCGAACTGCCGAAGCCGCCGGTGACGCAGGTCTCCGGGAGGTAGCGGAGCGAGTAGCTGTAGCTCCCATCCGACAAGAATTCGTACGTCGACGAGCCGACGGCGCTACTCGGCGTGCTCCACGACCCTACGAGCTCGTCCGGAAGGGCGCCGCTCACGTTGCCGGTGCCCCCCGATCCACCAGAGCCGCCCGACCCGCCAGTCCCCGAGGACGCACCGCAGTCCGTGCAATCGGTGCCGGGGTAGCAGAGATCGGGCTCGTCGCACGCACCGTCTTGCGCATAGGTGCAGCTGTCGTCACATCCACCGCCGGTGCCGCCGGTGCCGCCGCTGCTGTCAGTGCCGCCGGTCCCGCTTCCCTCGCTGCAGTCCGTGCAGTCGGTCCCTAAGTCGCAGAATTCAGGCTCGTCACACACGCCGTCGTTGCTGAACGTGCAGCTGTCGTCGCATCCGCCCGAAGCCCCGGTGCCGCCGGTACCGCCGGTGCCCCCAGTGCCCCCGGTGCTACCCGACGCGCAGTCGCTGCAATCGGTGCCGGGATCGCAGAGTAGCGGCTCGTCGCATTCGTCGTCGTTCGCATAGACGCAGCTGTCCTCACAGCTCGAGCTTCCCCCACTGCCACCGCTCGCTGCACGACCGCCATCCGGTGCGCCTCCCTCGTTCCCAGTCGCGCCGGTGCCGCCCTGAGCACCCGAAGCCATGCTTCCTCCCGAGCCGCCTCCACTGCCTCCGCGACCAGACCCGCCCTTACCGCCGGACCCGCCCGAGCCGCTTTTCCCCGACGCTCCACCGGCCGCCGGCGCTCCCGCGCCTTCATCGGAATCGTCCGACGCCCCGCCGGAGCTCGAGGAGCACGCTGCGACCAGCGACGCCAGGAGGAGAAGTCGAGCCTTGGTCTGCATGCGTCTTCAGAGGCAAGGCTGGCGCCCGTCCGGACGCAATCGGTGGGTCGCTAACATTTCGCTAACGACAAGCCGCACGAGCGCGACGTTGCCTAGCCCGCGTCAGCGACCTCGAGCGTGAGCCTGCCGTGTGCCACGAGCTCGAAACGACCACGCCCGGCGGCGCGGATGTGAAGACCGACTCCGGCGGCCTCGAGCGCACTCTGTAGCCGCTTGAGTCGCATCTCGAAGCCGGTGTTCTTGGGATGGGAAATGAGCTCAGGCAACCGCTTGAACTCTCGATGACCGAACACGAAGCGACCCTCCTCACACGCGACCTTCGCGCACTCGCGCAGGATCCGCGCGGGAATACCGCGGCAGACGTGGCGGCCCCCGACCTCGATGCTGCCGTCGGCTGGGAAGTACACCACTCGGATCACCGACGTGACCGCCTCGAGGTAGCGTTCTTGGAGCTCCTCGAGGAGCGCTTCGTCCGGACCCGCCTCACCCGCGATCTCGTGGTGGGCGAACCGGAGGAAGTTCCGAACCCTGGCCCGTTCTGGCTTCCAGCTGAGGCGCACCAGGTACCCCGGAGCACCGTACGCGCAGCCTGCCGCGAGCACGACGCGCCCACGCCAGTCGCAGCGATAGTCGCGCTCCACCGCGACGACGGCAGTGTCGGGCGCGCCCAGGTCCGCGCGCGCGTAACCCGCCCCGTCGAGGAACGCGGACAGCGTCACGATCCGGCCGAACGTGGCCCCTTCGATGAGGAAGCGGTCCCCGCGCACAGAGCAGGCGGCTCCCCAAGGGACGCTCTCCGCCTTTCGCACGTCGCAGACCGGGACGATCGAGTCGAACGGCGGCAGGCCGAAGATCCGGGGAGACTCGACCATATCGAGGCCAGGAGACTGCACGAAGTCCCAGGCGGGGATCAGCCCCTCGGACAGCCCCTGATAGGTGATCCAAATGCTGCCCGTGTGGCGTCGCTCCCCTTCCGACGTACCTCCGCGCCACCGCGGCATGCGAAAGTCGACCCCTTCCGACGTGCGCTTCGAAAAGAGGCGCGCGCCTTGCAGCACCAGACGATGGGGGTCTCCAAAACGGAACATCGGGACCAGCAGTGGCCCGAGCCAGCTCATGAGGTGCTTCGCCCGCACGAACGAGCCGCGATTCGCATACCTCCGGGTCTCTTCCGAGAACGTCGCGTAGTCGAGGCCACGCTCCAAGAGGAAGCGCTCGAGCGATGCGACCAGCCCGAGCGTCCAGGGCACGGGGCTGCGATTGTTCTCGTCCCAAAGGTGCTCAGCGAGCTCACGCTCACCGAGTGGCGCTCCACGCCGCTCGAGTGGATGCTCCGCCCAAAATGCTCTCGTTACTTCCGTGCCAAAGCGCCGTAGCAGTGTCGCGTGGAGCCCCCTCACGAAGTCGTTGCGCATCGTGAGCTTCCAGGGGTCGTTGGATCGCTCTGGGAGCGCGGCCTGGCCATCCCTGGTGGACATGATCCATCGAGCACAGCAGCGATCTACCTAGGGGGCAACGCCAGTTGTGGAGCGGATCGCGCCGGCAGAGGCCGCGCCGGAGTGCTCGAAACGGTGGCGAAACGGCGGCGAAGTCGTGCTAAGTTGAACTCGAGGTGACCATGACTTACCGAGGGCTCGAGGGCGCAGCGCTCGCACTGTGTTTGGCGCTGTCAACGGCGTGCGGCGGCGACTCGGAGGCGGCGGACGACGACGATTCGGGGGGTAGCAGCGGCAGCGGCGGCTCCGGCGCTAGCGGCGGCTCCGGCGGCTCGACCGGCGGGAGCGGCGGCTCCGGCGGCAGCGGCGGCTCCGGGGGCATCCCGATCGGCGCCGGGTGCGAGATCACACCGTGCGGCGGCGACGTGAACGGCACCTGGGACCTTCAGGACGTGTGCGTCGAGCTCCTCGACAACCCCTTCTCTACCGAGCCCGCCTGCGCCGACGCGTTCGTGGGCGAGATCACGAACCCGGGCGGTACCTACACCTTCAATGCCGGCACCGTCACCTATAACATCACGGTCACCACGCACATGAACCTCGCGCTCGACGACGCGTGCGCGAGCGCGATTGCGGGCGCGAGCGTCAGCGCAGTGACCCTTTGCCCGAGCCTGCAGATGAACCTCGCCGATAGCGGCGATTTCGCGACGGTCACGTGTACCGTAAGCGGGGCTGTCTGCAACTGCGACGCGAGCTCCGCGCCCAGCACCAACACCGGTACCGACACCTACACGATCTCCGGCAACCAATTCATTGACGGCGACGGCGACACCGGCGACTTCTGCGTCCAAGGGGACACCCTCGCGATTCAGGTGACCACGGACAGCGGAGTGAGCACGCTCATTCTCACTCGCTGACGAGAAGCTTCAGATCAGCCGCGTAGGGAAGCCGCTGCGGCCTTGCTGCGTTCGAAACGCCGGTTCACCTCGTCCCACTTTGCGTTCGCGAAAACCGCGTCGATGTAGCGCGCGTGGTCGGCACCGAAGTCCATCTGGTAGCTGTGCTCGTACATATCGAGGACGAACAGCGGGACCGATGTCGCGAGCGCCTGCGGGTGGCCGCTTGACCCATAGGTGCGGAGGCCGCCCGAATCGAGCTCGAGCGCCAGGATGACCCAGCCGCTGCCGCCGCCCAGACCGAGCGCTGTGGCTCGGAACTGTGCCTCCCAGGCGCTCGTCGAGCCGTACGCTTCTGCCAGCGCCGCTTCGATCGGGCCACTTCGTCGCCCGTCGCCGCCCAGGCTTGCGAAGTACGCTTCGTGAAGCGTCTTCGAGTTTCGGAAGGTGAGTTCCCGTTCCCGAAGCGCCGCGACGACGAACGGAGGCGTGTCCGCGTTGATCCCGAGCAGCTCCTGCTCGACGCGATTCAGGTTCTTCACGGCGCCGCCGTAGTTCTTCTCGTGGTGCGAGACGATGAGGCGCTCGGAAAGACCAGTCAATGAAGCAGGTTTGAACGGTAGCGGCACGACCGACTGAGTGCTGGATAGAGCGCGGGGCAAGGTCATGGGGGGGTCTCCGTGAGCAATGGGTTCTATCGATCGGGGTCTAGTAGGGGTTCCGGCGCAGCCGGTGACGAACGCAGCGCTACTAGCCGCCACAGCGCCGAGCACGTCGCGCCGAGACAGGCGATTCACGGCCGTTCTCATCAACGACTTCGGCGCCGGCGCCGTATTCACGGGCGGATGATACAGCTCGAAAGCTGGCACAGGACACGGGCAATCGAGCGGCTTGGTAAACCCGCGCTCCTGAGCTGGTCGAAGGTCGCGAAGCTCGTGAGCACGCCCAGGGCGGCGATCGCCTCCTCGGGCGCCAGGCCGCGGCGAAGCGCCCCGGCTTGTTCCAGGCGCGCGACGAGTGGGCCGTATGACTTCCGGCGCATCGACTCGAAGCGTTCCACCAACACCTCCAGATCGGAGTCGACCGTGGCCAGGGCGAATACGCGCCGGATGACGCGCGCGTCGCGCTGCCAGGCGCGGCAATGCTCGGCCACGCTGCGCTCCAGGGCCCGCCTCGGATCTGGATCGTCAAGCGCGTCTTCGACGCGCTGGAACTGGATCCGATCACCGATGTCTTCGAACAACGCGATGATGATGCCGCGCTTCGACTCGAACTGGTTATAGACAGTCGGCCGACTGACTCCCGCCGCTTCCGCAACGCTTTCCAGACTGAGCCCCGGATCATCGGGCGCGGAAAGCAGAGAACGGGCCGCAGCGATGATGCGGTCGCGCGACTGAGCGACAGCTTCTGCACGTTTGCCGAGCCGGTAGCTTCTTGCCAAGACGCTAGCCGCGCCGCAACAGCAGCACGCCGAGGGCGCACGAGTACACGTGCGCCATGAAAGGGGGAGCGAACGGACCGCCCTGAAGCAGCACGAAACCCGCGGCGCCGACGCTGCCGCCCACGATTCCGGCCCAGCCGGTGCGCGCCGAGAGAACGCCCGAATTCAAGACGCCCCAACCTAACACGGCCACCGACACGTACGAGAGCAGCATGTGCCCGGCGTAGAGCAAGCCGGCCAAACGATGTAGCGCCGGGTACCCGCTGGGCACGCCCGCGCCCGCCAGCACCTCCGCCGCCGCAGAATCCTGGACCGTGACTCGCATTCCGATCGCGACCAACCACAGCACGGCACCCAGCGCATAGATCGCGACGGCGACCGGCGTCAGCGTGGATTCCCCCGCCTGCTGCTGCACCTCCACCCAGGCCACCAAGCCACCGACACTCAGCACGACGCCGGCCGCGATCCACGCGTGGATCCAGAGCCAGCGCCCGCGCTCGGCCGCCACACTGCGCAGCGCATGCGCCAGGTTCGGCGATTGGAAGTCGAGTTTCCACAGCACCGCCCCCACCATGAACACGACCAGCCCCGAAACCAGCAGGAGGGCGCAGAACCGCCGCGAATTGACCGACATTTCCGGACCGTAATATTAGTTTGACAGTCTGTAAATCTAAATTACACTGGGCATCGATGCCACGCGACGCACTGACGCAGCCCTCGCTCGACACCACCACCACCCTGACGCTGATCGTCGCGACCATGATCCTGGTCGCGTTGGTCGAAACCGTGATCCCGCTCTATCGGCGCACTGCATGGAGTCGTGCGCATCTCGCTCCGAACCTCACGCTGACGCTCACGACCTTCATCACGAATGCGCTCTACAACGCTGCGCTCGTCGCCGCGCTCGTGCACCTACAGCGGGCCGATTTTGGACCCTTGCGCTGGCTCAGGCTCGGCACCCTGGCAGAAACGCTGGTGGTGCTGCTGGCGCTCGACTTCTCGTTCTACGTCGCGCACGTCACCATGCACAAGCTGCCGGCCTTTTGGCGTTTCCATAGCGTGCACCACTCGGATCCGATGGTGGACGTCACGACCACGGTTCGCCAGCATCCCGTCGAAGGCGTCATCCGGTACGTCTTCATGGCGAGCTTCGCCATCGCGATCGGCGCCGGCCCTGGTACCTTCGCCGTCTATCGCGTTGCCTCGGCGCTGAACGGCTTGCTCGAGCATGCCAACGTCCGCTGCCCCTGGTGGCTCGATCGCGCGCTCTCGTGGCTCACGACGTGGCCCGGCCTACACAAGCTGCATCACTCCCGCCGGGCGGAGCACACCGATACCAACTACGGCAATCTCTTCTCGGTCTGGGATCGGCTCTTCGGCACGCTGACGCCCGTCCCGCCCCAGCTCGATGTCGCCTATGGGCTCGACGGCTGCGATGCGCCCTCCGAGCAGGAAACGATCGCGCTGCTCGTGAATCCTTTCCGAAGTGCTCACGCCGCGAGCGAGGACCCGGCGTCATCGTAGCGTCGAATCATCACGGCGGAGGCGAAGCGGGTGCGCCGTCGACCCAGGCGTGCGCCTTGGCGTACGCGCGTGCGAGCCCGGCGCGCCGGTCCCCCTCCGCGCCCATGGACTCACGCAGGTCCTTCTCCTCGCCTGGGTCGCGCCGAAGGTCGTAGACCTCCTCCGTCCACGGCTTCTCGCGCAGGAGAACCTTGATTCCGTCGGCGAACAAGAGCACGCGCTCCCGCCTTCGCTCCATGAAGACGGGTCGACCCGCAGCTGCGCGCTCACCCGTCAGCAGAGGAACCAACGACTCGGCCATCCACCACCCCGGCGTCTTGACGCCGAACACGTCGAAGATCGTCGGCGCGACATCCATCACCGAAACGTAGTCATCGACGGTGCGCGGCTTTACGCCCGGGCACTCGATCATCAGGGGCACGTGCACCATCACCTCGTAGAGCGACTTGTTGTGAAAGTAGATCCCGTGCTCACCGAAGCCCTCGCCGTGATCCGCTGAAATGATCAGCATGGTGCGCTGCTCGAGCCCCAGGTCCTTGACGGCCTTTCTGAGCCTTCCGATGTGCTCGTCAACGAACGAAACCTCCGCCATGTACTGAGCTCGCCGGTTCTTCGCCTTCTTGCCGTGCGTGAGGTACGGAACGTGCGGGTCGACCAGATGTGAGTAAAAGAAGAACGGTCCGGGCCCCTGTCGCTCGAGCCGCGCGATGGCCTTGTCGATGATCACGGGCGTGCCCTCGCCCTCGACCTCGTCCACGGAGACGTACTCCTCGCCGAAGCCCCGTAGAACGGCGATCGAGGGGTCGAGGATCTGCGGGACCGCATGCCCGACCGCGGACGGGATCCCGGAGGGGGTGAGCACCTCGGGAATGCGAGGGAGCAAGTCGCGTTCGAGGGTCGGGCGCGACCGCTCTAGCCCGGTCCACTTCAGCATCGAGAAGTACCGGCCGGCGAAGATGGCCGCGAGGCTGTACCGGGTGTCGCTACCAGGGCTTCGCGCCTGGGAGAAATAGACGGAGCGTGACTTGATGTCGTGGAGATTGGGCGCAACGCTACGCTTCCTCTCCGACAGCACCTCGAGGCGGAGCGCGTCGATGGTGATGAAGATCACGATCGGGCCGGGCGGCAGCAGGCGCTGAGACGAGGGCTCGACGTCGGGTCGGTTGGTGCGCGGCTCGAACCAAGGTCGAAGCTCTCGCGGGATCACCACGTGCCCTTGCTCGGACGGCGCGTGGAGGCGGGAAAGCGGGATCGCGAGAAACGCGAGGTCGCGCTCCAAGAGCTCATGCAGAACCTGGCGCGGCGTGGGAAGCACGACGCTGGCGAGAGCGAAGGCGGTCACCAGGACGAGTGAGAAGCGCGCTCTCCTCGGCGTCGCGCGCGCCGGGAGCCACGTGCCCAGGTCGACCCGATGGAGGGAAGCGCCGAACAGCGTGGCCCCGATCGCTGCAATCCAGAAGTGGGCACCCGAGTAGCCGTTCACGAGCACGAAGTGGTTCGACAGGATCACCAGCGCGCCGGCGCCGAGGCCGAGCCACCTGAAGAGCGGACGCGATCCGAGCCAACCGACGAGCATCGCCGCCGCCGGCACGAGGCCGAGCACGGCCCCGAGCGCGAAAGCGAGCGCCGGGGCGCCGCGCGAGGTCGTCCAGCGCTCGACCGCTCCCTCGAGGTCGTCGCTGAGCACGAAGGCGAAGAGCGTGGCAGAGGCGAGCGCCGCCGCGACGAGCCCAAGCAGCGGTCGTCGGGAGCCCCAACGACCCCAGGCCGCCACAGCACCGACGACCACGAGGCCAATCGCCAGCGTGTGCCCGAGGGCGACGAGCACGTGCATGATCCGCGCGCCCCAACCACCCGCCGACAGCGGCAAGAAGCAAATGCTGACGGCGTTGTCGATGGCGACGGCGAGCCAGCCACCGAGCGCCGCCATGCTCGCGGGCAGCAACGAGGCCAGGCTTCCCGAAGCACCCCGAGCGGCGACCGGGGGTTTGCCCGAGTCGAGCCACCACCAAAACGTCATGGACGTCGTCATTTCGCCCTATTCGACGCTGGTTGTCCACGTTTGCCTCGAAACTCGCCCGCGCTACCGACGCCCCGGAGCCTTCGCCGCCGAAAAACCCTCCTGGGCGAAGTGCACATCGAACGTGAACGCTTGCTCCGTTCCGAGGGCTCGCATGACAACGAAGCTGACGGCGTCCACGAACGAGTAATCCTTGTCGGGGCGCTCGGCGATGAGCCTCCAGGCCTGGAGCTGGTGCTCGGCGGTGGGCGTAACTTGGCGCAGCCATGCACTCTGCTCCAGTGCTCTCCGATACCGGAGCAGTCCGACGCTACCTGTCCGTGCGTGCACGAGCACATACGACTCGAGCAGCACGAAATCAGTGGTCACCAGCGCGACACGCCGCCGTGAAAAGTCGCGTAGGATGGCGGCTGCCTCGCGGTGTTTCGCGTCGGAAGGGGCGAAGACCGCATACAGTGCCGACGTATCGACGAAGATTTCGCTCACCGCGCGCGACTTGCCTTCGGCTTCGGCTCGCGTGCGGCTTTGCCCCGAGGTGCCCCCCGCGCGCCCGCGTAGGTGGCGCGTTTTGGCTCGGCTACCATTAGATACCGATGGTGGTTCTGCGATACGTCGGTCGCGGTCTCGAGGTCCCGAGCGGCGCCGACGAGCGAGAGGAGCCCATCACCCTCCGGGACCACCACCGTCTCTGCCTCTAGGTAACGGCCGACGGCCTCCCGCACGAGTTCTGCGGCGGGCCGACCTTGAGCGCGCGCCAGGGCGTTGAGGCGCAAGCGCTGCTCGGCCTCCAGGTAGATTTGCATGCGGTCCATACATCTAATGTATACATTACCACCGGAGCCCTGCAACCCGCCCGACCAGCTGACGGCTGCCGGCGAGCCGAGTGATCGTCGCTGGTGATCCGCCCCCTCGCCTTTCGACAAGATCCGTCTGAACGACTAGAATGGTCGTCGTGTTGGGCAGGGAGGCGTCGAGGTTACGGGCCGTTCGCAGGCGGAGCGCTCCCGCCCTGCTTCTCCTTGCCGGCTGGCTCATCGGCGCTGCCGGCGGGTGCGGAGACGAGCCTGCCGAGCGCTCGGCCACCGCCCATTCACCGTTCCTCGCTGCCTGTAGCAGCACCTGCACTCAGGGTCTCGAGTGCATCTGCGGCGTCTGCACCCGACCCTGCAGCGAAAGCGATGAATGCACCGCACTCAACGAGAACGCCGAGTGCCTTGCGGCGTCGTGCAGCGGAGCCACCGCCGCTGCCATCTGCGACGTCCCCTGTAACGGCGCGCCCGAGTGCAGTGCGGTCGGCAGTGCCTTCACTTGCGACGGCTCGACCGGACGTTGCCGCACCATGGAGAGCACGGGCGATGCCGGCGCGACGGGCACCGGCGGATCCTCCGGCGGGCGCGGCGGCACGGCTGGCAAGGGCGGACAAGGCGGCAGCTCGACATCCGGAGCATCAGGCGCGGCCGGTACCCCGGACGACGGCGGAGCCGCTGGCGAAACGAGCCTGACCGGCGGCAACTCGGGTCGCGGCGGCACCTTGGGTCGCGGCGGCATGGGAGGCAGCGGCGGTACTTCGGGCACGGGCAACACCGCGGGCGCCGGCAACGCCGCGGGCACGGCGGGAACCGCAGGCAGCCCGGGGCTCACGTGCGATCACGGCGGCACGCCCCTGACGCTCGCGACAACCACCGAAGTCTGCAACTGCCTCCCGGGCTTCTGGGGGCCGCGCTGCGAGCTCACCACGGTGAAGCTCTCGGTCGGCTCCCAGTCGTGCGCGATCCTCAGCGACCAAACCATCCGCTGTTGGGGCGGCAACATGGAAGGCGTCGTCGGCGTGCCGGGGCCGCCCGTCGGAACCTTCACCGACATCGCCGTGGGCACAGCCACGGCCTGTGCCGTCAGAACCGACGGCACGCTCGCGTGCTGGGGGGACGACACGTACGAGCTCTCGAGCCCGCCTGCCGGAACCTTCGTGAAGGTCGCGAGCGGTGGCATGAATTGCGGGCTTCGCACCGACGGCAACGCGATCTGCTGGGGCCCGGACTACGACGGCCGGCTCGCGACACCGCCGGCCGGCCCGTACACGGACATCGTCGTGGGCGAGGCTCACGCCTGCGGCCTGCGGCCGGACGGCACGGTTTCCTGCTGGGGCTCGAGCTACGCGGGCGTGAACCCGGGCTTCGTGGACCCGAAGATCGTCCCCGCGGGTGAGGTTTTCACCAGCATCGGTGACGGCCAACTCGTGGTGTGCGGCCTTCGGCCCGACCAGACCATGGTCTGCTGGGGCGGCTACGACGTATCGCCGGAAACACATGCGATCAGCGGCACCTTCCTGCAGGTGCGCGGTGGGTACAATCACACCTGCGCTATCCGCACCGACAAGACCCTCGTCTGCTGGGGCGACAACGCCCAGCACCAGCTGAACACGCCCGGCGGCTCCTTCGACAGCATCGCCGTCGGCTTCATGCACGGCTGCGGCATCCGGCCGAGCGGCGTCGTCGAGTGCTGGGGCTTCGACTACTACGGCGAAACCGCCGTGCCCGACGGCCTCGTGCAGAGCGTGACCCCCGGCTGGGACCACCTCTGCTACCAGCGCCTCGACGGCACCGTCGGCTGCTGGGGCTCGAGCGCATCGTGGGCGACAACACCGTCCGGAACCTTTTCGAATGTCTCCGCGGGGCGGATCTACTCCTGTGGCGTCCGTACGGACGGGACGGTCGAGTGCTGGGCCTCAGCCCTCGTCGGGGAGGCACCGAGCGGCACGTTCACGCAGGTGGCGACCGGCGACTGCTACGCCTGCGCGCTCCGCACGGATCAGACGGTCGCCTGCTGGGGCTGGGACGCCGGCAAGGGGGCGCTTTCGCCATCCACGGGCACGTTCACCGAGCTGGCGTCGGGCTTCGCGTTCACCTGTGGCATCCACACCGATCAGACGATCCGGTGCTGGGGCGATAACGCGCTCGGGCAGATGCAGGTTCCGAACGGTGCTTTCAAGAGTATCAGCGCCCAGGCGAACCACGCCTGCGCGCTCCGCGGCGACGACACGGTGCACTGCTGGGGCAGCTATGATCAGGGCGCGAGCGTTCCTCCCGGCGGAACGTTCCGCATGGTGACGACGGGCGAGGACCACAGCTGCGGGATCACCACAGCGGGTGATCTGACGTGCTGGGGCAACAACCCCAAGGGCTGGCTCGACAACCCGCCGAACGAGACCTGGGTTTCGGTCCGGGCGGGGAATGGGTTTACTTGTGGCGTCACGGATCGGGCGCAGCTCGTGTGCTGGGGAGCTTGGCTGCATCCGGCGCAGGAGTGAGGGGTGCGTGGAAATTTCGCATCCCCTTGAATTGACGTCTTTTTTCTGACCCATCCCGGCGCCTGCCGAGCATCTGCTTCATGGTTAGGTCTCGTCTTCGTGGAGATCCTCATGAGAACGCTCGGCTCCAAAGAGCTCACGCTCATCGCGTTACTCGGCCTCGGTAGTGCGGCGTGCGGTGATTCGACCGGCGAAGTCAGCAACGGCGGCGGCGCACCGAGCGGCACCGGTGGAACGGTCGCGATGGGCGGCGCCGGCTCCGCAGGTGCTCCGGCCACGGGCGGCACCGCGGGAAGCGGCGGCGCATCGACCACGGGCGGGATGAGCGGGGCACCGACGGCTGGCTCCGGCGCGTCGACGAGCGGGAGCGGCGGCACGCAGGGCGGCGCCGGGGGGACGGCCGGGGCCGGCGGTAGCTCGGCGACGGGCGGTAGCTCGGCGACGGGTGGCATGGCTGGCATGAGCGCTGGCTCCTCGAGCGGAGGAGCGTCGAACGCCGGTGCATCGAACGCCGGCACTGGCGGCGCGGTTCCCGGCGACGGATGCACCATCGGCGCCTGGCCCGCGGCCGATCCGACCGCAGCGGGGCCCTACACGGTAGTGACCGAGATGGATGTGGGACCAGAAGCGGGCGAGCCCAACGAAGACGGCATGGTGCCGAGGTTCACGCTCTTTCGCCCGGAAACTCTGTCGCCCGGCGGGCTTTGCCATCCCGTGATCACGTGGGGCAATGGCACCGGGAGCAGTCCGACGCTGTATCGGTCGCTGCTCGGCAATTTGGCTTCACACGGTTTCGTCGTGATCGGTTCGAACAACGAGAACGTGGGGCGGGGCGATCCGGAGCCGATGTTGGTGGGCGTGGACTGGGTTCTCGAGCAGAACGAGGACCCCTCGAGCGTGCTCTATCATCGGCTCGACGTGACGCACATCGGCGCCACGGGCCACTCGCAGGGCGCCTTCGCGACCAGCTCGGCGTCGGGAGACAGCCGCATCATCACCAGCGTCCCGATCGAAGGCGCTCAGGTTCAGCGAAATCTGCACGGCCCCGCGATGTTCTTCTGCGGGGGAATGGACGACATCGTCCCCTGCGACAGCGCCCAGACCGCCATCGACGCCGTCACGACCGAGGTGGCGATGTACGCCGAGTACCTGAGCGTCGATCACGGCAGCTGGCTCGGCCGCGGTAACAACCCGAGCGTCGTCGAGGGCGTCGTGACCGCCTGGATGCGCGTCCACCTCATGGCCGACGATTCGCTCCGGCCGTTGTTCTATGGTTCGTCGTGCACGCTCTGCACCGACACCGGCTGGGTGATTCAGCAGAAGAATATGGATCAGTAGGCGGCTGGCCGACGAGGCCGTTGCCTGAGCCAGGACGGTTCGAATCCGTCCCGACGTGCGGCTCGAACACAGGTGTGGGCCCGGCGAAAACTCTTCGCACCACGGATTGCTCCTCCCCCGTCAACGCGAATATCCTAGGAGCCACCATGACGCGTACACCGATGTTCTTTGTTGCGGGTGCCGTTTTCCTTTGCGCGCTCGCCACGGGCTGGCTTGCTCGAGCGACGATTGAGAACTCCGCAACGTGGGGAACTATCCCCTATCGAGGGCATCTCGAACTCGATGGCCTGGGGCTCGACACGCCGGTGGACCTGCGCGTGAGTCTCTGGGACGCGCCGTCCGGCGGTGGCAAGCTCTGGGAGGAAACCCAAACCGCCGTACCCACCGCAAACGGGGAATTTGCCATTCGGCTTGGGGCTGCGGCAGCACTCAACGCGGCCGTCGAGACGGCTGAAAACCTGTTCCTGGAGATCCACGTCAGGCAGACAGGTTCGTCGAGTTTCGAAGTTCTTGCGGGCCGACAAGGCCTGGGGAGCGCGCCGTTCGCACTAGCTGCCAAGCGGAGCATCCCGGGACGCACGTTCGTCGTCGACGACTTGTCCGTTACGGGTCCGGCGGCCATCGCGGGGTCGACGGTGGTCTCCGGTGGCCTTTCAGTCGACGGCGGGGTTGGCATCGGGCTTGCGCCGTCATCAGGCGTTTCTCTCGACACCGCGGGCGCAGCGAGGTTGCGCGGGGGTCACGTGCCTGACTTCGACTCGGGCTGGGTAGCTGCGAGTACCCAGACCACCAACTCCATCACGCTGAACCACGGGCTCGGAGCGCTGCCATCGTCGATGGTGATTCAGGTGTCCACCGTCAATGATGGCTCGTGGGCCAGGATTGCTTCGGGATCTTCGTTCGGAGCAGCAGGAGAATCACCCGAGAGCAATTGGGTGACCACGACTCAGGTCCAGATCCGGCTGTGGGGAGGGGACAACCTGATTTTTTGCGATGATCAGGGGTGGACCTGCCCGTCGGGCATCACGACGACGAACAATGGATATATCCGAGTGCTCCTCTGGAAATAAGCTCGCGATCCGCGAAAGAGACGCTCACGTCTTCACGCAATAGAGGAGCGCAACGAACAGAGGCATGTTGTTGTGTGGCTCGTTGCCTCCGGTGCTCGTGGTCGTGAGGGTGGTGGGGTCGCCAAACCAGCCTCCGCCGGAGTAACCACCCCCCGCATCGTAAGGCGGCACGGTCCCGAGCTGATGGCTGTGCGACGGCATTTCCGCGACGGTCAACACGTGTCGATCCTCGCCCCCCAAGCCTTGGAGCGTGTCGGCGTTGGTGGTGGCGGTGGACGCCGTGAGGACACCAGCGCCGATTCCGCCTAATCCAATAACAGTGCGTCCGCGGGCTGGCAGGTACGCCGTCCACCCAGCCGGACAGCTCGCCAGCGCAAACGGAACGACCGCCCCCGGCGGAAGCGTCAGGAGCACGCCGGTTTGGTCGGTCAAGTCTCCCGCAAGCTTCAAGTCACCGTCGACGGCAAAGTCTCGCCCCGGCGCCGCACGACGAGCAAACGGTGTTGAGCCGAGGAGTTGGCGCTGCCCGAGCTGAACCGGAGAGCCCGCCGGCTGACCTCCCACGTCGGCGTCCACGCTAACCTCGACATACAGGCTTCCCTGGCCGAGAAGGGTGGCGTCGAGCGAGTTCACTGCTCCCAGGTTGGCGGTGAATCGACCGGCGGCTAGGTCCACGGGAAGGGTTTCGGACCAGACGGCCGAACCCCCACTCGCGCCCCGGAACAAGGTGAACGTAACGTGCCGCTTTCCCTCAGCCGGCATTCCACCCTGCTCGAGGTAGCCTTGGTAGGGGACCACGAAGGACTCCGCCGGCGGTGGGGGCGCGCCAAGAGCACCACTTGCAAAAACGCCAAGCGCACACGCTAGCGCGGCGGCAACGGCTACTCGTGGCAGGTTCCGCCTCCGCTTGGAGGAGAACCGGTGGCAGTACGCGATCACTACCGCTTCGGCAACACGCCACTCTCCCCCAAACCGAACGGCTTCGAGCGCGCCCCGATCGATGAGTCGTGCCACCTCCTTCTCATCCAATTGGAATCGCGCTGCAACCTGGCCTGGCGTCAGCCACGAGGCGCTGGGCCCCTGCGCTGAGACTCCGCTCGACACCGTTGTTCCTGCTGCGTTCATGATTTGCGTCCCTTCATCAGTACTTGATGATCCAATTGACCGACACGTTCCCTGGCCTTGTCTCCGAGCCACGCCCGCAGCGCTCAGCCCTTCAGTTTCCCTCGACGACGACCCTGCGGGCCGCAAAACCGGAGCAACCACAGTCGTTGCAGAGCCGCGCCTGACACGCCGTTTGATTCGGCCAGAGCGTGTTGCATGAGCCCGCGCTGAGGTCGAGTCGCGGGAGGCCGCAGTCCGCCCGCCCGTTCGCTCCCGTAACGGCACCACGCGCGGTGACGTCCGCCGCGTCGACGCCATCGCCCACGACGACGCTGCCCTCGACCGTCAGGTTTCGCTTCGCGGAAGCGTTCTCGCCAATCCTGACGTCGCCCGACGGCTCCATTTTCACGGACAGGCCGCCATCAGTGCGAAGGGCGAGCGCCCCTGCGGTATCACCCAATTCCCAAGTTCCCAGCGCAAGCTTCCCGTCCACCGCGAAATCCTTGCCCGGGGCGGCGCGTCGCGCGAAGGGAGCGGATCCCAGAAGCTGCCGCCCGATAAGATCCACGGGGGCCCCGAGAGGTGCCCCGCCGTCCACTCCGTCCACGCTGATCCCGACGTAGAGGCTACCGCCCTGGCGCATCACGTCGTCGAGCGGATTCACCATACCGAGGTTGGTCACGAATCGGCCGGCGCTCACGTCCACCACGTGGCTTTCGCTCCATACGGCGTTGCCACCTTGTTCCGCCAGGTAGAGCCGGAAGGTCACATGCCTCGCACCCTCGACTGGCGCCCCGCTCTCCTCCAAATACCCGTGGTACGGGACAGCGAACGAAGCCGAGGACGACATCCCCTGCGCTCGCAGGAGGGACGCACCGAGCACTCCCACCACCAGCGCCAGCGCGACGGCAGCAAGGTTCGGTAGGAGCCGCGCGCGCGCGCCACGGCGCGGCAACCGCTTTGTCGGCGAGAGGGGCTCCAGGTAGTCGGCGAGAGCCTCAGGTGGAATTCTGAGTACGCCACCCACGTCCACCGCTCGAAGAGCCCCGCTCCGGATCAGTCCGACGATCCGAGAAGCGTCAACGTCGAGAAGCAGGGCAACGGCCTCCGGACTCTGCCAGCGGCGGGTCGCCTGCCCCTTCACGTCTTCGGGATTCTCGGACATGGTTTGCCTCCCGCGCGTACTAGATCTCCATCGCCCATGCGTTAATGGCGCCCGCCCCATTGATCGGCTCGTAGCGATAGAAATAGCCGCGAGGAACGATCGCATTGATCGTAAACGCATCACAGCCTCCACCGCTGCTCTCGAACGCCACGGCGGCCCACGTTCCGGGAGTACCGTTGTTGTCGGGGGCAACCCAGATCTGAGCGGCGCGGTTCACGCCGCAAGTAGCGCCGATGATCACCGTTGCGAGTAGCCGGCGCCCGGTGGCGTTCATGTATTGCGTGCTGCCGGACATGGGAAGCAAGGTATCGGAGGGCGGCCGGCGCCAGGTCGCGGCTCCGCTCGCGTCCCCGACTAGCTCGCCACCGGCCACCTCGGAACCGTCGGCCAGCACGAGCGACCCTGCAAATTGCGCTACTCCGGCGATATCGAGCCCCGTGGCTCGGAGATTCGTGCCGGTAACCGAACCGGCAACCGTTGTATCACCCGAAACGGCGAGTTGGTCCGCCTCGAACGTCTGTCCGGGGATGCCGCGCTTTGCCGCCAGCGCAAAGGGCGATGCACCCAAAGCCTGCCGTCCCGAGAGCGGCTGAAACGCGGTGTCCGTGGGAGCCTTGACCGAAATGGCGAGGAATAGATCCTGGGCCTGTTCGATCGCCGAATTGAGACTCACCACGGAGCCGAGCTGCACCGAGAAGGAACCGGAATTGACGGGGATCCCAACCTGGACTTCCTCCCAGAGCTTCGCTCCGCCGGTCTTTGCGCTCCATAGGCTGAACGTGAGATCGATGGGCTCGTCGCCGACCACGCCGTCTACTTCGAGGTGCCCGCGGTACGGAATGGTTCCCCACGATTTCGTGCCGTCAATCGCGGCGTGTGCGAACCAACCGGCCGTGAGCGAAAGCCCGACGAGCGCGCTCGCGGCAAGCACCATTGGCCTTTTGAGAAAACGGCTGCGAGCAAGACTCGAAAGCCGCGCGCGCGTGGGGTTTCCGTCTCTTTTCGCCATGGTCTACCTCGCCTCCAACCGGTACGAGCCACCCTGGAGAACCGTCCCGTCCGCAGGGGCAATCGGGACATACCCGCGGAGCGTGTAGCTCGAGCCGCTCATCTCCCCCGAAGATGCGACTACCCCGCCGCACATCCAGTAGCCGCTCCGAGTCTCGATGCTGAAGTCGTCACTCGTGAGCGCGTGATCGCCCGGGCAGCCGATCTCGCAGTCGGCCCCGCCGTAGCTCCTTCCGCAGCCGCACTGGAGCAGACCAAAGCGCGCGCTGCTCTCGTCGTCGCAGGTGTACCGACCGGAATCAGCCGGCGCGTCGGGATCGAAGTTCGGGCACGATGAAACGCCGTATTCGGCGCACTCGTTGATACAACCGCGAACGTAGTCATCGGACATCGCGGTCACCTGATCGGACACGTTGCAGGCAGCGCCCATGTAGCCCACGGCAACGAGCCGAACGCCTGGCGGTTGAAGGTCTGCCAGGTCCGTTGCGTTGCAGGTAAATAGTGGGTGAGCCGGGTTCGCGACATCCCCGTCCGGAACGTCCTCGTTGCGAGAGCTCCCGGTGTATTGGCAGCTATTCGGCGTCCAGGTGAACGCCTCGGCGCCGGTCGGCACACGCCCGTCGGGACAACCGTTGAGCATCCCAGCGGTCGACGAATTCGCGATGCGCCGCGCAAGGCTCGGCGGATCGGCATGCTTGTAAACGACCTCCGGATCGTCGTCCGCAGTGTAGGTGGTCCCGTTTCCGTACTCCTGCGCAGAGAGGACTTCGACGCACTTGAATTGGCTGTGGTGCGTCATGCCGGGCCAGCCAGAGGCAGGGTCGGTGAAATCGCCACCAGCACGGCTCTTTGGGCTTCCCGTGAAATCCGCGTCGACGTGTCGCTCGCAGGTTCGCCAGTGCTCGTCCGCCCCCGTCGGGTACTGAAGGGCGATGCCGCTGCCGTCGGCGATCGCCATGCCGTCGTCGGCACGCTTTCGCTCCTTGATGCGGTAGCTACCCGGCGACTCGAACCAGCCGTCGTAGAGCTCGAAGAAGTAGCTGAAGCGCGCGTAAGCCGTGTAGTACTCTTCGAGCCTGGCGTTGCGCGTGGCGCGCGAGCCGAGCGGAACCGCGTACCACTCGTTGACGTCGCTGATCCCGTTGTCGTTGTAGTCTTGGGTACGAGCCACGCACGCCTTGGTGAGGCTGTTCAGTACCTCTGGCGGTAGCTCCGAACCTCCGTAAGGATCCGGCGCCATCGACGCCGGGGCACCGTCGTTCCGCGCACTCTCGTAAAGCGGTAGGTCCTCGACCAGACCGGCGACGTCGGCCAGCGGCACGGGGTGTTCGTTGCCGGCTTCGTCCTCGAGAACGACCGTGGTGATGGTGCGGAGTAGGCGATCGCACCTGGCGTTTTCCTTCAGCACGGGGTCGTCGCCGTCGATGGACGGCTGAGCACTGTCGTTGACCCAACCGTCCCCGTCAGCGTCGCAGCGGACGGTCGTCTTGCCCTCGACACCAACGAACCAATCGTCGTCGGTTTCGCAGAAGCATCCTATTGTCTCGCTCCGAACGACCTTTCCGGTCTCTCCCGCTGCATTGCACTCGAAGCTCGCGCAGTCGCCCGCCGCTCCAGCAGTACCGCCGCCCGCACTCCCACCCCCGCCGCTGTCGCCTCCAGAACCCGTGCCGGCGGAACCGGCGCCACCTCCGCGGCCCCCACCGCCACTCGTCCCTCCATCACCGGCGCCACCTTGACCAGGCTCGCCGCCTTCTCCTCCGTCGGTGCCGCCGCTCCCCGCGCGACCTCCCCCGCCACTCGCCCCGCCGGTTGCGATCGGGGGACATGTCTTCTTGCTGCAGCCTCCTCCGCCGCACTCACCACCCCCGCACGCCGAGGGAAGGACCAGAGCAAAGAGAACAGCGGCGCCCCCAAGGAGCTGCCAACGATGACTCGATGGATTGGCCATGGTTCTACTGAAGCTCCGTGAAGTCGGTGTAGTACACGAAAAGCCGAATGTCCGTAACCGAGTTCAGATCGATGTCTTGATTGACGGTCTCGTCCCGTTGGTTCAGGACGAACTCCCAGTTGGTGTTGACGTACGGTCGGTCGCGAAGGCGATCGTTGCGATACACTTCCGGGCCAAACACGCGAACGCCGTTGAACAGCGGGTTCAGCACGGCCAGGCGCTCCGGGAGGCGGTAGTAGTCGGCGGGCCCCTCGAGCGGCCGGATCTGGCTCGTCCCGGACTGGCTGATGTAGATGCGACCGAGCTCATCACCCTTGTCCGACGCGATGATCTCAGCCTCGAGGAACGCGATCTTGTGATTTCGCGTGAGCGGCGAGAGTCGCGCCAGTGACGTGGCGAACGGAATGACGCGGTAGCCGTTCCCGTCGAGCCACTTCTGGCTTGCGAGCTCGCCTCGGAACTCGGCGATACGCTCCGTTTGTGTCATGGCCCGCGCGTCGTCGTCGTATCGGCGAATGTGCAGGATGTCGTCCCGAAGCGAGAGGATATCGACGCGGAGGTCGGGACGGCCAGCCGTTTCCTGGAAGTCCTCGTACGCGTCCTCGAGCTCGGTGAGGTAGTTCTCGAGATTGAAATCACCGCGTGAAACCAGCCGAACGAGGCCGAGCTTCGCCAGCGCCTCGTAGCTCTGGCTGGTGTAATACTCGAAGACGCGCGTTGCCTTGTAGGCGTCCCTGAGCGCGTTGTAGAAGGTGAAGTCCGCGTTCAAGATCGCGTCGTTCTTGTAGATACGCACGTTCGGATCGTTGCGCGCCGCCTCCAGGTTGATGGCAAGTTGTTCGCTCTCTTCCTGCTCCGCCATGATGCGAACGGCCTGGTTGCGAAGCTGTTGGATCTCGGCCAGGGCTAGGCGCGTGCGGTAGTCGATCTTGAGGGCGTCGAGATCGAGGTCTTTCAGCCGCAGCAGTAGCCCCTTCACGATCGCTTCGGAGTTGACGCGGGCGAGCTCGCACTCTTGCAACTTTACCCAGCGGGCTGCGTTGCGCTGGATTTCGGCGATCTCTTCTTCCTTCTCGTGGATGTCGTCTTCGATCTCCGCTGCAAGCATGTCGAAAGTGGCCGTCTTGGCCATGAATGCGATCAGCGCGGGAATCCCGGTACTACAATTCTCCGCCACACCCTTGGTGCAGCTCTTTAGCTGGCTTGCAACCGCAAGGATCTCCGAACTTCGTTGAAGCGAGGTGAGGGACTCTTGGCTTGAGTGGATCGACGCCTGGAGATCGTTCAGCTCACCCGCCACGTCCCATTGGAATTCTGCAAGAATTGCGTCTCCGACGCACTGTGCATCAACACGGGCCCGCTCAATCTCGACCTCGGCCTGCACGCGCTCATACCCGTTGGCGATTCCCTTTGCATCGAGGACGGTAAGCTCCGTAGCCGCGATCGCCTCGTGGAGTGAGCCGTTACCGACCAGTCCGCACGGGTCCCCGAAGAGCTTCCCCACCTCGCTCAGGTCGGCATACTTTCGCGTGGCGGGATACACACGTCCATCTGCTTCGAACGTCCCACAAATCTCCGCGAGCTGATTCTCGTACGTGTTTCGAATCCGCGTGAGCTCAGCCTGAAACGCCGCCGCGTCCGTCTCGAACGAGCGGTTGCTGTTGATCGCAAAGTCCTCCTTTGCCGCCGCGACCTGCAATGACTGCCGCGCCTGGCCGATCATGGCTTCGAACGCGTTCGGGCCATTCGGTTCCAGTGCAGGAAGCGGAATGTAGTCGGGCGGAAAGCCGAAGTAGTTCACCTCGTCGGTGAAGTCAGCGTAGAGCTCTCGCATGTCGAGGAGGGCGACGCGGTACGTGAGCGCGGCGCGATCCATCTCGAAGAAGATCTGGTCCTGCTCCTGCTCGGTCGAGATCTCGGTGAGTCGCAGCATCATTCGAGCAACCACGATCGACTCGAGGTACGCCGACGCGTAGGCGCGCTGCACGACGGCTCGCGCGAGATCGGCGCGGTTCAACGTCTGGTATCGCTTCGCGATCTCACTCCAAGCACGGGCCCGGTGAGCGGACGCGAGCAGCACCTTGTTGAAGTACGACGTGACCGTCGCCTGCGTGATGAAATTTCTGTTGTCGTTCGACGCGCGCGACGCAAATGCCTTCCAGATGAAGGGGCTCAGCGAGTAGAACCGGTCCAGCGCCAGTTCGTAGTACTGGGCCGCTTGGTAGAGGGTGTACATCTCGAAGCCCGCCACGCCGGACAGATCGATGCCGTTCGGCTCGAGCTTGGATCCCTCGAACGTCACCGTCGCGGATTCTGCCAGGTCGAAACGCGACTTGAACGCATTCGTGTACGACTCATCGCCGAGCATGATCAGAAGCTCCGCGTAGTGCCTCTCGAACCCGTCGTGCACGATCGGTCTAGGCAAGAATTCGTCGTGCTCTTCTTTGTTCGAGAAGTTCGTGACGAGGTAGAGGCGCACCCGTTCCGCCAGTGTAGGCTCGAGGTCCATCGTCGAGTAGACGTGCAAGAGGCAATCGACACGCGAGCGGATTCGATCGATGCCCTGAGGATCGTAGCAATACGGAATAGCGTTCGAATTCGGAACGCAGATCTCCGGCACGAATCCGATGTTGGTACCCTGGCGGTTTCGGAACCGCGTCTTGTAGCGAAACGCTCCGTCGATCTCGGAAAGGAGCGGAACGAACACAGGCGCATCCACTGCGGGGGCGAAGAACGTCTTGCCGTTGCGTAGGTCGTTTCGATCCGCCTCGCACACCACTTCGTTCGAGTCGGTGCACTTCCAGATCGGGTTCATGACGATGTCGTGGGCACCCGTCTGCTCCCAATTCGTCAGCACCGCACCGCAGCTTCCGTCGCGCTGACAATCGAGGCTTACTAGGTCGCTTGCCTTGAGCGTCGGGCTGGTGAAGAACGTCACGTTGCTGAAGGCCGGGCACGGTTCCGGGGACACTCCGGGGCTTTCGTCGAAGAGCCCGGTGTCGTGGCAGAGGTAGTGGACCTGCTCCGGCGGCAAGACGACCGGCTCGGTGCTCGAGGGGGCACGACCATCGAGCAGACCGATCGCGAGATCGTCTGCAGTGTCCGCATTCAAGGCGCGGTCGCCCAGCACGGTTGCAACCAGATCGGCGGGACAGGACACGTCATCGCCCAGGATCCCTTCAGGTTGCTCACGCGTATCGTCCTGCTCCGTTCCCTCGAAGGCGCTCGCATCGAGCTGCGCGTTGCTTCGCTGGAGAACCATGAGCCCGTAGGCAGCAAACCCGTCGGTGTCGTCATCGCCGAGGAACGACTTTCGGAAGCTCTCTTTGAAGATGATGTAGAGCTTGTCGTGATTGACGAGCATCCCGTCGATCAGAGCGAGATCTCGAATCCTGCTGTTGCCGTCGGGGATCGGGTTCGATCCGGCAACGCTCGAGTTTTCCTCCGAGTACATGGTGCCACGCGGCAGCAGTTGATCACGACATTCGAAGCGGTGCCGAAGACCCGTGGCTTCATCACGCTCGACCTCTCCCGCCCTGCCGAACCCGGGCACCAAGAACGGGACCGTGGCGTGAACGTAGGGGAGCCACCCGTCCTGGTTTTCCGGCCTCGGAACCCGCTCGCAATCGACATCGGTGTCCGTGGTCCGATACCGTCCACCGACCGCAATGTGGGAGTCGAAAGATGCGAGGAACGTCAGGCAAGCATCGCGGTTGCCCGTGCACTCCCTCGGATCCCCTTCGAACGTCAGGGTCACCTTGGGATTGCCCGCGTAGTGCAGTGACTCAGCGGACGTGATGCGACCCACGAGCTTGTCTGGGTCTCCGTCCTCCTTCAGATCGAGCGCGACCGGCAATTCTACCAGGCCGCTCGGAACGGGGTACTGGAGGAGCGACTCCGTGTAGACCCCAAACCCGCTCGCGTTCGTGTACGGGTAGCAGGCGTCGTGGAGGTCCTCTTCGCAGAGCTTCTGCAGGCTCGGCCATTTCCACGATTCCGTGATGGTCGAGGTGATCACGGCGTCTAGTTCTTCCAGCGTTTCGTCGCGACCGCGACGGAACCGACCCCACTGCTGAATGAAAGCGTTGCCGACCTGGTCGATGAGCTCGGGGTTGGATTTATCGGTAAGCCAGGCGTCGAGGTTGGTGTCACCGAACTGCGGGAAGTAGTAGACGCGCCCGCTCCAGCGTCCGTCCGCTCCTCGCGCGTAGCTCAAATTGATCTGCTGCGTCCCAAAGTCCGCACTGGTGACTTCCAGCACCCCGTCCCACCGTGAAGGCGTCTCGTCGTCCGGGTCGATCCTGATCTCGAGGTCAGCCTTTCCGCTCTCCGCCTCGTCCGGGTTCAACGGATTCACCGGGATGGTGATGGCCGGCTGCTTTGCCGCTTCACCGGCCGGGCCAATGAGGAGCCAGGGCAACGGCTCGTCGTTCTCGTTCGACGCGTCCGAAACGACGAGTCCGCCGTCCTGATAGTAGCTGTGGCGCGCCTTCTTCACCTCGAGCTCGATGCGACGCGGTGCGCCGTTGGTCAGCGTGACGGTGCCGTTGAGGTCCTGGTTCGTGAAGGCGAGGCTGTCCGCGGAAAGAGAGAACGAGCCCTCGACGATCTGTTCCGGATCGTTTTCCGGCTCCCGCAGGGGCAAGCAGAAGCCGTGCTCCGCGTCGGTAACAGAGCAGTAGGTGTCCTGCGGGCACGATTGCTGGTCCGTCGCAAGGCAAGCCAGGCGACAGACCTGGCGATAACAGCCCTCACCGGCCCCGCACTCCGAATCCGCAGTGCAGTCAGAGTAGCAGCGCCCCTCGATGCAGCGCTGGTAGTCGGGGCAGTCCACGTCCCGCTCGCAGGTCGGGGGTTCGAAACAGCGACCATCGATGCAGGCTGCTCCATCGGCGCAGGGGTCACTCGCCGCACATTCCGGCGCATCTTCGGCGAGCCGGACACACGACCCGTCGATGCACTGCGCGCCGTCGAGGCAATGCTCCATGAGTCCCTCGGAGGAGCACTCGTGATAGGTGCCCTCTGTGTCCGTGAAGCTCTGGCGACACGGCGTGTAGCACTTGGGGTCGTCGGGGATCTTGGGACCCGGCTTACACAGCCCACCCAAGCAGTTGAGGTCAGAGTCGCACGTGCCCTCCTTCGTACAGGCGCAATCCTCGGTACCGAGCTCGCACGCGACACAACACGAGTCTTCACATTTCCCGCCCGCATCGCAGCGCCTGCTCGAGGCGCACGGACCGTCGACTGCACCGATTTCCCCGGTGCACTCGGCCGGTCCCCCGCCACAGCCTGCTTCGCCTTCACACGCTCCGTCGTCCGGGGCACGGCAAATCCCGGTTTCGCACGTCAAGCCGGTGAAGCACGTGGCATTTTCGAAGCAGTGGCACCCGGAGCTGCCCTGGGGACAAAACTTCGTCGTGTCGCCGTCGCCGCAGCCGATGGGAAGCAGACCTGCCGCAACCCCAGCACGCCAGAGTAAGGCCAAACACAGCCGGGAGACGCGCTTCGCGAAACGCACGCCTGGTAGGATCTTTCCAGTCGTCAACATCATTCCCTCATTCCGTCCAAGTGCTCGCTGAAATCAGTACTGCCCCGGCCTTGTTCGTCACATCTGACATCCGCGTTCGCTCCTACTGGAGGGTTGACCGACCGCCGAGCTCGTTGCAGACACCGAAGCCATTGCGTCTTCCACTGGGTGCCCGAGCCGGTCGTAGCAAGCCCAAGAAATCGCTTTCGCAGTCTTCCTGTCACTGTCTGCTGCCCAGTTCAGCTTGATGGGAGACGGTCCGAGCGGCGTGTCGTCTCGCTGGGTGAATGCGATCGCTAGAGTGGAACCTTGCCGCATGAATTGTCCCCGAACGGACGGATGGAATTCGACCTGAGCATCGCCGTCCACGCTAATCGTAAGGTCGCAAGCTCGGGCATCTTGACCCGACACCACAACTGTGACCGACGGCGACCCGGACGGCGTACGCGAGTTGCCAGCACCGCAGGCAGCGAGGGCGCTCACGCAAGCCGAAACACAGAATGCACGCCGGTCGAACATGCGAGCAACTGTCACGTTAGTTGCACTCCCGGAGTGGCGCCTATCCTCGTGAGCGACTCTGGGCCGCCCGGGCAGGCGTCGTCGCACTCAACCAGCCTAGGAACGTCCCAGGGTCGCAGGCACTTGGTTGCTGTCATTTCACAGCCTCGAGAAATTTTTCCGTCTCCTTTTCTATCGTCTCATTGTGCTCCTTCATCGAGTCAGTCGGCGCGGTGCTGTCCTTTTTCGTGAGACCCCTGAATCGTGCGAAGAAGCCACCAGACCACCTTTGTTCGCCAATTGAACCCTCAGCGGGGACTTCGAACGTGCCCGACCCCTTCCTCCATCCGGCGGCATTGGTCCAGTCAAGTCCAACCGAACCTTTCGCCTCGTCACCAACTGCTAGTTCCCCCTCGATCCCCGACGAATCAACCGTTACAGCAGCAGACGCGGGTCCCACCTTCGTCTTGAAGACAACACCCTTTAGTCGGAGGAGCGAATCGTGCAGAAAATCGACCACCCCGATTCCCTTGCTCTTGCCGGTCACCGTTCGGATAGGTCCATATGAAGCACTCTCTAACCCCGCGTCGTTCAATTTGACTTTGGTGCGCCCAAGCGAAACGCTAACGGTGCCAGTGGAGACAGTCACGCTGTCGTCCCCTAGCGATAGAGAAGCGGTGCCTTCTTCCTCGTCAAGTGTCCACTCGAAGTCAGGTGGCGAGTCGTCCAGGCCCTCCGCATCAGTGCGGTTGGTTGGGTTGTTCGTCGCGTAAGCATACGCGAGTGTCAGTCTACTTGCGTCGTGGCCCGCCCCCGATACCATGCGCAGCAACGGATCCGTGCTGCGCCATCGCCCGAACAAGTTCAGCAGGGACCGCGCATCGTGGTACGTGCTGCCAACGCCATCCATCTCCTGTCCCGTGTACCCATAGTCCTGGGGGGGGCGCGCCGCCCCCGCCAGCGGGCGAGAGCAGCAGGGACGGAGGGTGCTAAGAACGAAGATGTAGGTAGAGAGCAA